>Ga0307474_10002737_pt1 | contig 12680 bp, 12 predicted proteins | sample atmos_gasesECM1C_2_FD_203312 | JGI IMG/M metagenome (GOLD analysis project Ga0307474, IMG submission 203312) | Hardwood forest soil microbial communities from Morgan-Monroe State Forest, Indiana, United States - atmos_gasesECM1C_05 | ecosystem: Environmental > Terrestrial > Soil > Temperate... | reverse complement strand
TTTTGTACATGCGCCAGATACTGCTTGCGCAATTCGACCGACTTCGCGTCGTCCTTGGTGTAATAGTCGCGGTCAGGAAGGCCGAGCCCTCCCTGATCAGCGTTGGCAATGACTTGGTTGGCGTCGCGGAAATCCTGGATCGAATCGAAGCGGAAGAGAACGTTGTCATCAATCATCGCCGCGGCCACGTCAGCGAGTTCGGCTTTGGAGCCGATTTTCGTGATTCGCTCGAGAGAAGGCTTGAGCGGCTCGGATCCTTTGGCGTCGATCGCTTTCTCGTCGCTGCAGGACGCATAGTAGTCGCCAATCTTCTGGTCGACTGCATTGCGCTTGGGATCGTTCGCTGCCGCGTCCTCTAGAATTCCACGCAAGCGCGCGAGGTTCTCGTCCTGCATTTTGGAATAGGTGTCCCACGACGATTGGTCGGGAGGAATCGGATTTTTTTTAATCCAGCCGCCGCAGGAATAAGTGAAAAAGTCCACGCAGGGATCGACGCTGCGGTCCATGGACGTGACATCGAGCGCCGGCTCAGACTTTTCGGTGGGCGGTTGCTGTGCGGTAGCTAGAGTTAGGAACGAAATGAATGCAATTGCGAGAAGGCCGCTGCAGCGAACTAGCATAGAATACCTTCCTTTTGATAACGGAAACAAGTGCGCACCACACTCCCTAGGCCGTCTCCGGAACGATGTGGAAAGCGCTCCTGCGTCCAAATCGATAAATCGAGAAATCGCGCTGGTCCAACGTAAAAATCGTATCAATCTTCTCGCGTCCCGCAAGATAGACCAACGCTACATCAGCGAGCTGAGGGTGGATATCCTCATACCGTTTCATCAGCGTTGCAATTGCTTCAGCCTCCGTGCCAGCCAGAGGCATCAGCTCAAGAAAAACGCCATCGATGTTCCGCAATAGCTGCTGAACCGCCCGCGGAGACTTACGCAGGAGCCAGGCTGCCTCAGTAATTACCGGCCAGCACGAAAGCAATGGACTTGGCATTTCGCGAAGCGCGTTTACGCAGGCACAGTGGTAGTCGTCTTCGCGCGAGAGAATGGCAACCAGCGGACCTGTGTCCACCAGAATTCGCCTCATTTGTCTCGCCCGAAGCCTTCAAAGTGACGGCGATTGAAACTCAGGTCCTTAGCAGCGTGTCGCACGCAGCCAATCAAACCCGCCTTTTCCGCCACTTCGTAGGCGGAGTGCGACTCGCTTCCTCGGCCGAGATAAGTCTCCAGCGCAACACGTACCAGATCCGAGGGAGTCTGTCCCTTGGCGCGGGAACGGTCCCGAAGGAGAGCTCCGAGCGTTTTAGGAACGCGTACCGTAATTCGCTGCGAAGCCATAGTGTCAGACAGTATAGCACAACTGTCAGACAGTCCGGAAGCCGAAAGACGCCTTCACCCCTTCCGCAAATGAATCGAACCATCCCCGGTACGGATCGTAAGCGGGCTGCCACCGCCGTTGAGCTTGCCATGAATTTCGTTGTGGCCAATCTTGCCCTCGGTAGTAATGGGCATGTCGAGGTCGATGTGGCCGTCGCTGGTGTGCAGGTTGACGTCGGCTGCCAGTCCGTCTGGGACTTCGAGCGAAACGTTGCCATCTCCAGTTTCGAGCCGCCAGCCAGCGGTCAGTGAAGATCCGCTCGCAGCCCGCACTTCCACGTGTCCATCGCCGGTCTTGAGGTCGAGTTCATCAAACCGCCCATGCGCCGTGATGTGTCCGTCGCCCGTCGACGCGTGCAGTTTGCCGTCGACCGCTTCCAGGTTCTCGGAGCCGTCGCCGCTGTGCAGGTCCATGTCTCCCTTCAATCCAGCCACGTCGATCTTGCCGTCGCCAGTCCGCAGGTTGACCCGGCCCTCGCGAGGCATCTGGATAATGATGTCCACTCGGCGCTGGCCCCAATCGATGCTGATGCCGTGATGTGGGTAGTGCACGCCGATTTCGACCGAATCGCCATTCTGACGTTCCTCCACGCGAATACCGTCTTCGCCGATCTTGTAGCGCGTGGTGATGACCTTGGCTTCGATCTTAGGTTGATCCCAGGTCGTGACACGAATGTTGGCGTCGGACGTTTCAATCCGCAGGTCGGCCTTGCCAGTAAGGTTGTAGGTCTTTGACCATTCATCGGCGTGGGCCGGCAGAACGGAAACGACGCTGACGATGAGAACGGCAAGCGACAGGCGCTTCATCGCAAGTTTCATGAAATCCTCCAGCGGGAGGCACCCTTCGGCAAGCTCCGGACCGGCTCTTCCCCCGCCTCTTAGGCGCGGTTACGGATAATTGGTGAGGTTAGTTCCAAGCAAATAGCCGGCCTAGCGTGTGCGGGGGGAGAGATAGGCCAGGCGGATGAGGGTTCGCTCGGAGAACGGCAAATACAGCAGCGCCGCGCTCGCCGCGAATGCTGCGCCCAGGCCAATTTCTTGGATCAAGAGGAATGGCGCCACCGCCCACAACTGGTCCAGGGCCAGCACGAACGGAAATATCCTACGGAATTTTTCGCCCAGCCGCTGGTAGTCAAAGCCCACCGCCGAGATCAAGTAGAAGCGCAGCGGAATTCCCACACCGGCGGTCACCATCACGGTCCCGGCAAGAGCCGTCGCGCCCCATAAGGGAAGAAACGAATCCGCCACGAGCTGGACATCGTGCAACCGAAATAAGGCCGAGAGATAGAAGGCCAAATACATGACCTGTATCAGCGCGAACAACCCGCGGGTCAGAACTCGATGCGGGATGGGGACATCGAGTTCCGGATGCAGAGTGATCACCGGCTGAAGAGAGTCCGACGATGACGCCGCAGTTGGGCCATGGAGTTCCGCATCTGCACCGCTGTTCGCGGATGCGTCAATTTGCGCTGGAGCTTGAACCGGAGCGATGAAGCGGTATCCTCGCCGCGCGAGAGTTTCCACGTAGCGCGGATTTGACGCGGAGTCTCCCAGCACCTCGCGTACCTTGTTGATGGCGGTATTCAGGCTGTGGTCGAAGTCGACGAAGGTGTCGGACGGCCACAGTTTCTGTTGCAGTTCTTCGCGCGTTACCACCTCGCCCGCGCGCTCCAGCAGCAGTGCAAGCACCTGGAAGGGCTGCCCTTGCAGGCGGAGCTTCACGCCGCTCTTTCGCAGTTCGCCCGCGTTGAGATCGAGTTCAAATACTCCAAATCGCGCGACTCGGCTATTGTTGTGCGGCACAGCCATGGACGACGCCGTAGTTTAGCAGGAAGGTCCGGGTTGGGTGTTGGGTCTTAGGATTTGCTGACCGGGATCGCTCCGAGTACCTACAGACCCCCGACCCCTGACCTAAGTCCCAGTGCGTAACACCCCAGACCCAACGCCCAGCGCTACAATATCCGCGTGCGCCCACCAGAAATTCGCGTGCCGTCTGCCGAGCCCCAGACTGATGCCTCGCACAAGCATCACCGTCATGCGGTTTATGCATCGGAAACAACCGGGCTATTGTTGATCGCGCTGGTCTTGCTCGTCCTCACGCTGGTTCGCTATTGGCACGAGATCCGCTGGAGCCTGCGCTGAACGTGGTTTCCGGACCCAACGAAACCGCCCCGCCCGAACCGTTGCTGGTGGTGATTCTCGGTCCAACGGCCAGTGGAAAAACGGCGTTGTCGCTGGCGCTCGTGCAGAGGTTTGACGGCGAGATTGTCAACTGCGACTCGGTTGCCATGGTGCGCGAATTCGAGGTCGGCACGGCAAAACCGGGCGCTGCCGAACGGGCCCTTGTGCCCCACCATCTTTTCGACGCTGTCGATCCGACCCAGTACATGACTGCCGGCGAATATGCCCGCCAGGCGCGGCAAGTGCTCCAGGAAATACACTGGCGTCGTCATTTGCCGATCGTGGTCGGCGGCACTGGCCTCTACTTGCGCGCTTTGCTCCAAGGACTTTTCCCCGGTCCCCAGCGTTCCGAAGAATTGCGCGAGCGCCTGCGCAAAAGCGCCGCAAGCCACGGTTCTGACTATCTCCACAGAATTCTTCAGCACCTCGACCTCCGAGCTGCTGAAAAAGTTCATGCCAATGATGTCCCCAAGTTGATCCGCGCGATCGAGGTTTGTCTCGCGTCGCGGCAGAAAATGTCCGAACTCTGGCAGCATGGCCGCGACGCACTGCGCGGCTTCCGCATTTTGCAGCTCGGTCTCGACCCGAATCGGGCTGCCCTCTACGAACGCATCAACCAGCGTGCCCGCCGCATGTTCGAGACCGGATTGATCGAGGAGACTCAGCACCTGCTCGAGAAGTATGGCCCAACCGCTCGGCCACTCGCCTCCCTCGGCTACAAGCAGGCCGTTCAGCTTCTGCGCGGCGAACTCAGCCGCGAGCAAGCGGTCCAAGCCGCCCAGCAAGCCCACCGCAACTACGCCAAGCGCCAGATGACATGGTTCCGCCGCGAGCCGGAGGTTACGTGGTTAAGGGGTTTCGGCGACGACGTCGAGATTCAAAGTGAGGCGTCTGCCACCGTAGAGAATTCTTTGCGAAAAATTCACACCACCGGGCATCAACCTGAGTAGATCCGGAAGCCAAAAGGCGAACACCGAAAGACCTGCCCTTCTGCTATCGTTCCTTCATGCCTCGAATCTTGTCTGCCATATTCCTTCTTCTGACACTCGCCCTACCCGCTTTCTGCAAGAACAAGCCTCCGCACGCCTCTCCCGCTGCCGCCGCGCACGACGACAAGTGGGCCGAGAAGACTCTACACAAAATGACCGTCGAAGAAAAAGTCGGGCAAGTCTTCATGATCTGGTGCCGCGCCAGTTTCCTTAATGTGGAGAGCCCCGAGTACCTGCAGTGGCTCGAGGCCATGCAGAAATATCACGTCGGTTCGTTCACCGTGTCAGTTCATGTCGATGGACCATTTCTCCTGCGCACCGAGCCCTACGAAGTCGCCGAATTGCTGAACCGGCTGCAACAAAAATCCAAGTTGCCGTTACTCTTCGCGGCCGACTTTGAGCGCGGACTCTCCAACCGCTTGCTGGGCGCTACGATTTTTCCACACGCTATGGCCTTCGGCGCCGACGGCAACATCCAAGACGCAGAGACTTTCGGCCGCATCACCGCACAGGAAGCCCGCGCTATCGGCATTCACTGGAATTTCTTTCCTGACGCCGACGTGAACTCAAACCCCGCCAATCCCATCATCAACACGCGTTCCTTCGGAGAAGATCCCCAACAAGTCGGCGATCTGGTCACGGCCTACATCAAGGGAGCGCACGAGGCCGGAATGCTTACCACGGTAAAACATTTTCCCGGTCACGGCGACACCGCGACCGACTCCCATCTCGGCGTCGCCAGCGTGAACGGCGACCGCGCCCATCTGGATTCGATTGAACTTCCGCCCTTCCGGCAAGCCATTGCCGCCGGCGTTGATTCCGTGATGGTGGCGCACGTCACAGTCCCCGCACTTGACTCCGATCCGAACCATGTCGCCACGATCTCGCCGCCCATCGTTTCCGACCTGCTCGAAAAGCAGCTCGCGTTCAAGGGCGTCATCGTAACCGATGCCCTCGACATGGCTGGACTGACGCATCTTTTCGCTAGCAACATTGGCCGCGAGGCCGTGGAGGCCTTCAAGGCGGGCAACGACCTGCTGATCATTCCGCCCGACCTTGCCGCCTCTTACGAGGCCATGCTCAGGGCCGTTCGCTCTGGTGAGATTTCCGAGAAGCGCTTGAACCTCTCCGTACTGAAAATCCTGAAGATGAAAAGCGCTCTGGGCCTCAACAAATCGCGCACCGTCAATCTCGGCGCCATCGCAACCGCTGTGGGCAAACCCGAAAACCTTACCTTCGGTCAGCAGGTGGCCGAGGCGGCCATCACGCTGGTCCGCGACAACGGCAAAGTTCTGCCTCTGAAATCCAAGGGAACCGCCGCGCCCAGTCTTCCGTATATGACTAAAGAGGAGACTCACAACCAGGCGGTCGCCGTCCTTTTTTCGGACGACGTGCGCGCGGATTCCGGTCGCGCTTTTGGACGAGAGTTCCGCGCCCGCATCCCGGACGCGCGCGTGATTTATGTGGATCCTCGCATCGCCGCGGGCATGAGCGATGAGGTTTTGAAGGCGGTCGATGAGGCGCAAACCGTGGTGGCCGCCGTCTACGTTATTCCGACGGCGGGCAAAATCGGTAACACGATGGCGATGACGGATGCGACCGGTACGTTGCTGCAGCAGGTACTCGATCATGCCGCCGAAAAGACCGCAGTCGTTGCCATGGGGAATCCTTATCTGGCCGGCGACTTCCCCAAGATCGAAAATTATATGTGTACGTTTTCCAACGCGAGCGTCTCGGAAATAGGCGCAATCAAAGCGCTGTTCGGGGAGATTCCGATTCGCGGTCATCTACCCGTGACCATTCCGAACGTCGCGCAGCGCGGCGCCGGACTGGAACGCCCGGCACGCCTCGCAAAAGGAGGGTCTCCACATGCGCGGAACGCATTCTCAAATTATTAGCAGCTCGGTTGTCGCGGCCCTTATTGCATTGCTCTTGCCCGCCTGCAGCATCAACGTGAAGAAGCAGCAGAACGGCGAGGACAAGCAGGTCGATATCCAAACACCGGTCGGCGGGATTCACGTCAGCCAGGACGCCAACGTGGCCGATGTCGGCCTTGCCGTTTACCCTGGAGCGCGGCTGAAACAAAAAAGTTCCGACGGCGGCGACAAGAGCGCCAACGTGGATATTTCGAGCTTCGGTTTTAGGCTGAAGGTCGTTGCGCTGCAATATGAGTCCAGCGATTCCCCTGCCAAACTGGTTGCCTATTACAAGGACCAGCTCCAAAAATACGGACATGTTCTCGAGTGCCACACTAGCCATGTTGATCTGAGTCCGGATCCGAAGCATTGGGACCATGATTCTCATGAACTGACCTGCGAGGGATCGAGCGGCAACAAAATCGAATTGAAAGTTGGCACCAAGGAGTACCAGCACATCGTGGCCATTGAGCCGGAGGGCAGCGGATCGAGCTTCGCGCTCGTCTATGTGCGTGCTCACGGCAAGGACGCGCAGATTTGAATTCTCCGCTCACTTTCTTAGGAGGAGCTATGTTTCGTCATCTCACACTTGCGCTCGCTATTGTCGCGGCGCTACCCGTCCTGGGGCAGGATTCCGGCAACCAAAATAAGAATCTCGACGTTCGCAGTTCGGCTGGCGATCTGCACATCGGCAGCGACGCCGATGCTCGCAAGACTGGCCTGCCGCTCTACCCGGGCGCGCGCCTCAAAACGGACGATGAAAATAAGAGCCAGGCGAATCTGAGTATCCTGACCGAAGCGTTTGGAATGAAGCTGGTGGTCGCCAAGTACGATTCCGACGACGCTCCCGCCAAAATCCTCGACTTCTATCGTGACAAGCTGAAGAAGTATGGAAAGGTTCTGGAATGCCACTCGCAAAAGCACGGTGGCGATGTCGAAGTGAGCGAGGATAGTAAAGATTCCAAAGACAGCAAGGAATTGAAGTGCGACGAAGACTCGGGGCCAGTCACCGAATTAAAAGTGGGCACCGAAGACAACCAGCACATCGTCGCCGTCGAACCTGGCGAATCAGGCAAGAGAACGACTTTCGCGCTCGTCTACGTGCATACCCGCGGCAAGCGCGGCGACATTTAGGCGTAATCGATATCGCAGCCGTTGATTGCTCGGTCGCCGCTCTACCTTGCTCCCAACGCGCGCCCTGCGGTACTTTCAAAGAGCGCTCCTCAATCCCTGATGGAACAATCCTGCTACAAGTGCGGCCAGACCGTGGAAGAAGGCGTACCTTTCTGTCCGCACTGCTCAGCCCCGCAGATACGAGTAGTGATCGCTGAACCGGCGTTGCCCCCGCTCGCTTTCGCCACTGCCACAGCGTCGCGAGACCCTGCAGATCTCCCGGCGTCGCAGACCGTCCCCGTCCTCGCGCTTCCCATGCAGTGGTCCGACGCGTTCCGGCCATGCGCGCTCGCGGCGCTGGTGGCCTCGTTACTGATGACCTTGGGCCTGAACCCCTTCGTAGCAATGCTCAGCGTGGGATTCCTGGCCGTGGTTTTTTATCGCCAGAGGCGTCGGGAAATTACGGTCAAGGCCACGGCCGGGGCCGGGCTGGGTGCACTAGCAGGATTGCTCTGGTTCGCAATGTCGTCCGTCATCGAGGCGCTGGTCGTGATCTTTCTCCACAAAGGGCCCGAACTTCGCAACGAACTCATGGTGCGAATACAGCAAGCTGCCGCGCAAACCAACGACCCGCAGGTACTGGCCATCTTCGAGCGCCTGAAGACGGAAGGGGGGCTTGAGGTTTTGATGGTGATGGGGCTGATTTTCGCCTTCCTCGCCGCGATCGTCTTAGGAAGTGTCGGCGGCGCCCTGGGCGGCGTAATCTTAGGCCGCCGTGATAAATCCTGATCCCGTCGTAGCAGATTGCCTGGCATTTAGCGCCGGCCTCTTGTAGCGCCGGCATCCCGCCGGCTGTCGCGAGGGCGCCTGGCCCTCGTATTCCGCCACCGAGGCAACTGCGAAGCATTATCCATGCTCGCCGCCAACCCCGTGTCCAGCGCGTCTCCAGCATCTTGCAGCGCCTTCTCCTGCCGCGTATGATGCACCGTTTGCACTTTTTCCGATGAATACTCCAGCACGCGGTTCGCTGCTCGGGATCGAACACCTCGACGCGAAGGAAATCCTGGGCCTGCTCAAGCTGGCCCGCCGCATGAATCCGTTAAAGGCCCGTCCGCTGCTTCGCGGCAAGCGGATCGTGCTTCTGTTTTACGAAGCGTCGACAAGGACCCGTTCGTCGTTCGAGTTCGCCGCGAGGTCGTTAGGCGCAATCACCACTCTCGTGCAGTCCTCCGGATCGAGCATCGAGAAAGGCGAATCCGTTCTCGATACCGGTTACACCCTGCGTGCCGTGGGCGCAGACTGTATCGTCATGCGCCACCCGTCGGCGGGCGCCCCGCACCTAATGGCGTGGCATCTAGATATTCCCATCATCAATGCCGGGGACGGCATGCATGAGCACCCTTCGCAGGCCCTGCTCGACGCCTTCACCATCCTGAAACACAAGAAGTCGTTTCAGGGTCTGCAGGCCACGATCATCGGCGACATCCTGCACAGCCGCGTCGCTCGCAGCGCCTGTCATCTTCTCACTAAGTTTGGAGTGAAGCTCACGCTCTGTGGACCACCCGAGTTCGTCCCGGACGTGGCCGCCACGCTCGCACCCGGCCTGCGCGTGACCCGCTACCTCGAAGACGCACTGCGCGGCACCGACGTGATCATGCTGCTGCGTGTGCAAAAAGAGCGACTGGCCGGCCAGAAAATTCGACTGCAGGACTACATTGCGCGTTACCAGATGACCACGGCGCGCCTGAAGGTGGCCAAGCGCGACGCTATCGTAATGCACCCCGGCCCCATCATCCGCGGCCTGGAATTAACCGCCGAGGTCGCCGACGGCCCACAGTCGGTGATCGTCGACGAAGTCCACAATGGCGTGCCCACACGAATGGCAATCCTTGCGCGGGCGTTAGGAAAAGCAAAATGAGCCGCAACTTTCGTCATCTCCATCAGACGTGTCATCCTGAGCGAAGCGAAGGACCTATGCACTCAGTCGGCGCCCAGAACGAGTACATAGGTCCTTCGCGCAAAAGACGCGCTCAGGATGACAAAGAGAAGTTACGAAGAGCAGTAACGGAAGAGTCCCTGAGGAGTTGCGGATGACTCGTCGCGAAAACGAAAGCCTGCTGATTAAGGGCGGCCACCTGATCGATCCGGCGGCGAAGATCAATACGCCGATGGACATTCTCTTGCGCGATGGCCGCGTCGCCGAGCTTGCTCTCCCGAACAAAATTCGCGGCAGTGCCGACGAAAAGTTCGACGCGCGCGGCCTGATCGTTGCGCCCGGATTCATTGACCTGCACGTCCACCTGCGCGAGCCTGGCCAGGGCTACAAAGAAACCATTGCCAGCGGCACTACAGCCGCAGCTGCCGGTGGGTTCACTTCGGTCTGCACCATGCCCAACACCGCGCCCGTAGTTGATACTCCAGAATGGGTCGCTTGGCTACGCAGTCCGGAACGTGCAGCCGTGGTCAACGTCTTTCCCATCGCGGCCGCTACGCGCGGCAGCCGCGGAGGAACGCTCACCGACTTCAGCGCCCTGCAACGCGTCGGAGCCGTTGCCGTCACCGACGACGGCAAGCCCATTCTCGACGACGACGTCATGCGCATGGCTCTCCGCCTTGGCGCGGAACTGAATCTTCCTGTGGTACAGCACGCCGAAGATACGCGACTCACCGAAAACGGATCGATGCACGCCGGCCCTACCAGCTTTCGACTCGGCCTGCGCGCCATGCCGGCCGCGGCCGAAGCCAGAATTGTGGACCGCGACGTCACTCTCGCTCAACAGATTCGCGAATCGCGCCTGCACGTGGCCCATCTTTCCACTGCTGACGCGCTCAAGTCAGTCCGGCGTGGCAAGCGCGCGAAAGCCCGCGTGACCTGCGAAGTCACACCGCACCACTTCACGTTGATTGACGAGAATGTCGGCGAGTACGATACCAACTTCAAGATGAACCCCCCGCTGCGCTCTGCCACCGACCGCGAAGCGATCATCGTCGCGCTTTCCGACGGCACCGTAGACGCCATCGCCACCGATCATGCCCCGCACGCCGCCCACGAGAAGCAGGTTGAGTTCGAGCGTGCTTCCTTCGGCATAACCGGCCTGGAAACCGCTCTGGCGCTGGCGATCACCAAGGTTCATCGCGAGCATAAAATTTCTTTGGTTCGCATCGTCGAACTCTTCACCGCAGGACCGGCCCGAGTCTTCGACCTACCCGGCCGCGGATCATTGGCCCGTGGAAGCTTCGCCGACGTAACCATCTTCGATCCCAAGAAGCGCTGGACCTTCGAAGCGGCAAAGGCGCGTTCGCTCTCACACAACACTCCGTTCGACGGATGGCAATTCACCGGCAGAGTAGTGGCGACAATTGTTGGCGGCAAGATCGTATACCAAATGGAATAGTGCCGGATACGCTAGCGTACACACCTCACAAAATTTAGGGAGGCTCAGGGATGGTTCGTCGCGCCGGTTACTTCGTTCTTACAAGTATTCTTTTCGCGACCGTGTTGATATACGGGCAAGCGAGCAACTCAAAGGCGCCGGTTGGCTCGTCTCCGAACGTGCACCAGGCGCAACCGTTCGACGTCAACGCAGCCGTTAACGCATATCTCGCCAAGATGCCACCGGCGCAGCGCGCTCGTTCGGACGCTTATTTTGAAGGGGGCTACCGGCTCATTTTGTGTGATTTCCTCTCGACCGTCTTCGTGATGTGGTTGCTTCTGCACTTCCGTTGGTCCGCGCGCATGCGCGACCTGGCGGAGCGCGTCATCCGCTTCCGTCCTCTTCAGACCGCGCTCTACTGGGTTCAATTCATCATTGTTGTCTCCGTGCTTACTTTCCCGCTCACCTTTTACGAAGGCTATTTTCGCGAGCACCAGTATGGCCTGCTCAACCAGAACTTCAATCAGTGGATGCGTGACCAGTTCGTCGGGCTGGCTGTCAGCGTGGTCCTGGGAGCAATCCTCATCGTTCCGCTGTTTTGGCTTGTGAGGCGCCTTCGTACCAACTGGTGGGTGTGGGGCGCGGCGCTGACTATTGCGTTTCTGGCCTTCGTGAATCTGATCGCTCCGGTTTACATTGCCCCGCTGTTCAACCAGTACAAGAAACTAGAGGATCCACAAGTCAGGAATCCAATCCTCAGCATGGCGCGCGCCAATGGAATTCCGGCCACCGACGTCTGGGAATTCGACGCGTCCCGGCAGTCGAATCGAGTCAGCGCCAATGTCAGCGGCTTTGCCAACACCCTGCGAATTTCACTGAATGACAATCTCCTGAAACGCTGCACTCTGCCCGAGATCGAGACCACCATGGGACACGAGATGGGACATTACGTTCTGAATCATGCCTACAAAGGCCTGGCAATACTTGGTGGAACGACCGTGATCGGCTTCGCCTTCCTGAATTGGGGAATTCGCTTCGCTCTCGCGCGCCGGGGAGAGAAATGGGATGCCCGCGAAATCACGGATATCGCGGTTCTGCCGGTGGCCGTGATCGTGCTGTCGATCTACTCGTTTCTCCTAACACCGGTAACCAACACCATCACCCGCACGATGGAATATGAAGCGGACATGTACGGCCTCAACGCTGCCCGACAGCCCGATGGAGAGGCGAATGTGGATTTGATGCTGGGAGAATATCGCAAACTCGATCCCGGGCCGATCGAGGAATTCCTCTTCTACGATCATCCCAGCGGCCGCACTCGCATAACTGCAGCCATGCGCTGGAAAGTGGAACATCCCGAATCCGCATCGCCGGAAGAGATGGCGAGACCGGTTTTCAACGGCCGGTGAATTTCGGCTGCGGAGTTCTGCTTCTTCTGTGGGACAGCCGCCCTCGGCTGTTCGGCCGAGCGAAGTTCGGCTGCTCATCAGTTCCCCAGAATCCCCGTGCGCTTCCCGACGCTCTTTAGCACCTCTAGCGCTCGCTGCAGCTCGTCTCGGGTATGCGTTGCAGTCATGATGGTACGGATGCGCGCCTTCCCCTCCGGCACTGTCGGGAACGCGATGCCTGTGCCTAGCACGCCTTCCTTGAACAGTTCGCGAGAGAAGTCCATGGTGAGCTTGCCATCGCCGATCATGATGGGCGTGATCGGAGTCTCGCTGGCCGGAGTCG
>Ga0307474_10002736_pt1 | contig 12680 bp, 10 predicted proteins | sample atmos_gasesECM1C_2_FD_203312 | JGI IMG/M metagenome (GOLD analysis project Ga0307474, IMG submission 203312) | Hardwood forest soil microbial communities from Morgan-Monroe State Forest, Indiana, United States - atmos_gasesECM1C_05 | ecosystem: Environmental > Terrestrial > Soil > Temperate... | reverse complement strand
CGGATACGATCTTGTCCGCGCTTACTGGCAGAAACAGCACGCCGGCGCGGACTTCGAGCAGTTCTGGCGCAAGTCACTGCACGATGGCTGGGTCGAAAACACGATGTTTGCTCCCAAATCGGTTAGTGCGAAGCCACCCCAGTTACAAGGCATCGAGGCGTGGGATGGAAAATCCATCGAACTCAACATCCGCCGCGATCCCACCATCTACGACGGACAATTCTCCAACAACGGTTGGCTGCAGGAACTTCCCAAGCCGATGAATAAACTCACTTGGGACAATGCTGTCCAAATCGGTCCCAAGATGGCCGAGCGCCTGCAACTCCAGGTAGATGATGTTGTCGAACTGGAATTGAACGGCGGGGGTGACCAAAAAAGAAAAGTGAAAGGCGCAGTATGGATTCAAGCCGGCCACCCCGATAATTCCGTCACAATAACGCTAGGCTACGGCCGCACCCGCGCCGGCCGCGTCGGCACCGCACAAGGCTTCGACGCCTACCAACTCCGCACCACCACCGCACCGTGGATCGCCACCGCCCTGCAAATCCGCAAGACCGGAGAAACTTACAAGCTGGCCTCCACGCAGGGCTACCAGAGCATGGACACGCCCGATGGCGGCCATCGTCCGCTGGTCCGCGAAACGATTCTCGAGGAATATAAAAAGCAGCCAAACTTCGCTGCCGAAGAAGAACCAGAGCCCGCGCCCGGCCTCACGCTTTACAAGCCCTATCCCTATAAAGAAGAAGACTACGCCTGGGGCATGGCGATCGACCTGAACTCCTGCGTGGGCTGCAATAACTGCATGCTGGCTTGCCAGTCGGAGAACAACATCGCCGTCGTCGGCAAAGAGCAGACCGTCATCGGCCGCCACATGCACTGGATTCGCGTCGACGCCTACTACCAGGGCGACCGCGATAATCCCAAGGCATTTTTCCAGCCCGTCCCATGCATGCAATGTGAGAACGCGCCCTGCGAAGTGGTTTGTCCTGTGGGCGCCACTAATCACTCCAGCGAAGGCCTCAACGATATGGTCTACAACCGCTGCGTGGGCACGCGCTATTGCTCGAACAACTGTCCTTACAAAGTGCGGCGCTTCAACTTCCTGCTGTTTCAGGATTGGGAGACGCCGCAATACAAGATGATGCGCAATCCCGACGTCAGCGTGCGCAGCCGCGGCGTCATGGAAAAGTGCACCTACTGCGTACAGCGCATCAACGAACACAAAATTGACGCCGAAACCGCCTCCGTTCGCGAAGGCAAACAGATAAAGGTCGGAGACGAGCTGCAGACAGCCTGCCAACAGTCCTGTCCCGCAGGCGCGATTATCTTCGGTAACATCAACGACCCAAACAGCAAAGTTTCAAAACTGAAAGCGCAGGCCCGCAACTACAGCCTGCTGGGCGAACTCAACACCCGCCCAAGAACAACATATTTGGCCGAAGTAAGAAACCCGAATCCAGAGTTGGAGTCGTCAACTGTAGCTTGGACGCCGAGAGTTGAGTGACGATCGCTTTAAAAGGGCGTGGCTTCAGCCGCGCCGTTAAGGCCCAAATTAACGGGAGAGAACTTTAGCCCCTGACAGAATTCATGGACGAGCAAGCCAAAATCACGCTTAACGCGCAAACCGCTCCCGTGATGGAGCCCGGCCACACCTTCGCCACCGTCACGGAAAAAATCAGCGCCATCGTCCTCACCCGTCCCGCCTCCAACGGATGGTTCCTCGGCTTCGGCATCGCCTTCCTTCTTACGATGATGATGCTTTTCGCCATCGGCTACCTCTTCCTGAAAGGCATCGGCATCTGGGGCGTCACCATCCCCATCGGATGGGGCTTCGCTATCGTCAACTTCGTCTGGTGGATCGGCATCGGCCACGCCGGCACGCTCATCTCCGCGATTCTGTTGCTGCTGCGCCAGACCTGGCGAAATTCCATCAACCGCTTCGCCGAAGCGATGACGCTTTTCGCCGTGGCCTGCGCCGGAATTTTCCCCGCCATCCACGTCGGTCGCCCCTGGCTCGCTTACTGGCTATTCCCGTATCCCAGCACCATGGGCGTGTGGCCGCAATTCCGGAGCCCGCTTATGTGGGACGTCTTCGCCGTTTCCACCTACGCCACCATCTCCGCGCTATTCTGGTTCATCGGCCTTATCCCCGATATGGCTACCTTACGTGATCGTGCCACGCATCCTGCGGCCCGCATCATCTACGGGATGCTGTCAATGGGCTGGCGTGGATCGGCCCGCCACTGGCACCGTTACGAAACCGCCTATCTTCTGCTCGCTGGATTAGCCACGCCCCTGGTGCTCTCCGTTCACACCGTCGTCAGCTTCGACTTCGCCATCGGCATCGTCCCCGGATGGCATACGACCATCTTCCCGCCGTACTTCGTCGCCGGCGCTATCTACTCAGGCTTCGCCATGGTCCTGATGCTGGCGATTCCTATCCGCAAAATCTACGGCCTCGAAGACTTCATTACTGAACTCCATCTGCAGAACGCGGCCAAAGTGATGCTCGCGACCGGACTCATCGTCGCCTACGGCTACGCCATCGAGGCCTTCATGGGTTGGTACAGCGGCGACCGCTACGATGCCTTTACCATTTGGAACCGCCTGCACGGCCCGTACGCTATCCCGTACTGGTCGCTTCTCGCCTGCAACATCTTTATCCCGCAGGTGCTCTGGATTCGCAGGTTTCGCACCAGCCCTATCCTGCTGTTTCTGGTTTCTGGCGTCATCCTGGTGGGCATGTGGCTGGAGCGCTTCATCATCGTCGTCGTCAGCCTGCACCGCGACTTCCTCACCTCATCCTGGGGCATGTACTACCCCACGCGCTGGGATTGGATGACTTACATCGGCACCATCGGGATGTTCCTTGCGGCCATGTTCCTGTTCCTGCGACTGCTGCCCGCAATCTCAATCTTTGAAATGCGCACCCTCCTGCCCGAAGCGGAGGTGAAAGAATGAAGCGCGAGCGCATTTACGGAATCATGGCCGAATTCGATTCGGCGCAAGCGTTGCTGGATGCGGCCAGGCGCACGCACGAAGCCGGCTACCAGAAAATCGACGCTTACAGCCCGTTTCCCATCGAGGGCCTCGCGGAAGAAATCGGCTTCTATCACGACGAAGTTCCGCTCGTCGTATTAATCGGCGGCATCATCGGCGGCCTTACCGGCTACCTCATGCAGTACTGGATGTCTGCCGTTGACTACCCCTTGAACATCGGCGGCAAGCCACCTCACTCCTGGCCGGCATTCATCGTCATCACCTTCGAGATGACAATTCTGTTCGCCGGTATCTCCGCCGTCTTCGGCATGTTGGCCCTGAACGGCCTGCCCATGCCTTATCACCCCGTATTCAACGTCCCGCGTTTCTCGTCAGCCTCGAAAGATCGCTTCTTCCTGATCGTGTTCTCTTCCGACAGGAAATACGATCCCGCGGGCACGCGCAGTTTCCTCGAAGCCTTGCAACCCCGCTCCCTCTCGGAGGTGCCCAGCTAAATGCGGCGTTTCCGCAAAATTTCGGCCCGCTCCTCACACAATGGGTGCCCCATTCTTGCGCGTTCTGTGTGCAAGAGTGGGATTCCACGGCCGTATATCGCTTGGGGTTTTATGCCGATAGCGCTCGTGTTTGCGTCGGTGGCTTTCCTCTCCGCCTGCCGCCTCGACATGCACGTCCAGCCCAAACAAAACCCTCTGTCCCGCAGTGATTTCTTCGCCGACCAGCGCTCCGAGCGCCCGCCCGTCGAAGGCACCGTAGCCCGCGGCCAGCTCCACGAAGACGCGTATTTCTACACGGGCAAATCCGGCAACAGCCCCGGCGACTTCATGCCCTTCCCTGTAACCAAAGAAGTTCTGGAGCGCGGACGCGAACGCTACAACATTTACTGTTCCCCCTGCCACTCTCTGGTCGGTGACGGCAACGGATTCGTCCCCTCCCGTGGATTCTCGCGCAAGCCGCCGTCTTATCACATTCCCCGCCTCCAGAAGGCCCCGCTTGGATACTTCTACGACATCATCACCAACGGCTTCGGCATCATGCCCGACTACGCTTCCCAGATTTCGCCACAAGACCGCTGGAACATCGTGGCCTATGTTCGCGCGCTGCAATTGAGTCAAAATGCCACCAAGGCCGATATCCCCGCCGGACAAGTGTTCCCCTCCGCGCCGCCGAACTTCCGCGGTCAGCCCGGTTCCGGAGCCACTTTGCCCGTGATCGACTCCACGCCAGTCTCCCAATCCGAGGAACACAAATGAGCGCCGCCACTTCCCATCTCGATTTGGCGCCACCTGAGATTGTCAAAAAAATCTCGCAGCGTTCCCTGATTATTGGCGTTGTGTTCGCCGTCATTTCTGCTGCGCTTGCCTTCCTCCGTCCCGACGAGTTCTACCGCGCCTACTTGCTCGGTTTCATGTGCTGGCTCGGTGTCGCGCTCGGCTCCATGGCGATTGTGATGATCCGCCACCTCACCGGCGGCGGCTGGGGCACGGTCATCCGCCGCATTCTGGGCGCGGCCATGCGCACGCTGCCCTTGCTCGCGCTTCTTTTCGTTCCTATGATTGTCGCGGTCTGGCAGCATCGCATCTATCCGTGGGCGATGCCGATTGAATCCATCCAGGACCCGCACATCCGCGAGCACTTGGAGAAGCATGCCTTTATCAAGGCAAGCTATCTGAACTTTTCTGGTTATTTCATTCGTGCAGTCATCTATTTTGCAATTTGGAATGTTCTCTCGTTCCTGCTGTCGAAATTTTCCAAACAAACCGACCGCGCAGGCGCTCCCGACAATAGCCAGCGATTCAAGGCAATCAGCGGCCCCGGTCTTATTCTTTACGCCTTCACCATCTCGTTCGCTGCCATCGACTGGGTCATGTCGCTCGATCCCAGTTGGATCTCGACCATCTTCGGTCTGATCATCCTGATCGGCGAACTGCTCTCGGCGATGTGCTTCGCCGTGGTCGTAGAACGTATTCTTTATAACTACAAGCCGATGTCGGAGCTGCTGATACCCGATTTCGTCCACGACCACGGCAAGTGGATGCTGACCTTCATCATGGTCTGGGCATATTTTTCGTTCTCGCAGTGGCTCATCATCTGGGCCGGCAACTTGCCCTCGGAAATTACTTTTTATCTGAAGCGCCTCAGCGGCGGGTGGGGCTCGATTGCTTTAATCCTGGTGCTGTTCCACTTCGCCATCCCGTTCGCGATGCTGCTGTCGCGCCCCTTCAAGCGCAATATTCGAAAATTGGTCTGGCTCGCGGTCTGGCTGCTGCTGATGCGCTACCTCGATCTGTTCTGGATCATCGAACCCAATTTTTCGAAAACTTTTGTCGTGACCTTCGCCGATATCGTCGTGCCCATCGCCATCGGCGGAATCTGGTTCTGGTATTTCTTCCGCAACCTGGCCTCACTGCCGCTTATTCCGGCGTATGACCAGGATGCGCACGAGGTTCTGCAAGCCGAACATCACATTCACTCGCAAGGAACCCCTTGAGCGACCGGCGAAAAGAAATTAATTAAGATCAGAATGACTGACAACACCAAACACGACGCCGCACACGGGAGCTACGAGCATCAGGATCTGACGCCGACCGGCATTGTTTACTTTCTTGTTGCGCTTGCCGTCGCAGTGATTCTCAGTCTTCTCTTTCTCAGGGCTGTGTACAGTTATCTCGACCATCGCGAAAAAGCTGGACAGCCCGCCGTGAGCCCGCTGGTCACCAACGTTCCTGCAGACACTCGCCACGTCTCCCGCGGCTATCCGCAGACCGCCTTCCCCAGCCCGAAGCTCGAAGAAGACGAACGCGGTCAGCTCAACGATATCCTCGTGAACGAAGAGAAAATTCTCTACAGTTACGGCTGGGTCGACGAAAAAGCCGGCGCCGTGCACATCCCCATCGAACGCGCCATGGATTTGCTCGTGCAACGCGGACTCCCAGTGCGTACCCAGGGTGTTGCGGGAAGCCCGGCATCGGAAGCCGGCAAGAAAGAATCAGGAAATCAGAACCTGAGCAAAGGTGCCAGGAAGTGAGCCGTAAGAAATCCAATTCGACTTTCGTCGCGATTATGTTCGCGATTGCTGCGTTGACAACCACGCTGCTGGCGATCTCCGCCTCGGCCCAGATTAACAGCGGCGTCATGTCTCCGCCCGCAAACACGCGCCCACCGCGGCTTGAAAATGTCGGCATCGAACAACATCTCGATGCCCAAATCCCACCCGATCTTACTTTTCGCGACGAGACGGGCAAGACTGTAAAACTCGGCGACTACTTCGGCCACAAACCGCTCATCCTGAATCTGGTTTATTACAACTGCACCATGCTCTGTGGCGAAGCGCTAGCCGGACTCGCCAGCGCCATGCGCCTCATCAAGTTCGATGTCGGCAACGAATTCGACATCGTCACGGTCAGTTTCGACCCGCGCGAAACTCCCGACAGCGCCGCTGCCAAAAAAATTGACTACGTCAAGCGCTATGGACGCCCCAACGCCGCCGCTGGCTGGCACTTCCTCACCGGACAGCCCGACTCCATCAACGCGCTGACCAAGGCCGTCGGTTTCCAATATCAGTATGACGCCAAGAGCAATCAGTACGCGCACGCCACGGCAATCATGGTGCTCACGCCGCAAGGCCGCATCTCGCGCTACTTCTACGGCGTAGATTTCCCGCCCAAGGATTTGCGCATGGGCCTGGTGGAAGCCTCGCAAGGAAAAATCGGCAACGCCGTCGACGCGGTCCTGCTCTACTGCTATCACTACGATCCCGAGACTGGAAAGTACGGCGCCATGGTCGCAAACATCCTGCGACTGGCGGCAGCCGCGACAATTCTTCTTCTGGGAGGCTTACTTTTCATTCTATGGAGGCTGGATCGCTCAGTGCCGCGCAGAACATTGCCCGGCGGTGCGCGAACATTGTAGAACCCGAAATGGCTGACGACGAACGACCGACGACCAACGACCGACGACTGAGACATGCTCAATAATTTTCCATTATGGCCGGACCAGGCCTCCACCATGGCGCACCGCGTGGATGCGCTCTACATCTTCCTGCTCGTCGTCACCGGCATGATGGCTTTGCTGGTCTGCACCTGCGTAATCTTCTTCGCCGCTCGTTTCCGTCATCGTCCGGGCGTTCGCGCCGAGCAGATTGAAGGCTCCATTCCGCTCGAAATCACCTGGAGCGCGATTCCTTTGCTCGTCTTCATGGTCATCTTTGCCTGGGGTGCCGTCGTCTATTTCAAAGAACGCACGCCACCAGCCGACGCCACCGAAGTGTACGTAGTCGCGAAACAGTGGATGTGGAAGGTCGAACACGCCGAAGGCCAGCGCGAGATCAACGAATTGCACGTTCCCGTCGGCCGCGACGTCAAATTAATCATGACCTCGCAGGATGTGATCCACAGCTTCTACATTCCTGCATTCCGCATCAAGCAGGACGTGCTCCCCGGCCGCTACACTGTCGAGTGGTTCCGCGCCACCAAGCCCGGCGTCTATCATTTATTCTGCGCCGAATATTGCGGCACGCAGCACTCCGGCATGGTCGGCGATATCGTTGTCATGGAACCCGCCCAGTATGAAGCCTGGATCAACGGCGGCACCACCGGGCCGCTTTCGACGACCGGCGAGAAAATGTTCGCTGAGCTCGGATGCGCTACCTGCCATCGCACCGACACGCAAGGCCGAGGCCCCAACTTGCTGGGAGTTTTCGGCAAGCCAGTTCAGCTTGAAGATGGACGCACCGTCACGGCCGACGAAAATTACCTTCGCGAGTGCATCCTCGATCCCGGTGCCAAGCGCGTGAAAGGATTCCAGCCGATCATGCCAACCTTCCAGGGTTTGGTCAGCGAAGAGCAGGTCAACGCCCTGGTCGCCTACATCAAAAAAATATCGACAGCGGATCAGTCTGACGGCGCCAAAACCAGCGCCAGCAAAGCAATCTCGCAGGCCACGGATCGGGCTCAACCGAACCAGGCTCAACCGAACCAGGCTCAACCCAATGGAAGTCAGGTGCAATAAGTTATGGAGATCGCGATCCCTCAACCCGTTGAACGCGAAAACTACCTGAATAAGGAGTACGGTGTCTGGTCGTGGCTGCTCACCACCGACCACAAGCGCATTGCGCTTCTCTATCTCGTTTCGATTACGTTCTTCTTTTTCATCGGCGGCTTCTTCGCGCTCCTCATCCGCCTCGAACTGCTCACTCCCGCCGGCGACCTCGTCCAGGCCGACACTTACAACAAACTCTTCACGATGCACGGCATGGTCATGGTTTTCTTTTTCCTCATTCCTTCCATCCCCGCCGTTCTCGGAAACTTCCTCGTACCCATGATGATCGGCGCGAAAGATCTCGCCTTCCCGCGCATCAACCTGCTGAGCTGGTATCTCTACATCATCGGCGGCGTGTTCATGCTGCACTGCATGCTCACCGGCGGCGTCGATACCGGGTGGACTTTCTACGCACCTTTCAGCACAAACTTCTCAAACACAAAAATCGTCGAAGCCGGAATTGGAATTTTCATCGCAGGTTTTTCTTCCATCCTCACCGGCCTCAACTTCGTCGTCACTATTCACCGTATGCGCGCGCCCGGTATGACCTGGTCGCGCCTGCCGTTGTTCATCTGGGCTCACTACGCCACCAGCATCATTCAGCTTCTCGGCACTCCGGTCATCGCCGTCACCATTGTGCTGGTCGCTTGCGAGCGCGCTCTGCACCTCGGCATCTTCGATCCCAAACTCGGCGGCGATCCAGTCCTCTTTCAGCATCTGTTCTGGTTCTACTCCCATCCCGCCGTCTACATCATGATCCTGCCTTCGATGGGCGTCGTCACCGAGATCATCGCCTGCTTCTCCCGCAAGCGCATCTTCGGTTACAGCTTCGTCGCTTTCTCCTCCATTGCTATCGCGGTCTTCGGATTTCTCGTCTGGGCTCACCACATGTTCGTCGCGGGCATCTCGGTCTACTCCGCCCTCGTATTTTCTTTCTTGAGCTATGCCGTGGCCCTGCCCTCCGCCATCAAAGTCTTCAACTGGACGGCCACTCTCTACAAAGGTTCCATCCGTTACGATGCGCCGATGCTCTACGCCTTCGGGTTCCTCGGCCTGTTCACCATCGGCGGACTCACCGGATTGTTTCTCGCCGCTCTCGGCATCAATGTCCACGTCACCGACACTTATTTCGTCGTCGCTCACTTCCACTACATCATGGTCGGCGGTGCCGTCATGGGTTATCTGGGCGGCATGCATTTCTGGTGGCCCAAAATTTCCGGCAAGCTCTATCCCGAAGGCTGGGCCCGCCTCGCCGCGTTGATCGTTTTCATCGGCTTCAATCTCACATTCTTCCCGCAATTCGTTCTCGGCTACCTGGGAATGCCGCGCCGTTATTACGATTACAGCCACATGCCAGAGTTCCAGGTGCTGAACGTTCTCTCAACAGCGGGCGCAACTGTCCTCGGCGTGGGATATCTTCTGCCCATGGTGTATTTCCTCTGGTCGATGCGCTACGGCAAGCCCGCATCGGACAATCCCTGGAATGCCGCGGGGCTGGAATGGAAAACCACTTCTCCCCCGCCCACTTTTAATTTCGACGAAGAGCCCGTCGTCACCTGGGAAGCCTACAACTACGAAGAGCTGGACGCGCCGCCGCACACGCAGGAGGTTCCCGTTGCCCGATAGCACCTTAGTCGGACTTCATCACGAAGAAGAGCATCACCCCGAACTCCTCCATCACTTCGCTACCGAGGAGCAGCAGCGCGATGCCTCCAGCCTCGGGATGTGGGTCTTCCTCGCCACCGAAGTCATGTTCTTCGGCGGCCTTTTCTGCGCCTACCTGATTTATCGCCGCTTGTATTTTGGCGATTTCGGCGCCGCCAGCAAATCCATTGACGCAACTCTGGGAGCTACCAACACGGCCGTCCTCATCTGCAGCAGTTTGACCGTCGTCCTTGCCGTCTGGGCCGCGCAAACCGCCCGCCGAACCTTGCTGCTCACCATGCTCGCTGTCACTATGCTTCTCGGTTGCGTGTTTTTGGGGATCAAGGCCGTCGAGTACAAAGACAAATTCGAGGAGCACCACGTTCCCGGCGCGTCCTTCAGCTTCAACAATGTCCCCATTCCCGGACATCCCGGCGAGTATGCCAACCCGCGCCACGCCCAAATATTCTTCTCGCTTTACTTCGTCATGACAGGACTCCACGCCCTGCACATGATCATTGGCCTCGGCATTTTTTCCTGGCTTCTATATGCGGCCTGGAAGGGCCGCTTTACTCCCGAATATCACACGCCGATCGAAATTGGCGGCCTGTACTGGCACTTCGTCGATATCATCTGGATTTACCTGTTCCCTTTGCTCTACCTGATCGACCGGCACCCATGAGGCTTGCATGACCGAACATTCATCTGCATCCGAAAAATCGTCGCCCTTGAAGCTGTACTTCGGCATCTGGATCGCCCTGCTCGCCGGCACCTACATCACATACAAAGCCGCCTTCATCGAGCTAGGTCCCTTCAACGCCGCCGTCGCCCTCGGCATAGCCACCATCAAAGCCACTCTGGTCGCGCTCTTCTTCATGCACGTCTACCACGCGAGCGAAAAACTAACCAAGCTGGTCGTAATCGCCGCATTGTTCTTTCTGCTCCTCCTGCTGGGACTCACCATGTCCGACTACGCCACCCGCCCCTGGAGCTGAGCATTGTCATTCCCGAGCGTAGCCAGAGCCTGCCCTGAGCGAAGTCGAAGGGAACCTTGGTTTTCCTCCCGGTTGAAAATAATCTAGCCCTCGGCTACCAGCAAGGCGCTCGTTACCCATCACTGCGCTCCCATCCACTTCTACGGTATACTCGCGCCGCATGTCCGACCCTCTCATAGAAATCGCCCAGGCGTCGAAATCCGCCCGCGTCGATGCTCTCGCCCTTGCAGAAGCTCTGCGTCCCAAGATCCGCGGTGAAGTCCGCTTCGATCGCAGCGCTCGCGCCCTCTATGCCACCGATGGCTCCAACTATCGTCAGGTCCCGATCGGCGTCGTCATACCGCGCGACGTCAATGACGTCGAAGCGACCATCGCCATCTCCCGCGATTTCGGCGCCCCGCTGCTCTGTCGCGGCGGCGGCACATCTCTCGCCGGCCAGTGCTGCAATGTCGCCGTCGTCCTCGATTTTTCGAAGTACATGAACAACATTCTCGAAATCGATCCCGCCCGCCGCATCGCCCGCGTGCAGCCTGGAGTCGTCCTCGACAGCCTTCGCGCCGCCGCCGAAAAACATCACCTCACCTTCGCTCCTGACCCCGCCACGCACGACCGCTGCACCCTGGGCGGCATGATCGGCAACAATTCCTGCGGCGTCCACTCCGTGATGGCCGGCAAAACCGACGACAACATCGAAGCCCTCGACATCCTCACCTACGACGGCGCCCGTCTCAAAGTCGGCCAAAATTTCATCGAGGACGTCCCCAATGGTCGAGACAAATCCGGTCGAGACAAATCCTGTGGGGACGGCCGCCCTCGACCGTCCGGCGTCCCGGATGTATCGGGCCGCAGCGCACTCCCCAACACTGCCTCAACCCGCGCCACAGAAATTTGCTCTTCCCTGAAACAAATCGCCGCCCGCTACGGCGATCTGGTCCGCCAAAAATTCCCCAGCATCCCCCGCCGCGTCTCCGGCTACAACCTCAACTATCTTCTGCCGGAAAACAATTTCCACGTAGCCCGCGCGCTCGTTGGCTCCGAAGGAACCTGCGTCACTATCCTCGAAGCCACCTGCCGCCTCGTCCAGAGTCCGCCCCAACGCGTTCTGCTCGTCCTTTCATATCCCGACATTTACCAGTGTGCTGACCACGTTCCCGAGATCATGACGCACAAGCCCATCGGCCTCGAAGGCTTCGACGATCTCCTCGTCGGCTACACTCGAAAAAAAGGAATCAACTCCGAGGGCCTCGCGCTCCTCCCCGAAGGCGGAGGCTGGCTCATGGTCGAGTTCGGCGCCGACACCGCGCCCGAAGCTGAATCCCAGGCTCGCGCCCTGATGCAATCCCTCAGCCATGGCCCAACCCCGCCCCAGATGCGCCTCTACACCAATCAGCAGCAAATCAAGCGTGTCTGGGAAGTTCGCGAATCCGCCCTCGGTGCGACTTCGCACGTCATCGGCGAACCCCCCAGCTGGGAAGGCTGGGAAGACGCCGCCGTCGCCCCCGAAAAACTTGGCGGATATCTTCGCGACCTCCGCAAGATGTTCACCGCCTATGGCTACAAAGGCTCACTCTACGGCCACTTCGGCCACGGCTGCGTCCACACCCGCATTAACTTCGATCTGCAATCGAAAGCCGGCATCGCGAAATTCCGCAAATTTATGGAAGAAGCCGCCGACCTCGTCGTCGGCTACGGAGGCTCCATCTCCGGCGAGCACGGCGACGGACAATCGCGCGGCGAACTCCTCCCGAAAATGTTTGGCCCGGAATTAGTCCAGGCCTTCCGTGAATTCAAAGCCGTCTGGGATCCGCAATGGAAGATGAATCCCGGAAAATTAATCGAGCCCTACAAGCTCGACGAAAATCTTCGCCTCGGCGCCGGCTATTCTCCGTGGGAGCCCGAAACCACTTTCAAATTCGCCGCCGATCACGGCAGCCTCGCCGAAGCCACTCTCCGCTGCGTCGGTGTTGGCAAGTGCCGCCACGCCGAAGGCGGCGTCATGTGCCC
>Ga0307474_10002735_pt1 | contig 12680 bp, 7 predicted proteins | sample atmos_gasesECM1C_2_FD_203312 | JGI IMG/M metagenome (GOLD analysis project Ga0307474, IMG submission 203312) | Hardwood forest soil microbial communities from Morgan-Monroe State Forest, Indiana, United States - atmos_gasesECM1C_05 | ecosystem: Environmental > Terrestrial > Soil > Temperate... | reverse complement strand
CGCCGCGGTGTCATCGGGTAGCCGCCAGCTCTCGGCCAGCGCCGATCAGTTGAGTCAGGGCGCCACCGAGCAGGCGGCCGCCGCAGAAGAGGCTTCGTCGGCGATGGAGCAGATGGCCGCCAACATAAAGCAGACCGCTAACAACTCCGGACAGACCGAAAGGATTGCCCGTCAGTCGGCAGCGGATGCCCAACTGAGCGGCGAGGCGATGGTAAGAACGGTGCAGGCCATGCAAACCATCACTAGCAAGATCAGCATTGTGCAGGAAATTGCCCGCCAAACAGACCTACTGGCCTTGAACGCCGCCGTTGAGGCTGCGCGGGCCGGAGAACACGGCAAGGGCTTCGCCGTGGTTGCCTCGGAGGTGCGCAAGCTGGCCGAACGGAGCCAACGGGCCGCCACGGAGATTAGCTCAGTGTCCACTGAAATGCTTGGCGTGGCCCAGCAGGCCGGCGAAATGTTGGGCCGGCTGGTTCCCGACATCAAAAAGACCGCCGAACTGGTCCAGGAAATTTCCGCAGCCTGCCGTGAACAGGACATCGGCGCAGACCAGATCAACGTTGCGATTCAAGAACTGGACAAAGTCATTCAGCAGAACGCTTCGGCGTCCGAAGAGATGTCGGCTACGGCGGAGGAATTGTCGGCCCAAGCCGAACAACTGCAGCAAATGACCAGCTTCTTCCAAATGGACAGCATCCGCCCCGCGAGCACGCCCCTGCGCGTGGTCCCGGACCGCCAGTTGGCAAAGGCAGTCGGCCCGGCAAAACCGAGACGAACCCTGGCTCCAGGGTCGCCTGCCTCTTCTCCAAAGGCGAGGGGATTCACGCTCGACCTCGGTGACGGAAAGGCGGAGGACGGGCGCTTCAACCGCTATTGAGTACGCGCAATGGGTCCATCGGGTACCGCCAACGCTGCATCCAACTACGTCACCCTAGGGGTCGGTGACGAGATCTTTGCCGTCGATGTTGCCATCGTCCGGGAAATCCTCGCCTATCGTACCGTCGCCCACCTACCGAACGCGCCCCCGTTTCTAGTGGGCGTCATCGATGTGCGGGGGTGCACCGTGCCGGTGATTGCTCTGCGCCTCAAGCTAGGCCTTCCCGCGGTGTCGATTACCGATAACACCCGCATCCTGGTGCTAGAAATCAATGTCAAAGGCAGGCAACTCGTTGTCGGCCTGCTTGCCGACCAGGTGTTTGAGGTGGCCGAGTTTGAAATCGACGGGTTGGAAGCCGCGCCAGACGTGGGGGTGCGATGGAAGTCGGAATACATTCGTGGCATCGGCCGCTTGCGCGGCGAGTTTGTCATCATCTTCGACATGGAACATCTTCTTTCCAGCGAAGACGTCGCCAGCCTGCAAGCAGTGCCATGAACAGCGGAACGTCCACAAATCCCCACTACATCGCTGATTGCTTCAGCGCCGCTGACTATCGGCGGCTGGCCGACTTCATCCATGCATCTTCGGGCATCAAGATGCCGACGTCGAAAAAGACGTTCCTCGAAGGACGGCTACGCAAGCAGCTACACCTGCGGGGCTACAGATCCTTCAAGGAATATTGCCACTATGTCTTCGATGAGGGTGGACTGGTCGATGAGGAGACAGCGTTGATCGACGCCGTCACCACCAACAAGACAGATTTTTTCCGCGAACCCCACCATTTCGAGTTCCTAACCCGCGAGGGATTGCCCCACCTTGCCAATCGAGGTCGAGGTATTCACCATCCCCTAAGGGTGTGGAGTGCCGGTTGCGCCAATGGCGCTGAGACTTACACCATAGCCATGGTCTGCCACGACTTCGCCCAGCGGACCCCGCGCTTTCATTTCGATGTCCTTGGGAGCGACATTTGCGTCTCGGCGTTAAACGATGCTGCGCGAGCCATCTACCCTCACGCGATGATCGCGCCGGTCCCGATGAAGATGCGCAGACTCTACCTGCTGCGCGACGAAGAGCAAGACGAGGTGCGCATCGTACCGGAACTTCGGCGGATGGTCAGCTTCGCCTACATCAACCTGATCGATCCTGATTATCGGTTGCGGCAGCCCATGGACATCGTGTTTTGCCGCAACCTGCTGATCTATTTCGACAAGCAGACCCAGCTCACAGTCCTGCAGCGGCTGTGCCGCAATCTCAAGGTCGGCGGCTATCTGATCCTCGGGCATTCGGAAAGCGCTACCGGCCTGGACCTGCCGCTGAGGTCGGTCGCCAGCACAGTATTCATCAGGGAAGACGGCCCATGAGCATCCGGGTGCTGATCGTTGACGCATCTCCGGTTATTCGCCAGACGCTCACAGCAATTCTGACCTCGGATCCGGAGATCGAGGTCATGGGCGCCGCCGCGGATCCTTATATCGCCGCTAGGCGTATCCAAAAGGAAGTGCCGGACGTCATCATCCTCGACGTCGACATGCCGCGGATGGACGGCATAACCTTTCTAAGGAAGTTGATGGCGCAGCGCCCGCTGCCAGTCGTCATGTGTTCCTCCATGATGAACGGAGGATCGCAGACCCTGATGGAAGCGCTCGACGCGGGCGCCGTAGACGTCATCCTCAAACCCGAGGTCGGAAGCCGTGAATTCCTCCTGGAATCGCAGGTGCGGGTCTGTGACGTAGTCAAGGCGGCGGCGGTAGCGCGCGTCCACCATTCCCCTCGTTCAGCGCGGACGCACCAGCCCAAACTGACCGCCGACGCGATCCTCCCGCCGCCGACGAAATGGATCTCGGCGAAGACCACCGAGAAGGTGGTTCTCTTAGGTGCCTCCACCGGTGGCACTGAGTCTCTGCGGATGGTGCTGGAGACACTGCCCATTGACAGCCCCGGTGTAGTAATCGTCCAGCACATGCCTGAGATGTTCACCGCCAACTTCGCTCGGCGCCTCGACAGCCTTTGCGCTGTCACGGTCAAGGAGGCCCAGAGTGGCGACGCTGTTACCCAAGGCCAAGTGCTCATCGCGCCGGGGAACAAGCACCTGCTGCTGCAGCGCACAGGGAGCCGCTATGTGGTCGAGGTTAAGGAGGGACCGCTGGTGTCGCGCCACCGCCCGTCGGTGGACGTGCTGTTCCGCTCGGCGGCCCGCAGTGCAGGCGGCAATGCCGTGGGGGTGATCATGACAGGAATGGGTGACGACGGTGCCCAGGGCTTACTGGAAATGCGCCGGAGCGGTGCCTACACGATCGCCGAGGATGAATCTACCTGCGTAGTGTTTGGTATGCCCAAGGAGGCGATTGCCCGAGGCGGCGCCATGGCAGTTGTGCCACTGGGCAATATCGCTGGCGAGATCATGAGATTGTGCCGCTGAGTGGTTAACGGCCCAAGGCTCGAGTGATCGCAAGAAAATGCTGACAAATGTGCTAGCTGATCACGTCAATGATCTGATCGCCGAGATCAATTCGGCCATCCGATTTCGGTGGTCGATCCGCCCTCAGACCGGCACTCCCTAACAATATCGAATCTCGGTACGGTGTCAGACACAGCAATGGGTGAAAGCGTCGCCAGGATTGCGATTGGCAATGAAGCAACATGTCGGCCTCCTCGCGAGAGAAAGGCCCCCCAAATATTTCCGAGCAGCTATGTTCGCGGCGCCTCCGTCAGGGCCCGAACCTTGCTCCCATCGACAAGCGTGACTGGCGGATTGAGGATCACCTGGTCCCCAGCTCTGATACCGCTATCCAATTCGACCCGCGTGCCGAGATCGCGCTTCACTTTCACCTTGCGGAGCTCCGCCTTGCCGTCGTTGACGACGGCGACCTGCATTCCGTTGCGGTTGAAGATGATCGCATCGGCCGGCACCAGAAGGCTCGGCGTCTTGCGCGGGATATGGAGCTCGACAGTGCAGTAGATGCCAGGAGCCAGCGCGCCGTCGGGATTGGTGAGGTCGATTTCAGTCAATAGCGTCCGCGTACCCGACTGCAGCGCATCGGCAATCCGGGTGACCTTGCCGGAGAAATCGCGATCTGGCAGTTCCGGCACGCGGATGATCGCGTCGATACCCGGCGCCACACCAAAGGCTGAGTCCTGCGGCACGTAGACCCAGACGCGGATCACGTTATCCTGCATGATCTCGAACATGAAGGTGCCGCTTGCCGCATTGCCTTGCACCAGACTACCAACATCGACATTGCGCTGGGTGATGACGCCGTCGAAGGGCGCGACGACCGAGGCATAGTCGCGGTTCTGTTGTAGCACCTTGAGCAGGTTCTCCTGCGCGGAGGCGTTCGCCTCGGCAACCGCGACCCCTGCCACGCGCGACTGCAAATTCAGCCGGTCGGTGTCGCCTTGTTGCGGAGTGACCCAGCCTTTCTGGACGAGGGGCGAGTCGCGATCCCAGGTCACCTGCGCCAGGTCGCGATTGGCCAGTGTCTGCTGGAGGGCCGATTTGAGCTGATCGAGGGTCGCCTCGTTCTGCGAAATCTGGTGATCCAGCTCGGGGACTGCGAGCTCCGCCAGCAGATCTCCTGCCTTGACGCGGTCGCCGATGTCGACATTGCGCTTGCCAATATAGCCGGTTGCGCGGGCAAAGATGTTCGCCGCGGCGAAGGCGGCCGTCGTGCCCGGCAGGGTGATCGAGACGGTCGCGGGATTCGTTTCGACGGTTGCGACACGCAAGCTGGGCACGAAATCGCGCTCCAGTCTTGCCGTCGCCATAACCTCCTGCTTCAGCACATAGTCTCCCCACCCGCCCAGCGTGAGGCCGCCAGCAAGCAACAGAGATCCGCCGAACGCAAACAGACGTCCGCCACGCCGTCGATCCTTCCGGCGGTTCTCCACTTTGCCATCGCTGGAGCGTTCATGCTGAAGATGCCTATCGATCGCGTCATTGAGAGCTCGGAGGTCAAGTTCATTCATTGGGAAGATCCTCGAACACGCCATAAGCCGGAACGCCGTTATTGCGCTTGCGCAGCATGGCAAAGAGGTAGGGGACGATCAGCAGGGTGGTGGGAGTGGCAAACAAAAGCCCGCCGATCACAGCGCGCGCGAGCGCCGCATTCTGCTCCTCGCCTGCGCCGCCAATCGCCATCGGGATCATGCCGACGACCATCGCTGCTGCCGTCATCAGCACAGGGCGGATTCGGGTACGGCCTGCGTCAAGGCCAGCGCGAAGGGCGCTCCTGCCTTTGAGCTGCTGCTCGCGTGCAAACGTCACCAGCAGAATGGAGTTCGCCGAGGCAACGCCAACCGCCATGATTGCGCCCATCAACGAGGGGACGTTGAGCGTCGTGCCTGTCATGAACAGCATCGTGACGATGCCGCAGAAGGTCGCTGGCAGCGCCAGGATAACCACGAACGGATCGCCGAAATTCTGGTAGTTGACGACCATCAGCAGGTAAACGAAGACAGCCGCAAACAGAAGGCCGATGCCAAGGTCGCGGAAGGAGTCGCGCATGCTCTGGATCTGCCCGAGAACCTTGATGGCGTTGCCCGGCTTGAGCTCCTTCTGCAGTTCGGCGACGACCTTGCCGATGTCGCCGGAAACACTTCCGAGATCGCGACCCTGCACGCTGGCATAGATGTCGTAGACGGGCTGAATATTGGTCTGGTTCAGATTGGTTGGGACGCTCTCGCGCTTGAGAGTCGCCACATTGCTCAATAAACCCGGTATCGGTGGGCCGTTGGAGGCGAGCGCGGTCGATACTGGCGTGTTGCCAATCTCGTTGAGCGAGCTCACCAGGCGTTCCGGCGTCTGGACCGCAATGTAATAGGGAATCCCGGCGACCGGATCGGTCCAGAAATTGGGCGCGACCTGCTCGGACGAGCTGAGGCTGATATTGACATCATTGGCGATGGCCTGTGCGCTGAGACCCAGCTGCAGCGCTCGCGACCGATCGATGTCCACCATGAATGCCGGCGCATCAAGCTCTTGCTGGAGATGGGAATCGGCGATACCCGGAATGCCCGCAAGCCGGCCCCGCAGTTCCTCCGCGACACGCCTGTTGGTCGCGCGATCGCGACCGACGACCTGAACGTCGATCTGGGACGGCAATCCGAAATTGAGGACCTGCGTGATCATATCGGCGGGCTGGAAATAGAAAGTCGCGGATGGAAATGCGGCCGGCAGCACCTGGCGGAGCTTGCGCACGTAGGTGGCTGTCGGAGCGTGTCCCTCCTTCAGCGACACCAGGATCACGCCATCATTGACGTTGATGGTCGATCCGTCGGTGAAGGCAAGATTGTACGGTCGTTGCGGCACGCCGATGTCGTCAACGATAAGATCGCGATCACCCTCCGGGATCACCTCGCGGACTTTGTCCTCGACTTCCTGGAAGATGCGCTCGGTCGCTTCGATGCGAGTTGCCGCCGGCGCGCGGACATGGAGCTTGATCTGCCCGCCATCGATGTCGGGGAAGAAGTCGCGGCCGACCAGCGTTGCCATGACGCCGCCCAGCGTGAGCATCAGCGCGGCGACAACCGGGATGATGAGGCGTCGCTTGAGCAACATCGTCAGCACGCGCACATAACCAGCGCGAAAAAGCTCGAAGCCGCGCTCGAAGCGCTGGTGAAGACGCGCGAACCAGTTGGCCGCGCCATCGGCGCCATCGTTATGCTCGCCCTTGAGCAAGAGGCCGATCATGACCGGCGTCAGGGTCCGCGAGAGCCCGTAGGACGCGAGCATGGCGAACACGACTGCGAGCCCGAGCGGGGTGAACAGGAATTTTGCGGGCCCTTCGAGGAATACGACCGACGTGAAGACGCAGCTGATCGCGAGCGTCGACACCATGGTCGGCACGGCAATGCCGGCGGAGCCGTGCAGGGTCGCTCCGGCGAGAGTCATGCCTTCACTGCGCAGCCGGTGGGTGTTCTCGATCGTCACTGTCGAATCGTCGACCAGGATGCCGACCGCCAGCGCCAGGCCGCCGAGCGTCATGGTGTTGAGCGTGTGGCCCATGAAGTAGAGGATGATGATAGACGTCAGGATCGACAGCGGAATCGAGATCAAGACGATCAGGGTCGACCGCCAGGACCCGAGAAACAGCAGGATCATCAGCCCGGTGAGGCCGGCCGCGATCGCGCCCTCGCGGAGCACGCCGGCGATCGATGCAGTGACGAGCTTGGATTGATCGAACAGCTCGTTGATGGAGAGGCCAGGAAGAGCCGCCGCGCGGGCAACCTCAAGGACTTTCCGGACACCGTTGACGACTGCCACGGTCGAGGCGTTCCCGTTCTTGAGAACGCTCAGCAACACGGAACGCCGGCCGTCGTTGCGGACGATGTTCTGCTGCACGGCCCAGCCGTCATGCACCTGGCCGACATCCCTCAGGAACACCGTCTGCCCATTGACATATTTGATCGGAATGTCGTTGAGATCGGTGATGCTCGCGGGCATCGCGTTCGTGCGAACCGTGTATTGCGTATCGCCGATCTTGGCGAGGCCTGAAGCCAATGTCAGGTTCTGGGCATTGACCGCGTTCACCACGTCCGTCGGCGTCAGGCCTCTGGCCTGAAGCTTGACCGGATCGATATCGACCATGATCTGCCGGTACTTGCCGCCATCCGGGGCGGGAAATGTCACGCCCTGAACCGGCGCAAGCTGCTGCCGCAGATTGTAGAGCCCGTAGTCATAGAGCTGCTGCTCGCTGTGACGGTCAGACTTGAGGCTGAGCTGCAGCACCGGAACGCTCGAGGCATTGTACGACACCACGATTGGCGCCTGGATGCCGGGCGGCATCACGGTGCGGATCGTATTCGTTGCCGAGACGATCTGCGCGATGGCGAGGTCCAGGTTGACGTCGGGCTGGAAATAAATTTTCTGCACCGAGATGCCGTTGAGGGTCTGCGCCTCCATGTTCTTGATGCCATTGACGCTGGTACTCATCGAGTACTGGCTATAGGTCGTGACACGCTGCTCCATCTCCGGCACGCTGAGGCCGGTGTACTGCCAGATCACCGATACCACCGGAATGTTGATCTCCGGGAAGATGTCCTCGGGCATGACCATGATGGCTGACACGCCGAGAAACAGAATGAAGGCTGCCAGAACATAGAACGTGTACGGAAATTTCAGCGCAAATCGAACGATACCCATCTCGATACCCTTGTCCTTGCCACGGCAGGCTCCTGATTGCGGGAAGCGAGTCGTTCGCCGGACGCAGGTATTGACAGGCGAGCCAAAAGGAAATGCTATATCCATTGCACTCGCTGCTGAGCGGAATTCAGCAATGAACCGTAGCGATCTCGCGGACCTGAATGCCTTCGTGGTTGTCGCCAATCAATTGAGCTTTCGCGCGGCGGCGACGCAGCTTGGCGTAACTGCATCAGCGCTCAGCCATTCGATGCGCCAACTCGAGGAGCGCCATGGGGTGCGACTGCTGCATCGGACGACGCGGAGCGTGTCACTCACCGACGCCGGTCTTCGCCTGCTCGAACAGCTACGGCCGGCGATTGATCAGATTTCCGGTGCTCTGGAAAATCTCAATCAACAGCGTCAGCGTCCGTTCGGCCGCCTGAGGATTCATGCGACGCATATCGCCGCAGCCGCGGCCATCGCGCCGGTATGGGCCCGGTTCGCGTCCACCTATCCCGACGTCCATCTAGAGATTTTGATGGAGTCAAGACCGATCGACATCGTAGCGAGCAGCTTCGATGCGGGCATCGGGCGGAAGGAATGGGCAGCCGCCGACATGATTGCGGTTCGCGTGATGGGACCGATGAAAGTGGCCGTTGTCGGCGCTCCCAGCTATTTCGAACGACGGCGTCCTCCGCGCACGCTCGACGACCTGGCCTCCCACAGCTGCATCCAATATCGCTTCGGGCCGAATGAGGCTGTTCTGCCATGGTCTTTCGAGCGTAACGGCAAGACCAAGCGGATGACGCTGGCGGGCGCAGTGACGGTCAACGACCCCTATCTCGCCATTCGCGCAGCCGTCGATGGGCTCGGAATTGCATATACTGTTGAGGCCATGGTTGAGCCGTTCCTCCAGACAGGTCAACTGCTGCGAGTGCTGGAGAGATCTTCACCCTGCTTTGAAGGTCTGTTTCTGTTTTATCCCCGACATCGGCAAGTCCCCGCTGCGTTGCGTGCCTTTATTGACATGATCCGCGCTCCCAAATCGGCGCAGGGCGTGCGTCCGCTCCAGAACCCCTTCTTGAAGAGCTGAATGGGCCGAAAACGTCATTCAAGATTGCATTGCTGAATTTTTTTCAACAGCGAGTGAAACAAACAGTCGATTTTCATTCCGCGCGATCGGAGCTAGCTCATCCGGCGAGATGATCCGGAACAGCTGATGTGGCTTTCGGACCGAGCTCGTGACCTGGAGCGCGATGGCTCCCCGCCCCATCCATTGCGCTCCAGGACGCCTTGAGTGGTGCGCCCCCTGGCCGGGAGCCCTGCAACTTTGACCAATTTGGAAATGGGACCTGAGGGCGATCAAAAGCGCTGAACAGGAGCATTCAATGACGGAGTTTCCCCTCGTGCCAGAAGTCCCGATGGAACGCGTTCTGCTGCACGAGCTGATCCACAGGATCAACAACGAATTTTCTGCCCTCATCGGCGCCGTGTCCCGGACCGCTGCAGGTTCGGTCAATCACGAAGTCAAGGTCGCGCTGGCCCACATTATCGAGCTCCTATCCCACTATGCGGAGCTGCATCGCGCACTGCAAATGCCGGAGAACAACGCCCACATCGACGCGTCCGACTATCTTGAGAACCTCTGCCTCTCGATCAGTCGATCGAAGCTCGTTGGCATCAGGATAGATCTGGTCCTTACGGCCTCACCTTTGCGACTGCCACCGGAGCAGTGTTGGCGACTGGGAATGATTGTATATGAGCTGGTAACAAACGCGGCCCGGCACGCGTTTCGCAACGGAAATGGAGAAATTCGTGTCGAGCTGTCGCGCGCTGGCAGTTTTGTTGAATGCAGGGTCGTCGACAATGGCGCAGCAGCCCCGGCAAAGATTCAGCGAGGACGCGGGCTCAGCATCGTCGACGAACTGGTCAAAGGTCTCGATGGACGCCTTGAACAGCGGTTTGGACAGAGTGGATCATTATCGATATTGAGCCTCCCGTATAAGGGCGAACCGCAACAGGCGTGCCACGAGGAAAAAACTGATGCCGAGTGTTGCCGCTGATTGCGGCAGCCGGTGGAGGTAGAGCACAGCTATGTGAAAAACCTCAGATCCATTTCATACGGCACTGAGCAGAACTCACTAATGAACCGCAGACCTTCCATCTTGATCAGAGCGGCCGCGATGTAAACGGCCGCCCACGCGCCTGTCGGTTTCACCCATGCGAGAGGCTGGCCTCGCCGTGCTGGATCAGCTTGCGCCCGGACAGCTTGCGCAGGCCGACATAGAACACCGGCGTCAGGAACAGGCCGAACAGGGTGACCCCGATCATGCCAGCGAACACGGTGACGCCGGTTGCCGAGCGCACCTCGGCGCCGGCGCCATGTGAGAGCACCAGCGGGATCGTGCCCGCAATGAACGCCACCGAAGTCATCACGATGGGGCGCAGCCGCAGCCGGCAGGCTTGCAGCGCGGCCTCGACGATGCCCTTGCCCTGGAATTCGAGTTCGCGCGCAAACTCGACGATCAGGATCGCATTCTTGCAAGCGAGGCCCATCAGCACGACGAGCCCGACCTGGACGAAGGTGTTGTTGTCGCTGCCGTAGAGCTTCACGCCGGCCAGCGCCGAGAGCATACACATCGGAACGATCAGGATCACCGCGAGCGGGAGCACCCAGCTCTCGTAGAGCGCCGCCAGCACCAGGAAGGCAAGCAGAACCGAGACCGGGAACACCAGCAGCGCCGCGTTGCCCTGGCTGGCTTCCTGGAAGCTGAGGTCGGTCCACTCGATGGTCATGCCGTTGGGCAACACCCGCCTGGCGAGCTCGGCCATCGTGCCCATCGCCTGTGCTGAGGACAGGATGGCCGGATTGGCCTCGCCGATGAAGTCGGCTGCCGGGTAGCCGTTGTAGCGCAACACCGGATCGGGGCCGTAGGTCTGGCTGATCTTCACCATCGAGCCGATCGGGACCATCTCGCCCTTGTCATTGCGCGTCTTGAGGTTGGCGATGTCCTCCACCCGTTTGCGGAAGTCGCCATCGGCCTGCGCATAGACGCGCCAGGTGCGGCCGAACAGGTTGAAGTCGTTGACATAGGACGAGCCGAGATAGACCTGGAGTGTCTCGAACAGGTCGGTCAGTGCCACGCCCTGCGCCTTGGCCTTGACGCGATCGACCTGAATATCAAGTTGCGGCACGTTGGACTGGTAGCCAACGAAGGGAAAGCCCATGCCTGGCGTCTTGACCGCGGCGGTTTGCAGCGCGTTGGCCGCTTGCTGGAGCGCGCCGTAGCCCGCGGCCGCACGGTCTTCGACGAACAGCGAATAGCCCGCGCCTTGGCCGAGACCGAGGACCGGCGGCGGGTTCAGCACGAAGGCAAAGCCTTCCTTGATCTTGGCGATCTTGGCCTGGATGTCAGCGGCGATCTCCTTTGCGCTGCGGTGGCGCTCGTTGAACGGCTTCAGGATCGGAAAGGCAACGGCATAGTTCGGCGTATTGGTCTGCTGTGTGGGGTTGAAACCGGTCAGGCCGATCACGTGGGCGACACCGTCCGTCCCGAGCGCGACGTCCTTCATCCTTTGCAGCACCGCATCGGTGCGCTCCAGCGAGGACCCCTCCGGCAGCTTCACGCCGGCGATCAGATAGAGCTTGTCCTGGGTCGGAATGAAGCCACGCGGCACCGCGTTGAACATCACCCCGGTGCCGGCCAGCAGGGCGACATAGACCATGAACACCACACCGCGTCGGCCGAGCGTGCGCGAAACGCTGCCCTGGTAGCTGTCCGAGCTCGCCTTGAAGAAGCGGTTGAACGGCCGGAAGAACCAGCCGAGCAGGCGTTCGATCAGGCGCGAAAGCACATCCTTCCGCGCGTCGTGCGAATGCAGCAGTTTGGCGGCGAGCGCCGGCGACAAGGTCAGCGAATTGATCGCCGAGATCACAGTCGAAATCGCGATCGTCACTGCGAACTGCTTGTAGAAGGTGCCGGTGACGCCGGTCAGGAACGCCATCGGCACGAACACCGCGCACAGCACAAGCGCGATCGCGACGATCGGCCCGGATACTTCAGTCATCGCCTGGTGCGCAGCCTCAAGCGGCGTGCGGCCTTCCTCGATGTTGCGCTCGACATTCTCGACCACGACAATCGCGTCATCGACGACGATGCCGATCGCCAGCACCAGGCCGAACAGCGAAAGCGTGTTGATGGAAAAGCCGAGCAGATAGAGCACGGCGAAGGTGCCGACGACCGACACCGGCACGGCGATCAATGGAATGACCGAGGCGCGCCAGGTTTGCAGGAACAGGATCACCACTAGCACGACCAGCGCGATCGCCTCGAACAGCGTGTGAATGACGGCCGCGATCGATTCTCGCACGAAGATCGTGGCATCATAATCCGATCGGTAGCTCACGCCGGGCGGGAACTGCCTGGCGAGCTCGTCCATCTTCGCGATCACCGCGTCCCGCGTCGCCAGCGCGTTGGCGCCGGGCGCCTGGAACACGCCGATGATGGACGTGTTGTAATGGTCGAGCTGGCCACGCAGGGTGTAGTCGCTGGCGCCAAGCTCGATGCGCGCGACATCGGAAAGCCGCACGACCTCGCCGTTCGAGCCGGTTTTCAGCACGACATCGCCGAACTCCTGCGCCGTGCGCAGGCGGCCCTGCGCGTTGATCGCAATCAGGAAATC
>Ga0307474_10002734_pt1 | contig 12681 bp, 11 predicted proteins | sample atmos_gasesECM1C_2_FD_203312 | JGI IMG/M metagenome (GOLD analysis project Ga0307474, IMG submission 203312) | Hardwood forest soil microbial communities from Morgan-Monroe State Forest, Indiana, United States - atmos_gasesECM1C_05 | ecosystem: Environmental > Terrestrial > Soil > Temperate... | reverse complement strand
GAGGAAGTGGGGAAGCAATTGCGTGGTGCGGCGGAATGAATCTATCGCCGATTGTGAGGATGTTGCTCTGGCCGCTTTCGGCGGTCTACGGGCGGCTGGCTTGGTTGCGGGCAGCATTTTACGAGCGAGGGATGCTCAAACAGAAACGGCTGAGCCGGCCCGTGATTAGCGTTGGAAATCTGACGGTAGGAGGCACCGGCAAGACACCAATGGTGATCTGGCTGGCCGAACGCTTGCTTGCCAAGGGCTTGCGCGTAAGCATCTTGAGCCGCGGCTACAAGGGCAGCGGCGGAACCAGCGACGAAATCGAGCTGATGAAGCTCCGCCTGAACAATCGCGTCACATTTGGTGTCGGGTCCGACCGCTATGAAGAAGGCCGGCACATGGAAGCGAGCGCCGATGTGTTTCTGTTGGACGATGGTTTCCAGCACCTGCAGTTGGCACGTGATGTCGATATCTTGCTGATTGACGCGGCCCGCTCCCTCGGCAGAGAAATGATGCTGCCAACAGGACGCTTGCGGGAACCAGTCTCGGCAATGTCCCGCGCCGATTTTCTGCTTTTCACGCGGGCGGAAACCGTGCCGGGCACCATCGCCGCAATCAACAAGCTGCAGCAGTATCCGGTGTTTTCCGCGGTGACACAGCTTGTTGGTTTTCGGTGCCTGGGTGAAAGCATTCAAATTCTCCAGGCTGAGGAGGTCGCTGCCGGCCCTTTTTACGCGTTTTGCGGGATCGGCAACCCGCGGGCATTTTTTCTGGACTTGCAGAATTGGGGAACCGCGGTGGCAGGGAAGTGCGAGTTCGCGGATCATCATCGATACGACGCCCGGGACGCGCGGGAGTTGGAATCGGCAGCACGGCGGGCGGGCGCGCGGGCCCTGGTCACCACGGAGAAGGATGAGCAAAATCTCTCCGACGTGCGGTTCGGCGAGATGCCTGTGTACGTGGCCGTGATTGATCTGGCGATCGACAAGGAGGAAGCCTTTCTGCAGGCCATCGAGGAAAAGTTGCACGCAAGACGGCTCGTCATATGAGGATTCTGATTCGGGCGACGAACTGGGTTGGCGATGCCATTCTGGCGTTGCCAGCCCTGCGCCAGGTTCGCGCGAAATTCCCCCGAGCCACCATCGCGGTCGTGGCCAGGCCGTATGTGGCCGATCTCTACCGGGACCAAGGAATTTGCGATGAATTGATACCTTACGACCCGAAGGGCGAGCACGGGGGATGGAGCGGCCGTGAGAGGCTCGCCAGGGAAATACACGAGAAAAAGTTTGATGTGGCGCTGCTCTTGCAGAATGCCTTTGATGCCGCATGGTTGGTCTGGCGTGCAGGAGTTCCAGAGAGAATCGGCTACGCAAGGGACGGGCGGCGGTTGCTGCTGACCAGGGCGATCACGGTGCCCAAGGCCGGGGAAATTCCCGCTCACGAGAAGTTCTACTATCTGGAACTACTGCGACGCGCAGGATGGATCAACGATTTGCCGGACGACACGCTCATCAGTTTGCAGGTGCCGTCAGGGGCAAGACAGCGAGCCACGGAGAAATTGCTGCAAGCGGGAGCAAGTCCGCACGCCACGCGGGTGGCGATTGGCCCGGGCGCGTCGTATGGCTCCGCGAAGTGTTGGCCACCAGAACGATTTGCGGAATGGGCGAATTGGCTTCAGGCGCGCAGCGACGCCGAAGTCATCTTGTTTGGGACCGCGGCTGAAGCCGGCGTTTCAGAATCCATCACTGCGAAAATGATGCGGAAGCCGCTAGACCTGACGGGAAAGACCACCATTGCAGAGTTGCCGGCGCTGTTTTCCCAGTGCCACCTGTTTTTGGGGAATGATTCAGGCGCCATGCACGTTGCGGCTGCCGTGGGATTGCCCGTGGTTGCGGTGTTCGGTCCGACGGATCCCCATGGAACCGCGCCGGTGACGCCACGGAGCACTGTGGTACAAGAAAAGCCTTACTGCAGCCCGTGTTTTTTGCGACGTTGTCCCACGGATCACCGGTGCATGACAAACGTGACGGCGGAGATGGTCGAAGTCGCGGCAGTACCCTGGCTAAAGAGTCTGGGAGTGATTTTAGGATCGGAGCGATGAAGCGAAAACGAAATGAGGCGACTCCAACCGCGGCTGCCGACCTGATGGCGCTCGCGGAATACGTGGAGCGGTTTTCGAGCAAGACCGTAGTGCTTCTGGGTGATTTTGTCGCCGACGCATTTCAGTCCGGCGACATCACGCGAGTTTCTCGCGAGGCTCCTGTGCTGATTCTGCGCCACCGCGAAACGCAAATGGCGCCGGGAGGCGGAGCAAATGCCGCCAACAATTTCGTCGCGATGGGAGCCAAGATCCTGCCGATCACGGTTGTGGGAGACGACGCGGCGGGGAGCTGGCTGTTGAATGCCTTTCGGGAAAAACGGGTGGATGTCTCTGGCATTTTGCAAGTAAAGGGCTGGACCACGCCGATGAAAACGAGGTTCCTTGCCGGTTGGGCTCATACGGTCGGCCAGCAGGTGCTGCGCGTGGACTACGAGCCAGACCATCCCCTGCCAGAAACAGCGCGTCGGAAAATCCAAAGTATTTTGGCCGCAAAGATCAAGAAAGTGGATGCGTTGGCGATCTCGGATTATGGATTAGGCGTGGCCAGTCCGCAGGAGGTGCGGAGCACCCTTTCGAAAGCGCGCCGCAAGGTTCCCGTGACCCTCGACTCGCGGTTTCGCCTGACAGCTTATAAGCGAGCAGGAATCACCGCGGCGACGCCGAACGAAGCCGAGATGGAAGCGTTGCACCACACTCCGATCGGAAAGAATCTGGAAGAGCTCGAACGCTGCGGCCGAGCGACGCTCGCGGAGATGAAACTCGAAGCTCTGGCGGTCACGCGGGGGCGGGACGGCATGGCGGTCTTCAAGCGAGGGCAAGCGACGGCGCATCTCCCCGTGCACGGCAGCGATCAGGCCGTGGACGTAACCGGGGCGGGAGACACGGTGCTGGCCGCGTACACCCTGGGACTGGCAAGCGGCGCTTCGCCCCTGGAAGCCGCTCACATTGCAAACATTGCCGGTGGCCTCGTGGTGATGAAGCGAGGAACAGCGACGGTTTCGCGCGACGAATTGCTGGGTGCGATCCGCGATGCGGCTTGCGGGGCAGCTGGCTAGGGTATGCGGGCGGCCGAGTCCAAAATTGTCGACCGAACTGAGCTGAAAACCCTGCTCGAGGGAGCAAAGCGGCGCAGAAGGCGTGTGGTCCTTGCGAACGGATGTTTTGATACTCTGCACGTCGGCCACGTTCGATACCTGGCAGGAGCAAAGAGGGAAGGAGACCTTCTCGTGGTAGGCGTAAATTCCGACGCCAGCGTAAGCTGCCTCAAGGGAGTTGGGCGGCCCATTTTGGACGAGCAAGCCCGCGCCCAGTTGGTTGCCGCCCTGCGCGACGTGGATTACGTCGTAATCTTTCCCGAGCCAAACGTGGAATCGTTGCTCGAGGATCTCAGGCCTGATGTACATGCCAAAGGCACGGATTACACGGAAGAGACCGTGCCAGAACGTGCCGTGGCAAAGCGGCTGGGAATTCACGTGGCCATCGTTGGCGATCCAAAGAACCATTCCACCCGCGCGTTTCTAGAGCAGATCCGCAAGGGTCCGAATGGCTGAGCGGCGATTTTTAGTTGTGCGCCTGGGTTCTCTCGGCGACATTGTGCACACGTTTCCCGCTGTCGCCGGCCTGAAAGAATCGTTTCCCGCGTCCGAGATCATTTGGCTGACCCATCCCCGTTGGGTCCAACTTGTGGCTAGTAGCGGGCTAGCCACGGAAATTTGGCCGGTGGACTCGCGGGACCTGTCCTTAGTGCGACAAGTGCTCGCCAAAATTCGTAGTCAATCCTGGAGCGCGGGAATTGACTATCAGGGATTGTGGAAGGCTGCCTGCCTTCCGTTTTTCGGCGGCGTCAAGGTCCGCATCGGATTTTCTTCGGCGACCATCCGCGAGTTTGGCGTGCCGCTGCTCTACACGCAGCGTGTTGAGTGCAAATCAAGGCACATCGCGGAGCAGAATGGCGAACTGTCGCTTCGCGCGGGCTCATCCCACCTCACGGGTCATGTGACGCTTTGCGTCGCAGAAGCAGACGAGAGAGGGGTGAGTGCAGAACTGGGCAAACAGGGTATTAGCCGCTATGTGGTGCTGAGCCCCGGCGGAGGCTGGCGATCGAAGTGCTGGCCCACGGAGCGGTTCGGCGCTCTTGGTGCGCGAATTCAGAAGGAATTGGGAATTTCCTGTGTCGTTAACTATGCGCCCGGCGAAGAAGGCTTGGTCGCTGCAGTGAAGGCAGCGAGTGGGAATGCCCAAACAGCCGCCTATGACGGTGAACTCGGCCCATTGATGGCGCTGCTTCGCGGTGCAAGCTGCGTTGTTGGAGGCGATACAGGACCCTTGCATTTGGCCACGGCGCTGAGCACCCCGGTCGTCGCCTTATTTGGGCCCACGGACCCGGCGCGCAATGGGCCGTATCCGCCTCAAGAAATCGTGCTGCGCAGCTCCGCCGCAAAGACAACCTATCGGCGGGGGGAAACGACCGATCCTTCATTGCTGGATCTGGCCGTAGAAGAAGTATTCGAAGCGGTGAAGCGACGCCTTGGAGTAAAGGCGTGAACACGCCGAAGATGGTCCAGAGCTGGCGTGTGCGCGGCGGATACGTGCTGGCGGTGGTCGTATTGAGCCTGGCGCGCCCGACGTTGCATTCAATTCTCCTGGGGGCAGCGATTGGACTCCTGGGATTGGCGATTCGCGCTCACGCCGCAGGCTATCTGCACAAGCAGGAAGTGCTCACCGTGACCGGCCCATACGCCCGTACGCGCAATCCACTTTATTTTGGAAGCAGCATTCTCGCTGTCGGCACCGCAGTGGCCACGCATTCCTGGTGGGCCGCCGCGCTGATACTGGGCTATTTCGCGGTGGTATACATAGTGGTGATGCGACGTGAGGAGGCCGAACTTCGGCAGAAACACGGGCCTTCATTCGATGCCTATGCGAAGTTGGTGCCGCTGTTTTTTCCGCAACTCACGTCTGCGCGAGAGCTTGGCGGAACCCAGATCTCGTTCTCGTTTGCGCAGTACGAAAAGAACCGCGAGTATCGCGCCGCCGTCGGTTTCTTCCTGCTTCTACTCGTTCTCGTGATTATCTTGCACCTGCGCGCGGCCTGATTGGGTTGCGGATTCCCGGGCAAGCCACAAAGCAACTCACGTTCAGATTGTGACCTTCGGTTCGCACTTGCACCGCGCCTTCCTGGTCTGTGCGAAAGATGTGCAAGCCGCTTTTTTCAAGCCGCTGAAGTAATTCGGGGCTCGGATGGTCATAGGGATTCTCTTCTCCCGCAGAGCTCATCTGCCTTGAGGCACGTGAGGATGTGCTTCGCGGGAGGGTGGTTGTGCGAGGCAAACAGCCACGAACCCCAGGCTGGCCCAGCAGGTGAACGAGGGCAGCGCCGCAGGCCACAGGTAGCGCAAAAATGCGAGAAAGAATCCAATCGCGAGACCCAGGCCGGTACCAACCAATAGCACTTCCAGGGAAGCGATGCGATCCGACATGCCGTGAACCGAATCCCTGAACGCCGAGCAAAATGCCAGGCCGCAAAGGCAATGGCAATCGCAACGGCGGGAAGCTTCATGAGACTCTTCGCAATCTCACGAGCGTTTCTATGTGAAAAGTCTGCGGGAACAGATCGAACAGGTGCACTTCTGCGATTTCGTAGCGATGGGTCGGTGCAATTTCCGTGGCGGCCTTGCGCTCGGAATGTGTCAAGACGGCGAGGTCGCGCGCCAGGGTTGAAGGGTCGCAGGAAAGATAGACAATCTCAGGAGCGCCGAGATTGGCAAGGCGGGCCGCAGTTTCCGCGCCCAGGCCCGCACGGGGCGGATCCAGAATCACCAAGTCGGCCTGTTCATCGAATTTTTTCAAGAACTCTTCCGTGTGTTCGTTTTCGGAAACGACCGCGGCGCCAGCTGACTCCGCGTTTGCCTGCAGGTCTCGCGTGGCGGCGAGATTGGCATCGACGCTGACAACACGCGAAAACGTCTTCCCCAGTGGCAGCGTGAAGAAGCCGACACCCGCATAGAGATCAAGCGCCAGGTTACCTTTTGCGCCGCGCACCACGGTCTGCAAGAGCTCCTCGACCAGGAAACGATTCACCTGAAAAAAAGAAAGATGGCTGACGCGGTAGGCGAACCCACCGGCTTTCTGCAGCAGATAACCGGGGCCGTCGAGTTCAAACCGGTTCTTGCTCTGGTCAAGCAGCAGCAAGCTTTCAAGCGCAGGAAGCGCCGCCTTGAACTCCGCTACGAGAGCCTTCGCTGGCTTGGGAAATCGTTCGAACGCGATGTTGAGCGCGATTTTCGAATCTTCGGAATCGGCGAACGCTTCAATCTCGAGCAAGCCAGGTGGAAGCGCGTTGCCGCGCGCCAATGTTTGCAGCTGCTGAAAAGCTGTGGCCAGCGCCGGAGACAACACGGGGCACTGGTCGATGGGAAGAATGTGTGCGCTTTCCGAGAGGAAATACCCAAGAGCCCTCGGCATCGCGTCACGAAAAGCCCACTGCGCGCGGTTGCGGTAGCCGTACGGCTGTGAAGAGTGTACTTCGATCGTTCCGGGCCAGGATACTCCGCCCAGGCGTGAAAGGGTCTCGAGCAGAATTTCCTTCTTGTAGTGAGCCTGTTGTGTAAACTCGATATGTTGGTAATGGCATCCGCCGCACACGCCAAAATGGGGGCAGACAGGCGCGACGCGGACGGGAACGGCCTGTTCCACTTTTACCAGGCTGGCATGAACAAGGTTTTTCTTTCGTGTGCGCACCGAGGCCAGGACCTGCTCACCGGGGAGCACGTAAGGAACAAATACTGTATTTCCGTGCGCATGGGCCAGAGCATTACCGCCATAGATAAGCTTCTCAATAGATAATAATAACTCATCAGCCATAGTTGTTCAATCCGACCTTCCTGTCCTACGCAAAAGCCACACTGCCCCGCGCAATGCTCACAAAAAGTAGTACAGACTTAGCCGCGGCAACCGGTATTCGTCCAGCAGCCTCTTCTGCAGGTACTGTTTCTCCACCAGCGCGAGCTGTTCGGCTTTCATTTTCCGCCGATAGGCCGCCAGTTGAGAATCCACTTCGCGGCGTATTTTCAGCAGCAACTCCTCGGTGGCATGCGTAAGTAACGCCGCATGCACTTTTTCGTCCAGAATGGTTAGCCGGCGCTCGATATCCTCCAGATCGAGACGCCCCGGCGCGTCTAAGAGCACCTCGACATTGGTGAGCGATTCCGCAAGCCCGCGCAAGAAAACGCAAAGGCCAGGCTGAGAGGAAGCGCAACGATCCGCAGCTCTACCGAACAGAGAAACATTTTTTGTGAAGTAAACGCTTAGATCCCCGCGAGTGAATGCCTCTGTCTGCGCCGCCTTTCCAGGCGAAGACGCCCCGGCAGCGGCTTCATTGATTTCGTCCGTGGCGTCGAGGACGGCGTCTGTGCAGTAGGCGAGACTCTTCAGCGGCTTGCCCGCGCCGCGCCGCGAGCGCTGATAACTCTCAAAAGCGCGGTCAATCCCCTTTAACGCGGCCTCGAGCGGCACACCTGCCTTCTGCCAGGTCTCCATGATCGCCCAGTCCAACGGCGAAACCAGCAGATGCGCGCCGCGCTTCTTCCAGAAATGCTCTTCGATTTCGGTGAAATAGTTGAAGTAATTCCAGTTGTCCATGATGTGGGCGCGATCGGTCAGAGAAACAGTCAGCGCCTTACTTTCCTTGTTGCGCTCGGTTCGGCTTTTGCCGGGCTCGGCACGCTCGCTGCGCGCTGCGACTCCACCGGCTGGTTCTTCTCCCAAACAAGACGCAAACCGGTCAAGGTCAAGAACTCGTCCACGTGCTGGATGTGTTTGGAGCCGCGTGCCACAAGCCGGGCCTGTCCCCCGGTAGCGACAACCGTTGCGGGAGCGTTCAACTCGGCCTTGATCCTCGCAAGCATGCCGTCGACCAGGTCCACGGAACCAAAATACAGTCCCGCCTGAATATTCGTGACCGTGTTTGTGCCGATCACCTTGCCGGGATCCTTGATTTCCACGCGAGGTAGCCGGGCGGTTCGCGTAAACAGGGCCTCGGCGCTGATGCCAATCCCTGGCGCGATCACGCCGCCAAGAAATTCGCACTTTGCCGATATCACGTCAAAGGTGATGGCCGTTCCGAAGTCGACCACCACGCATGGCCCACCGAACCGCTGAAACGCCGCAACCCCATTGACGATGCGATCGGCGCCGACGTCCATCGGATTATCTACATGAACAGACATGCCCGTTCTTATGCCCGGTTCGACAAACAGCGCCTTCTTGCCCAGATAGAGGCGGGCCATTTCGGCGAGCGTCCAGTTCATCGGAGGCACCACAGAACTGACAATTACGCCGGTAATCATTTCCTGGTTGAGGCCGGCTATCGAGAAAAGGTTCCGCGTAAGAACGCCATACTCGTCTACGGTCTGGGCGCGCGCCGTAGTCAGCCGCCAGTTGGCGATAAGGTCCTCACCGCGAAACACACCGAGGACGGTATTGGTGTTGCCCACATCAATGGTAAGCAGCATCGGTTATCGAACCTCAGTCACATCCCCGGCGATTACAGTTACCAGCGGCCCGGCGTCCTTCTCCACCAGCAGGAGACCTTCCGGACTCAATCCTGCCGTGGTTCCCAGGTACGATTCCTGGCCAGAATCGACGCGCACGCGGCGCCCATTCGCAAAATTCGAAACGCTCAGAAATCGCTGGACCACGAATGGCGCACCTTCACGCAGAAAACGATTGTAGTCGGTCTCGAATTGACTGAGCAACCGAACCAGCAATTCCAGCCGTGAATGCGCGCGCCCGGACTCTTTTCGCAGCGAACTCGCAACCGAGGAAATCTCCGCCGGGAACCTCTCCTGATTCACATTGATCCCGATACCCACGACCACGAAGCGCACCTGGCTGGGTTCGGCATGCATTTCCGTCAGAATCCCGCCGATCTTCTTGCCATTGAGCAGGAGGTCGTTGGGCCATTTTAGTTCTGGAGTCAACGCGGCGTGTGCCTGAATCGCGGCGTGCGCGGAAAGGCCTGCCAGCATGGTTAGAAGCGGCGCTTGCGCGGGCGAAAGATTCGGTCTCAGCAGCATCGTTACGTAGAGCCCGGAGCCACGCTCGGAATACCATGTTCTGCCAGAACGCCCGCGGCCAGCGGTTTGTTCTTCGGCCAGCACCACGGTTCCTTCTGGCGCACTCGAATAACCCAAATCCATGGCCACCCGATTCGTGGAATCAGTTTTAAAGAAGTGATAAATCTTCTGGCCGAAAAGATTGCCCTTGAGACGTTTGCGCACCAGATTCGGCGTGATGGTGTCAGGTACATGCTCGAGAAAATAACCGGTGCGGCGCTGTCCCCTCACCCGCACGCCGAGCCTCCGCAATTCCTCAACCAAACGCCAGACCGTGGAGTGCGAAACGCCGATCTCACGTGCGATCCGGGCGCCGCTGATCACAATGGTGGCATTCTCTGATAGCAGCGTGAGGAGCGCTGCCAGCCGCTTGTCGGTTGTTCCAGGTAGAGAGAGTGTTTGGGGCATCGGGCCCTGTTCCCGTCTTTCCGGAGTCTAAGCTTACTTTTACTGGAGGCTATCGACAAGCAGGCTCATGTCCGAATTCGGGGCGGAATGCGTCAGCGCGCCGGAGGAGAGATAGTCTGCCCCTGTTTCCGCGTAGGCCCGAGCATTGGCAAGCGTGATGCCACCCGAGATTTCGACGACGCAATCCGGCCGGATGCCCTGCGCAATTTGCACGCAAGCGCGCGCCTGGTCCGGTGTCATGTTGTCCAAGAGCACGGCGGCTGCTCCTGCGCTCAAGGCTTCACGCAGTTCTGCTGCGTTGCGCACCTCAATTTGGATGGGAAGGGAAGCAGCTTCGGAATGCGAAGGAATCTGGCCGACGGCTTCATAGGCCGTCGTTGCGCGTGGGCTCACGTGCGAGGAGGCGTAACTGTGAGCCTGGTCCAGCGCGGCCGTCACGCCCCCGGCAAGGGCGATATGGTTTTCCTTGAGAAGAATGGCGTCGTAAAGACCGATACGGTGATTCGCGCCTCCGCCCATTTTGACGGCGTATTTTTCCAGCAGCCGCAGCCCGGGCGTGGTCTTTCGCGTATCGCGCATCTTTGCTCGACTACCCGCGAGTTGTTCGACAAATTGGTGAGTGAGCGTTGCGATACCGCTGAGGCGGCCCAGGAAGTTCAGAGCCGTGCGCTCGCCCGTAAGAATGGCCGAAGCTTTTCCGTCCAGGCGCAGCAGATCATGTCCCTTGTGCACCAGTTGACCTTCTTCCGCGTGGCGCTCCAGCTTTATGTGAGGATCCAGGGCGCGGAAGATCCGTTCGGCTAGCGGCAGCCCGGCGCAAACCAGATCCTGCTTCGCCACGATGTGAGCCCGTCCAATGGCGTGCTCTGGAATCGTGGCAGCAACGGTGGCGTCGCCCGGCCCTATATCTTCGGCCAGTGCCTGCGCAATTAAATTTCCGACGTAACTCGAATCCCAGTCCATGACGAAGTGTGCATAGATATTGAACGGCGCGGGTTGCAAAGGACCTAAGCGCCGGATTCCAGTTGCCGCTGCCGTTCCGACAGCTTCTGCAGCTCGACTCGTTGCCCCGCTAGCGCGTCCTCCATTTGCTTGATGATGTTTTGGGGGGCGCGATTGCGGAAGGTTTCGTTGCCGAGCTGATTTTCTTTCGAATGGATGGCTTTCTGCAGGCCCTCAATCTCTTTCTTGAGCCGCGTCAGCTCGGCCGCCACGTCCACCTTGTCTGCCGCGTAGGGGATGCGCAGGTCCAACAGGCCCGCCGAACGAATCAGCCCTCCCGTTTCGGAGAGCCGTTCCGTCGCAACTTGTAATTCGGACAAAAACCCAAGGCGAGCAATCCCGGCACGATTTCGTTCCACCTGGCCTCGAATGTCGGGATACGAACTGTATATTTCCGCTGACACCCTCTTCTTGGGATCCAGCTTCATCTCGGCCCGCATATTCCGGATTTGCCCGATGATCTCTTGAACGTTCGCGAATTCGTTTATCCTCTGCGTTGAGGGATTGTAGGCGCTTGCGGCCGGATATTCCTTCAGCGCGATCGACTTGTCTCCGGGATTCTGCGGCAGTTGGTGCCAGAGTTCTTCGCTGATAAACGGCACGAAGGGATGCAGCAATCGCAACGCCAGATCAAACGCCGCGAACAGGTTCTTCCATGCGATGCGTGCGCACTCTTTGTTCGAGTCCTGCAAATCCGGCTTGATCCATTCAATATACCAATCGCAGAAGTCGCCCCAGAAAAAGTGATAGACGCTCTGGGCAGCCTCGTGGAAGCGGTAATCGTCGAGGGCTTCGTTGACCACATCTACCTTCGCGGCCAGCCTCCCAAACAGCCATTCGTCTGCCAGGGGGAGTTCTCCCTCATACGCATAGGGAGCCTTCTCTCGTACACTCGGAGACGCAACGTCCTCGAGCTTAGTTCCCCCTTCTTCAAACTTGTCAAAATTGAAAAAAATGAATCGTGCCGCGTTCCAGATCTTGTTTGCGAACGCCTTCGCTCCGCCCAACCGGTCCTCGGAAAGCGCAATGTCGGTTCCCGGTGCCGCCATGCTCACAAGCATGTAGCGCAGGGCGTCGGTTCCGTATTCCTGGGTCAATTGCAACGGATCGACACCGGTCCCTTTGGTCTTCGACATTTTCTGGCCTTCGGCCGTACGCACAAGTGAGTGAAGGTACAGCCGGCGGAATGGGATGGCGTTCACTAGGTCGCCAGCGGCCCTGCTGCCCATCAAATGCAGGCCCATCATGATCATCCGCGCGTCCCAGAAGAACAGAATATCGTAGCCGCTGATGAGCAAGCTCGTCGGATAGAAATCTCGCAGGTCTTGCGTGTCATCCGGCCAACCCAGCGTCGAGAACGGCCACAAGCCCGAGCTGAACCATGTGTCCAACACGTCTGAATCCTGCCTCAGTTTCGACCCGCCGCACTTTGGGCACGTCTTCGGGACACTCGCCGCTCGTGCGTGGCCTTCCACGATCTCCACCTTCGAGTCCAGTGCCGGAACCATTTCCTTGCAATTGCTGCAATGCCAGATCGGAATGCGGTGGCCCCACCAGAGTTGCCGCGAAATACACCAATCCCGGATGTTTTCAAGCCAGTTGAGCAGAATCGTGCGTTGGTTATCCGGAGTCACGTCGATCAGGCCGTCGCGGACCACCTGCTTCGCCGGCTCCGCTAGCGGCTTCATCTTCATAAACCATTGCGTCGAAATCCGCGGCTCGACCAGCGCCTTGCAGCGGTCGCACGTACCCACAGCATGAACATGTTCCTTCACCGATTCGATCAGGCGCAGTTCCCTCAGGTCGTTCACAATTCGGGCGCGTGCCGCGAAGCGCTCAACTCCAGCGTACTTTCCGGCCGCCCCGTTCATCATGCCCGTGTCGGTCATCACGTCAATTTCGGGCAGATTGTGCCGCTTGCCGATTTCGAAGTCGTTGGGATCGTGCGCCGGCGTGATTTTCACGACGCCTGTCCCGAATTCCCGGTCCACGTACGAGTCAGCGATAACCGGAATCTCCCGGTTCATCAGCGGAAGCATCACCTTTCGGCCCACGTAATGTTGGTACCGC
>Ga0307474_10002733_pt1 | contig 12681 bp, 10 predicted proteins | sample atmos_gasesECM1C_2_FD_203312 | JGI IMG/M metagenome (GOLD analysis project Ga0307474, IMG submission 203312) | Hardwood forest soil microbial communities from Morgan-Monroe State Forest, Indiana, United States - atmos_gasesECM1C_05 | ecosystem: Environmental > Terrestrial > Soil > Temperate... | reverse complement strand
TCGCTCGCGCTCAGAAAAACAATCTGCGGGGGTCGATTGGAAACGGTAAACGACGAACGGCAAACGCTCTCTATTTCGCCAGTACTTTCTCAAAAAAATCCAACGCCCGCGGATCATTCGACTGTCCCAGCCAGAACATAGCCTGCTTCCGCACCTCTGGATTTCTGTTGCTCTCGGCCACCTGAATCAATTTCGGCACGCCATCGTCTTTCGGCATCTGGCTCAGCGCAAACACCGCTTTCTTTTTTACTTCGGTGTCCGGATCGTTCTCGATCGCCCCGGTAATCGCGATCGAAGCCTTCTTCCCTGCTTTCTGCGCCAGCCAGAACAGCGCTTGCCCACGTACCTGTCCGCTCGCATCCTCATGCGCCATGCGAATCATTTCGTCCACCGCATTGTTTTCCCTGCTGATGGATAGCGCAAAAGCAACATGCGCCCGCACATCGCCGCTCGGATCTTCTTTCGCCATGCGCTTCAGCAATTGCACGCCCGCAGCGCCCCGCGCTTCGCCCGCCCAGAACGCTGCTTCTTTACGCATACCCTCTGGCTTGTCCGGCGCCACAAAACCGGCCATCGCCTGATCCGCGGCCGCAGCTCCGTGCATGGCAATGGCCATGAGGGCGCTGCGGCTGAGCCGTTCTCCGCCGTCCTCATCCAACTCTTTGCCGTCCACAAATCGCTGCAGCAGCTGTACGCTTTCTGCAGCCTTGGCTCCGGTCAACCAGGTGATCGGCAAGCCGCCTGCATCCAAAACACAGTTTTCCGAGACCGCCCGGATTTTCCCGATCTTGCGCCCTTCTGCACGCAACAAAACCACTAAATTGCTCGGCCCTTCCAGCTTCACGTCGTCGCTTTGCACGTTGTAGCTATTTCCACTTCTCCAGCCTTCCAGTTGACATGGACCGCAGCCTCTTAGGCCGTTCCAGTCGCCCCCATAATCCCCGCAGCACATTCTGTGATCACTAGCCACTGCCGGCACGGAGTAGCCAAGCCACTGCGCCCTCTCCGCCGCCGCTGCCCAAGCATTCACTTCCTGCGCTACTCCCGTCTTCACTTCGCGCTGTTCGACTTTCGCATTGGCAAATTGCGGCTTGCCGCCTAATTGCGCGGACTGCGCCCCAGCATCGAGACCAAGCGTCGCCGCCATCAACGCGACGACAACCATCTCCGCAATCATTAGTTCGAACCGGGCCCTTGCTCTCATGGCAACTCCTTTTCAACAGCGAGATTCGTACTGAGCCCAGGTCTCCGCTCGCTGGTCTCTGCCTCACTTATTCAACAGCTCCATCAAATACTCGTTGCCCTCTTTCGAATTCATCAGCGAAAGCTTTTCCACTGCCCGCTTTTTCAACTCCGGGTCCTTCTCGCTCTTGGCAATCGCCACCAGCCCTTTCGCGTTTCCGCCAATAAAATAAGCGTTCAGCACCTCTTCTTTCAGTTTGCGGTCCGTATCTTTCGCATAGATCGATTGCAAAACATCACTCTTACCCATCAGCCCGAGGTTGCGAACCGCCGTGCGCCGCAGGTCCGGATCTTTATCGGTCTCTGCAACCTCCACCAGCTTGTCCGACTGTCCGGCGAGAAAAAATCCCTGCAGAATTTCCCGCCGCAGCTCCGTTGAAGGTTCCGTTTGATAAAGCTGCTGCAGTTCCTTCTCGCCGCCGACCAGGCCAAGGTTTCGGATTGCATCGCGCTTCAGGCTTTCGTCTTTTTCGCCCTTGGCCAGTTTGAAAAGCTGCTCGCGATTTCCCGAAATCATGTAGCTGCGAATCACCGCCCGTTTCACCCCGGCATCCGCGCTGTTTGTGTACACAGTTTCTAAAGTGGCCGCCGCACGGTTGCCGCCGAAAATTCCCAGATATTCCACGGCCTTACGCTGCAGGTCCGGATTGCTCTGACCCTGCGCGATTTTTCCCAGCACCTCGCGTGCTTCCGGCGTCGCGTTCTGCGCCAGCACGAAAAGCATCTTTGCTTTGTCCTTCGGCGATGCCGTTCCCGCCAGCCGTTTTTCGATCATCTGAATCCCCCGCTGCGGATCGCTATTCATCAAGCCTTGCAGCGCCAAAGTTTTCAGTTCTTCGTCGCTTTGCGATTCTGGATTCACCGGGTGCCCGCTGGACTGCCGGACCTCGATTTCCAGCGCTTCTGCATCTTTCTTCCAGCGGCTCTGCGGGAATCTGGTCTTTAGACTTGCGATGGTTGCCAGAGCGGTATCGCGCTTGCCCGATTGATTTTCCGCGTACGCTTTCCAGTACAGGGCCGCGTCGGTCCGCGGGCCGTTTTTCTGAGCCAGTTCATCGAATTTCTGCTCTGCCTGCTGGTATTTTCCATCATCCAGCGCTTCGCGGCCCGCATCGTACAGGTCTTGCATCTGGTCCAGCTTGTCCTGCTCGCGATCCTTCTTTTCCTGTTCGAGGTCTTTCCTCTCTTGCTCCCGGTCGCGTTTCTCCTGTTCGCGGTCGCGCGCCTCCTGTTCCGCATCGCTGCGGTCCTGTTCGCTCGGTTGCGCGGCGAAGTGATCGGCCTCCTGCATTAGTGCCGTGAAACCGGCTGCATTTTCTCCGGGCACGTTTTCTCCGGGGAATGGTTGCGGTCCATGCGCCCGCGCAGGCATGGCCATCAACCCCGCGATCACTCCTGTGAGCAACGCTTTTTTCAGTCCGCAGCGCATCCTCATGCCCCCGTTCATACTTTGTTCCTCGCTTTCGCTGTCGAATCGTTTCGCGCGGGTTCAGTCTTTTTTCCTTCTGACTCCGCGCGCAATTCCTGCCGGACCACTCGGACCTTCAACAAAATTCCCTGCGCCGCGATTCGTTTCTGGATCGATTCGAACTGCGCCGGAGTTACTTCCGCCGGACTGTTGGCTACGTCCAGCAGTACTCGCTGCAATTCATCCAGGGTGTTGGCGATGGCGTTGTCGCCGCCCTCCAGCGCAGTCTGGCGGTACAGGCGGTTCTCCTCCACCAGGTCCTCCGCACGCTTTTGTGCTGTCGAAATGTTGATCAACTTTTTCCCGCCTTCTGCGGGCTGCGCGTTCGAAAGCTCCATCAAAATCATTTCGGACTTACCGAGATGCTCGCCGACCGCAACCACCAAAACCCGTTCGCGAATTTTGCCGGCATCGGCAATTTCACCGCCGCCCGGTTTCGGGCTGGTCTTCCGCCCGGCATAAAACGCCAACGCCAGCAATATCACGGCAACTCCGACCGCCATCAATCTTCGCGGTGCAAACCACGCACGCCACCAATTCGCGCCTCTTTCTGGATGACGGTCCGACCGATGCTCGGGCAGGCGGTTCGCGATCTGCCGCCACACTTTTGCTCCATACTCTGCGCCTGGATCAGGCGCCGGCATTGCATTCAACGCCCGAAACACTTCTTCAATTCGTTCGAGCTCTTCGCGGCACTCGCCACACTCCTGCAAATGCGCCGCAATCGTCTCGCGCTTCTTCATTTCGCCTTCCCGGTAAGCAAACAGCTCTTCTTCCGTTGGGTGTTTCATAATTCTGTTCCCACCGCCTTGGCTGCGCCGCGCCCTTCCGCAAAGGGTTTCAGCGCTTGTCGCAATTTCTGCACTGCTCGGAACACGGTGTTCTTCGCCGCGCTGCTGTTGGATTTCAGCACCGCGGCAATTTCTTCGATTCCGCACCCATCCCAGTGCCGCATCACGATCGCGGTTCGCTCCGCTGGCGTCAACGCATCCAACGCTTCCTTCATCTTTCTCGCCAGTTGCGCGCTTCCGGCCAGCCGCTCCGGCGATGGCGCGGTGTCTTTCAACTTCTCCAGCGGGTCAATTTCCGATTCGTCTTCCGCTGCTCGCGAAGCAACTTCGCGCCGCGCGTCTTCATTCTTTTTCTGCCGCAGCCGGTCGATCGCATGGTTTGCCGCGATGCGATATACCCACGTTCCGAAATTTGCGTTTCCGGCAAACTGCTGCAATTTCTGGTACGCCCGCAAGAACGCTTCCTGCACCACTTCTTCGGCATCGTGCGAATTTCCCGTCATTCGGTACGCCACGCGATAAACGTAAGCGCTGTGCCGCTCGACGAGCACACGATAGGCTTCACGCTCGCCAGCCAGCGTCCGCTCAACCGCGGCCGCGTCGCTGATGCCGCCCGCGTCGTAGCCGCCGAATGCATCACCCATTTCGCCACTCTCGCGCATCCTCACGATTAGACAGGTTTTCCCCTTCCCGGTTAGGTCAACGGAATCCGCAGTACACGCCGGCTGCTGGCATGCGTCCGGGTTTTGTAGCGGCTACGGTTCAGGTAGCCATCCTTCTTTTCCCAGCGCTCTCCTAGTGGCCGGTCTTCAGACCGGTGATTTTCCGTTGCCGGCAACGCAAGACTTCGCTCCGCCCGTATTTCGCCCCACCGCGCCAAAATACCGTATCATTACAAAGGACTTACCCCCGCACGCACAAAGGGAGCGTACCGTGATTGCACGCTACACCCGCGAAGAAATGGGCCGCGTCTGGAGCGACGCCAACAAATACTCCAAGTGGCTGGAAGTTGAATTGGCCGCCACGGAAACCCTCGCGGAATCCGGCGAAGTTCCAAAGGATGCCGCAGAAATAATTCGCGCCCGCGCCAAAGTGGACGCCGTTCGGATCAACGAAATCGAAGCCCGCGTAAAACACGACGTCATCGCATTCACCATGAACGTCGGCGAGTCCATCGGCGATCCTGCTGCGGCGCGCTGGCTGCATTACGGAATGACTTCGAACGACGTGGTCGATACCGCGCAAGCGCTGTTGGTTCGCGATGCGTCACGCCTGATTGCAGAGGGACTGGCAAAATTCAGCGAAGTGCTGGCTCGCCGCGCGCAGCAATTTCGCAGCACTCCGCAGATCGGACGCACGCATGGAGTTCACGCCGAGCCAATCACCTTTGGATTGAAAATTGCCAACTGGTACGCGGAAAATCAGCGAAACATCGAGCGGTTCGAGGACGCGGCCGCGCAGATGCGCGTCGGAAAAATTTCCGGCGCGGTCGGCAACGCTTCGCATCTCGGCCCGGAAATCGAAGAACGCATTTGCCAGCGGCTGGGATTAAATGCCGCGCCGGTAGCTTCACAAGTGATTCAGCGCGATCGCCACGCACACTATCTCAGTGCGCTGGCGCTGATCGCGGCGACGCTGGAAAAAATCGCCATCGAAATTCGTCATTTGCAACGTACGGAAGTGCGCGAAGTGGAGGAACCGTTCGGCGGCGAGCAGCGCGGCAGTTCCGCGATGCCGCATAAACGCAATCCTGTTGTGTGCGAACAAATCAGCGGGCTGGCGCGGCTGGTGCGTTCGAACATGATTGCGGCGTTCGAAAATATCGGCTTGTGGCACGAACGCGATATTTCGCACAGTTCCGTGGAAAGAATTATTCTGCCCGATTCCACAATTTTGATGGATTACATGCTGGCGAAAATGACGGCGGTGATTGCCGACATGCGGGTTTTTCCGGAGCGCATGAAAAAAAACCTGGACGCGACGCAAGGTTTGATTTTTTCCGGGCAGTTGCTGCAGGATTTGGTGGAAAAAGGAATGCCGCGCGACGATGCCTACAAAGTGGTGCAAGAAAACGCCATGGCTGCGTGGGAAACCGATACCAGTTTTCGTGAACGCGTCGCGAACGATCCGCGCATTACAAAATATCTCGATGCAGCAGCTCTGAAACACACTTTCGATTTGCAACGGCAGTTACGCTACGTTGACGCGATTTTCGCACGCGTGTTCGCCGAAAAGCCCAGCGAAAAAACTGCTACGACAAAGGCCTAGAAGGGTTTCGCCCAACAATTCTGCGCCAACGGAAAGGGCGCAGCAGTGCTGCGCTCCTACACAAGAAAAAACTGTGCGGAAACAAAATCGCGCACCGCAAAATGAAGCGAGCCGATCCATTTCGAGCGGCTCGCCTTTTTCACCTCTTCTGAATCTGACTTACGCCCGATTCAGCTGCGGAGGCGGAAATTCAAAATCGCAAGAGCACCGGTCTGAAGACCGGCCACTACAACGGCACGAAAAGAACGAAAAACTATTCGACGCGCTGGACGTAGCGGGCTTCGGAAGTGTCAACGCGAATCTTATCACCTTCGTTGACGAATGGGGGAACGGGAACTACCAGTCCGGTTTCCAAGGTTGCTGGTTTCATTACGGAGCTGGCGGTGGCTTTTTGGATGGTGGGCTCAGTCTGCGTTACGCGCAGATCCATGGTGTCGGGCAAATTGATGCCGATGGCTTTATCGTCGTGGAATTCCACTTTTACGATCGTGTTTGGTACGAGGTAGTAGGTGGTTTCGCCGAGTTCTTCGCGGGACATTTCCATCTGCTCGTAGGTTTTCGTGTTCATGAAATGGAAACTGTCGCCTTCGCTGTAGAGATACTCGAATTCGATTTCGTCGAGGATGGCGCGTTCGACGAATTCTTCCGCGCGGAAGCGGTAATCAATCATAGTGCCGGTGCGCAGACTCTTCAGGCGGGTCTGCATGGAGCCGCGTTTGTTGCCCGGAGTGCGGTGGTCGGTGCTAAATACGGTGTACAGTTCGTTTTCATGCAGGATGACCATGCCGGGGCGAATTTGTGTGGCTTTAAGACTGCTCATTTTCGTCGAATACCTTCAGTTTGATTTTGGTAATTTTTTCTACCTCAGGGCTTGTAAACTGCAGGCAGGCGTGAGGTGCGCAGAACAGAAAAAAGTGTTCCGCGCGAACAAACAGTATAAATGGGCCGATTCGCGTGGGTCAATGAGGCGTCACGATTCGGCTTCTCGATTAATTTTTGCGAACGTGGTTTTTATGCGTGGCATCACAGGCCCTGACGTTGGATGGTGGCCGGCATGCCGGAATAGTGGACCTCGATCAGGCGCCAGGCGCCGTTTTCCCGGTGATACATCTGCGTTTCCCTACCGTGAGTCACGATGGGAGAACCGTCCTTTTTTAACTTGGCTGCGAAATCCCAGTAGAACTCGGTGACGGCTGAGTCGCCATAAACATGCACCGAAATGTCGTGCGCGGTGAGTTTTCGCTCTGAGAACGTGTCCCCCATAAGATGCTGGTAGACATTTTTCTTAATTTCCGCAAAACCGTGCTCATGTCCCAAAGGATGAATGAAGGATACATCGGGCGAGTCAAGCCAGACTTCAGCGGCCAGGTCGAGGTCCGCCGCGTCGATCGATTGCGTGTACTTGGCGATCAGACTGCGGATTTGTTCGCGGTCTGCAGCGGCGTCGCTCGAGTCTGAGCCGTTTGCATGTTTTGTTGCCCCTTCGGCCATGACTTTTTCGATTTCGGCGGGATCGCGGGGGAGGCGCTCGCTGAGAAATTCAAGGCCGGTGTCGGTGATGAGGAGGTCGTCTTCGATGCGCACGCCGATATTTTCTTCCGGGATATAAATGCCGGGCTCGACGGTGACGACTTGACCTGGCGCGAGCGGTTTGCAATAGTCGCCGGGATCGTGAACATCGAGACCGATATTGTGGCCCAGGCCGTGGATGTAATACTGGCCGAGCCTCTTGCCGTGCAGGTCTTTGCCGTGGGAATTGATGTAATCGTAGGAAATTTTGTAGAGGCTTTTGTCTCCGGACTTGCAATAGGTCATACCGGGTTTGAGCGCGGCGAAAACGGCATTTTGCGCGCCGAGAACGATCTCGTAGATTTCGCGCTGGCGCGGAGTGAATTTCCCGTTGGCAGGGAGGGTGCGGGTGATGTCGGAAGAGTAGCCGGAAAATTGCGCGCCCACGTCCATGACGACGATGTCGCCATCGGCGATTTTGCGCGCGAGTTTGTCGTAATGCAGGACCGTGGAATTTGGACCAGCGCCGACGATGGGAGCGTAGCCTTCGGCTTCAGAGCCGCCCATGGCATGGACTTCCACCATTTTTGCGGCGACCTGATATTCGTAAAGTCCGGGACGCATCATTTTCATAGCTTCCAGATGCGCGTCGAGAGAAAGATTGATGGCTTTCCTGAGAAATGCGATTTCCCTGGGCGATTTGATCATGCGCGATGTTTCGATTGCGCCACGAATGTCTTTCAATTTTGTCGCTGGCGCAGCAAGCTGCAGCCAGTCCACAACCGCTTTTTCGTGAGGATAGCCGCCCATCTCTTTTTCGTAGGGGAGAATGGTGGCGAAATTTGCATAGACCCTGGCGAGTTTTTCGACGACTGCGCGCATTTCCGCGAAAGGTTGAACGGAGGCGAAGCCGGTGCGCGCGGAAATATCCGCATCGGTGGGAGCGAGACGGACGCCGTTCCATTTTTCCTTGCCCGGATCTTTAGCGGGTAGAAATAGCATTTCGCGCGGGCCGTCCCAGGAATCGCGGGCCTGGCCCGTTTTCAGCGCAGGGAGAAGGATGAGGCCGGCTTCTTCTTCGTTGTGGCCAGTAAGGTAATAAAAATTGTTTTCCTGAGCGAAGATGTAGGCCTGAGAAATTTCCTCGCGGCCGGTGAATCCCCAGAGAATGACCGGCGAATCGGTTTGAGCTGCGATGCGAGCACGGCGCGCGGCGTAGACTTCGTTGGGTTCGCGGTCGCGGCGTTGTTGAGCGAACAGATCGGCGGATGCGGAGGACAAAATGGCGATAACGAGGAAAACGCGAACAGCGAACGATCTGAATTCCGAACCGAGTCTCATCCATGGACCTCGTTGCGATTGAAAAAGCGTGCCAGCCGCGAGGCTGGGAGAGAACAGGAAAAGCAAACGCAGACTGGGGGTTGATTCTACCCGATTGAACTGGGATGCCGAAATCGGGAACGGCATATCCCATGTTTTCCGGGCGGAAGCGACTGAAAAGACGGGAGATGGCGGATCACGCGTTTTGAAAGTGTGCGCAAGTGCGAGAAAACAAAGGGCCGGAAATTCGCGCTTTCTGGCCGACCGTAAAGGTATGCGGAAGTAAAAGAAAAAGAAGAACTTACTTGGATTGGGAAGTAACGGGGAGAAAAAGATTTTGCAACTGATTGGAAACACCGGAGGCGAAAAAGGAGACCGACGGACCGGATGCCGGGAGAGTTAGCGGTGAGCTTCGATCTCACAACGGATTGTGGCACGAATGTTGCTCAATGTTACCCGATGCTTTCACGTAACTCAATAGTATAATATTATTCGAACGGGCGACCGAGAGGGGAAGGCAAAACCCGCACCCCTAAAACCGCGGCAAACGTCATCGTTACCTTCGCGAATTCTTGCCAGACGCCGCCAACCGTTCCGATCGGTGCGTCTGACTTGCAAAGATACTTGCCGGCTGCGACGCGAAGTATGTGTTCTTTGGGAATCATTTGGGGCCAGTGTAGCCGAGGCCGGCGAGGACGCCGCGCATGTAGGCGAAGCTGGCGATGACGCCGGGCATGGGATCGTCGGGATGAATTTCGTACTCGAGATCGACGAAGCCCTGATAGCCGATTGCGACTAAAGTTTGAAACATTTTCGGCACGGGCATTTTGCCTTCGCCTGCGGGGACCTGGCTGTCTTTGTCCCGGAAGTTGGCGAGGTCCTTCATGTGGACGTTAAACAGCCTGGGCCCGACTTCGTGGATGGCCTGAAGGATGTCGGTGCCGGCGCGAACGGTATGCCCGACATCGATACAGCAGCCGATGCGTGGGTCCAGACCTTTCACCGCTTTCAATACATCCAGCGGCGAATGCCAAATCTTATCTTCGGGCCCGTGGTTGTGGATGGCGAACCGGATGTCGTAGTCGCGCACAAACTTTTCAATTCGCGGCAGAGTTCCTGGTGCGGGGTCGCCGGCGACAATGACGGAAATGCCTGCCCGCTTGCAATACTCGAATTTGTTGCGAATGTCCGCGTCTTCATCTTTGTCGAAGTAGATGGTTCCGGCGGCGCGGGGCTTGATGCCCGCGGCAGCGTAGTCCGCGAGCGCAGCAGTCTCTTGCTGCGGGTCCGACGGAAGATGATCTTTCACGTCTTTGAGATTTACGGCAGAGACGTCTAGCTGCTTCAGGAAGCCGATTAATTGTGCGCGATTGAAGTTACGGAAGGTGTAGCTGGCCACTCCTAAGCGGACGGGGGATGGTCCGTCAGAAGACGGATAATCATGGGCCGATGCGAAGGCGTGGTTCGAAACCGCGAAGGCAGTGGCAGCAAATGCGCTGGAACAAACGAATTCGCGGCGTGAAACGGCGTTTTTCATAAAGCGGCTTATTACTAAATTTTCTCCCGAAGATAAAAGTAGGAGCAGTGCGCGTAGTATACATCCGCACCAGCTGGAGATGTAGGCGCAGTTGACGCAGCGGGATAAAGCCGCTGCTACATTAGAGATAGAGGCGCGCTTGGTTGGGCAAAGCGTCAGCTGCGCTGCCGCACTCCAAAGACGCTCGCCTCGGAAGGCGGCCGCTACCAGGAGCCAAAAAATCGGCGGATAGACTCGCCTCTACCATGCAGGAAGCGGAAAGGAGCGCAGCCATTCGGGATCGGGATTGCGGGCTGAGCTGCTGGAGACGGTGTCGCTGTCGCAGAGTTCGTCCATGATGCCCTGATTGAAACGGGCGGCGATGCAACCTTGGGCGTGAGCGGATTGAAACTTTGCTCTAAGCCTGAAACCCCGAAATTCGAACCCAACCCGTTAAAAGCTGGCGCGATTTAGGCAGGTGACACTGGTCGCGGCAATAATCGAAGAGTGCTAGAGAGGGAGTTTTTGGAGATTTTTGCAAGATGTAGTGGACTATTTGAGTTCCACTTCGATGATTTGGCCTGGAGTGGTGCTTACGTTGCCGAGATTGTGGGTGACTTTGGCGTCCACGAAGCGGAAGTCGCCGGGGCCGACTCCTTGAGTGGCGGACTGGCCGTCGGGCGAAGCCATTGCCAGGTTAATTTCGGTGATGGAGACGATGACGTAAGGACGACCGTGCGCGTGCATCGGAGCAGTGACGCCGGGAGGGAGAACCCAGTTGTAAATGCGGGAGCTGGGATTTTCCGCGGCGACGGTTGCGGCTAGCGCGGTGGAAGGATTTTCGGGCCGCTGCAGAAGTTCGATGTCGAGAACTTCGTAAGGAGTTTTGCCAACGTTGTGGACGCGGTGGGTGTAGGAGGCGTCGGTGAGAGTGAGGGCAGAGAAGCTGCCTGGTTTGGTGGCGGTTTTGGGGCCTTCAGGCTCGTTGATTTTTTGTTGGGTTATTTCGGCGGTGGAGAGTTCGATGGCGACGCGATCGTGGGTGTGAGTGTGGAACTGGGTGCTTTGTCCGGGAGGCAGAGTCAGTTTTAAAACGATGACTGAGTCGTTTTTAAAGAGGACTTTGTGGAGCGGCTCCTCTTCTACGGGGACTGAAGTAGGGAGGGATGTTTGTTGCGCGACGAGCATGGCGGGCAGGACGAAGAGTGAGACTAGACCCAGTTTCATGTTGGAGACTCCTGGAACGCGGTCCACGCGGAAGAACAGGCAATATCGTACACCGGTTTTTTGCACGGGATTAACTCGGGGGCTGCGGAACGGTCTTAATGCGGCATTGCGCGCGTTGGTGATCTCGCCCGAGCACACAATCGAAGAGAGATTCCTCGTTGCGCTCGGAATGACGGCCAAACTAATCGCAGCCTCGAACGGATCGGCTGGCAACACTACTGAAAATCGGGCCCTGCCGAAAAGCTTGGAGAACAGTTGCTAGAAGCCGGGGGCGCCGGAGGAGGCGGGGCGCATTTCGGGGGCGTTGACGCCGAAGCGGAGGTGGGCGAAGTAGGTTTGGCCCAGCGACATGCAGCCGGTGTAGAGGTATCCCCAGACAAAAAGAAGGAGAAAGGGGACGGTGGCGAAATTCTGATTGGTGATGGCGTAGATGACGGTGCAGGCGAAATAAAGACCGAGGAAAATTTCAGCGTAGGGCATCCAACCGGCTTTGTTGCGGTATTTTTTTGTGACGAAGGTGTCTTTTTTGCCTTCGATTTTGAATTTTGGAGTACGTGCAAATTCACTTTTTACGCCGAAGATGGCTTCGAGAACCGCTTTGGCGTTGCGAATCGAGATGCCGATGCCGATGGCCATGACGAATGGCATGTAGAGAAACGTGCGCCGCCAGGTCTTGGGGCGAAGTTCTTTTTGCGCGACGAGATAGAAGCTGGAGATGGAGCAGGTGGAGGCGAGAAAGAGCGGCAAGTCGATGAGCAGCATCTGAAACCAGCCTTGATAGAAGCGAACGATCATGGCGGGGAGGAGCATTGCGGAGAACAAAACCATTAATGGGTAACTGATGTTGGCGGTGAGATGGAAAAAGGCTTCGGCTTTGATGTGCCAGGGCGCGTTGCAGCGAAAAACTTTCGGAAGAATTTTTTTTGCGGTTTGCATCAGGCCCTTGGCCCAGCGGGCTTGTTGCGCCTTGAAGGCGTTCATGTCCACGGGAAGTTCACTGGCACATTCAATGTTGGGGAGATAGAGAAACTTCCAGCCTTTGAGCTGCGCGCGGTAGGAGAGATCGGTGTCTTCGGTGAGGGTGTCGTGTTCCCAGCCGCCAGCGGAGTCGATTGCTGCGCGGCGCCAGACGCCTGCGGTACCGTTGAAATTGAAAAAAGTGCCGCGGCGGGAGCGCGCGCCGTGTTCGACGACGAAGTGGCCGTCGAGCAGAATGGTTTCGACTTGGGTGAGGAGCGAATAGTCGCGATTGAGATAGGTCCAGCGAGTTTGCGCCATGCCGATCGCGGGATTCTGGAAATAAGGAATGGTACGGCGGAGAAAATCGGATTCGGGGATGA
>Ga0307474_10002731_pt1 | contig 12684 bp, 13 predicted proteins | sample atmos_gasesECM1C_2_FD_203312 | JGI IMG/M metagenome (GOLD analysis project Ga0307474, IMG submission 203312) | Hardwood forest soil microbial communities from Morgan-Monroe State Forest, Indiana, United States - atmos_gasesECM1C_05 | ecosystem: Environmental > Terrestrial > Soil > Temperate... | reverse complement strand
CCTGTACGTAGTTGCGGAGCGTGGACTGAACATCCAGGAACGGGCGCGAGTCCGCCAAGGAGTTCGAATAGGGCCGATACATCTACTACCTCCTGGGGGAAGGCCAAGAAGTGTCTCGCCACGGCCAGATGGAAAGCCACTCCCCACTGCACCGGCATTCTAGCGCACTCTGGGCCTGTGGGAGAAGCAAAGTTTTTAAATTCCGATGAAAATTTTCAATGGATTGAAATGCCTCAGCGCAAGGCTGCGGAAGTCCGTTTTTCACTTGTGCGCGGCATCGCGCCAGAGTATCTTGCGCGGATGAGCTTGACCGGCCAACACTCCGTGCAGGACACAGGCGGAAAAGAAACGCAGGCGGTGCGCAACGACGGCAGATCGGCGCCGTACCCGGACCGCTTTTGTCCGAACTGCTCCTCCGAGCTGAAAGATAACCACTGCAAACTGAGCTGCCCGCAGTGCGGCTTCTATTTGAGTTGCTCGGATTTCTATTGAAGCGAGTGCTGGCGGCTGAGCGGTCAGTGGTCGTTAAGAAAAGCTTTTCACTGGACCACTGAAAACTGACCACTAACCACCAACCACTGATTTTCCCTTCCTGACATCCTGAGGCGACCTCCGTCTACAATGGCAATGGATCTAACTTTGCTATTAATCATGAGGAGAAAGCGATGGAACGTAAGGCCAGCGCAGTATGGAAGGGCGGGCTGAAGGACGGAAAGGGATCAATTTCAGCGCCCGGCGGAGTGCTCAAAGACACCCAGTATTCATTCACTTCGCGCTTCGAGAACGGCCCCGGAACCAATCCCGAGGAATTGATCGCGGCGGCGCACGCGGCATGCTTTTCCATGGCCCTGTCGGCACAACTCGGCAGCGCAAACCTGACGCCGGAAACTATCAGCACCAACGTGACCCTGACCATGGAGAAGCTGGATTCCGGTTGGACGATCACCGCCAGCCACATCGATGTAGTCGGCAAGGTCCCCGGAGCCGACGCCGCTGCCTTTCAGAAGTACGCCGAAGCCGCGGAGAAGGGCTGCCCCGTATCGAAGGTCCTGAACGCCAAAATCACCATGTCGGCAAAGTTGGGTTAAAATGAGCTTGGGTTAAAATAAAGACGTTGATCTTCCTGCCTCGGCGGCCTCACGGCCGCCGCTGCATTGCAGTCCCAGATTGCCATCGTGGCGGAATTGGCAGACGCGCATGGTTCAGGTCCATGTACCGGCAACGGTGTGGGGGTTCGAGTCCCTTCGATGGCACCAAACAAATTCTTCCACCATAGAAATTCTTCTCACGACGGCACCATACAAAGTCTTCTCACGACGGCACCATACAAAGTCTTCTCACGATGGCACCATACAGATTCCTTTCGACGGCACCATACAGATTCTTCTCACGATGGCACCATACAAACTCTTCTCAACCCGTTCTGAATACGGACACGGCCTGCTGTCTGGCGGCACTTGAAGCTGGTTCCGAACTAGCGGTTCAGTTCAAAACCTTCTGTGAAGTAGACTCCTATCATGGAAAGTCTAATCCCGTTAGCTGGTTGGATGAGGCTTCTGACAGGTCTGGTTTTTCTTGGCCTTACGGGAGTTTGCTCCGCGCAGAGGCTGGCCATTACCATGGACGATCTTCCGCTCAACGGCCTGCTGCCGCCCGGTGTCACCCGAGCCGAGACTACTCGAAATGTTCTGACCATCCTCAAGAAGCGCCATGTGCCTCCGGTCTACGGATTCGTCAACGCGAAGAAGCTGGAAGGAAATCCGGATGCGGCTGAGGCGCTGAAGTTGTGGGCCGCGGCCGAGCCAGTTGGCAATCATACCTACGCCCACATGGATCTCGAGCAGAACCCTCCGGAGGCGTTTGAGCGCGAGATCGAAGAAGACGAGCCTGCGCTGGAGTTGCTGAAGGATAATGCCAGCGACAACTGGCACTGGTTGCGCTATCCCTACCTGCACGAGGGAGACACCGTCGAGAAGCGCCGCGCGGTGCGAGCTTACTTAAAGACGCGCGGTTACAGAATCGCGCAGGTCACGCTTGATTGGGAAGACTATCTGTGGAACACGGCGTATGCGCGCTGCGTGGCCAAGAACGACTCAAAATCGATTGCCTGGTTGAGAACCAGTTATTTGAACACGGCCTCGGAGTACCTCGATCTTGGCCGCGAGCAGGCAAAACTGATTTTCGGACATGAAATCAACTACGTTCTGCTCATGCACCTGGGAGCTTTCAGCAGCACGATTTTGCCCGACGCGCTCGATCTCCTAAAGAAAAAGGGATTCAAACTGGTGACTCTCGAAGAAGCGGAAACCGATCCGGCCTACGACAGCGACCCTGATGTGGGCTTCCATGATGCGGGCACGCTGCTCGACCAGTGGATGCAAGTGAAGCAGGTCAAATATCCCGAGCACGCGGAGAAGCCTTACAAAGAAGTTGAGGCTGTTTGCCAGTGAGCCCCTATCCATTTCGCGGCTCATTCCTTCCCGTATAATTCAGGCACTTGGTATGCCTGTTTCCCTCGATCAGATAGTTGGCTCGACGCGCAGAAAAGTCGCAGAAGGTAAGCGCGCGGCTGACCGACGCGAGCTGGAGCGGCGCGCGGAACAGCATGTCCCGCGCGGCTTTCGGCGTGCCCTCGAACAGCGCAGTAGCAATGGCGTCGCGGTGATCGCGGAGCTGAAAAAGGCATCGCCGTCAAAGGGATTGATTCGCGCTGAGTTTAACGTGAAAGAGTTGGCATGCGAACTGGAGGCGGCGGGTGCTGCCGCACTCTCAGTCCTGACAGATGAGGAATTTTTTCAGGGATCGCTGGAGAATTTGCGGTTGGCTTCGGCGGCGGTGAAGGTGCCGTGTTTGCGCAAGGATTTTATGGTGGATGAATTTCAGTTGCTCGAGGCACGGGCGAATTCGGCGGATGCGGTTTTGCTGATTGTGGCAGCCCTGACGAACGCAGAATTGAACCGGCTGGCTCTCGGTGCGGGCTTGCATGAATTGGATGTTTTGTGTGAAGTGCATGATGAGGCCGAATTGCAACGGGCGATGGATGCCGGCTGCGATCTGATCGGCGTAAACACGCGGGACCTGCGAACTTTCAAAGTCGATCCGGAGACGGCGTTCCGGCTCGCCGAACGCCTTCCGAAAAATGTGTTACGGGTGGCGGAAAGTGGAATTCAATGCGGCGAAGATATTGCGCGGCTGCGGGCAGCGGGATATCAAGCGTTCCTGATTGGAGAATCGCTGATGCGGGCGGAACGATCAGGCGACGCGCTGCGGGAGTTAGTTGGTATCTCCGAGTTGCGAGTTCCGAGTGGGCAGTGAGTCAATAGTGACGATTTTTACATTCAGCGGACAACTGCGGACATGACCTGGGTGAAAATTTGTGGGACGACGAATCTCGAAGACGCGCTGACCGCGGTGGAAGCCGGTGCGGATGCGGTGGGGTTCGTCTTCTATGAGAAGAGTCCGCGGGATATTTCGGTCGAAGTTGTGCAGGATATTGTGCGGAATTTGCCACAGGAAGTTGAAAAAGTGGGAGTGTTTGTGGATTCGGACTGCCAACGAATCCGCGAGGTTGTCACGACTGCGGGATTAACGGCAGTACAGTTACATGGAAAGCGCTCTCGGGAGAGTGTATGGCAAGATCCGCGGCCTGCGGTTGAGTGTTTAGGGACCTCGAAGATCATCCCAATGATTCCGGGCGATGCCCTTAAAAATGAGGACGGTGGAATTCTGATTTCGGAACGCGCCCGCGAGAAGACTTTTGCAGTCCTCATCGACAGGCAGGTTAACGGTTCTGCGGGCGGAACCGGTGCGACGTTCGATTGGGATGCGACGAGAGGGATGGTGCAATCGCTGAGCTTGATCGTTCCGGTCATCGTGGCGGGAGGATTGACAACCTTCAACGTGGGAGAGGCCCTAAAACTTTTTCAGCCGTTTGGCGTCGATGTGGTTTCGGGGGTCGAGAGTGCTCCGGGACAAAAAGATCCTGCCAAAGTGCGGGCGTTCGTGAAAGCGGTGCGTGAGATCGATAGGAAGACGAGTTGAGTATGGCGACAGTTCCACGAACGAGAGTAAAAGTTCCCACCGTGTTCTCGCCAAAGAGCGGCGAGAGCAGGACGGGGCACGTTGATTTGGGAAGTACGTCGCATCCGAAATCTCTTGCGCATGCGCCCGGGCGATTTGGGGCTTACGGTGGCCGGTATGTGCCCGAGACGCTGATGGCGGCGCTGGAAGAACTGGAGCGCGAGTACGAGAAAGCGAAGCGCGATAAGAAATTTCAGAAGCGTCTGGACGACCTTTTGCGCACTTACGCCGGGCGGCCTACGCCGCTGACATTTGCCCGCCGCCTTACGCAAAAGTTGGGCGGGGCGAAAATCTATTTGAAACGTGAAGACCTGCTGCACACCGGCGCGCACAAAATTAATAACTGCCTGGGGCAGGGGCTGCTGGTCGAGCGCATGGGCAAGCGCCGCGTCATCGCGGAGACCGGCGCGGGACAGCATGGCGTGGCCACGGCGACGGTTTGTGCGCTGCTGGGTTTTGAATGTGTCGTCTACATGGGCACAGAGGACATGCGGCGACAGGAGTTGAATGTGTTCCGCATGCGCTTGCTGGGCGCAGAAGTGCGCGGCGTGGACGCGGGCTCGCGAACATTAAAGGATGCGATTAACGAAGCGATGCGCGACTGGGTGACGAACGTGCGCACCACACATTATTTATTAGGCAGCGTGCTGGGGGCACATCCCTACCCAACCATGGTGAGGGATTTTCATCGCGTGATTGGGCGCGAAGCGCGGGCGCAGATTTTGAAGGCCGAAGGAAAGTTGCCCGCGGCAATAGTGGCTTGCGTTGGGGGCGGGTCGAATGCCATTGGGATTTTCCACGAATTTATAAAGGATAAGAAAGTTCGGCTCATTGGCGTGGAGGCCGGCGGGCGCGGCGACGCCCTGGGTGAACATGCGGCACGCTTTCGCGGCGGTTCGCCAGGAGTTCTGCAGGGAACGTACTCTTATGTGCTGCAGGATTCCGCGGGACAAATTGCGAATACGCATTCCGTTTCGGCGGGCCTGGATTATCCCTCAATCGGGCCGGAGCACGCGGCGTTGAGAGATGCAGGGCGCGCCGAGTATGTTTCCGCGTCCGATGCGGAAGCCCTTGAGGCGACGACTGTGCTGGCGCGCAGCGAAGGAATCATTCCCGCGCTGGAATCGGCGCACGGCGTGGCAGAGGTGATGAAGCGTGCGACGAAAATGAAGAAGTCAGAGGTCTTGATCGTGAACATTTCCGGACGCGGCGATAAAGATATTGGGATTATGCGCGAGAACCTGAAGTTGGATTAATTTCCGTCGGGTTTGTCAGCAGTGCGTGAAAGGGATTCTTCGACCTTCGCTCAGAATGACAAAAATGCCTTTGACCTTTTACAAGAAGCCGGCGCTGGTAGTGTATGTAACGTGCGGCGATCCCGATCTCGCAACGACACGTGCGGTGGTGCTGGCTGCGATCGAGGCGGGCGCGGATGTGATTGAGCTCGGTGTGCCGTTCAGCGACCCGGTAGCGGATGGTCCGGTGATTCAGCGGGCGAGCGAGCGGGCACTCAAGCATGGGACGACGCTGGTACAGGTATTGACGCTGGCGGCGGATGTGCGGCAACACGCGCAGTCCACGGGCCTGGTCGTGTTTTCGTATCTCAATCCGATCCTCCGGATAGGGATGGAGAAATTTTGCCTTGTGGCGCGGCACGCGGGAGTGGACGGCGTATTGATCACTGACTTGCCCGTCGAAGAAGCAGGTGAATATTTGCAGGGGATGAAGGCGCATGATCTCGCTCCGGTGTTTCTGGCGGCGCCGACCAGTCCGGATGCGCGACTGAAGCGGATTGCCGAGGCGTCTCGTGGATTCGTGTACGCTGTGTCGCGCACTGGAGTGACAGGCGCGCGGCAGCAGTTGGCAAGCGACGCGCAGAAGCTAGTTCGGCGATTACGACGCGTGACCAAGTTGCCGATTGCGGTGGGATTCGGAATTTCGAACGCAGAGCAGTTTGCGGAAGTGGGCGAGTTTGCCGACGCGGTGGTGGTAGGCAGCGCGATCGTGGAAACGATCGAGCGCAACCGGGGATGCGAAGCGGCGGCCGTCGGCGAGTTTGTCGGCCAGCTGACCGCAGGCAGCTGTGCTGCGCCAGCGTAGGCGGCACAGAGCGAGGTAGCGTTAGACTTCATGGACATCGCAGATTGGCGAAAAAAAATCGATGAGTTGGATCGGCAGTTGGTGGAACTGCTCAGCCAGCGCGCTCAGGCCGCCGTTGAGATTGGACGTTTGAAGCGCGATACGAACTTACCGATTTACGAACCCGAGCGAGAGCGGATTGTATTTGAGAATGTGCAGGAGTTGAATCGGGGCCCACTGCCGGGCCGCGATCTAGTGCGGATTTTTGAGCGAATTATGGATGTGATGCGGAATATTCAGAAGGAAGGCATCGGGGCGCGGGCAGAAGCGCCGAAGGAGACGGAGTTGGATTCGGATGTGAATGATTAGTCGAGTGGGGCGTGTGCGGAGTGATGATGGCGGAACCAAGATTCCTCGCTTTGCTCGGAATGACAAAACAGTCGGACCGGGGGACAGTAAAAAACCAGAAACAGAGATCTTTTTATGATTGTGGCGATGCAGGACATTGCGGATGAAGGACAGATTCAGCAGGTGATCGAGCACCTGGTGAAGATGGGGTTCGAGGTGCACCGGTCGACCGGAGCGCGGCAAACCGTGCTGGGCGCGGTGGGAGCGGGAATTGATTTCGACATCCGCATTCTGGAGTTGCTGCCGGGGGTGCAGGAAGTCCATCGCATCAGTTCGCCTTATAAGCTCGCGGGAAAAGGTTTTCGTCCGGAAGGAACGATTGTAAAACTGGCGAATGGAATCGACATTGGCGGCAAGGAAGTGATTGTGATGGCCGGCCCGTGCTCAGTCGAATCGCGCGAGCAGCTTTTCTCGACGGCGGAAGCGGTATCGAAGGCCGGCGCGAAAGTGCTGCGGGGCGGGGCATTCAAGCCGCGAAGTTCTCCTTACTCGTTTCAGGGACATGGCGAAGATGCGCTGAAACTGCTGCGCGAAGCGGGAGAGAAATTCAAGCTGCTGGTGATCAGCGAAGTAATGGAGATTTCGCAGATTCCGATGATGCTGCCCTATGTGGATATTCTGCAGGTGGGCGCGCGCAACATGCAGAACTTTAATCTGCTGCGCGAACTGGGGAAGGTGCGCAAGCCGGTTCTCGTGAAACGAGGTATTGCGGCGACACTGGAAGAACTCCTGCTGTCGGCGGAATATGTAATGTCCGGCGGAAATTACGATGTGATCCTGTGCGAGCGCGGCATCCGAACGTTCGAAACGTACACGCGCAACACGATGGATATTTCTGCGATTCCGATCATTCACAAACTGTCGCATCTACCCATGACTGCTGATCCGTCGCACGGAACCGGACGGCGCGACAAGGTTTCGCCCATGGCGCGAGCTTCGGTGGCGGCGGGAGCGGACGCGTTGCTGATCGAAGTGCATTGCGATCCGAACCAGGCGTGGTCAGACGGGGCACAGTCGCTGTTTCCGGAGCAGTTCTCAAAACTCATGGATGAGTTGCGAATGATTGCACCGGCGGTGGGACGGGAGATTGGGTAATTTTGCAATCTGGTAAATGTGTAATTTTGAGAGCCCGGGAGTAAGGGGTCGGGGGTAATAGCGATGACGGGCTTCAAGCAAAACGTCATCTTCGTAGTGATGCGGACGTCCTTTGTCCTTGTTTCAAAATTACCCGATTACCAAGTTACTCAATTATCCAGTTGTTATTTATGGCGATTCGGCAAATCACGATCATCGGGACGGGTTTGATTGGCGGTTCGTTTGCTCTTGCCATGCGGAAGCGCCGCTTCGCAGGCCGAATCGTGGGATGCGATCGCGAGTCGGCACTGAAGAAGGCGAAGATGCGCGGCGTGATCGACAACGGATTCGTAGAGCCTGCCGACGCCGTGCGGGGAAGTCAATTGGTTCTGCTGGCGACGCCGGTGCTGGCGATTGTAGATTTGATCTCGCGCCTGGGCCGGAGTCTTCCCGCGACCACGTTGCTGACGGATGTGGGCAGCACCAAGGCCGCCGTGGCCCAGCAAGCGATGAGTGTGTTTGGGAATGATGCCGGCAAGCGCTTCCTTGCCGGACATCCGATGGCGGGCAAGGAGCACGGCGGTGTGGACTACGCGGATGCCGACTTGTTCCAAAACGCGGTGTGGTTCTTGACGCCCCTGCCGGGGCAGAACCTTCATGAAGGGATGTTCGCGGAATTCGCGGGATGGATTGATCAGATCGGGGCGCGGATTGCGATGCTGCCGCCGGAAGACCACGACCGGCTGTGCGCCTGGATCAGCCACCTGCCGCAAATGATTTCAACCGCGCTTGCTGCGGCGTTGGTGGAGGAATTTGGCGAAGAGGCGCCTCTGCTTCCCGCAGGCGGGCGGGCTTTGCAGGAGATGACGCGAATTTCCGCGAGCCCATATTCCATGTGGCGGGACATTGCGATCAGCAATAAAGGCAATATCGAGGATGCACTGTTCAAGGTGGAGCAGCGACTGGCGCACATCCGCGAAAACCTCGCGACCCGGCAATTGGCGGACGAGTTCGAACAGGCTCACGGACTGAAAAAGACGCGGGGGAAGAGTGCGTGAATTGATGCCGTGCTGTCAGCGTCTGCTCTTTTTCGGCCTTAAGGGGTTGAGCCCGCGCCCCTTCAAAACCAAATCGGAGTTTTTCTGCGTTAAGCACGACGATGGAAATCCCGCTTCTCGCAAAGAGGCGAGAAGTGGGGCACGCAACCGCTGTGATTTAATTGACCGCCGGGCCGAGCACTTCGCGCACCTTGCGGAAGAGGCTTTGCAGCGTAAAAGGTTTTTGCAGAAAAGCTTTCTGGTCTTCGGCCGTGAGTGGCGCGGCAAACGCGTCCTGAGCATAGCCCGACAGGTAAAGGACTTTGATGCCGGGTCGCGCCTTTAGAACCTGGGCAACGAGTTCGTGCCCGTTCAGACCAGGCATGACAACGTCGGTAATGACCAGATGAATAGCGCTCTGATGGCTGGCGGCGACGGCCAGAGCGGCGCTGCCGTCTGCAGCTTCGAGAACGACATAGCCGCGGGCTTCCAGAGTTTCGCGGACAAGCTGGCGAACTGACTCCTCATCCTCGACTAACAGAATCGTTTCGGATCCGCCGACGGCAGCCAGCGAAACGGGACTGTCGCCGTGAGCTTCGGAAGGTTCGTCGACGCGCGGAAAATAAATGGTGAAGACAGTGCCGCGGCCGAGCTCGCTCTGCACAAAAACGTAGCCCCCACTCTGCTTGATGATTCCATAAACCGTGGAAAGTCCCAGGCCGGTGCCCTTGCCTTTTTCCTTGGTCGTGAAGAATGGTTCGAAGATGCGGGCCTGGGTTTCGCGGTCCATGCCCTGACCGGTGTCGCTGATGCAGATCATCACGTACGGGCCGTTCTTGATGAGGGTATTCTCCGGGTGATGAGAATCGTCGAGGTTGATATTGGCAGTGCGAATGCAAATTTTTCCGCCGTTCGGCATAGCGTCTTTGGCATTCACCACCAGATTCATGATGACTTGCTCGAGCTGGCCGGCATCCGCGCGAGTGCAGCCGACTGAGGGCGCGAGTTGCGTGCTCAACTCGATATCTTCACCGATGAGCGGCCGGAGCAGACGTTCCATATCGGTGACGATAGCGTTGACGTCGATGACTTTGAGTTCCAGAAGTTGTTTGCGGCTGAAGGCCAAAAGTTGCCGGGTGAGCGTCGACGCTCGATCGGAGGCCTGTTGAATGGCCTCGGCCTTGGCATACAGCGGGTGCCCCACCGTGAGCTGCCCCAGCAGCACCTCGGTGTAGCCGCATATCACCATCAGCAGATTGTTGAAATCATGTGCGATGCCGCCGGCGAGCCGGCCCACCGCCTCCATCTTCTGAGCCTGGCGGAACTGATCTTCGAGAACGCGCCGCGCCGTAATGTCCTCTGCAATCGCTTCGAGAACGTCTGTGGGTTCGTCGCCGCCAGCGACCGCGCGGCCGCTGATGCGCACGGTAATGGTGACTCCGTCCTTGCGTTTCCAGCGCACTTCAAACCCGTCGATTCCTCCGGTGCGGCGGAACTCGTCGACCAGCCGCGCGTATTCACGGGGTTCTGCGAAGACATCTTTTTGCGGATCGAGCGCCAGCACTTCAATCGCGGAGCTGTAGCCGAGCATTCCGATCAGCGCGGGGTTCACGTCCAGAAAGTGGCCTTCCAGGCTTGAGCGGTAAATTCCGTACACCGCGGTTTGTACCAGCGAGCGGTAGCGGACCTCAGACCGGCGCAGGGCTTGCTCGTTTCGTTTGCGGTCGATGGTGGCCGCCAGTTGCTGCGAGACCAGCGCGAGCACATCCTTGTCGCGCTCCCGATAGCGCGTGTTTTTGGAATAGCTCTTGAGGACCAGTGCCCCCACAATATGACTGTTCACCTTCAGCGGAACGCCGAGCCAGTGAAGCGCGGGCGTACCTTTGAGTTCGATTTCGCCGCGGCGTTGCATCTCTTCCGCGACTTCCGGCGTGCATAGCAGAGGCTCACCGGTTCGCATTACATACTCGACAAGCCCGGCTCCAGGTTTTGCCGGAGCCGGCGCTGACTCTCGCTCGTCAACGAAGTAGGGAAAGCTGAGCAGCTCGGTTTCCGGATCGTGAATCGCGATGGAAAAATTACGCGCGCACATGAGTTCGTCGACGATACCGTGAATGGCGGCGAAAAACTGCTGCTGATCCTGTGTGGCGCTGGCCTTCTCCGCAATGCGGTACAGCGCGGAACTGAGCGCTTCGGCGCGCTTGCGCTCGGAGACGTCGCGGTAAAAGGCATAGAAGGCCACCGTTTGCCCGTCAATAATCAGCGGAGAAGAAGACAGGGAGACGTCAAGCAGAGTGCCATCGCTGCGGCGCCGCTGCGTCTCCAGCGTAAGGTGTTCGCCGCGCTGCAGGCATTGCACAATCCATTCGCATTCAGCGGATCGATTGGGCGGCAGAATCAGATTATCGATTGGGCGGCCCATGACCTGTGCAGAGGTGTAGCCAAACATCCGCTGAAATTCCTGGTTCACACACAGCGTGTGGAACGACGCATCGACCACGATCAGCGAGTCGGGAGAGCCCTGAAACATCTGTTCCAAATATTGCCGGCGAACGTCGATGCTTTCCAGCGCGCCGTTTTTCTTGGGGCTCCTTTGCGAGGGAAGTTTTTGTTCCGGAGCCCACGACAGCGAAGAAGGCTGGCTGACAGGATTAGGGGCGACAGGCGGAATGAATGCGGGTGGAGCTCCGCTCTCGAGCGCCCGACGCAAACTCTTCGCGCGCGTTAAGTCTTTCGACTGCGGCGCACGGGTGACACGACCACCCATCTCGAAGCTCCCCCCTCGAAACTCAGCCACTGGCATGGTAGAACGCGGGGGAGTGACTCGAAAGTTACTGAGGTAATTTGCGATGATGCAGGCTTCAAAATCTCGAGGTTGCAAAATAATGCGTTTTCGACGCTGAATTTGAGACCTTGAAACACTTGATATTTTGAAACGCGCTTTTCAAGCTTTGGTGGCGAGCATTTCGCAGATGCGGCGCAGCATATGGCGCTGGGGATCGGCGAGCGTGAGGAACTCAAATCCATAACGCAAACCCTGGCGGAAACGCACGACGGCGCGCACTTTCAACGGATAGGGACTAAGAGGCAAGGGAATCTCGAGGGAAACGATCTCGCCGTTTTCCAGTTCGCCGGTCAAAGTGGCGCCGATGCCATCCTGACCAAGTTCGGTCGAGCGTCCCCAGCAAGTGAGGAACTCACCGCCCTGAAACATGCGGACCTGAATGCGAGTGTCGAGCGCAAAACGCGGATAGCGGCGAGCATTGGCCGGAGCGGACTTCTTAGGATCGAGTTTTTTGCCCGGTGCAGCCATAAATCAGTGGTCAGTGGTTAGTGATCAGTGGTCAGTGAAAACCTGGTCTTGCTGACGACTGATCACCGGTCACTGGCCACTACTCTCAATTTCCGTGCAACAAGTAGCCCGGCTCGAGGGGAAGTTTACCTGCGATCTTTACGACGGCAACACTGCTATTGATGGAATACACATCGACTACGCCGATCGCTCCGGGAAGCGATGCCACCTTGTTGACGAGTTCTTCATCGGAGGGGACAACCAGAATCGCAGGATGGTTGGGGCGTCCGTGATTGGAGGTGACGATCAGGCCGTTGACCTCGCCCTCCGACATGCCATAAACCTTTTCCAAAACCAATTTCATTTCCGGCGTCGAGGGAGAGCGCATGACGAATGTGACGGGTTTGCCATCGGGCCAGCGATTACTCTGCGCTTTGCAAAGCTTGACGAGATCGGAGACCGTGAGAACGCTCACCGCATTGGATTTATTCGAAACCAGGGCGAGATCCCGCGCCGACGCCAGCGCGGCGCTCAACAGAACGAAAATAGAAATACGCAGAAAGCGTTGGTAGAACACTCGTCCTCTCCCAGGTTTGCAAAAATAAATGCCAGAATCCAGATTGGCAGAATCTTAGACTCATTGTGCTGGAAGTGCGGGCATTCCTCAAAGGGTACGAAGGTCATGTCCCAGTGAGGGCGGCAGGAGGCGGCAAA
>Ga0307474_10002730_pt1 | contig 12684 bp, 9 predicted proteins | sample atmos_gasesECM1C_2_FD_203312 | JGI IMG/M metagenome (GOLD analysis project Ga0307474, IMG submission 203312) | Hardwood forest soil microbial communities from Morgan-Monroe State Forest, Indiana, United States - atmos_gasesECM1C_05 | ecosystem: Environmental > Terrestrial > Soil > Temperate... | reverse complement strand
GTAGGGGCAGCCGCCGAGACCGCCGGCTGCGGAATCGATCACATGCACACCCTCTTCCATGCCGGCATAAAGATTGGCGAGCGCCTGGCCATAGGTGTCGTGGAAGTGCATCGCGAGCTTGGTCATCGGCACGTGCTCAGCCACAGCGCGCAGCATCTGCTTTGCCTTCAGCGGCGTGCCGACGCCGATGGTGTCGCCAAGCGAAATCTCGTAGCAACCGAGGTCCCAGAGCTGCTTCGCCACATCCGCGACCGCCCGTGGCTTGATGTCGCCGTCGAAGGGGCAACCGAGCACGCATGAGATATAGCCGCGCACCGGCACGCCATCAGCCTTGGCGCGCGCCAGCACCGGCTTGAAACGCTCGATCGATTCCGAAATCGAGCAATTGATATTGGCGCGCGAAAACCCCTCGGATGCGGCTGCGAACACCGAGACCACCTTGGCGCCGGCGGTGCGAGCAGCGTCATAGCCCTTCTCGTTCGGCACCAGCACATGGAATTCGGTACCCGCGATGCGGCCGACGCCGCGCAGCACCTCGTCGGAGCCGATCATCTGCGGAATCGCCTTGGGCGAGACAAAGGCCCCGACCTCCACCGTACGCAGGCCGGCATCAACCAGCCGCTCAACAAAGGCGATGCGGTCGGTAACGCTGACGGGCGTCTTCTCGTTCTGCAGGCCGTCGCGCGGCCCCATCTCGATGATGCGGATATCGTCGCTCATGATCCTTACTCGCCAATCGGCTCGACCTCGGCAAGCTCCACACCCTCCTGCACGATGTCGCCGACCTTGCACTTGATCGCCTTCAAAACGCCGGCATAGGGCGCGCGCAGCGTCTGCTCCATCTTCATCACTTCGAGCGTGAGGATCGCCGCGCCCTTCTCGAGCTTGGCGCCCTCCTCCGCCAGCACCGCGACCACGGTGCCCGGCAGCGGTGCCACGATCTTGTCCTCGCCGGTCTGCTCCTCGGTCTCACCGCCGAAAGGATCGACCCAATGCAATTCGAAGCGGCCGCTGCGGGTCCGCAAGTAAAGCTCGTGACCTTCGATGATGGCGGTAACGGGCGTCTTCACGCCATCGAGCGTCAGGTCGAAGACGCCTTGCTCGGGCCGACTCGCAACAAAAGCCAGCTCACGCTCGCCGACCACAAGCGTCGCAGGTCCATTGCCATAGCACAGGGTGATGTCCTGCTCCGCGCCGTGCCCCTGCCGGAACGAGAACACCCGCTCGCGGCGACCGACCGGCATCCAGCCAAAGGTCTGCCAGGGCGAATGGGCCTCAACCCTCGCCGCTTCCTCGCCAAGGATCGCGGCAACGGCAGCGCAGAGCTCGAGGTCCCCGGCTGGCAGCGCCGCCTTGGTCAGCACCGGCAATTCGCGCTCGATGAACCCGGTGTCGATCGCATTGGCCGCGACCTGCGGATGAGTAATCAGCGCCGAGAGAAAAGGAACATTGGTGACGACCCCGCGGATGTCGGTCTGCTCCAGCCCGAGGTTGAGCCGCTCGATCGCGGCCTCCCGCGTCGGTGCCCAGGCGATCATTTTGGCCAGCATCGCGTCGTAATAGGGCGACACTGCATCGCCAGCACGATAGCCGGCATCGATGCGCAGGCCGTTCGTTTCCGCCGGCACACGCCAGGTGCGGATCTGGCCGACCGACGGCATGAAATTCTTGGCCGGATTTTCGGCGTAGACCCGCGCCTCGATAGCGTGGCCGTTCAGCCTGATCTCGTCCTGCTTGAGCGGCAACGCCTCGCCAAAGGCGACGCGGAGCTGCCATTCCACGAGATCGACGCCGGTGATCAGCTCGGTCACGGGATGTTCGACCTGCAGGCGCGTGTTCATCTCGATGAAGAACACATCCTTGCCGTCGGAGACGAACTCGATGGTGCCGGCGCCGACATAGTTGACCGCGCCGGCCGCCTTGCGCGCGGCGGCGCAGACGCTCTCCCGCTGGGCTGGATTGAGCGTCGGCGACGGCGCTTCCTCGATCACCTTCTGGTGGCGGCGTTGCAGCGTGCATTCGCGCTCGAACAGCGACAGCAGATTGCCATGGCTGTCGCCGATGATCTGCACCTCGATATGCCTGGGATTGTCGACATATTTTTCGATCAAGAGGCGATCGTCACCGAAGGCTGCCTTGGCCTCACGCTTGGCGCTCGTGATTGCGGCTGCAAGCTCGGAAGCGCTGCGGACGATGCGCATGCCGCGGCCGCCGCCGCCGGCGGATGCCTTGACCAACACCGGGAACCCGATCCGGTCGGCAGCCTTGGCAAGCGTCGCCTCGTCCTGGGCTTCGCCATGATAGCCGGGCACCAGCGGAACGCCCGCCTTTTCCATCAGGGCCTTGGAGCCGGACTTGGAGCCCATCGCGGTCATCATCTCGGCGGTCGGACCGACGAAGACGATGCCCGCGGCGGCGCAGGCTTGGGCAAATTCCGCGTTCTCCGACAGAAAGCCATAGCCGGGATGGATGGCCTCGGCGCCAGTCTTGCGTGCTGCCTCAAGCAGGCGCTCGACATTAAGATAGCTGTCGCGCGCCCGTGCCGGCCCGAGCAGCACGGCCTCATCTGCCATCTCGACATGCATCGCGCCGCGGTCGGCCTCGGAATAGACGGCAACCGTGCGCAAGCCCATACGCTTGGCAGTGCGGATAACGCGGCAGGCGATCTCACCGCGGTTGGCGATGAGGACGCTGCGGAAGCGACGGTACATTTTGGAGCGGTCCATCGTCACATCCTGAACAGGCCAAATTTGGTGGGTTCGATCGGTGCATTCGCAGCAGCCGAGAGGCCGAGCCCAAGCACCAGCCTGGTGTCGGCGGGATCGATGACGCCGTCGTCCCAGAGCCGCGCGGTGGCGTAATACGGATTGCCCTGGCTCTCATATTGCGCGCGGATCGGCGCCCTGAACGTCTCTTCCTCGTCGACCGACCAGCTGTCGCCCTTGGCCTCGATATTGTCGCGGCGCACCTGGCTCAGCACCATCGAAGCTTGCTCGCCGCCCATCACCGAAATGCGCGCATTCGGCCACATCCACAGGAAACGAGGGCTATAGGCGCGCCCGCACATGCCGTAATTGCCGGCCCCATAGGAGCCGCCGATCACGACGGTGAATTTCGGCACGCCGGCGGTTGCGACCGCCGTGACCAGCTTGGCGCCATCGCGCGCGATGCCGCCGGCCTCGTATTTCCTGCCGACCATGAAGCCCGTGATGTTCTGCAGGAACACCAGGGGAATGCCGCGCTGGCAGCAGAGCTCGATGAAATGGGCCCCTTTCAGCGAGCTCTCGCTGAACAGGATACCGTTATTGGCGATGATGCCGACCGGATAGCCCCAGATATGGGCGAAGCCGCAGACCAGGGTCTGGCCATAGAGTTTCTTGAACTCGTCGAACTCGGAACCGTCGACGACGCGCGCGATGATGTCGCGCACGTCGAACGGCTTTCGGCCGTCCACCGGCACCACGCCGTAAATCTCCTCGGCCGGAAACAGCGGCTCGCGCGGCGTGCGCATGTTCAACACGTTATGGCGTGGCGGCTTCAGCGTGGCGACGATCTTGCGCGCGATACCGATCGCGTGGCCGTCGTTCAGGGCGTAGTGGTCGGTGACGCCGGACTGCCGCGAATGCACGTCCGCGCCGCCCAGTTCCTCGGCGCTGACCACCTCGCCGGTCGCGGCCTTCACGAGCGGCGGTCCGCCCAGGAAGATCGTTCCCTGATTGCGGACGATGATGCTCTCGTCCGACATCGCCGGCACATAGGCGCCACCCGCGGTGCAGGAGCCCATGACAATGGCGATCTGGGGGATGCCGAGCGCGGACAGCTGGGCCTGGTTATAGAAGATGCGGCCGAAATGCCGCTCGTCCGGGAAGATCTCGTCCTGCATCGGCAGGAAGGCGCCGCCGGAATCCACCATGTAGACGCAAGGAAGATTGTTCTGACGCGCGACATCCTGGGCGCGCAGATGCTTCTTCACCGTCATCGGATAATAGGTGCCGCCCTTGATTGTGGCGTCATTGGCGACAATGACGCATTCGCGTCCCGCGATCCGACCGACCCCGGTGACGATGCTCGCCGAATGCACGTCGCCGCCATAGAGGCCGTGGGCCGCAAGCGGCGAAAGTTCGAGGAACGCCGTGCCGGGATCGACCAGGAGATCGACGCGCTGGCGCGCCAGCATCTTGCCGCGCGCAGTATGGCGCGCTCGCGACGCCTCGCCACCACCGCCGGCGACAGTGTCGAGCTTCTCGCGCAGTTCCGCGACCAGCGCCCGCATGCTTTCCGCATTGCGGGCGAAATCGGAGGACGAAGGATCGATGGTGGAATGAAGCGTCATGATCGGCGATTTCTTCTGATGCTAGAGAGCCGTTGCGATTGCTTCAAGACGGGGGATGGGATCCCGGAAGGCAGCGCGACAGGCCTACCATCTTTTCCGGCATCTTGTCCTTCCCGCCTGCGTTCTGTCTTGGGCGACCACACCCTCTAATAAAACGATCATACGTTTTTTTAACGATTATTACAAGCAGAGAATTTCCTCCACGAATTTGGCAGCTTAGAATATTGATTTTGCTGGTTTTTCATGACAACAATATACGGTCGTTCGCTTGTTTATCGACGTTCCAAGCACCCGCTCAGAGGACTTATGTCACGCACCATCGGCTCATACGGCCCGAAGACGCTGGAGGCGATCCGCAAGGCCGGGCTGCGCCTGATCTTCGAGCATGGCTATGAGGCGATGAGCCTGCGCCAGCTCGCTGCCGAAGTCGGCATACAGGTCGGATCGCTCTACAACCACATCACGACCAAGCAAGAGCTGCTGTTCGATCTGGTGCAGGATCACATCAACGAATTGCTGCGCCAGCTTGATCTTGCGCTGGAAGGAAAAGAGCAGCCCATCGAGCGGCTCCGCGCCTTTGTCGCCTTCCATGTCAGCTATCACATGACCCGCAAGCGCGAGGTCTACATCGCCAATTCCGAGTTGCGCAGCCTTGACCCTAAAAACTACGAGGCGGTGGTGGCGCTGCGCAGCGCCTACGAGCAGCGGCTCTCGGACATTCTTTGCCAAGGCGTCGCGAGCGGTGTCTTCGAGGTCGTCGATGTCCAGGTCGCGACCTTTGCCATCATTTCGCTCCTGACCGGGCTCTGCAATTGGTACCGACCCGGTGGACGGCTGACGAAGGAGGCGATCATCGCAGCCCATGAGAAGCTCGTGCTGTCGGGTGTCGCGCGCGAGAGCACGGGATCAACGGCCCGCGGCAAAGGCAAGAGCTAGAACATGATCGGGATCCGAAGGGCCGCGTTAGCGCAAAGTGTGTAGCGGTTTTCCGAAAAGCATGCCCTCGGGCTTGACCCGAGGGATCATGCTCAATCAAAGGCCTAAAGCGCGATGACACTTCGACTCATCGCGCTTTAGCGCTGAGGGCCCCTGAGATGAGGAATCCATGACAAACCGCCAGGAGCTTGACGCGATTGATTTGCGGATAGTGTCCGAGCTGCAGAAGGATGGCCGCCTTCCCCACAACGAACTCGCAAACCGGGTCGGCATCTCCCATCCCAACTGCTTGCGGCGCGTGCGCGCACTTCGCTCCCGCCGAATCATCCGGACGATCCGCGCGACCCTCGACGAGGGCTCACTCGGGTATGAGGTGGCATCGTTCGTGGCAATCCAGCTTTCAAGCCAGAACCAGACGGCACTGGCCGCGTTCGAGGAAGCGATCGAAGCGCTGCCGCTGGTCCAGCAATGCTGGCGGATTTCGGGAGAGGCGGACTTCCTGCTCAAATGCGTCGCGACAAGCGTCGAGGAGATGAGCCGGCAGCTCCGGCATTTTGCGGCGATGCCCGACGTCCGCACCATCAGGAGCTTCCCGGTCCTCGGCGTATCCAAGGATGCGCTGCTGCCGATCCCAGGCGAGCCGGCGACAGTCGGCTCGTCAAAGCGTAGCCCTGCCGGGTCCTGATCGATCAGTGCGTCCAGGGTTCGGCGCGCCGGAAGGCAAAATTGTCGGCATAGGCGATCTGCCGGTGCAGCGATTCCCGGGGCTCGATGACCTGGTAGGGAATGCCCTTGCGCTCGCAATAGGCGATCGCTTCCTCCTTGGTGTCGAAGCGCAGCGACAGCTGCTGCTTCATGTCGGAGGACGAGGTCCAGCCCATCAAAGGCTCGATGGAGCGCGGCAGTTCCGGCTCGTAGTCGAGCTGCCATTCCTTCGTCTTCGCCCTGCCCGATTGCATGGCGTTCTTGGCGGGCTTGAATATCCGTGCGGTCATGGGCTGTCGGGGACCCCTAGGTTGACTTGAAGGACGTGGAGGAAACGTCCAAGATAGGCTAGAGCCACCGCCAACGCATTGAAGCGGTGATTCCACTACCTGGGATGTTCCTTGCCGGACCGGTATAGTCATTATGCTGCGCTGTGACAATCGCGACACGGGCGTGTGACAAATTCGGGCGGGACGGCTCTCACCTCGGTTCAGTTTTTCAAAACACGGCAATTCGCGAAGCGCCCCATGAAAATCAACGCAGTGCTACCTGAAAAAGGACGCGACCTCCGCCTCGACCTGTTTCGCGGTATTGCGAACTGGGCGATCTTCCTGGACCACATCCCCGACAACGTCGTGAACTGGATCACGACCCGGAACTGGGGGTTTTCCGATGCCGCCGACCTGTTCGTCTTCATCTCGGGCTATACGGCGTCCTTCGTCTACGCTCGGATGATGATCGAACGCGGCTTCATCGTCGGCGCAACCAGGCTCACCAAGCGGGTGTGGCAGCTCTATGTCGCCCACGTCATCCTGTTCGTGATCTATATCGTGGCGATCAGCTACCTGGCCCGACGCTTCATGGATTCGGACCTGATCAACGAGTTCAATGTGGCGGGCCTCGTCGACCACGCCACCGAAACCCTGGGCCAGGGGCTCCTGCTCAAGTTCAAGCCGGTCAACCTGGACGTGTTGCCGCTCTACATTGTGCTGATGGGCGTCTTTCCGCCCATCCTCTGGTTCATGCTGCGCCAACCCGATGTCACCATGATTGCCTCGATCGTGCTCTGGCTGCTGGCCCGCCATTTCGGCTGGAATATGAACGCCTATCCTGCCGGTTCCTGGTATTTCGACCCCTATTGCTGGCAGGTGGTGTTCGTGTTCGGCTCATGGTGCGCGCTCGGCGGCGCCAAGCGTGCGGCCTGGATCATCAATTCCAAGCCGGCGCTTTATTTCGGCGTCGCCTATCTGATCTTTGCAATGATCATGACGATGGCGGGCCGCTTCTCCGACTTTGGCGCGCTGTTTCCGAACTGGCTTTATTCGGCCTTCAATCCGAACGACAAGACCTACATGGCACCCTACCGCTTCCTGCATTTCATCGTGATTGCGATGCTGGTGGTGCGCTTCATTCCGAAGAACTGGCCGGTGCTGGAGTGGAAGGGCTTTGATCCCGCCATCGTCTGTGGTCAGCAGTCGCTCGCGGTGTTCTGCGTCGGTGTCTTCCTGTCCTTCGTCGCACACTTCGTGCTGACCCTGAGCTCGGGCTCGCTATTGGCGCAGATCGTCGTCAGCCTTGCCGGCATCTGCATCATGACGATCGTGGCATACTACATCTCCTGGTCGAAACGGCAGGACAAGCCGGCAAAGGCACCGACACCCAAGTCGGCCGAACAAAAGACGCCAGAACACAAGGCACCGGAGCCCAAGCCGGCGTAAGCCGGCGCCGGAGCTCAAGCCGGCGTAAGCCACGCGTAAGCGGGCGCCGCCGGAGCTCAAGCCGGCGTAATCGCCGGTCAGGAGCGGCCCTTCCCTTTCAGCTTCTTGCCCAGCAACTGGCCGCGGGAGGAGATGCCGCCCCAGGAGGTTGACCAGGTCAGCGCCGCGTCGGATTCCGCTTCGCCGCTGCGGTCCGAGGTGGCGCGGCCGCGCCGACCGAGCAGCGCGAACATCGCGCCTTGCGGGTCGATGCAGCGTGCGGCCCAGCTTTCGCCCGAAAGATCGATCGGCCCCTGCGCGATGCGGCCACCGCCGGCCTTCACCTGATCGAGCGCGGCGTCGAGATCGGCAACTTCAAAATAATACAACCAGAACGGCACCGGTGTAGCAGCGAATTTGGTGAAGATGCCCCCGAGAGTGCGCCCGCCAGCTGCGAACAGCTGATACGAATCCACCATCGCCCCATCGGCTTGCACTTTCTCCCAGCCGAACAGCGCGCTGTAGAAGCCAAAGGCTGCCTTGCTTTCCCCTGCCAGTAGCTCGTGCCAGCCGACCCGGCCGACCGCGCCCGCCACGGAGTCGGGCGCGGCAACGTATGTCAGCCCGCCGACCAGCGCGAACGTCGCCGTCTGAGGATCAGTAACCACCGCGATCCGCCCGATATTGCTGTCGGTCGGCGGCACATAGACAGCCCCGCCAAGCACCTTGAGGCGATCGACCGCGCCGTCTACGTCCTGCACCGCGACATATCCGACCCAGCGCGGCATCGCGCCTTTTTTTCGCCCTTCCAGTGGCAGCTCCATGAGCCCCGCGACCGGCGCGCCGCGCGCGCTGAAAACCTGGTAGGCAAATTGCGGCGCGGACGCGTCTTGCACAGTCCAGCCGACGACATTGGCGTAGAAGGACCGCGCTGCCGGCAGGTCGGTCGTCAGCAACTCGTACCACGCGAAAGCAGCGGGATGATCAACCATCAGAACCTCTTCCGTGCGCCACGGCAACGAACGCCACAAAGCGTCGCAACATTCGCCGCTCGAGAGAGCGATTCATGCGCCCTTCTTCATTGCAGCGTTAATCAACATGAATAGGAAGTGAATATGTAACAACGACTTAGTGAAGCTATCGCGCTTGCGCGTCGCATGCGCCCAGCGTAGAATTTCTTTACTGGAGTCCCACACAGTTTTGAAATGTTATGGAGGTTGCGACGATGTCACGGGTGAAACAAGCTTCGAAGCGGAAGCGCGTCACCAAAGCGGCCGCCGTGCCGGCTTTGGGTGCCGCTGGACTGGGCCTTTCGCTGGTGGGGAGCGCATCCGCATCCACGCTGCCTGCAGCCGATGTCTCTCAATCGCTCGATACAGTCGCCAATCAGCGCTTCGTGCTTGGCGAGGAAGAAATTGCCGATGTGAGCCTTGCGACCTTCCATCTCTTCGACAAGGAGAATGGCAAGAGCGGCGTGCAACAGATGGCTTGGGGCTGCCGTTGCGGTGGTTGCCGCGGCTGCGGCTGCCGGGGGTGCGGCTGCCGTTGCGGTGGTTGCGCTGGCTGCGGCAGCTGTTGTGCGTCGTGGGGCGTCTGCCGCTTCTGCTAAGCTTGCGACACCTTTCAATTGCATATCGACAAGCAAAGAGTTTTGCTGGCCGGGATCGATCATGGACCCGGCCAGTTTTTGCTCTTGGGTGTTCCCCGTTTTTCGCAGTTGGGGACCTGCCGGCGAGCGCCGGCCTTATTTCCTTCCAATTCAAGAGATGCTTGAGCGCAAAGCGGATGACCTGTCCCGACCGCTCCGTTCGCTATGCGCCGACGCACCATCAAGATAACCCCGCGTGCTGACCCGATGATCGCCAAACGCAAGAGCCAAGGCTCCAGAAAGACCGCAAAGAAAGCTACGAAAAAAACTTCGAAAGCCTCTCGCCAATCCTCGCGGCGAGCGCCGAAGGATGCGCTGCAATTCGCGCCGAATTTCACGGTCTATGTCCTCCCCGACCACGTCGTCTGCCTCTATTCCGAGGACCGCAAATTCTTCCTGCATGGCGAGCTCTATGTGGCGCTCGCGCAAGCGATCGGCGAACGGGGAAAAAACACGCGACAGCTTGTTGCCGAGCTCAGCGCAAAATTCCCGGCTGACCAGGTCGAGGAAGCGATCAAGCGCCTGATCGCGCGCGGCTACGTCGTGACATTGTCGCAAGCCTTCGCAGCGCCCGTAGCCGGCTATTGGGCAAGCCTCGGACTTGCTCCCGACGCCGCCGCGGAAGCGCTCAGGAAATGCCGCGTGCGCGTCGAGGCGATCGACGTGGACGGTGCCAGGGAGCTGACCACAGCGCTGCGCGAACGCGGCGTGACCGTGGTCAACGGCGCGGCCGATCTCACGGTCACGCTCGTCAACGACTATCTGGAGCGACAGCTCGCCGAGCTCAACAAGGAGCGGATCGCCAGCAAAAACCCCTGGCTTCTGGTACAGCCTTCAGGCGTCTTCCCGCTGGTCGGCCCGATCTTCAATCCGCCTGATAGAGCCTGCTGGAGCTGCATGTTCGACCGGATGATCCGCAACCGCGAGATCAAGGGCTTTCTCGACCGCGGCTCGGCGCAGGCCGTCGCGGTCTCGCCGCTGACGCGCAAGACGTTTGGCGAAAGTGCAATCCAGTTTGCTGCCAACGAGATCGCCAAGGCGATCGCCTCCGACTACCGCACCGACCTCAACGACCACATCGCAAGCTTCGATCTGTTGGGCTCGACGGTCGCGCGGCATTATGTGGCCAAGCGCCCGCAATGTCCGCATTGCGGCACCAAGAAGCTGCAGAACCCGCGCCGCACCCCGCTGCCGGTCGAGCTCGGGCCCGGCGCCAAGCTCGTGATGACCAGCGGCGGCTACCGCACCGTGACCTCGCAAGCGACCGTCGCGCGCTATCGCAAGCATGTCAGCCCGCTGACCGGCGTGGTCAAGAAGCTGGAGCGGATCGAGGCCAATCTGCCGCTCAATACCAATTATTTCGCCCAGCATAATTTCTCTGCGCCCGCGCATAGTCTCGATCAGCTGCGATCGGGGCTGCAGGGCGGCAGCTTCGGCAAGGGTTCGACCGCCGAGCAGGCCGAGGCCAGCGCGCTGATGGAGGCGATCGAGCGCTATTCCGGCATCTACCAGGGCGACGAGATCAGGATCTCGCGACGCTTCACCGACTTCGCGCCCGGCGAAGCCATCATGCCCAACGATGTCCAGCATTTCAGCGAGGAGCAATTCCGGACCCGGTTCGGCCACGCCCATAGCGACTCCCACCAGCCGGTGCCACCGCCGCTTGACCTAGCCGAGAAGATCGACTGGACGCCGGTGTGGTCGCTGCGCGACCAGTGCTTCCGCTACCTGCCGACAGGGCTAGAATATTTCTTCTACTACGATGCGCATACGGATTCGAACGGCTGCGCCGCCGGCAACACGCTGGAGGAAGCGATCGTGCAGGGCTTTCTCGAACTCGTCGAGCGCGATGCCTATGCGATCTGGTGGTACAATCAGGTCCAGCGCGCGGAGCTCGACCTTGACCAGTTCGACGATTCCTATGTCCGCGATCTGCGCAGCCAGTTTGCCGATGCCGGGAGAAAAGTCTGGGTGCTCGACGTCACCAGCGATCTTGGCGTGCCGACCTACGTTGCGATGATGCACTGGATGAGCAACGGGCATGAGAACATCGAGTTCGGCTCCGGGGCACATTTCGACCGCCGCATTGCGCTGTTGCGCGCGCTCACCGAGCTGAACCAGTTCCTGGCCATCGGCATGATGGGCGGCTCCAGCGGCGACAAGCCCACGCTCGACGGTGTCACGCCGCTGAAGCTCGAGAACTACCCCTTCCTGCTTCCCGCCGAGCGTCCGGTGGTGCCGCCGGCGCCTGGCTTGAAGCTCGCCGACAATAGCCGCGGCCAGGTCGAGGCCTGTGTCGAGGTCGCCCGGCAGGCAGGCTATGATTTTCTGGTACTCGACCAGACCCGCCCCGATGTCGGTGTTCCCGTGGTGCGGGTGACTGTGCCGGGCTTGCGCCATTTCTACAAGCGCTTCGGGCCCGGCCGCCTGTACGACATTCCGGTCAGGCTCGGCCTGCTCGAGCGCCCGCGGCTGGAGAGCGAATTGACGCCGTTCCTGCCTCACACCTGACGGGAGCGGCCTCCTTGCGCGCGCCGAAAAAGAAGTCAACGCGGACGACGGCGACGCCGGCGCTGTCCGCGCGGCTGAATGAGCGCGTTACGCTTCAGGTGCGGGCCGACGGCAGCCTCGCTGCGATGGTCGACTTCTATCCGGTCGAGCTCGGCCGCTTCAGCACGCAAGCGCTCAAGCAAGCGGAGGCCTTGCATGACGGCCTGCCTCTTGCCTCCTTCGCAGGACACAAGCCGCTCGCGCAGGAGACCACGGCCCTGGTGCGCCGGCTGGCGCGCCGCGGCCTCGTCGAATACCGTTTTGCACGCGGCAAGCGCGACCTTGTTGTCATCGAGCCGCAGCTTGCGGATTACTGGCCGCAATCGGCAAAGCTTCGCGCGTCCGACACCATCGTGCTCTCGCGCTTTGCCTATATGCGTCGGCGTGCCGACGCGCTTGTGTTGGAATCGCCGCGCGCCGCCGCGTCGTTTCGGATTTGCGATGCCGCGATCGCCGGCTTTCTTGCGAGCCTCGCCGTGCCGCGGAAAATCGCCGAGCTGAAGGGCCAGCGGGGCTTTCCCGGCCTTGAGTTGCTCGCTCTGCTCGCCGATTGCGAAATCCTGTTCACACCGGATCCGAAGAGCGAGGGCTTGCGAGGAAGCGAAGGCGACGCGAGCCTTGTCATGTGGGACTTCCACGACCTCCTGTTCCACACCCGCTCGACCGAAGGGCGGCAGGCCAGCCCGCTCGGCGGGGTTTATCCCCATGCAGGTACGCTGCCGCCGCTGCCGGCGGAGCGCCCCGCCTGGCCTGGCCGGAGAATCGAATTGAGCCCGTTCGCGGCCGATGGCCAGCCTGACCTGCCGATCGCAGGG
>Ga0307474_10002729_pt1 | contig 12686 bp, 7 predicted proteins | sample atmos_gasesECM1C_2_FD_203312 | JGI IMG/M metagenome (GOLD analysis project Ga0307474, IMG submission 203312) | Hardwood forest soil microbial communities from Morgan-Monroe State Forest, Indiana, United States - atmos_gasesECM1C_05 | ecosystem: Environmental > Terrestrial > Soil > Temperate... | reverse complement strand
CACGTAAGTTCGTGGACGAAGCCGACCTGGTTGGCGTCCATAAAGCAGGGATCGCACATCATGTTGCAGCGATTGGTGAGATCGATGGTGAGCACTGAGCCGCGGCCGTGGGTAACGGTCGAGGTGCCGTGGTTGTGCAGCTTCTCATCGTTGTGGGCGCGCATGTCGCGGCCGGGGAAACTTTCTTCAAGGTGCTTGAAGAATTCCGGATCGATTGCCATCACATCTTCGAAATGGCCATGCTTGGGGCAGTCCTTGACCATCAGGATTTTGCCGTCGCGCTCAATGATCTGAGCCTTGATTTCGCCGACCTTTTCGTTGAGGAGAACTTCGTGAGGCAGCTTGCCATCGAGGATCTGCTTGCGAATCTCGGGGACGCACTTGGGACAGAGCGAATCCGTGGTGCGTGGCCAGCCGAGTGGCGGCTTCTCTTTTTGATAGCTCTTGAGGAGAGGCTTGTCGGCCCACTTGGGGGTGAATCCGGCGTTGGGGCTGATGCGGTTCAAGCGCTCAAAAACAACCCACGCTCCCTTGGCTGCGTAGACGGCGGCCTTCTCGGCGTATTTAGTGGCTTTGGACATGAATGCTGTCTCCTCGACTGGGTTTTAAGGCGCCGGATGTCAATGGTTTGCCCGGCTCGAAGCCAGCGGTTTCTATGGTGTAAACCGAAGGCTAAATGGTCATTACGAGGGTAATTCGGAAGGCTGGTCAACCCAAGCATGGAGCAGTGAATGGCGGAAATGAGGGCTGGGTGGGGATATGCAAGCCGCGAACGGCGTGGCCTGGATGGCTTTGCGGTGGGTGGCAAGTGGTTGGCGTGGCAGGGGTTATTGATATGGTTCGACGTGCGGAAGGTCCGAGTGCAGTCTGAGAATCGAGGCGTCAATTTGCCGGGCACGGTGCCCGATAGGGCGCCGGTTTATTTGATTCAATCAAGAAATGACAGGAGGCCGCAAAAAACGGCGTTATACTTTGGGCGAATTTCTGTGCCATTTTTTCTTCCCCTCAAAAGTTCCTCTTCAAGTCTGTGAGGCTCTTCTTCCATGAAGAACGCATATGCGGAGCTTGCGCACGCGGAGGGTTCGCGCCTGTGAACAGCCGCGTCGCGATGACCCAACTTAGTAAGTGGTTTATTCCGGGATTGCTGAACATACTGGCGAGCCTCTGCCTGGCGAGCCTTTGCGTGTGTGCCGGCGCGCAGACGAGCCCATGGATCTGGGTAGGTGGCAGCAGCGTAGTGACACCGCAGACCGCCTCGGGTGCTGCTGCCAGTTATGGACCCCTGGGGATGCCCTCCACAGGAAACATCCCGGGGGGCCGGGACCAGGTGGCGACGTGGGTCGACAGCAGTGGCCACCTGTGGCTTTTCGGGGGTGGGGGCGTCGACTCGACCGGCGCGGAAGGACTTCTTAATGATTTGTGGGAGTTCGATCCGGCAAGCATGGAATGGACCTGGATCTCTGGCAGCACCATGATTGACCAGGCGGGCGTACCGGGCACATTGGGAATGCCTTCTCCGGGAAACACTCCAGGGGCTCGATCGGGGGCCATTGGATGGATCGACAAAAGAGGGAACCTCTTGCTTTTTGGCGGTGACGGATTGGACTCCGGTGGTTATGAGGGTTGGCTCAACGATCTGTGGGAGTTCAATCCTTCGATGAAAGAATGGACCTGGATCGGAGGAGCCAGCGCTCTGCCCATGGGAAGCAGTGAATTGCCAACTGCGCCCGGAGTTTACGGGACATTGGGCGCCTACGCTGCGGGAAATGTTCCTCCGGGCCGAACGTCCGCCGTGAGATGGACCGACAGTTCGGGTAACTTCTGGCTTTTTGGAGGCGACGCACACGACCAAACTTGTGGAAATGTTTTCCTCAACGATCTCTGGGAATTCAGCCCCTCTCTCCAGCAATGGAGATGGATGGGTGGCAGTGTCGCGTCCCCGTGCCATGCTCCTGGCGGAGCGTACGGGACATTAGGGACTCCTGCTCCGGGCAATATTCCTGGCGCGCGATATTCAGCAGTTAGCTGGACGGATGCAAACGGGAACTTTTGGCTCTATGGTGGGTTTGGCCAAGACGGCTCCAACAACGGGGTTGACGCCAGCGGTTTTACTGGCAACATGAACGATCTTTGGGAGTTTAATCCCTCCACAATGGAGTGGACATGGATTGGTGGCAATCGAACCCTTGAATCTCAGCCCCACAGTGTTGATGGCACAGAGGGTGTGCTGGGCGTCAATGATGATCCGGGCCCTGATTACATGGCCACGGGCTGGGCTGATGGACTTGGCGACTTGTGGCTTTTTGGGGGCAATACGAGCGACGGGGAAGGAGACTCCAACGATCTTTGGGTCTTTGATCCTGCCATTCATGAATGGGGCTGGATGACCGGCGGGGCGTACGGCGATCAGCCGGGAGTTTACGGAACGCTTGGACAAGCAGGTGGCGGGAACACGCCTGGAAGCCGCGAACAAGCGGCAGGCTGGGTCGACGCCAACGGCAATTTTTGGATGTTCGGAGGATATGGCGCAGACGCTGACTACACTTCAGCGGGTCGATATCTGCTTCTAAACGACCTTTGGAAGTATCAGGCACCAGCCGTCACTCCGACGTTCAGTCCTGCGGCCGGAACGTATAGTTCAGCACAAATGGTGACGATCAGCGACACGATGCCCGGGGCTACGATTTACTTCACAACGGGGGGAGCGTTGCCGATGACAAGTTGGCCGGCTTACAGCGGCCCATTCGTGCTGACGGGTCCGGCGACCGTTGAGGCCTTCGCCTCGGCCATTGGCTATTCGAACAGCGTCGTCGCCTCGGCCAGCTATAACATCACCGCTGTCCCACCTACATTTACTCTCAGCTCGTCGCTATCTTCGCTTGCCATCAATCCCGGACTTCAGGGATCTGTGACGCTGACAGTGACGCCGCAGAACGGATTTAACTCCGCTGTGAGCTTTGCGTGTTCGGGGTTGCCGAGCGGAACGAGTTGCTCGTTCAATCCAATGACTGTCGCGCCCTCGGGAGCCCCGGCGACGACCCAGCTTACGATCGCAAACAGCGCTCAGGCGGCGAATCAACGGCGTGTCCCCGGACCATTTTTTCCGAAGACAGTGCTGGCGGTGGCCGTGTGCCTGATCGGCTGGAGGAAGCGGCCGCGCGGATTGCAATTATTTCTGTTGGCTGCGGCGTTTTCAGCGTTGGGGCTAATCTCTGCGTGCGGTGGGGGTGGGGCTACCGGCGGTGGTGGCGGTGGAGGCGGAGGAACACAACCGGTCTTCGCAACCGTAGCTGTCGCCGCGACGTCTGGCAGCATTCAACAAACCACGACCATTTCGCTCACAATCAATTAAGAGCCTCTTGATAGCGAGAGCGCGGTTCTCCATGGCGCCGGTATCAGCGTTCAGGGAGCCCCGCGCCCGGACCGCGGGACGGCCGCGTCTTAATTAGCCTGTTTAGTGAAGGCTTCACCATCGAGCGTAATTGTGGTCTGGTTGACGTAGATCACGCTCCAACGAATGTGCCCGGGCTGGAGAGGCATCGGGTACTGGAGATCCAGAATTCCGCCTCTGGCCGAGGGGGTCTCCCAACGGCAGGTGCCGGACCATTTCGGCTTTCCGTTAACCAGGAAGCCGCAACTCCCGTTCTGCTGAACCACCAGGCTATTGGTCTGGTTGACCCAGTATCCGATTGGCGGGGGCGCGGCTTGCGCCCTGGCGGTCTGGCTGCTCATGACGCCCAGCATCGTGCATGCAAAAGCCAGGCAAAGTGAACTGAAGGAAAAGAACCTGCGAATGCTTTTCATTTTCTGCAATAGCCTCCGTTGCGGTTGATGAAGCCTTCGTTGACGAAACCCGCGCTGACGAAACCGCGCGTCAAAACTTGCAGGTGGAGGGGGTGATGAGAATTTATCACGAGAAGGCTTCATCACGACAATAAGTAAGGGGCCCGAATAGGGAACTGACGCGCCGGGGGCACGGGGACCCGAGATTGCAGGCCGGTGAACGCGTCAGGCAAATGGATCAATGAGGACGAGCAACGACTACTGGAACGCGCAGCGGCGACGCGAGCCGCAATTGGCCCGTTTGCCATCTAACCTCTTCATGCGGGGGACTTGCGCTTCCGCACCTAGTAATTGGGGCGGTGCGCCGCGGACGCAGAGGCATTGACGTGGCCCGTCGCGCCGCGCAGACTTTGAAGAGGCGATGTATTTATTTAGGGATGCGAAGGAAGGGTTTCGACTATGAGCACACCGAATCATCCGGGGCGTCACCCCAACGAGCCAAAGGCGGGCTCGCCGGGGACCCCGATATCGGGCGGTCCTCCGACGTTGGGACAGAGGATCGACGAAGCGATCGAGTTAATTGAGATGGAGTTGCGCCACGCCGTTACTTATGTGAACGACGCCGTGATTCCACAGGTGCGCAGAGAGTCGATCACTGCGATGCGAACCGCTGCTGACACGCTGCGCAATTTGGCGGACCGCTTTGAGAAGAAGGGTGGCGGGGCGGCGAGTCAGACGACGGGTTCGGCGCAGGGTTCGGCGCAAGGTCAGGCAGGCGGACAGGCGCCAGGGCAAAATACGGAGCCGCGCTCTTGAGTAGCGGCGAGCTGCGGAGCGGGAATGTGCGGCTCGACTACGCAGCCGAGCTTCGCGTGGATTCGCGGGCGATGGTTTTGCGCGAGAGGATTTTGCGGGCGACGACTTGCCAGGCGACTATTTGGCCTGAAGCGATTTGGCGCGCGATGAATTTGCGCGCAGTCGGAAGCTTGGCTTTGCTGGCGATTTTGCTGGTAGCGATCGGGTGCAAACACAAGGAGAACCAGGCGCGCATAGCTCCGCCGCAGGCTTTGCCACCGGAGGTCGAGGCGGTTCCCGCAGCGCCACCCGCTTCGGCGTCGGCGCCGGCACGGATTCCGGTGACGCCGTTGCCGGTGGGAGGAATCAGTGATGACGATCTCGCATTCGTTGCGGCGCACAAGCCGATCTTGAGCGAAGTTGGATACGCGACTTGGTATACCGCGCCCTACAAAGGGCGGCACGCAGCCAATGGGCAGGTCTTCGACGACGACGCAATGACGGCCGCGCATCGCACGCTGCCAATGGGATCGCTAGTCGTGGTGACCAACATGAAGACCGGCGAATCGAGCGCAATGCGCATCAGCGACCGCGGACCGTTTGTGGAAGGCCGGATGCTCGATCTGACTATCGCTTCAGCAAAAGCGGTGGGCGTTTACCGCGTGGGAATGGCAATGGTGCGCATGGATGTTTATGAGACGCCCAAGCCGATGGACACTGGCGGCCGGTGGTGCGTGCAGATCGGGGCGTTCCATGAAGAGGAAGATGCGATTGCGCTGAAGGAGCAGTTGCTGGAGACGTATCCCGGCTCGAACGTGATCGAGTTTCCCGGAGAAAAGAGCTTCTGGGTGCGCATCCGGCCGCTGGGCGATGACCGCGCGCAGGCCGAGCAAATTGCGCGCCACCTGCAGCCGGTGGAAGGCGACGCGTATCTGACGCGGCTGGATTGAAAAGAGGGCGGAGTTAGCGGCGCTAGCGGGGTTAGCCGCCTCTTGGGCTGTCTGCGTGCTCGCTCCGATGCTTCTCTCGAACTAGCGTTGCAAACAACACAGCCATCGCGCCACCTGCCTCAACCAAAATGAAGCCAAAGAAGAAACTTCCTTGCGCGTCGTTGGGCGCGAAGTGCTCCATGAGCTGTACCTGCAAAGCGAAGGCGCCCACAGATCCCACAACGCAAGAGACCTGAGACACAGTCCGTTTTGGCCCTCTTGGCATCCGATAGGCAAGCCGAGCGTCCAGGTAATAAAGCGCCCAAACCACCAGACCAATTAGCAATATAAGTGCTCGGGAAAGTATGACGGTCTTGCCTGCCGGGTCCATCAGTAGCCCTCTCGGTAGTGGGTCAGTTTGAGAAAACCTTCCCTCGGGGGCTGAAGCCCTCATTCATTCGACGCACTTTACGGCACGACTGAAGTCGTGCCCCTTCAAGGCAAATCCAAATTGACCCACTTCCGCCCTCTCCTCGATGTTCTGCCATCTGATCTGCTAATCCGATGACTGGTTGACTTGCTGTTTCATCGCAGCAGCGCTGATGCGGCCCAGAGCACCGGTTCCTGGCCGTGGAAGTCGCCGGTTCTGCGCTTGCGCTGCAAATAGTAATCGAGACTGTTGAGCTTGTTCGTGCCCTCGCAGATATTGGTGACGTCGCTGTTCTGATCGATGAAGCCGGTGACCGCAATCCAGCCCTTGCGCGCGGCGGGGCCATAGGTAGGTGCATCGAGCCAGCCGTTTTTTACTCCAGTAATGAGCGCGAATGTGAACATGCCGGAGCTTGAAGACTCCTCCCACGCTTCATCGTGATCGATAAGCTGACGCCACATGCCGTCGGGGGCCTGATATTTCAGGAGCGCGGCCATCATGAGCTTGTAGCCGGCCAGGATGCGCGCTCGTTGCGGATGATTTGAGGGCAGATCGCGCAGCATCTCCGTCATGCCTGCGGCAACCCAGCCATCTCCGCGACCCCAGAAAAACGGAACATCGGGCGCGTGATAGAAGAGGCCGTTGGGCTGTTGCAGCTTGTCGAGGTAGGCGACCATTTCGTTGGCGTCGCGGTCCAGATATTTTTTGTCTCCTGTGGCGCGCCACGCCTGCAACTGCAGGATTGTGAGCATATACATGTCGTCGATCCAGTAGCGCGTCTCGTGCGAAAGGCCGTCGGGTTGAGGATTTTCCCATTGCCGGTCGGCGAACCCGAGGCCATAATCCAAATCTCTTTTTTCTTTCGTTTGAATATAAATTTCAAGCGGCACAGCGCCGAAGATGGAGTCATCGACGTGATCGCGCATGGGGACGAGGGCAGCCTCGGCGCCGCCGGGCATGAGCGGATCGAATTTCTTGATCAGGCGATCGCGCAGGTCGGTGTCGTGCGTGACCTCCGCAAACGCGAGCGCGCCGTACCATGTGCCGACCTCCCCATAAAAGATCGTGCCGGGGCTGTGTTGGTGCGGGCTGGTGACGAAGTGCTCGGCGAGAGCCTTACCGACCTCTTGAGGAGATCGCCCGGCCGGCCAGTTACTGAAATAGTCCTGTTGAGCGAAAACGGTGGAGGCTACGGCCGGAACGAGCAACATGATGGCGGCGATCTTCAATAGGGATTTCATTTGTGCTCCCGATAAATGCGAACCAAAGCGCGGAGCCATTCTACCCGCCTGAAACGGCTTTATGGCAGCGCGCTGACGTAGGCCGGGTCGGTGGCTTGACGCATAGCAGCGGAAAAGCTGTCCCATGTGCAGGAGAAATCCGGGCGGCTGCAGGCGGGCACGAAGATCGGCGCCTCGGCGGGTGGATTTGCGGCTGTCAGAGGCTCCGATTTGCGCATCTGCTCGAGAGTTTGCGTGGTGAACTCGACACGGACAAATGGTCCGGTTGTGGCCGAACGCCAAAGTTCAAAGACCATCGCGCCACCTGGGGACGAATCGTCGACGCGGCCGTCAAGAACCCAATCGATACCGAGAGCGCCGGAAACAGTGACGATGTTGGTGTCGTGGCCAACGAGAATCACCATTCGGTCGCCGGGCTTGCCGAGCGCCCCGGGGATGGGCTTGCCAGTGGCGCGCTGCTCCATGGTCGCGCGGATGTGGTCGAGAAGATTAGAAGCGTACGCGCGCGCGACGGCGGGTGTGCGGGATGCGAAATTCCAGCGGGCGCTGTCGATTTGCATCAGTTGCCGCACGGTTGCGCCGTCGACGCATCCCCAGCCCGTGTCTGCGTCGCTCATGCCCTGCGTGTATTCGAGGAGGAGATTTTCAGCCAGTGTGGCTGCTGTAAAGACGGGGCCGCGCGCCTCGACGGGAGGGTCGCCGGAACCTGGCTTGTAGCTGGTGGGAACATCGAAGATTGAAGTGCGCCGTGGATTCGTCGGCAAGTGCCCGCACCCTGACAAGATGCGATCGAGCGCGGCCAGCTGCGGACGGTAAGTGTCGGTGAGATTGTTGGGGTCGCCCCCGATGCGCCCTGCGATGGCTGCCGCGGCAAGCGCGGGGTTTGGATTTCCGACGTTAGCTTTGCGCGGACTAAAGAGCGGGTCAGTTGCGTCACCCGGTTGCGAATGAACGCTGACGTTGCAACCCGGGAACATCCCCTCGGAGAGCGCCTTGCCGGTTTCACGAGTGCGCTCGTCGGTGTCGGCCACGATTGTGACATGCGCGGCGTCGGCGCAGCCAGAGGGCGCAAGCAAGCCTTCGGCGGCGAACTTTGTCCGATCCCAGTCGCCGAACATTTTCATCAGTTGGTATCCATGGGCCGTGAGAATGCCGGGCGCGACGTCCCAAACGGGCCACGGCGAGGCGGAGAATTTATCGAGATCCGCTTGCGCAGTCAGTGGAGAACGGACGCCGTGTCGAGAAAGCACGATGACGAGTTCGAGATGGGCGCCGGGAGCTGCAGCCTGTGCACAGGCCGGTGGCGCGAGCGGCAGCATGCAGAAAGAAAAGAGGGCAAAAGGGGCGGAGAGGCAGAGCCGCGATGCGGCGCGAAGGGTCAGCATGAATCACCGAATAAGAGTGTATCGGGGTGGATGAGGGATCGGGCAAACGGCTAAGGGCCGTAAAGCCGAGTCCGCTGCGTGCCTAGCTTCGTATTTTGGACAGTCCGGGGGAAGATACCTTAGACGGTGGGGGACTGGAAACGCATTCTTGCCGGAATAACTTCGCACATCAAACTAAATGCAATCCACACGGATGAAGGTAGATAAGGGCCAGGGAGTTCCCGGGGAGATTCCGCCTAAAATGAACAAAACAATGCGAGAATTTGCGAATTGGGCCACCGGGTACCTTGGCAGGGCCCTCAGGACGTCGAAGTAAATCGGTTTTCTTGGTGCGACAATTCATTCGCTTTTTTGCCTTGACAATGGACTTCAAAGATTTATATATTTCGGATCGCCAATTAAGGCATATTCCTACGTGTGTCGAAATGCTGTTCGCCCGAGCCGGCCGCGACCGGAGAAAGCGCAGGGGCTTTGCCCGATGAGCGATGTCGAGCAAAGCTGTTGGCAACGATAACAAACCTTTGGAGGTAGCTATGTCAGGCAGGCCAGACCGTGAATCGATGATTCATACATACGCGATCAGAATTACGACAACAGCAATCGCGTTCCTTGCGCTGCTGATGGTGAGCAGCGTCGCTCACGCGCAGGTTCTCTACGGAAACCTCAGCGGCGTCGTCACCGATCCCAGCAATGCTGCCGTCGTTGGCGCCAAAGTTGACGCAACCGAAATGAGCAAGGGCATTACCCAGGAAACAACAACTGACGCCAGCGGACTTTATCGATTTCCCGAGCTGCTTCCTGGATTGTGGAAGATCGTTGTGGCTGCGCCTGGCTTCAACTCGGCAGAGACGGACAACATCGTTGTAGACCCGAATACTGCCGTTCGCGAGGACCAGAAGCTGGGCATCGCGAAAGCAACTGCAACGGTGACCGTCAACACGGCGCCTCCGGAACTGCAAACGGATCGCGCGGACGTGCACATGGACATCTCGAGCGCGGAGTTGCAGGAGCTGCCAACAATTTCATCTGAAGGCAAGAACTTTCAGGATCTGCTTCGCATCGTCCCCGGCTCGACGATTCCGCTGGAGAGCAACTCGGCCGCGGGCAATCCTTCGCGCGCGATGACGAGCAACGTTAACGGCCAATCGACTCAAGGTAATGACACCCGCATCGACGGCATTCTGGATGCGTATCCATGGCTGCCGGGCAACGTGGCTTACGTTCCTCCCGAGGACGACATCAAGACAGTCAATATCGCCACAAATTCCTTTGACGCCGAGCAGGGCATGGCGAACGGCGCGGAAGTCAACGTGGAATCACAGAGCGGCACTAACAAATTTCACGGCGATGCTCACGAATTCCATACCGACGATCAATTGAAGGCCTATTCATACTTCACGCCGACAACGATCAAGCGGCCTTTGCTGGTTTTCAATCAATATGGCGGCGCAGTTGGCGGCCCCATCATGAAGGACAGACTGTTCTTCTTCGGCGATTATGAGGGAACGCGCCAGGCGCTGGCGCCAGCGAACGCCAACCCTCAGACCGTGCCCTTTGGCGGCATTCAATACGCCACCGCAGAAAGCGCGGGGTATTTCGACTTCCGCCCCTTCCAGAACGCGACCTACGGCCTGATCGACTCAGGCGGAAACCCGGTTCACATCTACGATCCGAACACCGGGAATGCCAACGGCTCCGGCCGCACTCCGATCTCGTGCAACGGCGTCATGGATACGATTTGCCTGGGCAGGGTCGATCCGGCATCGTTGACCATGGCTTCGCTGACTCCGCCGCCAGCATCCACGCTGACAACCGCCGAAACCAACAACTATCTGGACAAATATGTCGGATTCTTCCACCGCGATAACTACGACGCAAAGATCAACTGGGTTCCATCGCAGAAGTCGACGATATTTGGGCGCTTCAGCTTCTCTAACGGCGACATCTTCGACCCTCCGGCGCTGGGTAAGGCCGAGGGCAATGCAACCAACGGCGGGCAGTTGGGCAACGCGTTCACGCATGTTTATGTCATAGGCATCGGAGGCACTCACTCCTTCACCTCTAACCTCTTGCTTGACGGCTCTATTGGATTCACGCGGCAGAATTTGCTGGCGCATTCCCCTGACCTGGCAATGGGCGCTTATGGACTGAACACACTGAAGATACCGGGAACGAACAACAGTGCCGATGCCACCAACCAACTCTATTTTGGAATCCCGGCGTTCACGTTTACCACCTGGTCCTCCCTCGGCAACCCAAATACCGCGAACCCGTTCCAATTTCGCGATAACCAGTATCTTGAGAACGAGAATCTGACCTGGATCAAGGGCCATCACTCGATCCGTGTCGGCGGGGAGTGGGATCACGTCCAGTTGAACCACTTCCAGCCCCAGGGCAGCACGTCGATCGCCCAAACCCCGCGCGGCACGCTCGGGTTCAACGGACCCACTGTCGGGGTCAACTATGTTAGCGAGCAGGCGACTTGCCCCACCACGACGACTGTAAGCGGATGCACAGCTACCGACGCCCCGAAGAACCTGCAGTGGAACTCGTATGCCGATTTCCTGTTCGGCTTGCCCACGAACGATGGCAAAGCCATACAGGATACCGACCCCATCGCTCTGCGCTGGTCAACGTGGAACGCATATGCGCGCGATCAGTGGCAGGTAACGCCAAAACTAAGCATCGACTACGGCATTCGCTGGGAGTTTTATCCCATGGCGTATAGCGACCACAATAAGGGCGCGCGCGTGCTGAACCCCTCAACCATGCAAATTCTCATCGGCGGATACGGCTCCGTTCCCAAGAATGACGGGATGAATGTTGGTCACGGCCAGTATCTGCCGAGAATCGGAATTGATTATCGCGCCACTAACTCAACCGTGGTTCGTACGGGATTCGGAATGAGCGCCGACAGCAACGATTGGCGCTTCCTGAGGAACGACTATCCGGCCGATACGATCTCCTCGTACCTGGGCACACAGACCGGTGTCGCCACGAATGGCAGCCCGTTTTCACCTGCCGCCAGCTTGACAGGCGCCAACGCCACCGGCCCATACGCTTACCTGCCGACGGGCATTTTGCTGATTCCCACGCCGAACTTCAGCACGGGTTCTATTCCGCTTCCTAACAACATCAGCACGCAAACGATTGGCAACTACCCGAATTACCACCGCGGCTACATCTACTCCTACAACCTGACCGTGGAGCAGCAGTTCCTTGGGTTTGTTGCCGATGTCGGATTTGTAGGGTCCAACGAAATCCGCGCGGACCAGGTGCAGAACCTCAACGCGGCTCCCGCCGGTGGCGGCACTGCCGGAGAATTGCTGAACGCAAAATTCGGCGGCAGCTGGGGTTCGGTCAACACGTTTATCCCTGAAGGCAGCGACAACTACGATGCTCTTCAGGCAAAACTCACTCGCCACATCGGTCAATCCTCGCAAATTGGTGTTATCTACACTTGGTCAAAGGCCGAGGACCTTGAGGATAATGAGGATCTCAACTCGCTGACCTGGAACTATCCCGCGTATTTCAAAAAGAACAAGGCGTTGGCGGGATACGACCGCAAATACAACTTCGAAACCTACTGGCTCTGGAACCTGCCATTCGGAAGTGGGCAGCGGTGGGCGACACATGGCCTGGCGTCAGCTTTAGCAGGAGGCTGGACGTTAAGCGGCGTTCTAAGCCGACTGGCTGGCGCACCGTTTACCGTGACCGACACTGCGGACAACGGCGCCTTAAATGCGCCGGGCAATACGCAAGTGCCTAACGTTACTGGCAGCTTCCAGATTACAAAGGGCAGACCTACGCAAACCCCGGGCGCCTGCACGGGCGCTGGAAGTCCAGCCAGCTGCGTCTACCTGACCAAAGCCGGCTTTACCCAAGTGGCCAGTGCTTCGGAGCCGTCGCTCGGAAACGCGGGACGCAACATTATCCGCGGGCCCGGCTACTTCGATCTGGATGCTAACTTGTTCCGGAATTTCAAAATTACTGAGTTCCTGACATTCCAATTCGAAGCTGACGCATTTGGCGTAACCAACACTCCTCACTTCGGCAACCCGGATTCCAACATCACCGACGCGAACTTTGGCCTTGTGACTGCCGAAGTCAACGGCGGCACCAA
>Ga0307474_10002727_pt1 | contig 12690 bp, 8 predicted proteins | sample atmos_gasesECM1C_2_FD_203312 | JGI IMG/M metagenome (GOLD analysis project Ga0307474, IMG submission 203312) | Hardwood forest soil microbial communities from Morgan-Monroe State Forest, Indiana, United States - atmos_gasesECM1C_05 | ecosystem: Environmental > Terrestrial > Soil > Temperate... | reverse complement strand
CATCATCATGGAGACTCGTTCTACCGGCTGCGATGGATCGATCGGCACGTAGGCGGCACCAGTCTGAAGGACACCCAGAACCCCGGCCACCATTTCGAGCGATCGTTCCAAACAGACGGCGACCCTCGATCCCGCACGCGCACCGGCGGCGTGCAGCGCCGCGGCGACCTGCTGCGCGCGGTGGTTCAGCGCGGCATACGTCAGGTGGCGTTCTTCAAATACCGCGGCGACGGCATCCGGCGAACGGGCCGCTTGGCCGGCAACCAGCGTATGCAGGCAGGCGCGGGGATATGGAGCGGCATTGTCATTCCAGGTGGAGAACTGTGCGAGCTCCGCCGAAGGAATAAGGTCAAGATCTCCAATGCGCCGGTCGGGATTCTCCGTGATGCTGTCCAACAGCTTGAGATAGTGGCTCAGCATCCTTTGGATGCGGGACGAATCGAACAACGCCGTATTGTATTCAAGGCGCCACCAGAGCGTACCGTCCACCGCTTCGATTACGAATGCGGTGAGATCGAGGCTCGATGTAGCGATAGCAACCGGATATGGCTTTGCCATCAAAGACCCGAAGCGACGGACGCACTGCGGATCCTTCACCGCGGTCATCATGACTTGAAAGAGGGGATTGTAGGCGAGACTCCGCTTTGGCTGGATCTCCTCCACCACCTTCTCGAATGGCACGTCCTGGTTGGAATGGGCGTCCAGTAGGGACTCGCGAACCTGCGCAAGAAGGTCGCGGAACCGCGGATTCCCGGACATATCGGTTCGAATCACCAGGGTATTCACAAACAGTCCGATCAGACCCTCGGTTTCGACCTGCCCCCGGCCTGCAACCGGAACACCGACACACACATCCTCTTGGCTGGTGTAACGAAGTAACAGGGTATTCAGAGCAGCCAGCAGAACACAAAAGAGCGTGGTACCTTCCTGATGACCGAATGCCTTGAGTGCTTCGACAACCGCAGAGGGTAACGGAACCGAGACCGATCCGCACGTGAAGCACTGCTCGACAGGGCGCACGCGATCCGTGGGTAGTTCGATCAGCGCAGGTATGCCGGCCAGTTTCGTCTTCCAGTACTGAGCCTGGCGATCCAGTTCGTCGCCGGCCAGGGATTTGCCCTGCCAGCGCGTAAAATCGGAGTATTGAACCGCTAGCGGCGCGAGCCGGGAAGGCCGACCCTCCATCTGCGACTCATAAAGCTCCGCAAGTTCCTCGACAAATACACCGAAGGACCAACTGTCGCTCACAAGGTGGTGCATCGTGAACAGCAGGATATGGTGATGGCTCGCCATCTTGATCAGCTTCAGGCGAACCAGGGGACTCGACTGCAGATCGAAAGGACGCAGCGCCTCGGCACACGCGATCTGGTAGGCTTCCCGCTCGCGCAGACTGTCCGGCAGCGCCTCCAGATCGATCATAGGTATCTCTACGTCAACGCCCGGTGAAATGCTCTGAAAGACTTCGCCCTCCCGCAGCAGAAAAGCGGTGCGCAGGGTCTCATGGCGTTCGAGGATCGTGGCCACGGCGGACCGAAGCACGTGCGGATCCAGGTCACCTGTGAATCGCAGGCCCGAACTGATCTGGTACAGGGCCATCCGCGGTTCCAGTTGTTCCAGAAACCACAGCCGCTTTTGCGCCAGGGAAAGAGGATAGAGGCCGGAGGCCGGAGCGCGCCGGTCCAGGATGTCAGCCAATAGCCTGCGCTTCTGTGCAGGGCTAAGATCCTTCTCCTCCGCTGGCATGTAGTTCATGAATCAACCCGTTGCCGGGCGCGCCTGACTGCGTCCGGCAAGTGCCGCCTTCAGAAGAGCATCGATCTCATCCTCGGATAATTCCCGAAGTTGTCGTTCCAACTGCTCGCGCTTCCCGTGTTCGGACGTCGCTGGAGTGATTCGCGAGCGGGCGATACGTCCGTTTGGGCGGGACCTCTTCACCGCGGCCGCCACACCTGCCACCGTGGGGTCTTCAAACAGGCTCCGCATTTGAATGTCGACTTCCAGGTATTTGCTGATGCGCGCGATCACCTGGGTCGCCAGAAGCGAGTGGCCTCCTAATTCGAAGAAATTGTCGCCTGCGCCGATGCGTTTGATGTGCAGTACCTCGGCCCAGATCTCGGCCACTTTGGCTTCCACCTCATCCCGGGGAGCCACATACTCGGAATCGGGTTCCGGGACAGCAGATTCCGCAGGCGGAAGCATGCGCTGGTCAAGCTTCCCGTTCGGCGTCACCGGGAGGCTTTCCAACGGCACGAATACTTTCGGAATCATATAGTCAGGCAGCCGCTCTTTCAGGTGCCGGCGCAATTCGGAGGGGACCAGTTTCCATTCGCCGGCCGGTACCACATAGGCGGTTAGGGACGGGCCAAGGGGCCCGCGATCCTGCGCGATCACGGCAGCGTTGCGGATCGATTCGTGCTCGCGCAATACCGACTCGATTTCACCCAACTCGATGCGGGCACCGCGAATCTTCAACTGGTTGTCTCGCCGCCCCAGGAATTCAATGTTCCCGTCAGTCCGGTATCGGCCCAGGTCGCCCGTCTGATACAGCAGTTCTCCGGGACTAAAAGGATCGGCAATGAATCGCTCTGCCGTCAATTGGGGTTGGTTAAGATATCCGAGCGCGAGGCAGTCCCCGCCCACATGAATCTCGCCGGGTACGCCGATCGGAACGGGTTTGAGATATGGGTCCAGGATGTAGATCCGAACATTCGCGATAGGTTTGCCGATCGGTACGGTGTGTTGAAAAGTGCTCTCAGAGATATCGAAACAGGTTACGTCGGCTGCCACCTCCGACGAGCCGTAAAGATTAATCAGCCGGGCGTGTGGAATTAACTGGGCAAACCGCTCGCACAGACTGTCCGCTATGGCTTCACCGCTCGTAAAGCATAAGCGGAGGCTCGGCAGCCGGATTGCGGAATCCGCGCAGGTTTCCAGAATTGCGCCAAGTTGCGAGGGGACTACCACCAGGCGCGTAACGTGTCGATCGGCCAGTTCACGGACCAGTTCCCTGGAATCGACCACGGTGTCGTCCGGAATGACGAAGAGGGAGAAACCCTGTAGGAGAGGGCCGAAGATTTCAGCGATCGAATCCACAAAGCTCAGACTGGTGCGCTGCGCGCAGACGTCGCCGTCGACGAATGGATAGGTCTTCCACATCCAGGCGAATCGATTCATCGACGCGCGATGTGTCCCCACTACGCCTTTGGGGTTACCGGTCGAGCCGGATGTATAGATCGTGTATGCGGCATCGTGGCAATCCACGGACTCTGATGGATTAGAGCAGCTCTCCGAGAGGATGGCGGCGCGATCGCGGTCCAGAAAGATCGCCCGTCGGGTGCCCTCGGGCAAACGCGATCGCAGTCTGTGCTGCGTAATGAGCACCGTCGCACCGCAATCATTTAGCATGTATGCAATGCGTTGCTGGGGATATCTGGGGTCGACAGGAACGTAATTCGCACCCGCTTTCATCACCGCCAGGATTGCAATGATGGCGTCCACCGAGCGCTCCACGGCGACACCGACGCAATCTCTCGGCTGCACACCCAGTTTGCGGATGTAATTCGCCAGGCAGTTCGCTTCATGGTTCAGCTCCCGGTAGGTGAGGTCCCGATCCTCGCCGCGAACAGCAATCGAGTTTGCGGTCCGAACTACTTGCGCTTCAAACGCCTGGTGGATACAGACATTGTCCGGATAACTGGCCGCGGTAGAGTTCCACTTCACGAGGAGCCGGCTTCGTTCTCCACTGGTGAGAATAGGCAGTTCCGAGAGCCGGCTGTCCGGAGCGGCCAGAATGCCGCGGAGAAGGGTTTCGAAGTGCCCGGCCATGCGCTCGATCCGGTCATGATCAAACAGGTCGGTGCTGTATTCCCATAAGCAGTACAACCCGTCCAGTTCCCGAATCTCCAGCGTGAGGTCGAATTTGGCAAGGCCGGTCTCGAACTCGAGCTCATCAAACTGCAGTCCGGGCAGGTCGATCGAATGCCGCTGGGTATTGTGCAGGATAAACATCACCTGGAACAGCGGGGTGCGGCTGAGGCTCCTTTCCGGCCGCAAATCCTGTACGATTTTTTCAAAAGGAACGTGCTGGGCCATTGCGTCCAGAGCGGTATCACGTACCTGATGAAGCAGATCGCGGAAAGTTGGGTTGCCGGCGAGGCGCGCCCGTAAGGGGACCGTCTGAACGAAAATTCCGATTAACGGCTCCAGATCGACGTCTGTCCGTCCTGCGGTCGGGGTGCCGACGACAAAATCTTGCGCCCCCGTATAACGCCACAATAACGTCTGGAAAGCGGCCAGGAGTGTTGTGAACAGGGTGACCTGCTGGCCCCGGCTGAACTCCGCTAAGTCGGAGGCAAGCTGCTCCGAAAGAGTGACGCTATGCCTGGACCCGCGATGGGATTGGAGCGCCGGGCGCCGTCGATCCGATGGCAGTTCCAATGCAGCCGGAACTCCGTCGAGAGTCCGTCTCCAGTATTCGAGTTCTTTCGCGGGTTCTCCGTCCGCCACCGGCTGTCGCTGCCAGCGCGCAAAGTCGCCATACTGAATCGGAAGCGCCGGAAGGTCCGGCTGGCGGCCGGTAGAATAGGCGCGGTAAAGGGTCGTCAACTCCTGGAAAAGCACTCCGATTGACCAGCCATCGGTCACAATGTGGTGCATCGTCAAAACGAGGATGTACCGGATGGGGGACAGCCGCAGGAACAAAACCCTCAATAGAGGACCTGTCGACAGGTCGAACGGGCGTTGGCCTTCCTCTGCCGCAAGCTCCAGGGCCCGCTCTTCCCTCAATGGTTCGGGCAGATTCTCCAGGCTCACCACGGGCGCTTCGAGAGGGGCCGGCGCCGCATCCACTACTGCGGTAGCCTCGCCATCCACGGCGTGAAACGTAGTGCGCAGAGACTCGTGCCGCTGCATGATCGCCTGCAGGGCCCGCCGCAACGCTTCGAGGTCCGGGGTTCCGGTCACACGAATCGCGAAGGGAAGATTATAGGTGCTGCCGCCGGGCTCCAGTTGGTCAAGGAACCAAAGCCGCTGCTGGCCGAAAGATAAAGGATATGTTTGCCGTGCCATGTCAAAGCTCCGCCAGGAGCAATGACTTAAGTACCACCACGCCCGGTGGCGGCCTATGATTCGGCGTTGGGGCAGGTAAAAGGTTTGCCAAATCATTTTCCTTTATCCAACAATCTGGCACCCCGGGACCAAAAACCATTCCCTCCGAATTCGCAACTGATTCATTCTTTAATTGGTTTGTCATTTTATGACAGCGGCGCTACCCGGGCACTGACGCAATCTCCCTACCACTGCCAGGTCTTTTGAGGGTGAATTTGCTAAACAAAGGGCTATAGCGCACTTATAATGTAGACAGGTAGAAATTCATCTCGTAGGGTAGAAAGAATGAGCCTGAACATTAAAGACCCGGAGGCCCACCGTCTGGCGCAAGCTATTGCTCAAGCTACCGGAGAGACTATGACCCACGCTGTGACCGAAGCACTCCGGGAGCGGTATGAACGCATCAGGAAGCGTGATCCTGAAACTCTCGCCGCCGACATCCGGGCTATCGCGGATCGGGCAGCCATCCACATCAAGCATCCATATCTCGATCACGCAGCGCTCCTGTATGACGAACATGGTCTCCCGAAATGATTCTGGATTCCTCAGCCCTGGTTGCGATTCTTGCCAAAGAGCCGGATGCGGAACTGTATATCCAGGCCATCAGCCATGCTCCAAGCTGCCGGATCTCGGCCGCCAACTTCATCGAACTGTCGATTGTTCTCGAGAGTCAATTCCCGCTGGAAGTCCTTCACCAATGCGATGCGCTGTTTCGCCGGGTGGGCATTGTGATTGAGCCGGTGAGCGTCGAGCAAGCTCATCTTGCGCGCCAGGCGTTCCACGATTTCGGCAAGGGCCGTCATCCGGCCGGGCTGAATTTCGGCGATTGCTTCGCCTACGCGCTCGCCAAGTACACTGGCGAGCCGCTTCTTTACAAGGGGAATGATTTCAGGAAGACGGACCTGTTGCCGGCGTTGTCTAAGTGATTTGCAGTGCGGCGGCGGTACGCCCCTGCGTGAGAACCGCCTGAATACACTGGAGCCAATCCATTTTGGCTGCCTCATTCAGCACCGAGTTCTTGAAGAGAATGGCGTTAACCCGCGGAATGTTGGCCATTTCGACGGAATCGTTCAAGACGCCAATTACGCGGATATCTCGATTGGAATGTTGCAGGGAACTCGTGAATTCGACACCCCCAGGCAACGCCAGATTGATTACCAACACGTCGACCGTTACATTGAGCTGCATGAGTAGCCTTGTCGCGTCCAGGACGCTTTTTGCAGGCAAAGCCAGGAATGCCGCTGCGTCCAACAGATGCCCAAGCCAGAACACGAAACCCAAATCCTCATCGAGGATGAGGATCGATTTCAGGGTCGGCCCTCCACATGGATCATATTGAAAAATAACCGCTTGCTCCCCCAAGAGGCGGCGAGCAATTTGTAGGCCAACCTATGTTCAATTGATAACAGTAGGTTTACAGGATGAAGGCAATGGAGCAATTCCCAAAAAGTGCTCCATCATGACGGAATTTCCTTCATAGTTCTAGTACAAATGGATCCTATTTACCGCCGTCAGAGGCCAGCAAGTGACCCGCTGGCCGCCATAGCCGTCTCCTCCGCGACCACGGGGTAGGAAACCGGTTTGTCCTCGATCCCCAGCTTCTTCATCTTATAAAGGAGAGCTTTGTAATCGATCTTCAATAGCACCGCCGCCTGCTTGCGGTTCCACCGGGTGGAATGCAAAGTCGCCAGGATGGCTTCGGTTTCGGCCTGCTGTTTGGCTCGCGTCACCTGTTCGAGGATGGGCCGCTCCACAACCTGATTGGCCGGTGCGGCATACAGCTCGGACATTCCGGCCGAACTTACGGACTTGCGCGCAATCTTGGCACGCAGATCGCGGGCAAGCAGGTCCGGATCCCTCAGAATAATAAACTTCCGAACGAAGTTCTCCAGTTCGCGGACGTTTCCGGGCCAGTGATGCTCCATCATTGCCTGTCTCAGCTCCACCGTGATCGCCGGATTGGGCCGGTTTGCAGGGGCATGCTTCTTCATGAGGAACTCGGCAAGGGGAACAATGTCCTCGGTCCGTTCGCGAAGCGCCGGCATATGGATAGTAATGACGTTCAGGCGGTAGTAGAGATCCTCCCGGAACGTCTGTTCCGCGATGGCCTTCTCGAGATCGCGGTGGGTTGCCGCGATGACGCGGACATCCACCTTAATCGTTTCCTTGCCGCCGATCCGCTGAAACTCATGATCCTGAAGAACCTGCAGCAGTTTAGCCTGAAGCCGGACGTCCATGTCGCCGATTTCATCCAGCAGAATCGTGCCGCCGTCCGCCAACTCGAACATGCCGGCCTTCTTTTGAAAAGCGCCGGTAAACGAGCCCCGCTCATAGCCAAACAACTCGCTTTCGACGAGCTCGGAGGGAAGAGCCGCGCAGTTCAGTTTGAGAAACGACTTATGAGCGCGAGGCGATTGGGCGTGCAACTCGCGCGCTACCACTTCCTTGCCGCTCCCCGTTTCACCCTGTATGAGGACGGGTGGTTCGGACCAGCCAATTTGGCTGATGAGCGACTGAATCTCCTTCATCTGCGGATTGCGGCCAATGAAGACTTTTGTGGCAGGAGGCGTATTCCGCGCGGGAGCCAGATATTCGCTGCCCCTGGATGCCAGTGCGCGGGTAATGGCGACCCGAAGGTCTTCGTGCGCTACCGGCTTGCAAAGGAAATCCGTAGCGCCGCTCTTCATCGCCGTGACGATGTTCAACGGGGAAGAGGCGCCGGATACGATAATGACCGGAATGTCTGGATCCATGCTGCGAATTTCGCGCAACGTTTCAATGCCGTCCCGATTGGGCATCATAATATCCAGGAGTATGGCGGCAAAGCCTGTCCGGGACGACTGCATACAAGCGATAACTTCATCGCCGTCTTGTGCCAATTCGGCGGTATAGCCGAGGCATTTCAAAGCCATTTCCAGGTAACCACGAACTTCCAGTTCATCCTCAGCTACGAGAATGGTGCGGCAATTCTTTAAATCTGACATTTCAATATTTCTCCAGGCTGTTCTGCTGTGTGTGACTGCTCGCGTATGGAGTTGGGAAGAACAAACGAAAACATCGGGCCGACCAGTGTGTTCTCCGCCCACACTGCGCCCTCATGCTGATTTACGATCATTCGTGTGACGGCGAGGCCGAGACCGCCTCCAGAGCGATCCCGCCCGCCGGCATAAGAAGTGTACTCTTCAAAAATACGTTCCAGATGTTCTTCTGGTATCTTGTTTCCAGAATCCTGGATGTCCACACGATAGGTGTTGGGTTCGGTGGTGTTACGCCATCGCCGTTCCGCCGTTGACGGCAAAGACGACTTATTCATGCGCCGCTGCCAGAAAAAAGGATAGCCGCGGATATCGATCGTACCGGACTTCGGACTGAACTTACAGGCGTTATCGAGTATATTGATCAACACCTGCTCAATCTGCCCGGATTCGAATTGAAGGGACAGTTCAGGCGGCGCAAGATCGACACGAATTGCAATCCCCTTCTCGTCGGCAAACGGGGCAATTTCGTGCAGCGCCTGCTCGAGGCAGTCGCGAATGTCGCCAGGCCTTAGGTCCGGGCGCCTCTTGACATGCCGCCCCACGCTCAACTGAAACATCGCGTTGCTCATCCGCGACAGGCGCTTGGCGCTATGCTGCATGCGCTGCAAAATTTCTTTCTGACTTTCGCTAAGCGGCCCCAGCGGTTCGCTTAACAGGAGACCACAATAGCCGCTCAAAGCTGTCAGCGGCGCACGGAAATCGTGAACTGCCCTGGCGAGAAACGTCGTCCGGTCCTGATCGTATTCCTGCAGCCGTAGATTCGTTTCGATGAGACACTGCAGAATCTCGTCGCGATCCGCACGCAGTGAAGTCGTCGAAGCCTCCCGATTTCCGTGGGCGGCCAATGCCTGGGCTAAGAAAACCTCCAGGGTCGCCCGTGTGACGGGTTTGAGAAGAATCCGAACTTCCGCTGCAGCGATGCGGTCGCGAAAGGAACGCAAGTCGGAACGGTTCACCAGAAAGAGATGTTTCGCCGGGTCCAGGCAAATATCCGGGAGACAGGTCGTATCGGAATCGAAGTCCCAGATGCAGAGATCTGCTACAGCGATACTGTCAGCGGAGGTTGCCGCAACAAAAGTACCGAGTTGTTCTGGAAGATTGGCCACAATCTCTCGGCACATTTTGAGAAGTTCGCGATCTTCCGAGAGAAGTTTGATTTCCATGAGTATCCCTGTGAGTACCACGCCTTGGGATATTGTTCAGTACCCTCGGTTTCGGTGGGCATGAAACAATAACTTTGATTAACTCGCATCCAAGAATACCTTACTAAGACAGGAAGCGAAAGCGGAAAATGCCCAAATAAGTAGCTAATAGGTCCTATAGGTATCTAGAAGTTCTAGAACCTTTGATACATTTGCGCATTTGTTGAATATGTGCTTGAGGGGATACCCGGACATGGGGAAACAAAAACTTGTCCGACATATCTTCAACGGACTGGCGACACATAAGCAGCATCGATCTCGACAGCTACCGAACGCTCCAACAACGTTATAGAAACAACCAGGCGCCAGGAATTTTTCACCCGGACGAGAATACCCTCGATTCCGGCGAGCGACCCATGGCTGATGCGCACATGCTCACCGACTTTCAGAAAAGGCCACGGTTGAGCCGGCAGTTGGGATTGTACAAGGGCCCGAATCGCCTCAATTTCAACAGGATCAATCGCAATTGGTTGGCGGCCGGCGCCGACGATTCCCACAACACCATCAACGGTAACGACGCGGTTTCTGTCTTCCAGCGGGATTCGGCAGAAGATGTAGCCAGGGAAGAGCGGAAGGTCGAGGGTTTTCACGCGATCGGTCCACACACGGCGGGAGCGGTAGCTGGGTAGAAACTGCTCCACACCTTTGTGATCTAAAACGGTACTCACGTTACGCTCGAAATTGGATCGTACGCGTACCGCGTACCATACCTTTTCGGCAGGTGGAATCATTGGGCCGGATTGATCGTTATACTCTAGCTGCGCTCGCATGAGCACCCCCCCTGTTTTGGGTTCGAATGAGCAGGCTCATGTCCATACGTGTCCCCTTGCACATGTGCGCATGGCCAAGTTTACGTCAAAAAGATAGCCGCGAGAGAGAACTATTGTGAGTATGTGGAATTTGTGAGTACTAGAAACCCTGGTGTCGAAAAAGCCTTGCAAAAGTACCAGACTTTGTGCTTTTTTGTTTCCCCCCAATTTTGTTCCCTAATTTTCATGGAGGCGCCGACGGCCGGGTTGCCCCCTGGCCTCGCGGGGAAACCACGGGTTCCAACGAATACGACCTAAGTCTCCAAACTGGGACCGCCTGAAACTGCCGAACGCGCCAAACCCGTTCAGTAACGGCAGGACTTGACTTTGCCGGCGAGGGTTTCCGGACTCCAGGGAAACATGGTGATAAAGAGGTTACGGCCCAAGCGCATGATCGGGGAAACGGCCACATCGCGGGGCGGGAGGGAATCTGGCCTGATGGCACCGAAAGTGCTTTTAGCGGGCAAGCGACCTTATGATTGGTAACCCCCTGGAGCACTTTCCTGTACAAGTTGAAGGCCTGGGTATCCGTGGAACCCAGCCAATGAACCGGCCCGAGCGGCGGAAGCGCACCAGATCCCATGTACATTGGACCATCTGCTTTTTCGGGGTAGATTCTGGAGACGCAGTCGAAACTGTTACCGAAAATCTCAGCAGTGCCGGATTTCAGTGCTTTACTCCCGTGCCGCTGACCGCTGGCAGTGTGATGACTTGTGTGCTCCGGGTTCCTTCCCACCATCCTGCTTACCGTGGCAGAACCGCATCTCTGGAGTGCAAAGTGCGCGTGGTTCGGGTCGAGCCGGCTGAAGAACGCCGCTCTTACAAGGTAGCCTGTCAAATCGAAGACTACCGGTTTATCGAGTCTAACTCTTTATTCGACATTTAGTTAGAAGTTACCTTCAGAACATCCCTCCGGGCTTAAGGTCTTCCTAAGGCCACTATCCTCATCAGTAAGTTGCCTAGACACTAACCAAGGTGAGCATCTCCGTATAGGTACTGGGTGTACTAGAATCAGGTGGAATCTTGAGCTCCCAGCTACATGGCGAAATCAATCAATGCTGCGAAGCAGATCGCTTTCTTTCTGCCTCTCCTCTTATCAGGCAGTTCTGCCTATAGTCAGACCACCACTTTGAACCTGGCTTCTGGTTCAGGGATTCAAGGTGGATCGGTTTCACTCAATCTCTCTTTAAGCGCGATTGCCGGTACCCAACCGGCAGCGTTGGAGTGGGGATTGTCATACTCTCCGGCGAACGTCTCGGCCATCAGTTTTGCGGCAGGGCCGTCTTTGACGGCTGCGGGAAAAACCCTTAGCTGCTACGGGCCCAGCGGTTCTGTGATGTGCGTTGCCTCTGGTATGAATGCCAACGCCATCGGCAGCGGTGTGGTGGCCGTCGCAACGGTCACCCTGTCTGCCACCAGCAACTCACCGGTGACCCTTTCTTTGGGAAATCCGATGGGGTCGCTGGCGGATGGAACAGCATTGCTCGTCGCTGGAACCGGAGGCGCCATTTCAGTACAGGCCGCCCTCCCGACGGTCTCAGGTTTGCAGTGCTCTCCTGCGAGTGTGGCTTCCGGTGGTAATTCCACCTGCACGGTCACTCTGAGTGGGGCGGCTCCTGCCGGCGGCGCGGCCGTCTCACTGACCAATACCAACTCGCTTTTGACCGTGCCATCGTCGGTGACCGTAGCAGCAGCCGCAGTGTCGGCGAGTTTCGGCATTACCGCCGGAACAATCACTAGTAATCAGAACGCCACGGTTACGGCATCGTATAACGGCACCTCGGCGAATACGAGCGTGGGCCTGGTAGCGCCAGCCCTGGTGTCTTCGCTGACCTGCAATCCAACGAGCCTGGGGCAGAACACGTCGAGCACCTGCACCGTGACTCTCACCCAGGCCGCACCGAGCGGCGGGGTAGTAGTGACGCTGAGCAGCAGCAAGACCGCCTTGAACGTTCCCGCATCGGTGACAGTGGCGGCGACATCGACAACCGCGACATTCAACGCCACGACGACAACCATCAGCAGCAATCAAAGCGCGACCGTCACCGCGACATACAACAGCAGTTCCGCGAATGCGAGCATCAGCCTGGTGGCGCCAGCCCTGGTGTCGTCCCTGACCTGCAATCCGACGAGTCTGGGACAGAACGCGTCGAGCACCTGCACCGTGACCCTCTCCCAGCCCGCGCCGACCGGCGGCGCTGGTGTCGTTTTGACGAACACGAATCCGACGCTCACAGTGCCGGCATCGGTGACCGTAGCGGCCACAGCGACTACTGCCACGTTTAACGCCACGACGACAACCATCAGCAGCAATCAGAGCGCAACCGTCACCGCGACATACAACAACAGTTCCGCGAATGCGAGCATCAGCCTGGTGGCGCCAACTCTGGTGTCGTCGCTCGCCTGCAATCCGACGAGTCTGGGACAGAACGCGTCGAGCACCTGCACCGTAACTCTCTCCCAGCCCGCACCGACCGGGGGCGCCAGTGTCGTTTTGACAAACACGAATCCGACGCTCACAGTGCCGGCATCGGT
>Ga0307474_10002726_pt1 | contig 12691 bp, 12 predicted proteins | sample atmos_gasesECM1C_2_FD_203312 | JGI IMG/M metagenome (GOLD analysis project Ga0307474, IMG submission 203312) | Hardwood forest soil microbial communities from Morgan-Monroe State Forest, Indiana, United States - atmos_gasesECM1C_05 | ecosystem: Environmental > Terrestrial > Soil > Temperate... | reverse complement strand
ATTCCCTGAGAGCCGCATTCACGCTGTTGCACAAGTCCTGCGCGGAGTCGATAAGCGTGCCGTCAAGATCGAATACCAGCAGCTTGAGCCGCTCGATGGGAATGGGGCGAAAGACGCGAATCATGTTCTTCTCAGTCTAAAGGGCTGTGTTGGGTGCATTGTTTACACTGGGCAATCAATGGGATGGAGGGCGTTCAGTATGGCGCAAAAAAACTTGACCGTTCTTGCGACGCCGGTCGTTGCCGCAATCGGGCTCGCTATCGGGCTGGCGCTTGGCCTCAGTTCCCTGCACGCGCAACAGCCTTCGCCTGTAATCAGCAGCGACGCGGCCGCGGAGCGCATCCCGAATCTCGGCGCGCTCAAGACTGAAGTGAGGCAATATCACGATTGCACATGCAAGTGCGGATGCTATGCGCACGATCTTGACGCGCAAGCGGATCGGGCGATTGAATTCCTGCATCGGCTTGCCGCTCGTCGCCGGCCGCACGAAAAGCTGGCGCTGATTCTGGATATCGACGATACGACGCTATCGACCTATGCGCAGATGGTGGGCGCGGATTTCGGGTATGACCCGGCCAGCTACGATGCGTGGCTTGCTGCCGCGCAGGCGCCTGCGATTCCGGGAACTTTGCGAATCTACAAGGAAGCTCAGCGACTGGGATTGAGCGTGTTCTTTATAACGGGCCGCAAAGAAATGTTGCGCGCTGCCACGGAACGCAATCTTCGCGCGCAGGGCTTCGATAACTGGAACCTGCTGGTGATGCTGCCGGCAGATCACGGCTCGCAGACTACTGGAGCCTTCAAAGCCGTCGCGCGCAAGCAGATTGCCGCGGCGGGTTACACGCTTGCGCTAAGTGTGGGTGACCAGTGGAGCGACCTGAAGGGCAAGCCGGAGGCGGAGTACTCGGTGAAATATCCCGACCCGTTTTATTTCATTCCCTAGCGCTTCATTTCCTGCAACGGCGCGACTGAATGGACCGGCTTTAGTGAACGCGAATACTGCCTGAGCCGGTTTCGACCCGTACCTCCGGCCCTCCGCCGCCGATCGTGCCTTTCAGATGGTGGCGCTCCACAGACCCTTGCGACGAAATCTCGCGGTCGGTATGAATGCCGCCGGAGCCAGTCGAGGCGTCCAGCGTCAACCCTGCATTTTCTGTCCAAAGCTCGACGCTCCCAGAGCCGGTGTGAATGAGCCATGAAGCAGTCGGCGCGCCTTCGACCTTCACGTGGCCCGATCCTGTTCCGGCGTGCAGCCCGCCATGCACATTCTTCAATTCGATTGACCCTGAGCCCGTATTGGCCTTCACGTCACCGGGGCTGACTTGCTCCGCATCGATATTGCCCGACCCAGTTCCGACGGTGAAACCGCCTTTGAGTCCAGTGGCCTGAATCGATCCCGAGCCGGTGCTCAGCTTTGCATTTGCGCCCACGCCGTCGTCGGTAATGTTGCCAGAGCCGGAACCAGCATCGAGATATGCGTCTGCAGGAGCCTGAATCTCGTAATCGATGCTGACGTTATTGAGCGCTCGATGAATAGGCCCGATGCGCACGATGTTACCGGTCTGCTGTATGGGAGGATGCGCCGCGATATCCTGGACCGCATCGTCGCTCGTGCCCCAACTCGAATGTACGCGCGCGAAGACGTGCACGTGTCCCGCGGGACCATTGGTGAGATGAATGAATCCCGAGCCGTTGTTGATCGCCAGATCGACTCTGCCGCTCACCGTAAGGTCGCGCTCAAATGTCGCCTCGGTGGCCCGCGCCGGAACCACTACCGTGGCCGCTAATGCCAACAATGCCGAAATACCCGCAAATAGATGTCTCATCACGCTCCTAAAATTGCCGCCCCAATCCCTTTACGCACCCTGCAACCCTGGGGTTCCATCGAAATGCCGCGCAAGATCGATGCTAACGCTTCGCACGCCATCGAATGCTATCCTCACTGCGAGATGCACGAGCTTCTGCTCATCAAGCCGGTCGCGGTGGCCATGTTGATTCTGGCTAACGCTTATTTTGTCGCGGTAGAGTTTGCGCTGATCTCCATTCGCGACACGCGCGTGGAGCAGTTGCTGGCCGCGCGGGTACCGGGGGCTCGAGCGGTCCGCAGCCTGCAGGCCAATCTCGACGATCTGCTTCCCGCCGTACAGCTTGGCGTAACCCTTTGCTCGCTGGCGCTCGGATGGCTGGGCGAGCCGCTGGCTGCACAAATGGTGGCGGGGTGGTTGGGCGCACTGCCCGACGCACGGATCTACGGCCACGTGGTCGCCGTAGCTTTTGGTTTCGCCATCATCACTTATTTTCACGTTGTAGCAGGCGAACTGGTGCCCAAGGGGCTTGCGCTGCGCAGGGCCGAGGCGCTGGCCGTGGCAGTGGCGCCGCCCATGCTGGTATTCATGGCGATCACTCGCCCCGCTGTGCGCCTGCTTAGCCGCTCGGCGGCAATCGTTTTGCGCGCCTTCGATATTCCATCCGGCGAGCGTGCCGCGTCCATCCATTCTGCCGAGGAGCTGAAGCTCATTGCTACGGCAGCAAGACGGCTGGGCCTCTTGCCCGAGTTTCAGGAGATGCTTGTGCATCGCGCGCTGGAACTCGGCGATGTGCCGGTGAGCGCGATCATGACGCCGCGACAGAGGATCTTTTCACTGCCGTCCAACATGCTGCTTGAAGATGCATGCACTCGCGTCTTCGGCCGCAGCCATTCGCGCATTCCTGTTTACGATGAGGCGCGCGGTCCCGAGTACATTGTCGGAGCGGTTTATGCTCGCGACCTGGCTCGGCTGTATTACAACCGGACGTCATCCGCTGCGCCCCAGGGCGAAATTCGACTCGGCCAGATCATGCATGAGGTGCTGGTAGTGCCGGAAACAAAATCGGCGCTGGAGCTGCTTCGCGACTTCAAGCACCACCGCCGGCATTTGGCCATCGCAGTCGATGAGTACGGGTCGACCGTGGGCCTGGTAACCGCCGAGGATGCCATCGAGCAGCTGGCGGGCGAGCTGGAGGATGAATTCGATGCGCCATCGCACCCGGTGCTGAGCAGCGCTGGAGGGGCGGTGGTGATGGATGGCAGCGTGAATCTGCGCGACCTGGAAACGCAGATGCACTGGAACCTGCCGCGCGACGGAGGCGTGGAAACCCTGGCGGGATTCATGCTGGCGCGTCTCGGACACATCCCCAGCACGGGTGAGAGTGTCGTGTTTGAAGACAGGCGTTTGACGGTGGTGGAGATGGACGCGAGGCGCATCGCGAAGATTCGCGTGGAGCCGTTGCATCTGAGCCCACCTGCATCGGAATAGGGACTCCAATCAGGCGCCAGTTGCATGGCGCCCTCTGTCGTTGGCCGCGGCTTTAGCGCGTACATCATCCATTAACCTCCCATCCATGCAAAACCCGGTCCGCATGGACGAAAATGGAATTGGATGAGTCAAACAGATACGACAAAACAACAAGGTTCGCCAGCCGCGACCACAGCTCGCCAATGGAGCACAGAAGAGTTTGAGCGGCTGGTATTTGAACACAATCCCAAGGTTGCTGTCTTCGACTGCGACGGAACCCTTTGGAGCGGCGATGCTGGGTATGGATTCATGGCCTGGTCGCTGGAGCAGGGGCTGGTGTCGCGCTCGACAAACGACTGGATCGACTCACGGTACCGCGCTTACCGCAATGGAGAAGTGAGCGAAGTGGCAATGTGCGGAGAGATGGTTCAGCTATACGCCGGATTGCGCGAAAGCGAGTTGGAGGCAGCAGCTGCGCGCTATGTAGACGAGTTCGTGCGTCTGCGCGTCTTTGCCGAGATGGCTGCGCTGGTGAAAAAGATGCGGCAAATCGGCGTCGAGATTTGGGCGGTCAGCTCGACCAATCGCTGGGTGGTCGCCGAAGGCCTGCGTGATTTCGGAATTCCGCGGGAGCGCATTTTGGCGGCGGAGGTGCGCGTCAAGGAAGGCATCATCACGGACCAGATTGTCGACGTGCCAACGGACGAGGCAAAAGCAGCCGCATTGAAGCGTGTAGGTTTGCCCGCGCCCGACGCAGTGTTTGGCAACTCGATTCACGACCTGGCCATGCTGGAAATAGCGCAGCGCCCATTTCCGGTAAATCCGTCTCCGGCGTTGCTCGAGGCGGCGGCACAGAGAGGCTGGGGCTACTTCAGGCCGCAGTTCGCCGAAGGCCTTGAGGCGAAGGTGGGCGGAGAACATTGAAGCGTTCGCCGACTGGCTCGGCGCTCTTGCGCCGATCGCACCCGAGGGGACGTGCTTCTGGCGCGCAAATTCTTCATTCCACTTGCTCTTTTCGGTCATTTACACTGAATCGGTGACAGAGACCCCACCCAAACCTAAGGCACATACTCCCGGTCCCGCGCTTCGCTTTGTGGCGGCGGCACTGATCGTGCGCGACCGTGAGGTGCTGATAGGGCAGCGGCGGGTGGACCAGCCGATGGCTTCATTATGGGAGTTTCCCGGCGGAAAAATTGAGCCGGGCGAGAGCGCGCCGGAAGCGCTGGCCCGCGAATTGAACGAGGAGCTGGGCATTCGCGCTGAAGTGGGCCCTCCGGTCACGCGTATTCGCCACAACTATCGTGGCGGCGGCGCCGTGGATCTGCAATTCTTCGCGGTGCACAACTTTGCGGGTGACATCGACAACCAGATCTACCAGCAGGTGCGCTGGGTAAAGCTCGAAGACCTGACTGACTATAAGTTTCTGGCAGCGGATCGAGGGCTGATCAAGGATCTGGCGGCCGGGAAGTTGCTTTAGCGTCAATGTCCCGGCAGCATGCCCCAGAGCATCACCAGCGTCATGCCGATGACGATAATGCTGGTCCCCCATGCGATCACGTTCCAGAGGCGAGAGTTCTTGTGCTCACCCATCAGGTCAGTGCGGTTGATGAGCAGAAGCATGAGAATAATGACTACCGGAAGCAGAACTCCGTTGAGCACCTGGGAAAGAATGGCGACATTGATCAGTTGCGAGTCGGGTAGAACGAGGACAGCGACAGCACCCCCGACGATCAACAGCGTATAGAGCCAGTAGAAAAACGGCGCCTCCTTAAAATTCTTGTCCACGCCCGATTCGAAGCCCATGCCCTCGCAGACGGTGTATGCAGTCGAGATTGGCAATATGGAAGCCGCGAAGATCGAGGCGTTGAAGAGCCCGAAGGCGAAGAGGATGAAGGCGTAGTCACCAGCCAGCGGGCGCATGGCCTCGGCTGCATCGGAAGCTACCTGGATGGCGCCCATGCCATGCACGAAAAGTGTGGCCGCGCAGGCCACGATGATGAACCAGGCCACAATGTCAGTGAATAAACTGCCGACAATCACATCCAGCCGGGAAGCCGCGTAGTCCTTGACGCGAATGCCTTTTTCGACAATGGACGACTGCAGATAGAACTGCATCCACGGCGCGATGGTTGTGCCGACCACGCCGATGGCCATATACATATAGGCTTTGCCGCTCCACACTGACCTGGGTGGCAACTTGACGGTGGCCACCAACGCGTCGTGCCAGTCCGGCTGCGACAGCACGCCAGCGAAGATGTAGCAGATATAGACCAGCGAGGCGACGATGAAAATCTTTTCCGTGCTCTTGTAGGTGCCGCGCACCACCATGAACCAAACAAGCGCCGCGCAAATGGGCACGGAGATGAATTTTGTCACATGAAAGAGACGCAACGAACCGGCGATGCCGATGAACTCGGTGACTACGTTGGTGTAGTTGACCACCACCAGCAGCACCATGATCACGAAGGTGATGCGCAGGCCGAACTCTTCGCGGATAAGATCGCTGAGGCCTTTGCCGGTGACCACGCCCATGCGGGCGCACATCTCCTGCACCACGATGAGCGCAATCGTGATGGGAATCATGGTCCACAGCAGCGTGTAGCCGTACTGCGCGCCGGCCTGCGAGTAGGTGAGAATGCCGCCGGAGTCGTTATCGACATTGGCGGTAATGAATCCGGGACCGAGCACGGCCAGGAAGAGAATGATCCGGATTCGCCAGCGCTTCCACATGATGACGCGAGTTCCTAAGGTGGATTCATTGCAGTATTTGGAATAGCGGAAAAATAATCCTCACTGACCATAGCAGGGCTGGGGCTGAAGCGAGAAGGGCGACGGCGCAGCTAGATTTTTTCGCGCAAAAAGCTGATGACCCGCTCGGCCTGAACCACTCCAACCATGCGGCCTTGAGAGTCAACGACGGGAAGCGCGTGAAGGTTGTATTTGTCGAACATTTCGGCCAGCTCATTTTGTTTCAGATCCAACGGAGAGGAGATTACACGGGGTTCGGCCAGCACGCTGAGGTGCGTATCGGGCTGAGCCATCACCAGGCGCGCCAAAGGGATCGCGCCGCGAAGCATGCGTTTCTCGTCAACCAAAAAGACTTCGGTCACGCTTTCCGGATCGCCGTCGAAACCGCGCAGCGCCTGCACAGCCTGCGCCACGGTGGCATCGACGCCAAGGGAGATAAACTCTGTGGTCATCCACCCAGCCGCTGAGTCCTCATCGAACTCAAGCAACTCCTCGACCTCCTGCCGCTCCTCCGGCTCCATTTCTTCGAGAATGGCGTCGGACTGTTCCTCGGACAGCTCCGACAGCAGATCGGCCGCGGCACCCGGGTCCATCTCTTCCACGATGTCCGCAATGCGTTCCTCGTCGAGCTTTTCGAGTAGCGCTTTTTGCAGCTTGGGCTCGACCTCTTCCAGGGTTTCGGCGGCAACTTCCTCATCGAGCGAGGAAAAGACCGCCTCGCGCTCTGCGGGGGCCAATTCCTCCAGGATGTCGGCCAGTTCCGAGGGGTGAATGCCGGCCAGCCTCTCGTGCTCGATGCGCAGCTTGACTCGCCGCGCGGGATCGGGCTCGATAACGTCGACGAATTGCCAGGGAATGGCACGCGCGCTGAACCGGCGCGAAACAGATTCGAGCCGCGCCCTTGGCAACACGCCTTTGAATACCCTGCGAAATGCGCCGCGCAGCCCGACTTCGACTTCTGCCACGCGCAGATGATGCGCCGGCCCATGATCGGTCCACTCCAGGTCTACATCGTTGACGCGGACCACCTTTCTGCCGTTGATGTCGATGATCTGGCGGTCAATCAGGTCACGCTGCAGAAAAAGATAGCTGCCTTCGTCCTTCAGGGGCGAGACCGCCTCGGCCGAACGCAATTCGAGGGTCCCGGCAGGGGTCTCCATCACTTCCTGCGAGGGCACAATGGATAGGCCGGTGCGCGTCTTGAGCACAATCCCCGCCACCTTGCCGCCATCCGGTCCAGTAGCCACCACAATGTCTTTGAGCTTGCCGCGCAATTGTCCATGGGCGTCTGTCACCGGCGTGCCGAGAAGCGCCGTCAAGCTGACGCGGATTGGGTTGCGATGGTCCATATGCGAGTTGACGCGGCTCCAAAGATTATGTATCGAGTCGAGAGTTGACCTATGGAACGCAGTTTACTCCCTGTGATGTGCGGTTCGCCTACGCCAATATATGACTGGGCCAAATGAAGTAATCCCATTCCTCGCTTGACACAATCGCATCCAGACTTGAAACTTCCAGCAAGGTTGATCGAGCAGATGGCGGAGCTTGAGGAGCCATCATGCGGAGGCAAGAGACGTCCCGGTGACTGGAGCGAGCAGAGGACGGCAGAGTTTCCGGCTGAGCTCCACCATGGAGAGTGTCAGCGAGGTGGAAGAGGCCGCGGATCATTTGGCCACCGAGGCTGGCCTGGACGAGGATCAGCGCTTCCACATCGGCATGGCCGTCCGCGAAGCTGCCATCAATGCCGTCTTGCACGGGAACGAATACGATCCAGCGCGCCACATCGACGTCTCGCTGGAAAACACGGGTAAGGATCTGGTGTTTGTAATCGCCGATGAGGGGCACGGATTCAATCCGGATAAAGTGCCCGATCCGTTGGCCGCCGAGAACCTGCTCCGCGGCACGGGCCGCGGCATCTTCCTCATCCGGTCCCTGATGGATGAGGTACACTTTCGACAATTGCATCCGGGAACGGAGTTGACGCTGATCAAGCACCTGGCGCCAACGAGCAAGGAAACTTAGCATGGTAACGGTAGCGCGGGTACCGGCGGACCATCAATTTCTCCCGCGATGCCGGCGGGCATAGAGATTTCCGCAAGCCGGCAGCGGCAAAGATGCTATAACCGATGTACCAACAAGGAGGGATTTTCCGTGGCACTTGCGATAGCTTCCAGGGAAGTGGACGGCGTCACTGTTTTGGAACTCAGTGGGCGGATCACATTAGGCGAGGGTAGCGTACAGTTGCGCGACGCCATTCGCGACGCGATCGCCAAAGGGCAGCGCAACATCCTGGTGGATCTGGGCGAAGTAAGCTACATCGATAGCTCGGGCCTGGGCGAACTGGTAAGCGCTTACACCACTGCCAGAAATCAGGGCGCCAAGCTGAAACTGTTGAAATTGACGAAGAAGGTCCACGACCTGCTGCAGTTGACCAAGCTGTACACCGTCTTCGACATCTACGATGACGAGGCCAGCGCCGTCGCTTCCTACAAATAGCCCAGTCAGGCCGAAGCTTCAGGCAAAAGGCCATTCCGCATTTGCGGGATGGCCTTTTTGCGTGCTCTTCAACTGGGCACTGCGCGCCGAGGCGCGAGTTTAAAAACTCACGTTAGGCACGGCTTGCGAAGCCGGGCTGGCAGTGAAGTAGGCATTGTTCTGATGGAAGCCGGCAATCCCCGCCCAGATACTGTTGGGGAACTGCAAAATATAGGTGTTGTAGTCCTGAATCGCATCGTTGTAGCGTTTGCGCGCAACGCTGATCCGGTTCTCGGTTCCTGAAAGCTCATCCTGCAGGCGCATGAACTGATCGCTCGAGCGCAATGTCGGATAGTTTTCTGTCAAGACGAGAACCTTGGCCAGAGAACCATCGAGTTGATTGTTCGCGGCGATCTTGGCTTCCGGGGTCTGAGCGTTGATCAGTCCTTGCCGCGCTTGCGCAATGTCGTCGAACACGCTGCTCTCTTCCTTGGTGAAGCCCTTTACGGTCGACACCAGGTTGGGGATCAGGTCAGCGCGCCGCTCGAGTTGCACGTCTACTTCCGACCAAGCAGCTTTTACCGTCTGATCCTTGGTCACCATTTGATTCTTGGCGCCGATGAAGCTGCCAGCGATCATCAGAACCACGAGAACAAGGACGCCTACAACCGCCAGCGTAATTCCAAGTGCACGACTCATACAGTTTGATTCTCCTCCGGCTTCATTAAGCGAGAAGCCCCGCAAATCTTATTGTTATTACCAACTTCCTCCAGCGCCGCCGCCGCCAAAACCACCGCCGCCGCCACCGAATCCCCCAAAGCCTCCACCACCCCCGCCGCCTCCGCCGCCGAATCCGCCTCCACCCATTCCAGATCCGCCGCCCCAACCGCCTCTACCCCAGCCGCCAAAAAACAGGCTGGCGCCAAAGAGGATGCGCATGAGCGTTGACCCGCCAAAGATGATCAGAATAAGGACGATCAGGATGAGTTTCCCCATCCCGCCGCTGTTTTGCTGAACGGGTTGTGGCGCGTCTGTAGGCTGATCTTGATTCAGCGTGATCTTGGCATCGTCGGCGATCACCTGGGCCACTTCGCCTACCGCGAGCGTTACTGCGCCGTCGTAGTCGCTGGCCTTAAGGTCGGGAACCATGTCGCGGCCGATGTCGCCGGTTTTGCCATCCGGTAGGATCCCCTCAAGCCCGTAGCCAACCTCGATGCGGTATTTGTGGTCAGCGACGGCAAGCAGCACCATGGCGTACTTGTTGTCGCCCTTGTTGCCCATCTTCCAGTGATCTTCAAGCTGATTCGCGTAGTCCGCCGCGTCATCGCCGTTAAGGTCATGCACGGTGACAACGGCAATCTGCGCGTTGGCCTGGGAGTGGTCAAGCTGCTGGCAAATCGAATCGAGGTGCGCAATTGCCTCCGGAGAGAGCACATGCGCAAAATCGCTTACGTAGTCTGTAGGTTGGGGCAGGCTCGCGACGGCCTGAGCGCGTGAAGTGATGGGAAGGAATGCAAAAAGCGCCGCCAGCAACGGCGGAATCACAGTAAAGCGTGCGCTGCGAAAGCCTTTCATTCCTCCATCATTGTACGTTGGCAGGGCGCTGGCGGTTCCCTAAGCCGCAAGCTCTACACTGATATAGAAATGAGTCAGAATCCTCTTCCCTCGCCGCCGATCGCTCGCAAGAATCACACGGAAACCAAGCTGCACGGCGTCGTTCTTGAGGACGACTATGCCTGGCTGCGGGATAAAGAAAATCCCGACGTCACAGCGTACCTGGAGATCGAGAATGCCTACGCTGACGCCGTAATGGCCCCGCTGGCCGGCCTGCGCGAAACACTGTACGAAGAGATGCTCAGCCACATGAAGCAGACCGACGTCTCGGTTCCCTACCGCGACGGCGCCTGGTGGTACTACACGCGCACCGAGGAAGGGCTGCAGTACGGGATTCATTGTCGCAAGCGCGGCGGCCCCGCAGGTCCGATTGCCGACGCAGTAGAAGAAGTTGTGCTGGATGGGAATCAGCTTGCGCAGGGGCACGCGTTTTTTTCGATCGGCGATACCGACATCACGGACGACGGCCGCTGGCTGGCCTACACGACCGACACAACGGGATTTCGCCAATACACACTGCGCATCAAGAATCTTGAAACCGGCGAGACTTTGGTGGGTGAGGTGGAGCGGGCAGGTTCGGTCGTTTGGGCAGCGGACAATCGAACGCTTTTTTATACGGTTGAAGACGAGCAACAAAAACGGCAGTTCCAGCTTTGGCGCCATGTGCGTGGCGCGGAGCACAGCGAAGACGCGCTGGTCTATCAGGATGACGACGAGCGCTTCAACCTGGCCGCTGGGCGGACGCGCGATGGAAAGTACATCGTGGTGGAATCGGCCAGCCACACAACGAGCGAAGCGCGGGTACTGCGCGCGGATGCCCCGGGCGCGAGCTTCTTGCTTATCGCTTCGCGTGAAGACGAGCACGAGTACTCGGTGGACCATCGCAATGGTCTGTGGTTTATTCGCACCAACGATCGCGGGCGAAATTTTCGCCTGGTAACGGCGCCCGTGGCCACGCCGGGCCGCGAATACTGGACGGAGCGGATCGCGCACCGCGAGGCCGTGATGCTTGAGGACGTCGACCTCTTCGAGAGCTTCTTCATCGCATGTGAGCGCGAGGATGGGCTGCCGCGGCTTCGGCTGTGGGATTTTGCCGGCGATGGACCTGAAGCAGCCAGAACCGGCGAGATCGCCTTCCCCGAGCCCGCCTACAGCGCGCACCCGCACATCAATCGCATCTTCGACGCGACGACGTTTCGCTATGGCTATCAATCGCTGGTCACACCGAGCTCGGTGTACGAGTACGACGTGACAACTGGCGAATCAACGCTGCTCAAGCAGCTTGAAATTCCAGGCGGATTTGACCGCACGCTCTACGCGAGCGAGCGCGTTCGGGCGACTGCTTCAGACGGCGTCGAAGTCCCGGTCTCGATTGTGTATCGCCTGGACAAATTCGACAAACTCGCCAAGCGCGAACCAGGAAAGAATCCTCTCTACGTGTACGGCTACGGGTCGTATGGATATTCGCTGCCGCTCGGCTTCAGCTCGAATCGGTTGAGCCTGCTCGATCGCGGGGTGGTGCTGGCGTATGCGCACATTCGCGGCGGCGGCGACATGGGCGAGCCGTGGCACGATGCCGGAAAGATGCTGGTGAAGCGCAACACTTTCACCGACTTTATCGCCTGCGTGGAATACCTGACCGCGCATGGTTATGGCGATCCCAGGCGCGTGGCGGCCGAGGGCGGATCGGCGGGAGGATTGCTGATGGGCGCGATCGCGAACATGCGGCCCGATCTTTTTCGCGCCATCGTCTCGCACGTTCCATTTGTCGATGTGATGAATACGATGCTCGACGCTTCCCTGCCCCTGACCGTTCCTGAATACGAAGAATGGGGCGACCCGAATGAAGAGAATTATTTCAAATACATGCTGAGCTACTCGCCATACGACAACCTGCGCGCGGCGAATTATCCCGCTATGCTTGTGAAAACCAGCCTGCACGATAGTCAAGTGATGTATTGGGAGCCGGCGAAGTATGTGGCCAAACTGCGCACGCTCAAAACCGACAGCAATCCGCTGCTGCTGGTGACGAACATGCAGGCCGGGCACGGCGGAGCAAGCGGCCGCTACGACTATCTGAAAGAGATTGCGCTGGACTACGCGTTTCTGCTGAGGGAACTAGGAGTTGTGTAATCGTCTGCGTTGATCGGCAGTTCAGGCGCCAGCCTTCAGCTCGGCCAGCGTCTTCTCTAAACTCGCGGCATCTTCGACGTTCAGCGACTTCAATTCGGGATCGATCTGCTTGAGCAGACCGCAAAGCACTTTGCCGGGACCAACCTCGATATAGAGATCTGTGCGGGCGGCTTTCAGCGATTGCACGCAATCGACCCAGCGAACCGTGCCAGTGACCTGTCGAATAAGCGCGTCGCGCGTGGCGTCTGCCGTGGTCACGAGGCCGCCAGTCACGTTGGCAGCTACTGGAATTCGAGGGTCTTTCATTTCGATGGTAGCGAGCACGCGCGCCACCTCTTCCTCAGCTGGCTGCATGAGCGCACAGTGGAATGGCGCGCTGACAGGAAGCATGACAGTGCGGCGCGCGCCTTTGACTTTGCAAAGCGCGGCAGCTTTCTCGACCGCCG
>Ga0307474_10002725_pt1 | contig 12699 bp, 1 predicted proteins | sample atmos_gasesECM1C_2_FD_203312 | JGI IMG/M metagenome (GOLD analysis project Ga0307474, IMG submission 203312) | Hardwood forest soil microbial communities from Morgan-Monroe State Forest, Indiana, United States - atmos_gasesECM1C_05 | ecosystem: Environmental > Terrestrial > Soil > Temperate... | reverse complement strand
GCTCGAATCATCAAGGCATTGGAGTTAGGATTCAATCACCTCAGGCGCAATAAGCTCAAGGTCTCGGCTGAGCTTACCCGCACAATTCTAAGGAAACCTAGAATTCACGAAGTCATCGCCCAACTAGAGGACTTCTTCGAAAATTTTAGAGTTGTGCACGACTTCGAGGAAATTAAAGGTATTGCTCCTAACCCGGATGTGCTCGCCTCTATTGGAAAGAAACTTACCCTTTTGAGGGAAGAGGCTGGAGACTATCTGGTGGAACAAGGAATGGCAATCCCTCGACCGCCTCGTTGGGGAAAGAATAACGATCCTGAACAATGGTGGAACGTTAACGACTTCGAAATCCTTTGCGCTTCCTACCGACACGAGGTAGAAGGATTTCTTAAAACCGTCTCACCATATTTCCCCAGAGGACCTAAATCGGACGACGATTACCTCGAACTGCGCACCCCAACCAGAGCCACTGAACGGAATGCTTCGGTCTCTGAGCTTCCCGCTCCTCGACGAGTTAAATTTCCTAGATTCGGAGGCGAAGATAGCGACGTACCACCTATCTCCACTATTACCGGACAAGGAAGACTCGCCGCTTTATTAGAGGATGACACAATTAATATTCCTCCTACTAAAGCAGAGATCGGACAACCCAACCTAAAGGAAGACCCATTCTCTGACGAAGGAATTTCTAAGGCACCTGAGAAATTCATTTCGGCTGCTTCCAAACCCCCTGGACCTCCTAGCGACGACTCTAGCTCCGAGTCTGAATCCGAACCAGCCAAACCGCCTATTCCTCCTCGATCCAACAAACGACCAACCGCTGCCGCCACTACCACCGATCTTAAACCAAAGCGTTACCATTTTGATTTAAAACTCAAACCAGAATCGGTGCCTCAGTGGGACGGAAACCCGGATAGTTTAGCTAGATGGATGAGTAAAATAAACCGTCTTGCAAATAATTCACCGGAAATTAAGGAGGAATTAGGAAAGATAGTCCCAAGGAGATTCACCCAGTTCGCCGAAACTTGGTATTATTCAATTCCGGACGCTGAGCGCGAAAGGATTGAAGAAAATTGGACCACTCTTAAAAAGGCCATTTCGGAATATTGGATGAATCACCACTGGTTGGAAAAACAGAAACTTAGGGCGAATAGAGCGAGGTTCAGAGAGGTCGGACACCAGCGAGAAACCCCCAGCGAATATGTCATTCGTAAAATGGAACTTCTGTCGCTAGTATATTCCTACACGGATACCGAGACAATACAAGCCATAATGATGGAGGTCCCCGGAACATGGGCATCTATTATTAATCCTCAGTATCAGAAAACGCTCAGGGAATTCCAAAATGCCGTCAAATATCATGAGGAATCCCTCGAGAAACTAGAGGCGCCCATACTCCAACCACCTCGGCTTCCTAATCGGGAATACACTAGCGCGCGCTTCCCCTACCGCAAGGCCAACGTCAACCTCGTCGGGTGGTCCAAAAATATTGGAACCCCTCCATTTCCCAAGGATGACAGTAACATCTCTCCTAGGAAAACCCCCGACTCGGTAGGCGCCAGACCTTGTAGGCATTGTGGAAGCGGGAAGCACTGGGATAATGAGTGTCGACATTCGAGAAAGGGAGAAAAATTAGCAAGAGTAAATTGTATCCAGCTTGAGGATAACGACCTTAAGGCTCAGGAAGATTACGACAATTTATTCTACGAAATGGATTCCGATTCAGAAGAAGGCAACGACCAACAGGATTTTCGTAGGCCCCTCCAGCGTTCTGACCTTCCTAACCAACCGAGTAAGCCCAATTCGGAGTCATTGGAGGAAACGTCTAGCCTGGAGGGAACCGAAGGTATTAACCTACCTTTGGGTGCGGAAAATACTCAGCCTTCGGAATTAAAATTATCGGACACCAACTCTTTCAAAGTCGACCTCGCCCCAGAACCTTTTTTCTCAAGCAGAGACCTGTCTTCGACTCCAAAAATTCCTCTGAACCGGAATACTCGAAGACGCCTCGCTCGAGAAATTGCTAAAGTCCATCACTCGATCTCCCATAATTCTTCTGGACCTAAGCCACTTGTAGAATTAAGGAAGCACCAAGCACGACCCCCAGGATGCTCCTTCCTTGGTTCTCAAGCCGCCCAAGTCCCAGCAACCGTCAACTTCCTCGATAAAAACCTTACCAAGGTTATTATTGACTCTGGATCCGACATCACCCTTATCTCGCAAAAATCACTCTCTGAAATGCAGACCCCCATTAAACTTCGACAAGGACAGCGAGTTAATTTAGTCCAAGTCACAGGGAATGCATCCATCTCTGGATATGTCGATATAGATTTATATTTCCATACCCCGGATGGTCCCGTCAAAATTAATGTCGAGGCATATGTAGTCAAAGGCATGAGCACTCCATTAATTTTAGGGAATGATTTTGCGGACCAGTATTCAATATCGGTGATTCGCCAGGAAGGATCTTGCACTATAGAATTCGGAGACTCCGATCGAAGAATGCCAGTGAATAATTCTGTTTCACCGCCGTTCTTAGACGAAGATGGACATGCATTTAAGCTTCGCGTTCTGAACTCCTCAGCCAAATCTACCCATCGAAAGAATCAAAGGTTCAAGCGCAGGACTAAATTCAGGGAACACGATAGGAATATACGATCTGCAGTCAAAATTGTTATTCCCCCTGAAACTTCCGTCGCGGTACCCGTTCTCGCCAACTTCCCCACTGGCTCGAACTGCCTATACGTTGAGAAGGTTTTCTCAACCAATAGGAACGCCGACGATATCTATGCGCCGCCAGACTCCTTAATTCTTAAGAAAAATCCTCGCCTGCACGTCGCAAATTTTTCTGCATCCGCCATCACGGTTCAAATCGGCCAAGTACTTGGAAAGGGACATAACCCGAATTCCTGGCTTGACCGCATGGGCAAATACTCTCCAGAGAACCAACAGAAAATTCACGCGCACGCAAGAGTAATTCGAACCTTAGCCGAAACCCGAACCCCCGACTTAGGGTTAGGATCGACGAAAGGAGTAGCGACCGTGACCAGCAAAGTCAAGGACTTTCTTCCTACTCGGAAAATAGACCTAGAAAAAGAAGACGTCTATTCTGAAGCCCCAGTAGAAGGTGGTCCTAAGGTTGCCGAATTATCAGAGGATTTGGTAGATAGTAAGAGATTAATCGAGGTCCTCGACATTAATCCAGAACTACCGGCTGTTGAGAGGGATAGGATTCAAGAAGTGATCGTTAAAAATCATCGAGCCTTCGGTTTAGACGATCGCCTTGGACACCTAGACCACGCTATTCATATTCCTTTGAAACCCGGAGCGAAGGAAATTTCTCTTCCACCTTTCCATGCTTCTCCCGCCAATCGAGAAGTTATCGATAAACAAATGGATAAATGGATTCAGTTAGGCGTCATTGAGCCTTCTAAAAGTCCATGGGCAGCCCCTGCTTTTATTGTCTATCGAAATGGAAAACCTCGCATGGTTATAGACTACCGGAAATTAAATGAGATCGCCATCTCTGATGAATTTCCCCTGCCGAAGCAAGAAGATATCCTTCAAGCCCTCGAAGGAAGTCAATGGTTATCTACCTTAGACGCCCTGGCAGGATTTACCCAAGTAGAGGTTGAGCCTAAGGAGAGAGAGAAATTAGCCTTCCGAACACACCGAGGATTATGGCAGTTCGTCAGAATGCCTTTCGGATACAAAAATGGTCCTAGCATTTTCCAGCGCATCATGCAAAATGTCCTAGCCCCATTTTTATGGATATTCGCGCTAGTCTACATCGACGACATCGTAATATTTTCCTTAACACTTGAGGATCATATATCGCACCTCGATCAAGTCTTTAAGGCAATAGAAGACTCTGGAGTAACACTTTCCGTAACCAAGTGTCATTTCGGATACCAATCCTTACTATTGTTAGGACAAAAGGTGTCTCGGTTAGGACTATCCACCCACAAGGAAAAGGTAGACGCTATCTTATTACTAGAAGAACCGAAGGACCGTCACGACCTTCAGGTATTCCTAGGAATGATGGTCTATTTTTCCGCGTACATTCCTTTCTATGCATGGATCGCCGGACCATTATTTAATCTTCTCAAGGGCTCAGTAAAATGGGATTGGACCGAAGTACACTCCGAAGCTTTCGAACTCTGTAAGCAGGTTCTAGTTAATGCGCCCGTCCGCGGATACGCGAAACCTGGATCTCCTTATAGATTATATTCGGACGCTTGCGATTTCGGACTAGCCGCCATTTTACAGCAGGTCCAGAGGATTCAACTCAAAGACCTTAAAGGAACGAAGGTTTACGAACGTTGTGAACGGGCTTTCGAAGCCAAACAACCGATACCTTCCTTAGTTGTCCAGATTACCAAATTAGACAATGATGTTCCCAAAAATGGAAATTGGGGTAACACCTTGGACGAGACTTGGGTATACATCGAAAGGGTTATCGCCTATTGGTCCAGAGTTCTAAAGCCAGCCGAACGGAATTATTCGCCTACGGAACGAGAAGCCTTAGCACTAAAGGAAGGCCTCATTAAATTCCAACCGTATATCGAAGGCGAAGTAATATTAGCCGTTACCGACCACGCTGCCTTAACCTGGAGCAAAACCTTTCAAAACGTCAATCGTCGACTCCTCACTTGGGGAACAATATTTGCAGCTTACCCAAAACTACAAATTGTTCACCGAGCCGGCCGCGTTCATTCCAATGTCGACCCAATTTCGAGATTAAGGCGCAGAGTTCCCTATCAGCAAGGTCCTACGGTTGATGCGACCCAGCATATCTCACTAGACATTAAGGACGACCCTCTGAGAGATATGTACGGAGAATTAGGAGAAAAATTCGAGGAGAAACTTCTTAACGTCGCCTCCAAATACGTAAATTCAAACCATAATCTCCCCGATTATTCCCATCTCGCTCAGAACGGTCTCGAATTAATGCTCCCCGAAGGAGAAAATCTTGTCCAAGATTACGCTACTTCAAACACTTACTCTGTTCTAGTTGGAATGGATAATAAAGGACTAGAAACTTGGAAAGAGAACTATGCCACCGACCAATTCTATTCCAAGGTTCTAAAGGCCTTTCAAATTAATAACGACAAGGACGGAAATTATCCTCAATACCAACTAATCGAAGGACTGATTTACTTCGAGGATTGGAATGGGAATTTACGACTCTGCGTCCCCGATTCTCTTCGTATCGAAGTCATGAGCGAAGTACATAACGTCCTCACGGAATCCGCCCATGGAGGTCACGCCAAAACTTATAATCGCATTGCATCCACCTACTACTGGCCTAGAATGTCTCGAGACATTAAGAAATATGTCTCCACCTGCGACATTTGCCAAAAGACTAAACCTCGACGACATGCTCCGGTCGGATTACTCCAACCTATTCCCATACCATCTCAGCCTTTCGAAGTGGTGACTATGGATTTTATCCCGGAATTACCTTCGTCGTCTGGATTTGACAATATTTTGGTCATCGTGGACAAGCTCACTAAATATGCGATTTTCATTCCAACTACCGTATCCGTTACCGAAATTGAGACTGCCGAATTATTCTTTCACCATATTATCTCTAAATTTGGCATTCCTCGACAAGTGATCACGGACAGAGACGCTAGATGGAAAGGAGAATTTTGGAAGGAAATTTGCAAGAGAATGGGAATGACTAGATCCCTTACTACGGCTTATCATCCTCAAGCCGATGGTCAGACCGAAATCCTTAACCAATCTCTGGAAATTTCTTTACGTGCCTACGTCGGTCCGAGCAGGAATGATTGGGTTAATTACCTCGATGCCTTAGCCCTTTCTTACAATACGACGCCTCACACGGCCACCGGATTCGCTCCCGCATATTTACTAAGAGGATATATTCCGACTACCGGATCCACCTTAGTGCACCACCCTGAAGGAATCGCCAGGCCTGCCACTGAATCTGGTAGCCACGATCTAGGGAACGTCGGCAATATCGATGAAACGAGCCTCCACCCTGCCGCTTTGGAAATGTCGGAAGCATTCCACGCCGCACGCCACCGAGCACAGGAAGCTCTAATGCTGGGGCAACATTTCCAAAGGCGTTCTTACAATAAGGGACGACTCTCTACCGAGTTTCAAGAAGGAGATTTAGTCCTTCTAAACCCGCATTCATTATCCCTTCTTAGGAATGAGACCGGGCGTGGCAGGAAATTACTCATGAAGTACGACGGCCCTTTCGAGATTATTCAGAAACTCAGCGCTGTTTCTTACCGATTGCGAATGCCTCAATCTTACGGAATTCACCCCGTATTGAATATCGCACATCTAGAGAAATACCAACCTTCACCTACCGAATTTGGTAATCGACCTACCAAATCCCTTAATCGCGCCGATTTCGACGAATTACCAGAATACGAAGTGGAAATGATCATCGCCGACCGACGGAAGAAGAGCAGAAAGGGTAGATATGTGATGGAATACCTCACCAGATTTAAAGGGTATAATGCCGATTCGGACGAGTGGCTAAACTCAAGTCAGTTGAGAAATGCTCCCGAAATACTCGAGATGTGGCATAAGAGACGAAAACCGCTAGGGTCACACCCTGTGTGAGAGACCGCCTCTCCAATTACCGATTTCTATGGGATTCTGCCTGCGTCACCAGCATTCCCTCCAAAAATAGTTTCTTGGTATATAAGGCGTGCCACTCTTTCGATTTCTCTACCACCATTCGAACTTATTTCTTCACATTATTCTACTATGCCTATGCAATCTCGTATCCTCGCTCCTCCTTTCGCTTCGCCTCTGGATGTAGTACCTTTCAATCCTATCTCTAACTCCAGTATACTTCGCGGTATCCTCGAATCCTCGTTCCTCACCATGACTCTAAAACGCCATCACATACACGCCATCTCCGAAATTCATAACTTCCACTCTCTCGACTTCGACCTCGCCAATGGAATCTGGCGCGTTCTCAAGGACCTCTCCCGCTCCATTCACGAAGCCGCAGATCCTACTATAAACCCATTCGAAGCCCTACCTTCTCACATTAATCCGACTCGCCTCCGCGAAATCGAAATGGTTTCCCCGCGCATCTTGCAGATCGAGAACTTTTCTCAGAACATGCTACTCTGCGCTACGACCCGCGAGGAAATTCGACGACTTTTCGCCACAGCGCAGGGAATTGGGATGGAAGCTCTGGAATGGATTGCGGAAGCAAAGAAGCGATGCGGAATATTGGGAAGGGTGCACGGTTGGCATTGGTCGGTTGACGAAGAAGTGGATTCGGATATTTTCCCAGCTCTGGAAGGTCAATTGTCGCTTGAGGACGCCTCGCTAGTACCAAACAACTCTAACGCACTCATTCTTCACCCCCGATTTTCAACTCAATCGCGGAGTTCGGTCACTCTGCCACCGCCCGAATATTCAGAAGAAGATTGTCCGGAAGAGCGACGCCGTTTCCTAGCACGACCATCAGCAACGTAATCGAGACTGGGGGGGCTATGTTGTGAATATACTAATATATTCCCCTTTTTCTCTTTATTATCTATAGTCTCAATTACTTTCCTGATATATTTTCGATCTATTTATTTAAAACACACTAGTTAGAAGTCACGGATATATTCCTACATTTTTCCCATTAAAAACGCCCTTTATCTATCGATAGGAACGTTGGGAACATGTTCCGAACGCATCGCGAACATGTTCCGACATATTAGGAAATTCCTTCTTTTGGCAAGCCGCGTCTAAAGCGCTTTGCAGCGCTTAGATCAGCGCTTGCCGATTAAATCATTATTTAACATAACTATACGTATTAGAATATTCGTAGAATATTAGAATAGTATAGTTAAGGACTTTACAAGGCTTATCTCATTTTCCTAGTATTTTACTATAGCTAGTCGAAGCACTCGAAGCTCGAGTATCGCCTGCGGCTGAGTCTGAAACGGCATTCCCGATTTAGCTACTCGGTTTCCAAAGGCGGTACATGTTGGTGGCTCAAGGGTCGAGTTGCCTCGCGCAAGCCACAAACACGTTGGGACCTCACGGATTAAGGATCCCCGAGACCATGAGGCGTTCACCGAGTGTTTGAGCCTCTGCCGAGGTTTCAGACTCATTCCCCGAGAGTCCAACCGATTCTCGAGCCTTCTTTCATATGACTAGAATATTACTTCATGTATAGTATAAATACGAAGCCACGGCTTCCAAATAAATATCATCATTCACTCTACATCTTAACCGCTCTCAAGCCGAGACATCTTATCGTTTGCGAACCTCGCACCAATTTAAGTATCAGCATTGACTCGCTCTGCGATACTTTAATCTCTATAATCTGTGCTAAGATTGCTTCGCGCTCTCGCAGACTAAGTTCTTAACGAACGTAGTGGGTTAGTTGGTGGTTCCGTTAACGCGTAGATATTCCGGTGCAGCTATATCTATTTTCTTTCTCACTTAAGTATTATTTGACCCATTATTACTTAAGTAGTGTATCCACTGGATACACCAACGTTACTATTAAAATACATATCTAAATACTATCTAGCTACTATAGTTTAGATATATATTTTACCGGTATCATAACATTGGTGGACAAACTGGGAGCTCACTTAGCGAATATTTACCTACGTTACTGAGCTTTACTTAAACTACCTACAGACATGGTTAACCCCTCTGATCACGTCGAAACCCCCGCCCGGGATTCTCCCCCTCATCTTACGGGCAAATCCGTCTTTGGAGTACCAAAGTTGGAACTCTCCGAGGAACTATCCGCCGTATCCAAGCCCCTCTACGAGGATGAACTCCCGGACAACCTTCATATCGCGCCATACCGCTCCGATTTAATCCCTGGATCATTCGCCTTTCGCCACGTTAACCAAATGGCAGCCAAAGCTCGAATCATCAAGGCATTGGAGTTAGGATTCAATCACCTCAGGCGCAATAAGCTCAAGGTCTCGGCTGAGCTTACCCGCACAATTCTAAGGAAACCTAGAATTCACGAAGTCATCGCCCAACTAGAGGACTTCTTCGAAAATTTTAGAGTTGTGCACGACTTCGAGGAAATTAAAGGTATTGCTCCTAACCCGGATGTGCTCGCCTCTATTGGAAAGAAACTTACCCTTTTGAGGGAAGAGGCTGGAGACTATCTGGTGGAACAAGGAATGGCAATCCCTCGACCGCCTCGTTGGGGAAAGAATAACGATCCTGAACAATGGTGGAACGTTAACGACTTCGAAATCCTTTGCGCTTCCTACCGACACGAGGTAGAAGGATTTCTTAAAACCGTCTCACCATATTTCCCCAGAGGACCTAAATCGGACGACGATTACCTCGAACTGCGCACCCCAACCAGAGCCACTGAACGGAATGCTTCGGTCTCTGAGCTTCCCGCTCCTCGACGAGTTAAATTTCCTAGATTCGGAGGCGAAGATAGCGACGTACCACCTATCTCCACTATTACCGGACAAGGAAGACTCGCCGCTTTATTAGAGGATGACACAATTAATATTCCTCCTACTAAAGCAGAGATCGGACAACCCAACCTAAAGGAAGACCCATTCTCTGACGAAGGAATTTCTAAGGCACCTGAGAAATTCATTTCGGCTGCTTCCAAACCCCCTGGACCTCCTAGCGACGACTCTAGCTCCGAGTCTGAATCCGAACCAGCCAAACCGCCTATTCCTCCTCGATCCAACAAACGACCAACCGCTGCCGCCACTACCACCGATCTTAAACCAAAGCGTTACCATTTTGATTTAAAACTCAAACCAGAATCGGTGCCTCAGTGGGACGGAAACCCGGATAGTTTAGCTAGATGGATGAGTAAAATAAACCGTCTTGCAAATAATTCACCGGAAATTAAGGAGGAATTAGGAAAGATAGTCCCAAGGAGATTCACCCAGTTCGCCGAAACTTGGTATTATTCAATTCCGGACGCTGAGCGCGAAAGGATTGAAGAAAATTGGACCACTCTTAAAAAGGCCATTTCGGAATATTGGATGAATCACCACTGGTTGGAAAAACAGAAACTTAGGGCGAATAGAGCGAGGTTCAGAGAGGTCGGACACCAGCGAGAAACCCCCAGCGAATATGTCATTCGTAAAATGGAACTTCTGTCGCTAGTATATTCCTACACGGATACCGAGACAATACAAGCCATAATGATGGAGGTCCCCGGAACATGGGCATCTATTATTAATCCTCAGTATCAGAAAACGCTCAGGGAATTCCAAAATGCCGTCAAATATCATGAGGAATCCCTCGAGAAACTAGAGGCGCCCATACTCCAACCACCTCGGCTTCCTAATCGGGAATACACTAGCGCGCGCTTCCCCTACCGCAAGGCCAACGTCAACCTCGTCGGGTGGTCCAAAAATATTGGAACCCCTCCATTTCCCAAGGATGACAGTAACATCTCTCCTAGGAAAACCCCCGACTCGGTAGGCGCCAGACCTTGTAGGCATTGTGGAAGCGGGAAGCACTGGGATAATGAGTGTCGACATTCGAGAAAGGGAGAAAAATTAGCAAGAGTAAATTGTATCCAGCTTGAGGATAACGACCTTAAGGCTCAGGAAGATTACGACAATTTATTCTACGAAATGGATTCCGATTCAGAAGAAGGCAACGACCAACAGGATTTTCGTAGGCCCCTCCAGCGTTCTGACCTTCCTAACCAACCGAGTAAGCCCAATTCGGAGTCATTGGAGGAAACGTCTAGCCTGGAGGGAACCGAAGGTATTAACCTACCTTTGGGTGCGGAAAATACTCAGCCTTCGGAATTAAAATTATCGGACACCAACTCTTTCAAAGTCGACCTCGCCCCAGAACCTTTTTTCTCAAGCAGAGACCTGTCTTCGACTCCAAAAATTCCTCTGAACCGGAATACTCGAAGACGCCTCGCTCGAGAAATTGCTAAAGTCCATCACTCGATCTCCCATAATTCTTCTGGACCTAAGCCACTTGTAGAATTAAGGAAGCACCAAGCACGACCCCCAGGATGCTCCTTCCTTGGTTCTCAAGCCGCCCAAGTCCCAGCAACCGTCAACTTCCTCGATAAAAACCTTACCAAGGTTATTATTGACTCTGGATCCGACATCACCCTTATCTCGCAAAAATCACTCTCTGAAATGCAGACCCCCATTAAACTTCGACAAGGACAGCGAGTTAATTTAGTCCAAGTCACAGGGAATGCATCCATCTCTGGATATGTCGATATAGATTTATATTTCCATACCCCGGATGGTCCCGTCAAAATTAATGTCGAGGCATATGTAGTCAAAGGCATGAGCACTCCATTAATTTTAGGGAATGATTTTGCGGACCAGTATTCAATATCGGTGATTCGCCAGGAAGGATCTTGCACTATAGAATTCGGAGACTCCGATCGAAGAATGCCAGTGAATAATTCTGTTTCACCGCCGTTCTTAGACGAAGATGGACATGCATTTAAGCTTCGCGTTCTGAACTCCTCAGCCAAATCTACCCATCGAAAGAATCAAAGGTTCAAGCGCAGGACTAAATTCAGGGAACACGATAGGAATATACGATCTGCAGTCAAAATTGTTATTCCCCCTGAAACTTCCGTCGCGGTACCCGTTCTCGCCAACTTCCCCACTGGCTCGAACTGCCTATACGTTGAGAAGGTTTTCTCAACCAATAGGAACGCCGACGATATCTATGCGCCGCCAGACTCCTTAATTCTTAAGAAAAATCCTCGCCTGCACGTCGCAAATTTTTCTGCATCCGCCATCACGGTTCAAATCGGCCAAGTACTTGGAAAGGGACATAACCCGAATTCCTGGCTTGACCGCATGGGCAAATACTCTCCAGAGAACCAACAGAAAATTCACGCGCACGCAAGAGTAATTCGAACCTTAGCCGAAACCCGAACCCCCGACTTAGGGTTAGGATCGACGAAAGGAGTAGCGACCGTGACCAGCAAAGTCAAGGACTTTCTTCCTACTCGGAAAATAGACCTAGAAAAAGAAGACGTCTATTCTGAAGCCCCAGTAGAAGGTGGTCCTAAGGTTGCCGAATTATCAGAGGATTTGGTAGATAGTAAGAGATTAATCGAGGTCCTCGACATTAATCCAGAACTACCGGCTGTTGAGAGGGATAGGATTCAAGAAGTGATCGTTAAAAATCATCGAGCCTTCGGTTTAGACGATCGCCTTGGACACCTAGACCACGCTATTCATATTCCTTTGAAACCCGGAGCGAAGGAAATTTCTCTTCCACCTTTCCATGCTTCTCCCGCCAATCGAGAAGTTATCGATAAACAAATGGATAAATGGATTCAGTTAGGCGTCATTGAGCCTTCTAAAAGTCCATGGGCAGCCCCTGCTTTTATTGTCTATCGAAATGGAAAACCTCGCATGGTTATAGACTACCGGAAATTAAATGAGATCGCCATCTCTGATGAATTTCCCCTGCCGAAGCAAGAAGATATCCTTCAAGCCCTCGAAGGAAGTCAATGGTTATCTACCTTAGACGCCCTGGCAGGATTTACCCAAGTAGAGGTTGAGCCTAAGGAGAGAGAGAAATTAGCCTTCCGAACACACCGAGGATTATGGCAGTTCGTCAGAATGCCTTTCGGATACAAAAATGGTCCTAGCATTTTCCAGCGCATCATGCAAAATGTCCTAGCCCCATTTTTATGGATATTCGCGCTAGTCTACATCGACGACATCGTAATATTTTCCTTAACACTTGAGGATC
>Ga0307474_10002723_pt1 | contig 12701 bp, 12 predicted proteins | sample atmos_gasesECM1C_2_FD_203312 | JGI IMG/M metagenome (GOLD analysis project Ga0307474, IMG submission 203312) | Hardwood forest soil microbial communities from Morgan-Monroe State Forest, Indiana, United States - atmos_gasesECM1C_05 | ecosystem: Environmental > Terrestrial > Soil > Temperate... | reverse complement strand
CTCGCCACCGGCCTGGCGACGACAGGATCCTCCGCTCGCGCGGTGCTCGCGAACGCCGCCGCCAGTGCGAGGACGGCTGCCAATGCTGTTCTGGTCATGAGTGTCTCCGCTCCGGATCGTCCTAAGGCTTCAGGATCAGCTTCTGCACACGCCAGTTCAGAAGCTCCGCCACATAAAGCACGTTCTCCGACGGGCACGCCATGGCGTGAATCCAGCCGAATTGCTTGAGCTGCTTGCCGGATTGGCCCAGCACGCCCAGCACCTTGCCTTCCAGGCTGAGCTTGTAGACGCGGCCCGGCCACGCATCGGAGCTGTAGAGTACCTGATGCGGCGGGGGCGTGATGCAGATCGCCCACGGCGAGCCGGGCGCGAAGGTGCCTCTCGCCATCACCGCCTCGTCCGGAATCTTGCCGATCGCAGGCTTCGCATCCGGCGGCACCGGCAGATCGATCGTGAACTGGCGCTTGAACTTGCCGTCCTTGTCGAACACCTGGATGCGGTGATTGCCGCGATCGGCGACATAGACGTTGTCGTTGGCATCGGTCGCGATCGAGTGCGGCGTGTTGAACTGGCCGGGCTCTTTGCCGGGCTCACCCCACGACTTCACCCAGTTGCCGTCCCTGTCGACCTTGGCGACGCGCGAATTGATATAGCCGTCGCTGATGAAGGTGTCGCCGGCCTTGTCCCAGGCCACGTCCGTGACCTGACGGAAGCGCCCGTCATCCGGCGGCAGCGGCGGTTTGGGATGTTTCAGCGGGCCGGTATCTTCATCGGACGCTTCCTGCTTGCGGCCGAACACCATCTGCACCCGGCCTTCCGCGTCGAACTTGATCACCATGTCCGAGCCTTTGTCGGTCACCCAGATGTTGTCGCTGGGGTCGACCTTGACCGTGTGCGCGAAGGACCAGGCGTAAAGGTTCTTGCCGATCTCGCGGATGAACTTTCCATCCTTGTCGAACTCAAGCAGTTGCGTGGCGGCGGCCGCGTAAGCCGGGCCACTCGTGTTGCCGCGCGACAGCGCGAACACATGGCCCTTCGAGTTGACGGCGACGCCCGAGACTTCGCCGAAATACATATTGGTCGGCAGCTTCAGCGGATTGGGGACGGAGTCGAAAGTAATGGTCGGCACCGCCTGCTGCGCCAGCGCCTGCGGTCCAACCAACAGCATCAATCCAAGCAGCCAGCGCCTCATGAAGTCCTCCCGTAGCATTGAAAGTGTTTTTGGTTGCGGCGGAGACTAGTTTGTCCCGCCACGTCGGTGCAGGCTTGCAACGTCATATCGGCAACCCGCGCAGCGCATGGCACGGCGCTTGGCAAATTTTGCTATAAGCACGCGACTTGACCACCGAGAACGCGCCATGCTCGCTGCCTGCCGCACGAAGATTGCATCCCTTCCGATGCTCATTGTTGCGTTGTGCCTCGCCGCCTTTGCCGGCGGTCTCGCTCTGGCAAAGTACCCCCAGAGAACGTTGCGGATCGTCGTCCCCTTTGCGCCGGGCGGCGGCACCGATGTCGTTGCGCGCACGCTCGCGCACGACATGGAGAATGACCTCGGCGTTACCGTCATCGTTGAAAACAAGCCGGGAGCGGGAACGATCATCGGCACGCAGGCCGTCGCTGCCAGCCGGCCTGATGGCTACACGCTGCTGTTGGGAACATTTTCCCACGCGGTCAATGCGACCCTGAACGCGGCGCTGCCCTACGATCCGCACAAGGATTTTGCAGCCGTCGCGCTACTCGCGCGGTCCTTCAACCTCGTCGTGGTCAATCCGAAATCGCAGATCCAATCGATCGAGGATCTGATTGCGGCGGCGAAGGCCGATCCCGGCAAGATGACCTTTGGGACTTACGGCGTCGGTACATCTGCGCATCTCGCCGGCGAATTGTTCAAGGACATGGCCAAGGTCAATCTGACCGCGGTGCCGTACAAGGGCGCGGCGCCCGCGATTACCGATCTGATCGGTGGGCAGATCGATGCCATGTTTACGACTGTTGCGAGCGCGGCCTCGCTGGTCGAAAGCGGACAGTTGCGCGCGATCGCGGTCACCTCGGCGGAGCGCTCGCCGGCCTTTCCGCAAATCCCGACGGTGGCCGAGACCGGCGTGCCCGGCTATGCCGCAGAAAGCTGGTACGGACTGTTCGCGCCCGCCGGCACACCCGCAGATATCATTGACCGGCTCAACAAGTCGGCGGCCTCGGCGGTTCAGTCCGAAGCCTTCAAGAAGCTCGGTGTCAATGAGGGGCTGATGATGGTTGCGCTGCCGCCGCAAGAGTTGGACCGGTTCGTCCGCGGCGAAGAAGAGCGCTGGCGGCGTGTCATCCAGAGCGCCGGGATCAAGGTCGAGTAGGCCAATCGCGCCATGATTCCGATGGCCGGGCATCGGGTTTGGCGATAGAGTTCCATCTGGCGCGCCATCGAGCGCGTCCGACGGGGCATTGGTGAGATGATTCTCAACGCTTCGGAAAGCCGCGTGCTGTCGCGGATCTTCGGCCTGCTCGCCGAGGACCTGACTGAACACGACGTGCGCGAGGCGCTTGGTCACAATCTGCTTGAGCTGCTGCAGGCCGACTACTACGCATCCTTTGTCTGGCAGGACGACGCGCGACGGTTCGACCACGCCGTGTACCTGAACATGGACCCGAAAAACCTCGCCAATTACGAGGCCTATTACCAGTATCACGATCCCATCACCTTCAAGCTGCAGGCGAGGCGGGAGCCGACACTGGTGACACAGGTCATGCCACAGCGCGACCTGTTGCGTACCGAGTTCTTCAACGACTTCCTCGGTCGCGACGGGCTCTACTGGGGCATCAACGCCTTCAGCTACGTCGGCAATCGCAATATCGGCGACTTGCGCATCTGGCGCGGCCGCCACCGCGAGAATTTTGACGGCCATGCGCTCGAGCTGTTGCGCGTGATCCAGCCGGCTTTCACCGGCGCACTCGTTCGCGCGCGCGGCGAGCCGGCGGTTGCCGATGACGGCTCGGCGCGGTCGTTGTCGCTGTCAGTGCGCGAACTCGAGATTGCGCGGCTGATTGCCGAGGATCTCAGCGACAAGGAAATCGGACGCCGGCTCGGCATCGAGACGTCGACCATCCGCACTTACGTCAAGCGCATGTTTGCCAAGCTCGGCGTCCGCCGCCGCAGCGGCGTCGCCAGCCTGTTGTCGAAGAATCTTTAAGCCCGCATCGCTGCTCTCAGTTGCTCGATGGCGGCGGAAGCCGTCCGAACAGCTTTTCCATTGCGAGTCCGATCGCGATCAGGCGGCGATCGCTGCCGGCCGGTCCATCGAGTTCGAATCCGACCGGGAGCTTGCTCGTGCTGCCGAGCCCGACCGGAAGCTGCAAGCCGGGGATGCCGGCGTTGCTGCCGGGGTCGGTGTTCTGGATGAACAGCAGGAAGTTTTCGAGACTGCTCGAGTCCGGATTAGCAGGGATCGCCACCTTGGGCACGGTCGGGAAGGCGATCGCGTCCAGTTTGTTTTTCGCGAAGGTGTCGCGATAGAGCGCCTGCAGCGCGGGCCGCGCGGTCTTCATCGCGGCCTCATAGACCGGCTTGCCGTCAACCACCGTGTTGTTCGGCCCCGGCAGCTTGCGCGGGATGACAAGCCCGTCATAGGTGCCCTTCACGTCGGGACTTGCGATCGATTTCGCCACTGTATCGATGGTGATGCCTGTGCCGGTGTGCTTGAGATAGGCCACCATGTCGTCATAGGCCTCATAGAGCGCGACCGGAAAGCCGATCTGGCCGTTCAACTCGGCAAGCTTCGGCATGTCGACATCAACCACCGTGACGCCGGCCGCTTTCAATTTGTCGATCGCCGCACGGAACGCCTTGTCGGTGTCGCCGTCGAGATTGGCGAGCATGGCGCCGACGATCCCGATGCGGACCTCCTTGAGCGTGGCCGGCGCAATCGCGCCGCCGCCGGCGATGGCGCGGTCGAGAATTGCCACATCGCCCATGGTGGAAGCCATCGGGCCCGGCGTGTCGCGGGTATGCGAGATCGGCGCGATGCCGCCTTGCGGATAGCGTCCGACCGTTGGCCGCAACGAGGAACAGCCGTTGAGCGCGCAGGGCAGACGCACGCTGCCGCCGGTGTCCGTGCCGAGGCCGGCGGTGACGATCCGCGCGCCGATCACCGCAGCAGTTCCCGAGGAGGAGCCGCCGGCGATCTTTGTCGCGTCATAGGCATTGCGCACGCCGGGCTCCGGTCCGGTCTGGAAGGTGCCGTTGTAGCCGGAAATGCCGAAGGCGAGCTCATGCATATTGGTCTTGCCGATGATGATCGCGCCCGTCGCGCGCAGCTTCTCGACCACCGGCGCGTCCTGCTTCGGCACATACCCCTTCAATGCAGGCGTGCCCGCGGAGGCGGGAAGCCCCGCCACCTCGGTATTGTCCTTCACCACGACGGGCACGCCGCCGAGCGGCTTGCAGTTCCTGCCATTCCGGTGGGTCGCATCGAAGGCGGCCGCGGCCTTCATGGCGCCTGCCTCGTCGAGCGTGACAAAGGCATTGAGATTGGCCTTCGCCTTGGCGCGCGCGAGCGCGGCAGAGACCAGCGCCTTGCTGGTGATCCGGCCGGCACAGAGATCGGCGGCGGCCTGCTGGGCCGTGAGCCGATCGAGGTCGGGCGCGCTCTCGGCCGATGACGGCGCCGGCAGGACTGCCGGCGCGGCGGCGAGGATCATTGCGGCAGCTAGGCGGGACGCAAGATTGTTTGGCCGGTCCATGGTGCTCTCCTGGCAAGTGGTTGAGGCGCTGGCCTCAATCCTAGCCGAACCATCCTTGCGCGCCTGTCCTCATTTTTGGGGACATGCTCCTCGTCAGGCCCACCGAGGTGGCAGGCTGTTGCACTGCGATGAGAGGCACTCAGGCGGTCCTGTTAAGGAATATTCCAGCCGATGCGGGGTTGCAGAGAACGCGTCTTTCAGGCACTTGGCGGGACGGCCTTTCGGCCCAACCAACAGGCCTGTTGCCTGCACAAGAATTAAGCCGTCGGACGGCCATTCATACCCATGGAGGATCACCATGTTTAGTACGCTCCAGCGCACGCTCGCTGCTGCGACGTTTGTCATGACCTGCTTCGCGTTGCCGGCCTCCGCACAGGAAACCCTGCGCATCCGCGGCACGATTGAGAGCGTCGACGGTGCAGTTTATGTCGTGAAAAATCGCGACGGCGCCGAGGTGAAGCTCACGGTCACCGATCCCCAGCTCTATGTCGCGATCGTGAAGTCGACGATGGCCGACATCAAGCCGGGCCAGTTCGTCGGCGCCACCGGCATGACGCAGCCCGACGGCAGCCAGAAGGCCATCGAGGTGCACATCTTCCCGGAATCGATGCGCGGCACCGGCGAAGGCCATTACGACTGGGACTTGCGGCCAAACACCAAGATGACCAACGCCAATGTCGAACAGACGGTCGGCGGCGTGGAAGGACCGGTGCTGACCGTGAAGTACAAGGACGGCGAGAAGAAGGTGCTGGTGACGCCGGAGACCCAGGTCGTCAGTTACGTGATCGGCGACAAGGCCGATCTGAAGCCGGGCATCAAGATCTTCGTCGGCGCAGCGAAAAAGGGCGCCGACGGAACGTGGCAGACGCCGCGCGTCACCTACGGCAAGGACGGGTTGACGCCGCCGATGTAAGGCTACGCTATTAAAGAATGTCACTAGAAACTACCGAGTCAACTTCAACAGGGAGAGTATAATGCGTTCGATGATTTCATTTGCGTTGGCGGCTTGTGCCGTCGTGGCGATCTCTTCGCAGGCGTTGGCCCAGACGCCGACGCCGGCTGCTCCGCCGTCGCCTCCGCCGGCGGGCGGCACGCCCGATGCGATGCCCTTCGACATTCCCTATGGCCAGTCGATCGGTCTTGAGAAGGCGAAACAAGTGATGGCCGCGGCGGAAGCCGAAGCCAAGAAGCGCAATTGGAAGATGAATATCGCCGTGGTCGACACCAACGGTGAAGCGGTGCTGTTCGAGCGGATGGAAGGCGCGCAGATTGCGTCGGGTGCGATTTCGATCGGCAAGGCCCGCACGGCCGCACGCTTCCGGCGCGAAACCCGGCTGTTCTACAATGCCTACGAGACCGGGCATACCTATCCCGGCACGCTCGATCCGACGCTGACGGCGAGCCCCGGCGGTTTCCCGCTGGTCGAAGGCGGCAAGCTGATCGGCGCGATCGGCTGCAGCGGCGGCACCGGCGATCAGGACGCGGCGATCTGCAAGGTTGGTGCTGAGCTCGTGAAGTAAGAGCAACTTTGTGCCGGGCTAGCTATGCCTGGCGCAAGTTTTGGTAAGACATAACGCCGCGGTGGTGTCGCCTCCGCGGCGTTATTGCGTTTGGCACCGCAGTGCGGCAAAGCAATGGCTGGACGAGACGACGATCCGTTCGTTAGATAATCAAGAGATGGCGGCCGACATCCAACGCGCGCCGCCGCACTGAAAAGTCTGGGAGGCCCGTGATGTGGGTGCTGCTGCTGGTGCCGTTCGTCGGCCTGTTGTGGGTGCCGTTCTATAATTTCCAGGAACCGTCGCTGTTCGGCTTTCCGTTTTTCTATTGGTACCAGTTTGCCTGGGTGCCGATCTGCTCGCTGCTGATCTGGCTCGTGTACCGCTCGCGCAAGCCCGACGAAACGCCGTAGAGATCCGCACCTCTTTCTGAGCAAGGCCCGTTATGTCCGCCGATATCGACTGGATCGCACTTTCCGTTTTCATCTTCTTCTTCGCCCTCGTCACCGTGATGGGCTTCTTCGCCGCGCGCTGGAAAGCGGGCCCGGTCGACTCCCATCTCGACGAATGGGGACTGGGCGGGCGGCAATTCGGCACCTGGATCACCTGGTTCCTGGTCGGCGGCGATTTCTACACCGCCTACACCGTGATCGCCGTGCCGGCGCTGGTCTATGCGGTCGGCGCCTACGGCTTCTTTGCGCTGCCCTACACGATCATCGTCTATCCCTTCGTGTTCGCGGTGATGCCGCTGCTCTGGAAGACCGCGCATGCCAAGGGACACGTGACCGCGGCCGACGTGGTTCACGATACTTATAGCTCGCGCGGACTCGAACTCGCCGTCGCCATCACCGGCATGGTCGCGACCATGCCCTATATCGCGCTGCAATTGATCGGCATGGGCGTCGTGATCAAGGCGATCGGCCTCACCGGTGAACTCCCGATCGTCGCCGCCTTCGTTATCCTGGCGCTTTACACCTATAGCTCGGGCTTGCGCGCACCCGCTTTGATCGCCTTCGTCAAGGACATCATGATCTATATCGTGGTGCTGGTGGCGGTCGTCGTGGTGCCGGCCAAGCTCGGTGGTTACGGCGCGGTGTTTTCCGCCGCCAACGACGCGTTCACGGCGAAGGGCGGCGCGGCCGGCCTGACGCTGAAGTCGTCGCAGATGCTGGCTTACGCCTCACTGGCGCTCGGATCGGCGCTGGCAGCCTTCATGTACCCGCACACGCTGACCGGCATCTTCGCCTCGAAGTCGGCCGACACCATCCGCAAGAATGCGATCCTGCTGCCGGCCTATACGTTGCTGCTCGGGCTGATCGCGCTGCTCGGCTACATGGCCTATGCCGCGCACATCAAGGTCGAGTCGAACAACGACGTTGTGCCGATGCTGTTCAAGGTGCTGTTCCCGTCCTGGTTCTCCGGCTTCGCATTTTCGGCGATCGCGATCGGCGCGCTGGTGCCGGCTGCGGTGATGAGCATTGGCGCGGCGAACCTGTTCACGCGCAACGTCTGGAAGTCCTACATCAATCCCGGCATCAGCCATGCCGGCGAGGCTTCGGTGGCCAAGATCGCTTCCCTTGCCGTCAAACTCGGCGCGCTGGCGTTCACGATCTTCCTGCCGACGCAATATGCGCTCGATCTGCAACTGCTCGGCGGTCTGTGGATTCTGCAAACCTTCCCCGCGCTGGTGTTCGGCCTGTTCACGCGCTGGTTCCGCGCCGAAGGGCTTTTGCTCGGCTGGGCGGCGGGCATCTTGTGGGGCACCTGGACGGCGTGGAGCAACGGCCTGAAGCCGCTCGCTACGCTCAATCTCGGCGGGTCCGCTTACGTGTTCTATGTCGGGCTTGGCGCACTGATCCTCAACATCGTGGTCGCCGTCATCGGCACCGTGCTTTTCGATCTGACTTCGCCGCGGACTGCCACGGCAAAGGCCTGATCACTGCTCGATCCTGATGCTGCCGGCGCGCGCGACCTCGGTCCACCGCGCGATGTCGGAGATGAGGATCTTCGCAAACTCGTCGGACGAATTGCCGACCGGCTGAATGCCGAGCGGTTTCAGCCGGGCGATCACGTCCGGCTCTCGCAGGATCCGCATCAATTCGCGCTCGAGCTTTTTGACGATCGCAGGCGGGGTGCGAGCGGGCGCAAAGATGCCGCTCCACAGCACCGCATCGACGTCGGCGCCGGCCTCTTTCATGGTGGGCACATCGGGAAAATCTTCTGCGCGATCGGGCGAGGTCACCGCAAGCGCGCGCACCTGACCGCCCTTCACCTGGCCCGATACCGGGCCAGCGTCGGCAATCGTCGCAGTGACCTGACTGGAAATCACCGCCATCACCGAGTCATTGGCGCCCTTGTAGGGAATTTCCTGCATCGGCGCGCCGGTCTTCTGCTTGAACAGCTCTGTGACGATCTGGAACGCGGCCGATGACGACGAATAATTCGTCTCTTTCGGATGCGCCTTGGCAAAGGCGATCAGTTCGGCGACCGATTTGATCGACGAGGCCGCATTGACGATCAGGATCAGCGGGAACGATCCGAGTTCGGACACAGGAACGAAATCCCGGACCGGATCGTAGTTGAGTTTGGTATAGACCGCCGGATTGATCGCCATGGCGCCGCTGGCGCCGACCAGAAGCGTGTAACCATCCGCCTGCGCCTTGGCGACGTATTCGGTCGCGACAATCGCGCCGCCACCGGGCTTATTGTCGATGACGACAGGTTGGCCAAGACTATCCGACAGCTTTTGCCCGACGATCCGCGCGATCAGGTCGTTGCCGCCGCCCGGCGTGAAGCCGACCACGATGTGAATCGCCCGCGTCGGATATTTTGCGGGGTCTTCCTGTGCGCGTGCGGCGCTCGCTGCAACGAGCGTCAGTCCAAAACAGAAGATCGCAGCGTATCGGCGAGATGCTCTCATGAGTTTAGAGCCGCGTGATCTGCACATGAAGCACCGCGGCCTGGCCGTGGTCGAGCGCGGCGAGACAACGATCGATGGCTGCAGCCAGTTCATCCGGCTCGGTGACGCACTCGCCATGGGCGCCGAAGGCTTTTGCGACGGCCGAAAAATCCCGCCGCTCGCCCTGGCGGCCAGCCGTAAGCCGCGATTGGAATGCATCGCGCTCGGCTGCGACGCCCTTGGGATAGACGCGCTGCACCGCCGACTTCACCGCCTGCCAGCCGCCATTGTCGAGCACGATAGTGAGGATCGGAATGCGGTACTGCTGCGCGACCGCGTAGACGCTATCGGGTGAGGAGAAATGAAAGCCGCCGTCGCCGATCACCTGCACGATGCGGCGCTTCGGTTCGGCGAGCTTGAGCCCCAGTGCCATGCCGCCGGAAAATCCAAGTCCCCCGCCGGCGAGCCCGACATAGCTGCGCGGCCTGGTGCGCGTGACGTGCTCTTGCAGGATCGGTGCGTTGCGGATGGCCTCGTTCACGACGATGTCGTCCTGCGCAATTTTTCCGTCCAGCGTCGCAAACAGGAAGGCCGGCGTGATCGCGCCCGATGTACCCTTGTTGGCACGGGCCTCGGTTCGTTTTTTCGCGGCCACCTCGCGCGCGCCGCTCCAGCTTGCGATCCGCGTGGCGACGCGCTTGCGCCAGGCATCGTCGGCGCGCGCCTCGATCGCCTCGCACACCTGCTGAAGGATGGTGGCGCAATCGCCCTGGATGCGCATGTCGGTCGGAAAGCCCCACATCGGAAAATCCGCCTTCAGCGGATCGATGTCGATCTGGATCCATTTGATGGCGTTCGCGCGCTTGGCGTATTGCGGCACGAACGGCACATCGGAATCGAGCAACAGCCCGAGATCGGCCTGTTCGAGCAGCGGCATCGGGTCGAAGCCGGCAAAGCAGGGCGAAGCTTGCGAGATGTTGAGATCGATGGAGTTGAATTCGGCAACACGGATGCCGCAGAGTTGCGCCAGCCGCTCCAGCGCGGCAACGGCTTCGACTTTCCGGCCGAGATAGGCGGTAAGCGCAATCGGGTTTTCCGCCGCCATCAGCGCGCCGGCGATCGCATTGATGCGCGCCGGCTCGATGCCGCCGGCCTGTACGCTGCCATAGCGCGCTGGCGGATAGGCCGGCATCGCGTCATCGGCCCATTCTTCAGCCAAGGTCTCGCGCGGCAGCATCATGTAGACCGGCCCCGGCGGATCGCTTTGCGCGAACGCATGCGCGCGAGCCAGCGCCTCTTTCACCACCACGCCCGAGGGCAGCGAATATTCCCACTTCACGTAGGGCCGCACGATGCTCGCGATATCGAACGGGTCCTGCACGAAATGCACATAGGTGTCGCGCGATCCCGTCAGTTCACCGTGCAGGGTGAACGGCGCGCGGCCGGCGAACAGCAGCACCGGCAGGCGATAGCGAAACAGGTTCTGGATCGCCATGCAGGCATTCGCGGTGCCGGCATCGACATGCACGAACACGGCCTGCGCGCGCCCGGTGGCGAGGGCGTAGCCGGCGGCGATGTGCACCGCGACCACTTCATGCGGGCACAGGATCATTTCCGGATGCTTGCGGCCGTCGCGATCCCACTCCGCCAGCGCCTCGATCAGGGAGACATGATCGGTGCCGAGATTGGCAAAGATGTACTCGACGCCGAGATCGACCAGGCCTCGCAGGAAATGATGCGCGGTCGAATGGCGGCTCATGCCGCGCGACCCGGCTTGTTCTCGGCAACGAACGTGTTGCGCAACGTGCCGATGCCGGTGATCTCGATCTCGACCACATCGCCCGCCCTGATGTTCGGCGAAGCGCCGTCCGTTCCCATCCAGATCACATCACCCGGCCACAGCGTGAAGTATTTCGTCATCTCGACGATAAATTCCCTGATGCCGAACAGCATCTCGTTGGTGTGGAAGTGGTTGCTCTCCTGGCCGTTGACCCGCACGATGGTTTCCATCTTGTCGAGATCGACTGAGGTTTCGATCCACGGCCCCATCGGCTTGAAGGTGTCGGCGTTCTTGGCGCGCCACAGGCCGCGATCGGCCTTCTGCCACGTACGCTCGCTGACGTCGTTGCCGATGGTGTAGCCGAACACGCAATCCATCGCGTTCTGTTCGTTCAGATGCTTGGCCTTCTTGCCGATCACGACGACGAGTTCGCCTTCGTAATGGATCTGCTCGGTGGCGTCGGCCGGGATCACCACCTCTTCGTCATGTGCAATCAGCGCATTCTGTGCGCGATAGCCGACCTCGGGCCGGTCGGGAACGTTCGGCACCTCGCCGCGGCGGTTGGCGGCTTCCTTGAGATGCTTGAGGTAGTTCAGGCCCACGCAATAGAAGGTGCGCGGCATCACCGGCAGTTCGATCTTGACGTCGCTGAGCGCGTGCGTCTCGGGCGTGCGTTGCCATTCCCCAAAGGGATCGCCGTCAACCGCAATCACGCGGTCGCCTTCGACGATGCCCCAGGACGATGTCTGGTTTGCGGTGAATTGAAGCCAGCGCACGGCGTGCCCCGCACCGGTTCGAGCGACGGTTACTCTTCCTTCACATAGGTCGAGGTCGCCGGACCTTCGCCCTGGATCAGAAGCACGGCGTCCTCATCCTTGGCGCCGTCCCAATGCACTTGCTTGCCGAAATGGGTCACGAAGCTGCCGGGCGGCAATGGGGTCGTGTTGGCGGGATCGAAATGCGGTCCGGTGCCGACCCACCAGGTGCCTTGCAGCACCGCGATGAAGCGGTCGTTCGGGTGGAAGTGGGGCCGGCTGAAATGGTTGCCCTTGGTCCATTTGGTATAGACCATGTAAAATCCGGGCTTGGAGGGATCGCCGACCACCACGGCCTGTTGCGCCCCGCGGGCATCGACCGGGCTCCAGGGAATCTGGTCCGGCAGTTTGTAGATCACGGCGGCCGGGTTGAGTTCGGCGGCTGACGTGATGCTCAGCATGCCGGCGAGCCCCAGCGGCAGCAGCAGAAATCGCCAGAGACGGTTTGTGATTTTCATGATTTTCCTCCCCGAAATTGTGCAGGCTTCGTTGATCGGACACTAGCCGGTCAGGCTGTCAGGGAGCAAGGGGCGCACCTGCATGCGGGGTGAGCGCAAATTTGCGTGACCTGCAGCAGTTCGCCTGTCAGGCACGCTTGCCGATCGCCGGCGGAAACGGGTCATCGTCGGGCCTATAGGCCGGTGCGTAGTGATCGAGCTGCATGGCAAACGTGGCGCGGCCCATCGATTTTTCGCGCAAGGCATTGATGTAGCCGAACATGTTCATCAGCGGCGCCAGAGCATGGATCACAACGGTATCGTCGCGCACATCCTCTCCGGTGATCCGACCGCGTCGCAGACCAAGGTCCTCCATGATCGCCTTGGCAAAGGTCGCAGGCGTCTCGACGTTGACCTTCATGATCGGCTCCAGCAATTCCGCTTCCGCCTTCTGCAAAGCTTCACGGAAGCAGGCGCGGGTTGCGATCTCGAATGCCTGCGCTGAGGAGTCGGTGTCGTGATATTTTCCGTCGAGGAGTT
>Ga0307474_10002722_pt1 | contig 12703 bp, 17 predicted proteins | sample atmos_gasesECM1C_2_FD_203312 | JGI IMG/M metagenome (GOLD analysis project Ga0307474, IMG submission 203312) | Hardwood forest soil microbial communities from Morgan-Monroe State Forest, Indiana, United States - atmos_gasesECM1C_05 | ecosystem: Environmental > Terrestrial > Soil > Temperate... | reverse complement strand
ATACCGGCCGTGTGCTGATGGTGGTTCTGAGGGGGCAGCACCGTGCCCCGAATGCTCGTTTCTTCCTTCCCACAAGACTCACATCTATAGATTCCAGAGACCGGGGCGAGATTTCCCGGCAGATAAATCTGGTCGAACAGCGGGTCTGATAATAACTCTAAGATCTGGGGATATTTGTACAAAGCCATACCCTACGCTCCTGGGACCGGAAGTGGTCCATCCGTAGGACCCACTTCGTTTTTCTGCTGTTCAATTTTTTTAATTCGGTTGGCTTCGTCGATTGATCGAACTTTAGCCATTATGTCATGGAAATGCGACACGTCTTGGGCTACCGACAAGCCCGGAAGGGTCTCTCCCGTCAATCGATTGGCCCGGTATGCGGTAATTGTTCCGACTATCTGAACGCCGTCCGTCATGCTTGAATGAACTACCGGTCCGCCGCTAATCCCGTTGATCGCTACTCCGTCGATCAAATACGCTTTTCGAAAGTCCTGCCACGCGCTAACACTCCCCGAAAAAAAGCACATCGCCTCCTCGTCAATTCCAGGAAACCCCAACCAGCCAACTTCGATACCTATCGGCAGGCGATTATTAGTAGGTCTGAGTGGTATAGCTTCTTGAGGAAGGTCCAACCTACCCGAGGGAATCATAATCACCGCCGAATCTCTGAACGCGTCGGTGTGAATGGCCCTTTCAGTCTCTTTAAGTAACGAAACTCCGCCGGAAGAAAAATGGTGGATTCTAATAGGGTGCTGCCATCTGTCTGCGTGAGAAACAACATGATTAGCGGTCGCAATACCGCAAACTGACCTGTCCTCGTTGTAAAAACACAGAAAACCCGTTCCGTGACCGTCTGGAGTCTCGATCTTCACGATGCTAGGAGTGATTTTTTCGACGATCTCGTTCCAGTTCATCAATTGCACCTAGAAATGCAGGTGCATTTATATCATGAGTTAACCGTCGAGGACAGTTTACCGTCCGTTATCACGGTGGCGAGCGCGGCAGGGAGGAGGACGAAAACCCACCGCGCTCAAGCCTCCGAGCAGCGCGTTCACGGCGGGCGTTCGCGCTGCAATTTGCCACCAGCGCTGCTCATTTCGCTGACGGCAAACTCAAGATAAAGAGGCGGCGCAGAGGAGAAGGGCCAGTGTACCCTTTTGCTGCGCCGCCTCGGTTAGCGCACAGGTGAGCCCTAGCTAGCCCACCGTTCGCCTTGCCGCTCGCATCCTTGGCAGTCAGTCGAGCGACAAACTCAATTTCAGTCTGCGGTTACGTAGCCAGCAGGTTTGATAGAGAGACCAAACTCCGCGTCGAATCCGTTACCGCCCTTCAGTTGCTGTCGAATGCGGTGTTCTTCGTGTCCCAAGCGCTGCATTTCTGCGTTAGCGGGTGCGATTTTGTTAAACTCCAACATGTCGCGCTCACGGACGGCGATGCCCATCTCGTCGTGAATCTCTCTGGACCTTTGCTTCACTTCAGCCACTTGGTCGTTCCATTTTTGATATTCGGCCTTCGATGCATACCTGCCAACGTGCTTGCCGGACTTCTCAATTTCACCTAGGTTCTCAAGTTGTTTCACGACCGCATCGCGTGCCGCAATTGCATTCTGAACGCGCAACTCTGCATCCCGCTCTTCCACGGCCAGTGCTTTTAAGACTTCTAGCTGCTTTTTGCAAAGAGCGCGAACCTTCCACAACTTTTCGTCCAGAATCGCTTTACGCGTTGTGGCAATCTCTGCTTCTAACTCATCGCACGCGAGAAGTAGGTCGGGCAGTGTGTCTAGTAATTCCTGCTTACGGGCAATGTGGTCTACGGTCTCCGGCCTGAGTTCATGGAGCCGCTGAACGATTGCGAGGAATGAAAACGTGGTGACCTTTGAAGCTTCCGACTGAGCGATAGTTTCGTGTTTGACCGACATCACGCCATCTCGAAAATCCGCTACCGGAAAACTTGCTCCCGGTGGAAGTACTGCACCGAACGACGCAGCCACTGTGGCGATGTCCGCTTCCATAGATTGATATCCATTTTTCATTTAAATCCTCCTTTTTAATTTGTTACGCAGCCAGAGTTTTGTTGATGAGCGCCGACAAGCAGACTTTGTTTTCGATGTCGCGAATCCGAGAGCCTTTCGGTTGAGTAGCGAGGAAGTGGACCAAGCCAGCCCAGTAGCTTCGGTTCGGATTTTTGACTTGCTCTTCGTAAGCACGGTCGTGCAGATTGTCCTTGGCGTCCTTGCAGAGCGTGTTCGGGTCAAGGTGCTCCGCAATAAACGCAGCGTCGGTCGCGTAGGAAGCACGCCGTGCGGTACGGGATTGCGGGCGCGATTTGGTTTCTTCAATCTCGTCCTCTTCCTCATCGTCGTCGAATTCTGGTTCTTCATCTGAGTCGGACAAGTTCGAGAACGCGCCGCGGTCAATGGCTGCATCTAGTGCGTCGTGCGCGATTTGTCGGTTGGCCTCAGTGAATGGATTGTTCGAGCCACGAGCAAGCTCGCAAGTCTTCATGGGAATTTTCTCCCAATCTACTTGGCCGTTTAGAATCTTCTTGGCATTAGCGTCGCAGAGTCCTTCCGCTGCGAGGTTGCGAGTTCTAATTTCTGGTTTCTGGAAGTCCGAGAGCTTCACTTGCCACCTCGCATCATGCGATCAACGCCGGACACGCCAATCTTTCCGGTATCTTTGGACAGAGATGTCGGTGCTGACTTTGCCGCCAGTCTCTTGCCTTCGTCGGACATCATCTCCAGATTAGGCTGGTCTTTAATGTCGTGGTTCGTTGACGCGCTTGTGAACGTCGTACCAATCGGGTTATCAACTTTCATATTTGTTGCTCCTTTATTGCGAGTTGCCGCGCAAGAATGTCTCTCTGGTGCCTTACAAATGGGCTCGGCTGCACTTCAAACAGCAGCCGCACTAATTCCAAATATTTCTTCTCAAGTGCCAGATGCTCGCGGCCCAGCGTGGCGAACGCCTTCTCAAGTCTCGCAAAGCGTTGGTCCGCTGAGATCGTGGCCGGCATTTAATTTATTCCGAGTTTGGTCCTGTCGTCGGACGAGGATATGAAATTGGCAAAGTGCAAAAAGTTTTCAGCAGCTAGCCGTCGCATCTCAGCCTCTCTTACGCCGATTTCCGCTTCCATCAGAAAATTGTAAAGTGCTTTCGACCCTTCTAATTCCCTGCGTAGGTCGGTTGAGAAGCCAATGCGAATAAACCTGACTTCGTAGAAGTCGCAAGGCCACTTGATAATGACCAATCTCCCTTCAACTTTCGTTGCGGCGTTCACGCGAGTTCTTTCACCTAACCATTGGGTCATTTGGGCTCCTTCAACACGCCATCAAGGCCCATTTTTCCTGCCGATGCTTCTTGGATTCCGCCACCCGGACCAGCGCAGCATTCATCTAGTTCTTGGCCACTCGTCCGCATGGATTTTGGAACCGTTTGATTGCAAGGTTCAGACATGTCGCGTAGCAGACTTACTTTCGGGCAAACGTTTTCATCAGCCATTTTTGGTCGCTCCTCGTTAGTTTTTTGCATATCCGTTCCACTGCTTTCATAAATTTGCGGTCGCTCATCGAGCCAGCGCCTTTTTCCACTGCTTGATTTGCGCTTCCAACTTCGGCGCAAAGTCGCTGGCTTCGCGCACAACTGCCGGCCGATTAAACAAACGACCAAATTCCAGAGTCATGTTGTTCACTTTGCGCATACGCCTCAACTCCCTCAGAGCACGCTTCATTTTCTTTCGCACGTCGTGGCTGTAGGCCATTTGGTAGTTCCTCCTTTAACTTCCAGCTTCAAGTAACCGCTGTCCACCGTCGTCATCCGCGTCCGGTGAATCCTCACCAGACTCATCCGGTGGACCTGCCTGCTTACTGCGAAAGGTCATGCTCTCAATCAATTGCTTAAATGGGTCCACTCTACCGTCGTTCACATTCAACGTGGTCGCGGGCTTGCCTTCAGCGCGGTCTAAGGCTTCGCGTATCGCTGCCAGCGAACCCGCCTGACCCATCTTCCAAAGTTGCACGGCGCGTGCTTCGGCATTCGTTCGGATTTCTACAGGCTGGCCGATTTCCAGAGAGGCGAGTATTCGCAATGCGCTGGAGACTTCCCGGCTGGCAGGGCGTCCATCGGAGTTGCCACGACTCCCAGGAGCAAAGCGCGTGCGTAGTCCGATAATGTTGCCTTTTTCGAACGAACGCCCCCTTGGAAGTTTTTTTATTTTTACGGCGCGGATTCGCTTACCCCCAGAAACTGGCGTTAATTCTCCACGAATCGAACCTTTACGAATTTTCCTAGATTTACTGGATTTCCCCATTTTCAAACTCCTGCGGCATCGGCTGCCGTCTGTCGTGCACGCTTTCGTAATACACCGCGAATTTTGTCCAACTCCTGCGGGTCCAGTACGGTGCGGGATGTTTCGAAGAACACGATTTTGTTTACGGGGATTCCAGTTGCGGCTGATAGCGCGTGCTGAGTGAGGCCTACGCGCCGACGCAACTTCGCGATGCTTCGATTCTCGGTGCTTGGTTTCACGAACACCTCCCATCTAGGTAAAAAGTCTTTACCTAGGAAGTTACTCGCCGTCTCTTTCGACCGTGTCGTTTTGAACGCTGGCGTGGCCGTCCGTACCGCGTCAGTTCAACTTCTGGCGGTGGTAGCATTTCGGTCTGACAAGCCGGGCATCGCTCTACTGAGCATCTGAATCGGAATCCCAAAATCTCGCGCTTACCTTGGAATCCAACCCTTGAAATTTCGCCGACGAGCCTCATCGATCTGCCAATGTGATTGGGACATCTCGGTGCGATCTGATTCATCGGACTCTCCATACCTTCGGCTCGATTAGCCGAAGTTCATTTGACTGGTTGCTAGCATTTCGAAAGGTTTTCCCAGAAAACGTCCACTAGACGTCTGAGAAGGAGCTAAAAAGGCTTAAAGCGGAGGTATCTAACCCACTAATAGCGCCCCTGTAATGGGCCCATAATCGAGCAGAAACGGCCTGCCACACGGTTCTAAAGGCTTCTAGGCCTAATATCGAGTCCTGAAGCCTAGAAAGGCCTATTTACGGGTAATTCCGGCGAGTTCCAGCGCCGTCTTTAACGAAGTCTTTGCGATGAGTGGTTTCAACTCGTTGAACTGACTCTCCACCGATCTGAGCGTCAGTGCGCATTGGTTGAGTTCCAGCTTTAACTCGCTCATTCGTTGGCGCAATTGATTACGCTTCGCTTTCAGAGCTTCATATTGGTTCGGAGTGGTGGTCATGGTTGCCTCCCCGCATCGCTCGCAGATTACATTTAGCGTCCGCCAGCTTATCCTCGGTGGCCCTAAGCGACTTCTCGGCCTGTTCGGTCTCGGTACGCAGCTTGTTGATTTTCCCGCGCAGATGCTTACGACGCTTGCGTAGGCTTTCCACATTCTGCTTCCAGTTATGCACTTTCACTTTCAGCTTCGCGTCAGCAAGGATTTGATTCATTTCGCGTCCTCCCTACCCTTATTTAGCAGTTCTTTCGCGTCTTATTTCGCATCGTTTTCACGTCATTCCCTAACAATTAGGGCTTATTTAGCTAATTTAGCTTATTTCGCGGGGGCCTTACCTTTATTAGCCTTCCAAACCTGCTTTGGACGCCCTTCGGTACGCAGGTTTTCTTGGTCGATCAACTGGCGGTCTTTCAAGTGCTTTAGTATTGATTCCAATTGTTCGGCGGTCTTATGCCCTTGGAATACAGACTGGGATATCTCTGACCGAGATAAACCTTTGCTGGACTGTTGAACAGCTTTGAGGACTTTCTCGGCGTCGGGATAACCGAGAGTTTCTCCAAATATGAATCGAGCGGATTCCTCACAATACTTCCAGACAGCAACCGCGGCTTTGAGGTGCTTGGTTCGGATTTTCTCGGAACGGTCGAGAAGTGCGTACACTAAAGAGAGGCGCGTGACGTGAGCATCGCCCCGAGCGGTGATCTCCCCAATTAGCCCAGGGGACTCTTTGAACAAATTCTGGTAAACGTGATCCCAGAGTTTCTTGGCTCGTTTAGACCTTTCTACTTCGTGAGGCTTTCTGGCAAAATCCAACGCCGACCGAAGCTTATCTTCCAGTGAGGTACGAAGCTTTGTGTCCATTTTAGGCGGGTCGGATAAGGACTTGGTGCGACGAACACACGTCCAGAGGAATCGGTTCACAAATCCGTTTCCTCCCTCTAGCCGTCCCAAGGTTCTAAGCGTCTCACCTTGGGTAATGTGACCAATTACCGATATGTGCGCTCCGGTAGCTCTGGCTGGGGAAACCTTCGATTGATTATTTAGGTCGCTTCCATCGAAGGCCTGACGAACAACTTCAGAGAGGATGCTGCCTTCGCGCTGCATCACTCGAATTACGGAAGAGAATTCCGTGCTGATAACTAATTTCCGTTTATCTGAAACGCCAGGATCTATCGTCTTGGTTTGCTTCTTCTTAGCGTTCAGCTTCTCGATAGGATCACGAACCGCCCAGATCAAGCCCTCACCTGATGCTAGTCCACCGTGGAGAATCCCCTCCTTCGCCCACCCATGGTCCAACTCCTTCAAGAACGGGCGAATCTCGGACCACGCCGTACCCTTCCGTGCCTTAGCCGTCGTACCGACCAACAGACAATTCAAGTTTGGGAAGTGCTTCGCCTCTCCTACTCGGATATATCGCCGGTGTCCGACAATATTTCCAAAGCCAACGAGTAGTTGCAGCAGTAATCCGGCAGCATCCGCTTCCGTGCAGGGGAGGATAGCTTCGACGATCTCTCCTGCCAGTCCTTGGAACGCATCCTTCTCTAAGTGTTTTGGCCAATCGTAATTATGCTGTTCGGGAAGTTCCTCGGTTGCGCCAATGTTGGCTAGCTCGTGAGCTACTCTGCGGACTTCTGCTTGGTTTTTATCGTTTATCGCTTTTTCCAATTTTACGAGACCTTGGCGGCGCTTCGTCTCATTGACAAATGTCTCTACCTGCCCTAGGACTACTTCATCGTCTTTGGTAGGAAGGTTGAACAGCCTTCGTATTTCATCTTTGTATTTCGGCCACACATCTTTTCGCTTTTTCCCCAGCCCTCCCTTCACGAGAGTTTTGACCGTTGTTTTACTGAGACGGGTCTTCGGATACTTCTCGTAGGTCTCGCAAACCCAGCGAGCGATATTCATGTGAAGCGGGTTTTTGAAATACTGGGCCCCGATGATGTCTCGAAGTTCAGGCTTGCGGACGAGCAGGTACAGAATCTTTCGTTGAAATTCATTATCTTGGGAATATTCGATCATAAAGCTCCTTTGCGATTTTCTTAATGTGGAATTGAAGTGGAGGTTTTCGCAGTCCCGCAAAGGAGCCTGCCAGACTTTCGCAGTCAAGGTAGGTTTGGCTGCTACTCGCCCCAACTTCAATCCCTAATTTAAGTTACCCCGGCCAAAAGCGGATTTGACCTTTGAAGCGACGTTAGCGACCACTACTGGCATTTTGGCATGTAATTTCCCGGGTTTATAGGGAGGGGATGCGAAATAAGCGAAATTAGCTAAATAAGGTGAAATCATTAGGAAAACCGTGAGAATCCATGCGGAATAAGGTGCGAAAGAAGCGCGAAATAAGGGTCCCGCCCGAGGCGTGAAAACTTGAATTCTCGGTTTCTCTCTCAGTTTCGTGCGCAAGGACTTGTTTACCGATAGCCAAGTACTTTCGCGGCTATTGGATGAAATCATGGAAAAAGCTGGACGGCATAATCCGAATGGCCGTACCTTATCCGCGCGCGCTGTTGACGGGTACGGGAGGAAGAAGTTGACCCGAAGACGGCATCAGCAAGGAATGCTTTTGGAACTGAAGAACGGATGGGCCGTGAGGTATTACGAAAATTGCGATGGCAATCGTCGCCGGATGCAGAAGTGGCTCGGTGATTTCCGAGAGCTGCCTACACGTTCGGCGGCCAAAAACGTCATGCAGGCCGAACTAGCCGTCGTCAATAAAACCGTCACGATCAACCCCACAATAACCTCAACTACGTTCCGAGTCGCAGCGAAGGAATGGATCGCAAAGTGCGAGACGCGGAAAAAGAAACAAATCAAGCCTAGCGTGCTCCACAATTGGCGGTGCATCCTACGAAACCACTTGAACGATCTCGGTGAACTGTTGCTGGAAGAAGTAGGTAACAAAACGATGCGATCTCTAGTGGATAGACTCGACACAAAGGGCCTGGCTCCCGCCACGATCAAGAACATTTGTTCGGTCGTGAAATTAGTGCTGAAGTCCGTGACCGACGAGGAAGGCAACCGCACGCAGCTTAGGGATTGGAATCGCGAATTTATCGATGCGCCAGAAGTAGACGCGGAGCAACAGAACACTCCATCGTTTACTTCCGAGCAAGTCACGGCGATTCTAAAGGCAGCGAGCGGACGCCTACAGATGGCCGCTATCCTGTTCGCGGCAAGCGGACTAAGGGCTGGCGAATTGCTAGGTCTGGAAGTCCGGCATTTTGACGGAACTTCGGTCAAAGTCGAGCAGTCGGTTTGGGGCGGCAATAATCGGGTCAACAGCCCCAAAACGAAAAATGCTCGCCGAGTGGTGGACTTGGACCCGGGTGTCGCTGCCTTACTCCGAGAGTTCATCGGAGAGCGTACATCGGGATTCATTTTCCAAACGACAACTCGCAAACCCGTAACGCAAACCAATCTACTCCGGCGGGAACTACACCCGCTACTGGAGTCTCTGGGAATTCCGATCCGTGGGTTTCACTCATTCAGGCGTTTTCGCATTACAGTTTTGAGACAGGCCCGCTGCCCGGAGAGCCTCTTGCGATACTGGGTAGGCCATTCCAAGAAGGGCATCACGGACACGTACGACAAGAGCAGCGAAGATTTGGCGTACCGGAAGGACGTTTGTCGGGCCATGGGAGTCGGATTTGAGCTTCCAAAAACTCTCACCGACAAACGTTTCAAAGTGGAGAAAACGTCCGAATCGGTCCTTAACGGACGTTTTACCGAAGTGGCGGAAACGGAGGCAATCCCTTGCTAAACCCCGTGGATATTGGGGAAAATTTGGTAGGGGCGGTGGGGATCGAACCCACGACCTTCGGCTTAAAAGGCCGCTGCTCTACCACTGAGCTACGCCCCTAAAAAGTGGATTCAACATCTTACATGAAAAAGACTTGGCGGACATGTGTGACTTGCGGGAAATCTGACGAGCGAGTTAGAGCCTCGTTGCCAATGAGACTTTTTTTGAGGCTTACTGACGCCTTTCGAGACCAGCTCAGAACAGAATGGATGGCAGGTAGGCGCCGGCCGGTTCGTTGTACAGCCCGATGGTCATCAACGTGTTCGGCTGGACCACGCGCAGGCCATGCTCGAGACACCAGCGAAAGAGTTCGGCGTTGCGCGTCGGGACCAGAAGTCCGGGGCCTTTAAATTCTGTCGCGGCGGCAATCAACGCTTGCAAGTCCTGATTGTTTTCGCCCACCGCGTGGCCGAAAAAGGCTAGTGTGGTAGCGTAAGCCCTGACTCGCCCATCGAACTCCGCTACTACTGCTGTTCCGTGCTGAATCGCGTCGCTCAGTTCCCCTCCGCGATCGTGTCCGTGAACTTGCAAACACAGCGCATTACAAGCGGCGAGGTCCGCCGCTAGCGCGGGACGCACCCGGTATCCCGATGGTGTCTGCTGAATCGCCGGTCCCTGCATGCAGGCCAGCGGTTCCCGCACCACGAAACCAAGCTTGGCATACAACGACAGCGAGCGATTGTGGTAGGCCGACTGCACTAGGCGGATTCCGGCGAATTTTCTTTCGGTCGCCCGCGACATCACGGCCTGCATCAATTGGCGGCCGGCCGCGCGATTCTGCACCGCGGGGTCTACAGTGATCGGCCCCACGCCGGCTATAGTCGTCCGTTCGTCCAGACAATTGCTGCCGATCAGCTTTCCGTCCTCTTCTGCCACCACGCAGAAAAAACCCGGATGCGAGAACATCGTCGAAAGAATACCGATGGCCACTTCGGGAACGGGCAGCTCCGGAGGAAAATTATGCTCAGCCGCCACCTTGCCGAAGGCTTCGAAACAAATTTTCCCGCACACTTCGGCATCAGCGCCAGTGGCTCGGCGAATGCGGAGCGAGTGCGGCTTCAGGCTGGACCCGGGCGCGAGTGCCATGACGATCTCCTATTCAAATTGTGGTGTTCAATTCGTGGCTGGAACGGCGCGGTGGGCTGCTATCGCTGAACAAGCGCTTAGCTCGCTGCGTCGCGGCTGCGAACAAGAATCAACAGAGGGATAGTAGCAAGAATCCGGGCAATTTTATCCGGCCTGCGCCGAATGTGCGCGTCGTGAATTCCTCGCCGGCCTTAGGGAACTTTATTGTTGCGCGGGCGCGGTGTTCAACGCGTTGGTCTTGGCTGCGGCGTTGGGTTCGGCCGCATTGGCCGCGGCCGCATTAGGAACCTGATAGCGCATCAGGAACGGGTGAAACGGCGTCACCTCGAACGGCATTTTTTCACGCGCCGAATTCAGGGCGACCGGCTTGGCTCTCAAAAGTTCTACCTTGTCGTCCCAGGGATTCACCTTCACCCGGGCGCCCAGAGGCAATGCCGCCACCTGGTCCAGCTTGCCGGCTTGCAGCGCAGGTCCCAGACTTTGCAGCTCGGCGCTGAGCGCCACGCCGTTGCCTAGGCGCGCGTCAATGAGCGACGGCAGCGCTGCCGAACCCGCCGCGAGTTGTTTCAGAAAGAGCGACGCGTTTCCGAGCTTTTCCTTATAGGGAGAATTCTTCAACAATTCCACGGCTTTCCTGTTGGACATGTCCACGTCCGCGGGCGTGGCCTTGAACGAAAAACGCGACAGCGCTTCGCCGGCGGTCACCAGCGTGGTGTCGCTGAATCCCCACTGATCCGTCGATGGTTTGGTGATCATGATGGACGCCAGTTCCTTGGCGAGCACGGCAGCCAGGCTGGCTTCGTCCGGCAGGACGTCCAGCAAGCCGCGGCTGATGACGATGGTATGTCCGATCGAAAAAGTCTCGAGCGTGCTGGTCAGCATCACCCGGCAGTGAACGTCGACGTCCAGGTTGTTGGTGACTTCCAGGTTGTTGACCACGGTCTCCAGGGTTTTGTCCACTTCTCCCCGAGGCGCCAGCAATCCGATTCGTTGCAGGCGGTCGATTACGCCCGATTCCGCCCGCTCCTGCCATTCGCGCTCGGCTTGAACCGGAGAAAGATCTCCCGCACCGTGACTATTTTCAAGTCCCGCGCCCTGATTGAAATCCACCGGGCGGTTGAGACTGGTCAGGTTGTAGCCCCACAAGCGGGTCTGTGCTTTGAAACGAATCGAAGATGCCGAGGAACTCTTCAGTTCCGATTCCTGACTGTAGACGAACGCTGGCAGCCAGAGATTCGGCTGGAGGTTCATGCGCCAGCTATCAAAATGCAGATTGTTGCCAGTCCCTTCACTGCCGGATGAGGTCAGCATCCCATTGAAGCGCACAATCGCGAATCCTTGATCTTCCGCCCAGATGCGGCCGTAGAAGCTATCCTTGCCGGCCTTGGGCAGTGGGACTACGTCAAAGATCGCGCAGCGCACTTCGCCCAGAAATTCGCGCCCGACGTAAGTGAATTGGTAATGCTGGCGATCGAACCGGTCCGCGTCAATGTAAACCATCTGAAGAAAGCCGTGCGGAACGGCGGTAGAAGATCCCTCCAAATGCGAAAACGGATTAAATCCCGCGATTTTGCTTTTCTTCTTATCCAGCATCGAATCGTCCACGATGCCTTTCGCGAGCTCCGCCTGCCCCAGGAAATAATGGTCGCGAACCGGCACGATACCCATCTCCGCATCGGGTTTCATGTCCTGAATGTAGGTCTCAACGATCGGGCTGTACTGCCGGATTACGGCAATTTCGTCATGTTCGCGCGCAATAATACGATCGATGGCTTGGTCCGCCGTGGTCACCGCGCCGCCGGACGAAGTGCCGGTCTGCGATGGAGCGCGATTGGCTGTCTGCGCCTGCGCCGCTGCCGCGCCCACGAAAATACCCGCCGAGATGACCGCGATAGCAAATCGATTCAGTGCGTGCATGGATTCTCCTCCGAAAGCCGGTTCACTGCTGACTCTGCTGTCTGGACCCTACGTGATCAATAAGCAAGGATAGCAAGGAGGGACGTCCTGCGAGCCAGCCGCCCGCCAAGGTGTGACCTATGAATTGCCTGTCCTTCGGAACAGTCCCAGGCGAAAGAAATGGCGAAAGTTATGTGACAGGCCCGGATTCATGACGCGCATTCGTGGTGCAAGGCGGTCATCGGGTCGGCGCACATGGCGCGCCGAGCTGCAATGTCCGGTAACGCGACTAATCAGGAGTTCGCCAGTCTGTGTTTGAAAGCGAACGCCGCCCTGAACAGACCCAACCAGAAAAACCAGATCGATTTGGACGGGCCCGCAGTGGGCTGGGAATACCTAGTGTGCGCAAATCGACTGTTGCACGCAGGAGATTGCGGGATGGAATCTTTCGCATCGCTGTCGGTCCGAGAATGCGCCCGAAGCGGCGGAGCAAGCCGTGCCCCAGCGACTTCCCAAGTTGCAATCGGCTATAGCGGCGGACCCGCCTCACGACGGCTCACTGATAACGGTTGAAGGAGATCGCAGTCGTACGGTTTCGCAACGGCTTCGTCGCTTCCAACCTTTTCCCCTTCATAAGCCCTTTGCCTTTCTTTGTCTTTTTCGAGGCCATCGTTCC
>Ga0307474_10002721_pt1 | contig 12705 bp, 12 predicted proteins | sample atmos_gasesECM1C_2_FD_203312 | JGI IMG/M metagenome (GOLD analysis project Ga0307474, IMG submission 203312) | Hardwood forest soil microbial communities from Morgan-Monroe State Forest, Indiana, United States - atmos_gasesECM1C_05 | ecosystem: Environmental > Terrestrial > Soil > Temperate... | reverse complement strand
ATAAATGCAAACAACATTTGCGAGTGCGAAAATAGAAAAGCTTTGGTGTGAGCCCTGAAAGGCAATACCCGCGGCGCCCCGGCTGCACGGAACCGATCCTAGTTCAATCGAGGTTCAGAAACGGCTGCCACGGCGGTGCTGCCAGCAGCGTCTTTACCGGCGGAGCATCGGATGATCGAGTAACCAGGGCTACGTCTCTACCGCAAGGTTTGGAAGATCGCTCAGAATTGATTCATCGCGGTCGATTGAGGTTTCGATCGGAGCCGTATTTCCGAGCGGCAACGCTGGTGGCAGAGGTGATGTTTCTAGCACGTCGTACGGCATTTCGGCGATGCATATATAGCCGGTGAGGCGCACCATGTAGAGCCAGTCGGCGACGGCGAAATAGGCGAGCGTCACGAGCACGATGCCGGCGACAACGATTCGCGCAGGCGCAACTCGGAGCAAAGCCAGCGGGAAGGAAAGCGCAGTCGCGGCCATGCTGAACGCAACCAAATGGGCGAGAGCAGTCCAAATACTCACCGCGAAGACCGGACCGATATGATCTCGCGAGAAAGCGACGGCTGCGGCGATTGAGGCCCATGAGTCATTGCCGTTGCGGACAGCGAATATTGCGGCCAGCGACAGCCACCAGTTCAGCGCCCAGCCCGCCATGCAGATTAGCGAGGCCATCGCAAGAAACAGAATAAGGCTAAGGCCCGGCCGCGGATTTGCTTTGGTGGAGACAAAGCTGGCGAGAATGGCGGTCCCGACGAAGGCGAGGACCGCTGACAGCACCACAACAACGCGCAGGAAATTGAGATCGATTAGGGAGCGTATCGGCCTTGGCTTTTCCGCGATCGATGTCGGGGCGCACGTGTTGAACGCTACGTCTGCACGGAAGTAGGCGAGCAGGGCGCGCACCGTCGCCAGACGCCCCACGGAAGCCGCTAAGATCCATAGCAAGGAAAGCGCCAAGCTCGCGAGCAAAGCTGCGAGGGCGGCGCGGTTAAGGCTGCCCCGTAGTATGTGCGTGATCGCCCGGCCTACGAGCGCAGGCTGCCGAGTCGACAGCAGAGCAGAATCGGCCTTGGTCACGGGCAGCGTGTCGAGATATTCAAAGCAATAAAAACTGGATAACGCGGCGGCGGTTGCACCAAGCACCCAGCGCCATGAAATTTCGGCAAACGTCAGCGATGGCCTGCGAAGCACAACGCGAAAGCCTTCGATGGTGGGCGATGGCAAGGACAATTCCCCTTCTATCGTAAGCATACTGCTAATCATCAAAGAAACTTTACACATATCGTCCGCCGGTAGGTGCATCCGACCGTGACCCGTCGGCATCTCTTAAATGAGGCAGCAAGAAAGGAACAATTTTAGAAATGAAGTTCGTACAACGTTTAACTTCGTTCGCTATCGTAGCCCTTGTGCTCTCATTGAGCGCGTTCGCCAAGGACAGTCATTCGGGGAAGTTCACTTTGTCAGAGACAGTGCAAGTTGGATCTACACAGCTTGCCCCAGGCGACTATAAGGCTGAGTGGAATGGTCCGGTCAATGATGTAAAGATTGACTTCATACAGAATGGCAAGACTGTAGCCACGACGCAGGGTAAAATTCAGAACCTGCAGAAACCTTCGCCCTATGACGCAGTGCTTACAAAAACACTTCAAAACAACACAATAGAACTCAGCGAGATCGACTTCGGAAATCATACCGAGGCTCTGGTGATCGGAGGAGAGTAAGAACGGTCGTTCTGATTCGAAGCGGGCCCGTACTCTGCGGGCCCCTTTTTTATGCGTGGAACTGCATCACTTCACAACAATATTTACCAGCTTGCCGGGAACGTAGATTTTGTTAACGATCTGCTTGCCTGCGATGAGAGACCGCACTTTTTCATCGGCAAGCGCGCGATCGAGAACGTCATCTTTGGTGGCGTCAGCGGGCACAGTGATGCGACTGCGCAACTTTCCATTGATTTGCACAGGGATTTCGAGTTCGTCCTCTTTGGCGAGCGCGGCATCGTATTTTGGCCAGGGAGTTTTGAGCAGGTTTCCCTTTTCGCCAAGCATCTCCCACAGTTCGTGGGCGAGATAGGGGGCGAAGGGCGCGAGCAAGAGGACCAAGTCGCGCTGCACTTCAGCGAGTAGCGCAGCGGGTACATGCGGTTTCTCGGATTCGACCTGGAAGGCACCGCTGTCTAACACGCCAGGCCGGTAGGCCCCGCCGTACATCGTATTCACCAGTTCCATGATGGCGGAAATGCAAGTATTGAAATGCCAGCGGCCCTGGAAGTCGTCACTGACACGCTTGATGGTTTGGTGTAGCTTGCGTTGGATAGCGCGCGCTTCCGGCGGCAAGTCCGCGGGCACCGGTTTGTTCCAATCCGGATGATTCAGTTGAGCGTTGCGGACTACGAAGCGATAGACGCGGCCTAGGAATCTTTGAATGCCCTCGATACCGGAATCCTGCCAGTCGAGGTCGCGGTCGGGAGGAGCGGCGAAGAGGCTGTAGAGGCGCGCGGCGTCGGCGCCGTAGCGCGCGACCATTTCGTCCGGGCTGACGATGTTGCCCAAGCTCTTCGACATTTTTGCGCCATCTTTGATGACCATACCCTGTGTGAAGAGTCTCTCGGCTGGTTCGTCGTTGGCAATAAGGCCGAGGTCGCGCATGAACTTTGTCCAGAAGCGTGAGTAGATCAGATGCAAGATAGCGTGCTCCACTCCTCCGATGTACTGGTCGATGGGAAACCAGTATTGCGCAGCCTTCGAGTCGAACGGAGCATGGTCGTTGTGCGCGTCAGTGTAGCGATAAAAATACCAAGACGAATCGACGAAGGTGTCCATGGTATCGGTTTCGCGGCGTGCCGGACCGCCGCACTTAGGACAAGTCGCGTTGACGAACTCCGGGACCTGGCCGAGCGGCGATCCGCCGGCGATTGTGATATCGACATCCTCTGGCAAAATCACGGGCAAAGCTTTTTCGGGCACGGGAACGATGCCATCTTTCTCGCAATAGAGCATTGGAATGGGCGTTCCCCAATATCGCTGGCGCGAGATTCCCCAATCTTTCAAGCGATAGGTAATGGTGGCTTTGCCGAAACCTTTTTCCTCCGCAACGGCGGACATTTTCTTGATGGCCTCGGCGCACTCGAGGCCGCTGTAGGGGCCGGAATTGATCAGCATGCCATCGTGTCCAACGTAGGGAAGAGGCGGCTCGGCCATGGTTTCTTCGGGGTCGTTCGAAACTGGAAGAACAACCAGGCGAATTTCGAGTTTGTACTTTTTTGCAAACTCGTAGTCACGCTCGTCGTGGGCTGGGACGCTCATGATGGCGCCCGTGCCGTAATCCATGAGAATGTAGTTCGCCACCCAGAGGGGAACTTTTTCGTGGTTGAACGGATTGATGGCGTAACGTCCAGTGAAGACGCCGTGCTTCTCGATTTCGCCGATGTCGCCTACTTCTTTGGCCTTGCGCTGCTCGGCGATCAACTGATCGACCTGGGCGCGCAAGTCGGCGTTGGCGGTGGTGAGATCGGCAATGAGCGGATGCTGAGGCGCGAGTTGCACCGAGGTCGCGCCGAAGATGGTATCGACGCGCGTGGTGAAGACGCTGATGGTGGAACCGGCAGGGCCAAAACTGCCGTGGTTCTCTGCGTAGTCGAGCTTGAAATCGACGAGCGTGCCTTCGCTGCGGCCGATCCAGTTCCTCTGCATGGTTCGGACTTTTTCGGGCCACCCGCCGAGCTTATCGAGGTCACGCAATAGTTCATCGGCGTATTTAGTGATGCGCAAAAACCATTGCTCGAGTTCGCGCTGCTCGACGAGAGTGTCTTCGTGGCGCCAGCAGCGGCCGTTTACAACCTGCTCATTGGCAAGCACGGTGCAGCACTTCGGACACCAGTTCACCAGACTTTTCTTACGATAGGCCAGCCCCTTCTCGTAGAACTTGAGAAAGAACCACTGATTCCAGCGGTAGTAGTCCGGCAAACAGGTTGTGACTTCGCGCGACCAATCGTAGGCAAAGCCGAGACGATTCATCTGCGCCTTCATCTTGGCGATGTTGCCAAGGGTCCACTGGCGCGGAGGGGTGTTGTTCAGAATGGCGGCGTTTTCAGCGGGCAATCCGAATGAATCCCATCCCATAGGATGAAGAACGTTATAGCCGTTCATCCACATATAGCGGGCGAGGGCGTCACCGATGGAATAGTTGCGCACATGTCCCATGTGCAGCACACCGGAGGGGTACGGCAACATTTCGAGGACGTAGAATTTCTTCTTAGTGGAGTCGGCTGCGTCGGCTGCGTAGAGCTGGGGATCGCTTTGCCAGCGTTCGAACCACTTGGCTTCGACGCGCTGGTGGGCATAGCGTTCGTCCTGGGAACGGGTGCCGGCGGAGGCGGGTTCTTCCTGGGTTTTGTCTTGCGGCATAAAGAAGACCAGAGAGTACGGATAAACCTTAGATTTTACAATGAGGCAGGGGAAGCGTGTGAGCAAGAAGCCCTTGGCCAGGTCAGCGATAGACGTCTTTTCGGCGCCCGAGTTCGAGGACCAGGATTGTGATGCGTTCGTCCTGGCTATCGCAGATCAGTCGGTAAGCGCCGAGGCAGGCTTACTTTTTCTGGTCTGGGCCGCATGGTGACCTTGCCACGGTTTCCTGAACCCAGCTGGCAGATTTGGGTCTTTGGCAGCTGCGAGCGACAGTGGCGCTCCGAGGACAGCCGAGGGAGCTGTCCCACCCTCATCGGTCAGACAACTGTTTCCGGGGCAGGCTTTCGGGGTGATTCTTGAGTTTGTCGTAGTCGCGAGTGTGGACGCGAAGACCGTACTCTTGTGTGCTTTTGGTATAGCCAGCGACGAGTTGCTCCTGATAGTGATCGAGATAGAAATCAAAGGGATCGCGCGGATCCATATCGATCATAATGAGGTCGGCATCGTGCATGGTAAGTTTGCCGAAGCGCAGTTCGCCGCGGCCGAAAGCCATGTAATTGCCGGATTGTTGGACGGCGAAATTCGACCGCTGGGGTTTGCCGAAGACCTGAATAATGTCGTTGCCCCGAAGACGAACTGAAGTCACTTTTCCACGAATGTGCGGGGGAGGAAGAATTTGTTCGGGATCGAGAATCAGGTCATCTTTCTCGACTGTGATGCCGTGAACTGCATTGGTGTTGACGAGGCGGGCCAGGTCGACGCCCAGTAGATCCAGCAGACCTTTGACGGGCAGGTGCGCCGCTTTCACATGATCGGCGTGGAGCCGGATTCGTCCGCCAGAGTCCGCGGAAAGAGCTCCGGTGGTTTCAAAAGAAATATCCCCTTTCTGATGGAGCTTGCCTTTGATGATCAACTGGTTGTTCTTGCTCTCGATGCTCAGATTCTTGATGGGAGCGTTAGGGGAGGAAAAGACATTCTCGTTCAGGACCTGAGCCAGTGACTGGCAACTGATCGCAATTTCGGCCGAGGTCAAGACGAGGGTGAAGGCGTTTTTGTCGTCAAAGATAACGATGTCGCTGGAGTTGGTTGGCGTGAGTTGGCCTTGCAAGCGAATAATATGGACGGCGATGGGCTCACTGAAGTGATACATGACATTCTTCATCGCAACTTGCACAGCGTGCGCGTCCGGCGTATCGCTGGGCTGAGCAGACACATCGCTTGGCAGAAGATTGAAAATCGCCGCAAAGAAGACAGATCGAACAGCGAGACGAGTCAGGACCGTGGTGGTCTTCATGAGAATTAGGATGCCATGATCGTCAAGATCGGAAGGTTAGCACACAAGCTTCTTGAGGGCGTCGACATTCCTGCGGTCGTCGCCGGGTTGATCGATGGGGGTTTCAGCGATGAAGGCGACATGAGCGAGGCGTGGGTCGTTGAGCAGAATGCGGAATGGTTTGATGCCGATGGTACCTTTTCCAATGTGTTGATGGCGGTCGAGCTTCGATCCTCGAGGAGCCTTGGCGTCGTTGCAATGGATGACTTTCACATGGTTCAAGCCGACAGTCGTATCGAGATGTTGCAGGGTCTGGTAGATGCCCCCTTCGCTGACGAGGTCATAGCCGGCGACGTGCGAGTGGCAGGTATCAATGCATGCGGCAATGGGAACGATGCCACGGAGGCGGCCGATGATTTCGGCGACTTGCTCGAAGCTAGCTCCGAGAGAGAATTCGGCACCGGCGGTATTCTCGATGAGGATGGTCAGACCAGATCGCGCGAGGTCGAGACCTTGGGTGGAAGCCGCAATGGCAGCGGCGGTTTGCAACAGGCCCGCTTCGCGATCGGAGCCGCGAAATGAGCCGGGGTGCAGGACGAGGTACTCGGCGCAAACTGCGAGTGCGCGCTCTACTTCGCCGCGAAAGGCTGCGATGGATTTCTCGAGAAATAGTTGATTGATGCTGGCGAGGTTTACCAGATAATTCGTGTGAACGGCAAGCGGCCGGAGATCGTATTTGGCGCGGAGGCTAAGCATTTCGTCGCACAGTGGATGGCTTAGTTCGTACGGAGCCCACTGGCGCGGGCTCGAGGAGAAAATTTGCAGCGTGTTGCAGCCCAGGCGGTAGGCCCGTTCCGCGGCCTTGTGAATTCCTCCGGCGGTTGAGGTGTGGATGCCGATGCGTCGAGCAGTGAGCAGGGGAGGCCGTCTCGGGGCGGGCCGGGCGAGGACGTCTTGTTCGCGGGCCATGGAGCGAGGCACTTGGAAAGTATAAAGGCGAAGGTGGATTTTGTGGACGCGGCTTGCTACTTTGTTGCGGCGCATCGGGAGGATCTTTCAAAGTGGTGGACGGGATGCAGTGCGCGTGCTGCGTTTGCGGTGCAGCGGGGGGCAACGGTAGACTTGATTGGGGCGGATCTCTTGCAAGTGGCGGCAACTGCGAGTCGAGCTGCGCTCGACATAGACGGGCAGGAGTGCCCGTCTCCACATACGTAGAAAAGGATTGCCGAGAGCGGATGCACCGACGTTATTCGTGATGGTCAGATAAAGGGGAATCTATGTTAGTCGTGATGAAGGCGCATGCTTCGGAAGAGCAGGTGCGTAGCGTTTGCGAAAAAATCGAGAAGCTGGGCTATCGCGCGCACGCCATGCCGGGAGCGCAGCGCACCGCGATTGGCATCACCGGAAATAAGGGCGAGGTCGAGCAGGGCACGCTGGAAGAGATGGCCGGCGTGCAGGAGGTTATTAAAGTCTCCAAGCCCTATAAGCTGGTGAGCCGCGACATCAAGGAAGACAACACGATCATCCGTTTTGCCGGGACGGCGGCGACCATTGGCGGGCCGGGGCTTGCGATCGTCGCGGGACCGTGCGCCATCGAGAGCCGGGAGCAGGCCTTTGCCGTCGCGGAACGGGTGCATCGCGCCGGCGCCCAGTTTTTTCGCGGCGGAGCTTACAAGCCACGCACGTCCCCTTATTCATTCCAGGGACTGGGCGAAGAAGGCCTGCAAATAATGGGTGAGATTCGTCAGAAGTATGGGATGATGATTATCACGGAAGCAATTGATAATGAATCACTTGACCTCGTGGAAGAGCATGCAGACATGATCCAGATTGGGGCGCGGAACATGCAGAATTTTTCGCTGCTGAAGCGGGCTGGACGGGCCAAGAAGCCGGTACTGTTGAAGCGGGGCATGTCTGCGACGCTGGAAGAATTTCTGATGGCGGCAGAATACATTCTGAGCGAAGGCAATTACAACGTGGCGCTGTGCGAGCGCGGAGTGCGTACGTTTGCCGACCATACGCGCAACACGCTTGATCTGAGTTTAATTCCGGCGGTGCAGCGGTTGAGCCATCTGCCGATTTTTGTGGATCCCAGTCACGGGACAGGCAAGCGAAACAAGGTTACGCCGCTGTCTCGTGCTGCCGTGGCGGTGGGCGCGGATGGTCTGATGGTGGAAGTCCATCACCAGCCGGATCAAGCGATGTCAGATGGCCCACAGTCGTTGTTTCCCGATCAGTTTGATGAATTGATGAAGCAGGTACGCCAGATTGCGGCAGTGGTGGGCAGGACGGTGCCGGGGATTGAGGTTAGGGAGACGGTGGGGGTGAAGTAGGCCATCCACCAAGTTAGTTTGGGGGCTATGCGAATTCCGCGACGAACTGCTTCAATCGGTTCCCTAAGCCTCGCGGCGGGGGCTCTCGGCGGCGTTTTGTTTGCGCAGAATGTGCCCGATAAATCGGCCGACAACTCAGCCGGGCGGAGCGCGGAACCGGTCTACCGGGTGGGCAAAGCTGTCAGCCTGCTGAGACCGATCTATACCCCCAGCCCAGAGATCAGCTCGGAAGCGAAAGAGCCGAAGTATCAGGGCAACAGTCATAGTGATGGCGATTGTGTCCGGAGGAGGAGATGTGACCGACGCGGAGGCCATTGATCCTGTGGGAATGGGCCTTGACGGAAGGGCAGTCGAAGCAGTGCGCCGCTGGAAGTTCAAGCCAGCAACTAAGGACGGAAAGCCAATTGCTGTGAAAGTCACCTTCGAGGGTGAGTTCGACCAGTGAAAGCAGCGCGCCGCGTAGTCCCTTCTAATCGTGCTCCAAGCTGTGCAAAGAACTGTAAAGTTTGTGGCGTTTTTACCGAAGCTGAGACAAGCTAAAAGGCGTGGAAGGGATTTCGAGCGCGCAGCTGCTTTTCGAAACCGTCACCCCGCTTAAGTAGTCAGATCTGAGAATTGCACAACTGAGTGAGAAACCGGCTTATGTTCCGCAGAGATGGTAATTCAGCGATAACGATAATCGTTTTGGGAGCGACGCTGCTGGCATGTCCGCGCGGAATGTTTGCCCAGCATGGAGGCGGAGGCGGACGGATCGGGGGCTCCTCTGCTGGCGGAGGCGGATTGAGCTCAGGCAACCATGCTAGTGGGGTCGACGCCAAGGACGACTTGCGAAACTTTCACCAGATCATGGCGGTGCAGGCTAGCAGTGAACAGAAGGTCGCATATGCAGCAATCGTGAAGAGTACAGCCGCGGCTGGCGCGGAATTGCAACGGTTTGTGGAACTATTGAGCAAAGGACAGAATGCGCCCGAGGTTGCCCGGCACGATAAGAGTTTCGAGGAAGCAATCGAAACCGCGCGGACATTGAACAAGCGATTTCTGGAGGGATTCTCCGAAGTACAAAAATCCGGGCTGAAAGAAATCACTAAGAGGCTGGGAAAAGCTGATTCTGAACTTGCACAACAGGCGAAGGTGCTCGATCAGGAAGTTGAAGCGAACGCAGCTGCTCCACAGATGGCAGGCTCGGCACAGAATCTGGAGCGCACCCTCACGATCTTTCAGGGCGAGCAAGCCGATCTGGGCGAGGAAATGAGCATTGCGCCGTCTAGCAAAGGGCAGGATTCTGCCTTCAACCTTCCACCGGTAAAGAACACGGTCAAATTTTCAGATCAGGCAATCACGGTCATTACGTCCGGAGTGGTTTCGAACAGTGTGGCCGAAGGCGGCGGCAACACGTTTGCAGTGCAACTGACCGCGGACATGTCGGACCTGCAACAGACGATTGCGGATGTGCTGCGCGTTCGACTCGACCAGGCGGATCGATGCGGGGAACGGATTGCAGTGCAGACTGCAGCCCTCACGCCGCAGGGATCTGTAGCCGTGGTGACAACGCAATTGCACTACGAACGTTGGACGTGCAACACGATGTTCGGCAGGGAGAACATGAATGAGATGGTGGAAGGTAACGGAACGATCGAGGTAAAGATGACACCCGCCGTTGCAGAAGACGGTACGTTGCGACTAGTGACGCAGTTAGGGCGTGTCGAGGCCGAAGGCTTGGTTGGTGAATTGCTGCGCTCTTCCACTCTGGGGGAGACGCTGTGCGCTAAGATTTCAGATTCAGTTCTTTCGGCTTTGCTCCAAGGCGGGGATTTCAAAGCGGCGCTACCCGCCGGAGCACGCAGCTATGCGACGCTGAGGCGCGCGCAGTTTCAGGGAACGGGCTTGGGGCGTTTGATAACGGTGCTCAATGGAGAGATTCGTGTCTCGAACGAGAATCTGCTCGCAGTAACCAGTCAATTGAGGGAACGATCATTGCAGTCACCCCAGGGATCGGCGCCGCGTCCTGAACTGGTGGCACGGTAGTGGGGCCTCGAAGAACTGCTCTTTGGTAGTCTTGTGGCTTTCGACTTTGCTGCAAAGCAGCTTCATCTTGCGAAAACTCCTGTTGATTGTTGTTTTTATTCCGCTGCTCGCTGCGGCCGGGTGGTGGTATTTCCGCGAGCAACCCCTGCCCGATTACGGTCCCGCATACCGCGAATATGCTTACGTCAGCAATGGCAAGAGCAATACGGTCAGCGTGATTGATCTGCGGACGTTTGAGCTGGCGAAAACTATTTCCGTGGGCACATCGCCGACCGGGATCGCGGCCAACAGCAAGAAGAATGAAATCTACGTGGTGAACTCCGGGTCGAATAACGTCAGCGTGATCGATGCCGAGAAGAATGCCGTGGTAGCTACCATTGGGGTCCACGGTCGGCCGTACTTCATCGATATCTCGGAAGATGGCACACGGGCTTATGTGGCGAACTCGGGGTCGGCGAATGTATCGGTGATCGACCTGGAGAAGCGAACTGTGCTGGGAAACGTGCGGGTGGGCTCCGCTCCAGGACTAGCGCGGGTTTCGCCGGACGGCGTGACCGTGGTGGTCTCGAACCGCAGCGACAATACAGTGTCAGTGATCGATGCTAAGCTCCTGCGGGTTCGGGCTACGCTGGCGGTATGCCGTCAACCAGAGGATATCGCCATCCTACCGGATTCGAGTAAAGCCTTCGTCGCTTGTTCAGGTTCATCGCAAGTTGCATCCATTGCGCTGGCCGCGAACAAAAACAGCGAAACAGCTGACCGAGTGCTGGCATTGCTGGATGTAGGACGGACGCCCGTAAGTCTGGCGCTAAAGCCGGACGGCGGCGAGATGATGGTTTGCGATTTCGATTCGGACAGTATCTCAATCATTGAAACGGCGAACGATGAAGTAGGCAGTAGCGTGCTCATCGGCCAACATCCGGCGCGGGGAGTGGTTACGCTTGATAATTCGCGGCTGTATGTCAGCAATTTCGGGTCGAACAGCGTGGCGGTCTACGACATTGAGATGGGCAGGCGCATAGCGACCATGCCCGTGGGCAGCCATCCGGATGCGATGGCACTCTCGCAGGATCAGAGGTACTTGCTAGTGCTCGATACGCAAGCCGGGGACGTGACGGTGATCCAGAAGCGCACCGCACGTAAGCTGGAGCCGACCGAGTACTCCCTGCTGACGATGATTCCTGTGGGAATGCAGCCGAACGGGGTGGCTGTGAAGTCATTCATGGTAAACAAGCCGGCCGAGACGAAATAAAGGGCGCGCCCACAGTCAGTGACCGACGTGAGAAAAGAGATGTGAGCGGAGCAAAGAGCTCGGTAGCGAGCTACGCCTCTACGAAGCGGCCACCGGCTTAGCGCAGAATTTGTCCAGTGCTGCTTTGAGGTCGGCGGCAATGGCTGGGGCCTCCCGGGACTCGATGTCGCGGCGCGGCATCATGTAAACGACCTGTCCGTCACGGAGAATGGCGATCGAGGGCGAGGACGGCGGCTGTCCGGTGAAGTATCCGCGGGCGCGTTCGGTGGCCGCGGCGTCTTGTCCAGCGAACACGGTATACGCTTTATCAGGAGGTGCGGCGTTCTGCAGAGCCATGCGGACTGCGGGGCGCATGCGGCCAGCGGCGCATCCGCAGATCGAATTCACGATCACCAAGGCTGTGCCGGACTGAGCATTCAGGGCGTGGTCGACCGCTTCAGCGGTGCGAAGTTCCGTGATACCCAAACGGGTCAGTTCTTCGCGCATGGGAATAACCATAATTTCCGGATACATTGCGTAGGCTCCTTTAATTCATGACAAAGTTGAAGTGAATCGATCGCTGTTTTGATTATACTCAGAACCACTGAACCGGCGCTCCAGACTCCTGCTGGCACTGACTTGGGCGTTGAAAAACCAAGTCGAACAATTTCGTGGGAAACCCTTAGGAGCTCGGCGGCAACGAAATCGAGGCGTATCGATTCGTTCACAGCACATAACGAGGGAGATCTTCCCCAATGGACAGAAGGTTAAACATTCTCAGTTCGTGGCTCCTGGCGAGTACGCTGGCTCTTTCGGTCTTGGGCACGGCATGCGCCGAACATCACTACCGAGTCTACGACCCCTACTACAGCGACTACCACGTTTGGAACGATGATGAAGTTGTCTACTACCATCAGTGGGCCCGCGACAACCACCGCGACGAACATCGAGACTTTCGCAAACTTCCTCCCGAGGAACAAAAGGAGTATTGGACCTGGCGTCACCGCCGCGGGGACCATGATCACGATCGGCACTAATAGAATCTCAGCCTTTGTCGAGCGGAGGAGTGAGGCGCATTCTAGCGAAGCACTGTAGGAGAACTCTGCGCAATAATCAGCGACCAATTGACCAGGTTGATGAAGCGGTCCGGCATGATTCCGATGAAAAGTGTCGCGAATGCCGCGACGGCGAGTGCGGCCCGCATCATCCAACTTACCGGTAGCACTCCTCGTTCTTCCGCTTGACCCATGAACATGGCGTTGGCCATCTTCAGATAATAGTAAAGGCCGAACACGGAATACAGCACGCCAAGCGAAGCCAGTGCGTAATGTCCAGTTTCGATGAGGCTGAGGAAGATGAAGTATTTCCCCCAGAAGCCGGCCAGTGGCGGAATCCCGGCGAGTGAGAGCAGGAAAATCAACATGAGCACGGCTTCAA
>Ga0307474_10002720_pt1 | contig 12705 bp, 9 predicted proteins | sample atmos_gasesECM1C_2_FD_203312 | JGI IMG/M metagenome (GOLD analysis project Ga0307474, IMG submission 203312) | Hardwood forest soil microbial communities from Morgan-Monroe State Forest, Indiana, United States - atmos_gasesECM1C_05 | ecosystem: Environmental > Terrestrial > Soil > Temperate... | reverse complement strand
TCGGCAAGGAATTCGGTTTAGGTCTTTTGGGCTAAAGGCCGCATGATCGAGAAACGACATAACGGCGCAGCGGGAGCCGCGCCCATGCAAGGCAACCTCGGCGAGATCCTCTAAAGCGGCACAGCGAAGCGGGCTCGTTTCGCTCGGCGGCTGTCGGACATTTTTTCGTCCCCTATTTCATCACTAGAGTTTCAATCCTTTTAGGTATTCGCGGAAGGGGTCGCCCAAGTCTTCGCGTTTTAGGGCGAATTCTACCGTGGCCTTTAAGAATCCGAGCTTGTCGCCGGTGTCGTGGCGGCGACCTTCATAGACGTAGGCATACATTTTTTCTTTTTGCAGGAGGAGGCGCATGCCGTCGGTGAGTTGCAGTTCTCCGCCGGTGCCGGTGGGAGTGTTGGCAAGGCAATCGAAAATTGCCGGGGTAAGAATGTAGCGGCCGATGATGGCCAAGTTCGAGGGAGCTTCTTCGGCTTTGGGTTTCTCCACCATGTTCTTGATTTCGAACAGACGATCGCCGAAGCGGCTATCATCGACCGGCTTGACGTCGAGGACGCCGTAGGAAGAAATCATTTTGCCTTCGATCACTTGAGTGGCAAGCACCGAACATTGGGTTTGATCGAAGACGTCGACCATCTGCTTGAGGCAGGGAACTTTGGCGTCGATGACATCGTCGGCGAGAAGAACGGCGAAGGGTTCGTGACCGACGAGTTCGCGCGCCATCAGAACTGCGTGACCGAGGCCAAGGGCCTCTCTCTGGCGAACGTAGGCGACATAAATCATGTCGGAGATGGAGCGCACAATATTCAGGAGGTCGGTTTTTCCGCGCTCTTCGAGCATGCGTTCGAGCTCGTAGCTGACGTCGAAGTGATCTTCGATGGCTTGCTTGCCGCGGCCGGTGATAATGAGAATCTGATTGCAGCCGGAGGCCATGGCTTCTTCGACTCCATACTGGATGATGGGCTTGTCCACCAGCGGGAGCATTTCTTTCGGCTGTGCTTTGGTGGCGGGTAGGAAGCGGGTTCCGAGGCCGGCGGCGGGGAATACGGCTTTGCAGACTTTCATCTTCGTCATAAGGGCGGTCGGTATATTCGAAGTAACAGTTGATTCTATCTTACTGAGGATGGCTGCCTCAGCGGCTACAGCCGCTATCTAGTGTGGAACGTTACGGCGCGGCTGAACCCGCGCCCTTTCAAAGCCGCGCCTGTTCAAAACCAAGCGCTCTTAAAACCTGGAACACTACCAACCCATGGTTTCGGAAACTAAGTTGGTCCGCTACTAAGTTGGTCCGCTGGCGGAACGAACTTCTGATGCGGTTTCTGCGCTGGCCAGTTGCTCTAATACGGTGCGAAGGGCGCGGAGGACTTCTTCGGCGGCGGTTGCTTTCAGGACAAACTTCAACATGCCGTCTGGGGTGAACTGCGCGCCGCGCTGGGCGGAGACGAAGCGAGCTAACTGCTCGGGGTCAACGGCGGCGGTTTGCTGGAATTTTAGAGTGATGAAGTCGCGTTTACGTTCGATGGCGTTGACGCCGACTTTCATGCACAACAGTTTTAGTGAGGCGTAGTCCAGCAGGTTGCGGACGGCGGGCGGCGGGGGGCCGTAGCGATCCTGCAATTCGGCGGCGACGTCGGTCAGTTGCGATTCGGTTTCGACGCGAGCAACGCGTTTGTACATTTGCAGGCGCTGATTTTCTTCGGGAACGTATTCCGCGGGAATGCGGATGTTGAGGCCGAGGTTGAGTTGGGTTTCGGCCTCGTCGGGCGCGGTTTCACCTTTCATCTCGCGGACGGCGCGTTCGAGCATCTGCGTGTAGAGCTCGAAGCCGATGGCTTCGATGTGCCCGCTCTGCTCTCCGCCGAGCATGTTGCCGGCGCCCCGGAGTTCGAGATCGAGGGCGGCGATTTTGAATCCCGCACCGAGATCGGAAAATTCTTTGAGCGCGGCGAGGCGGCGGCGGGCGATGGGCGTGAGTTCGATCTCCGGCGGCAGCATGAGATAGGCATAGGCGCGGCGGCTGGATCGTCCGACGCGGCCGCGGAGTTGATAGAGCTCGGAGAGGCCGAGCCGGTCGGCACGGTTAATCAGGATCGTATTGCACAGAGGGATGTCGAGACCGTTTTCGATGATTGTGGTGGAGACGAGGATATCGGCTTCGTGGTGCATGAACTTGAGCATCACTTTTTCGAGTTCGCCTTCCGACATTTGTCCGTGGCCGACGATGATTCGTGCGGGGGGAACGAGTGCTTGAATCTTGGCGGCGATTTCCCAGATGGTGTCGACGCGATTGTGAACGAAATAGATCTGGCCGCCGCGCTCGAGCTCTTGTTCGATGGCGGACTGGATTAATTTTTCGTCCCAACTGGCGACGACGGTTTGGATCGCCATGCGATCTTTGGGCGGCGTCTCGATGACACTCATGTCGCGGAGGCCGACGAGCGACATGTGCAGCGTGCGCGGAATGGGCGTGGCCGACATGGTCAGCACGTCCACTTGCTTGCGCATTTGCTTGATGCGCTCTTTGTGCCGGACGCCGAAGCGCTGTTCCTCGTCGACGATGAGGAGGCCGAGATCGGAAAATTTGATGTCTTTGGAAAGAATGCGGTGGGTGCCGATGAGTACGTCGATCTTTCCGGCTTCCGTTTTTTGCAGGATTTCTTTTTGCTGCTTCGGAGTGCGGAAACGGCTGATCATTTCGATGGCGACGGGGAAGGGCGCGAAGCGCTGCTTGAAAGTTTCGAAATGCTGGAAGGCGAGGACGGTGGTGGGCGCGAGAACCGCGACCTGTTTGTTGTCGCCGATGGCTTTGAAAGCGGCACGCATGGAGACTTCAGTCTTGCCATAGCCGACGTCGCCGCAGAGCAGGCGGTCCATGGGCTGGGACGATTCCATGTCTTTGATGACGTCTTTGATGGCTTGGGCTTGATCTTCGGTTTCGTTGAATTCGAAGGCGTCTTCGAATTCGCGGAACCATTCGTTGCCGGGCGGGAAAGCGTGTCCGACGGCGGTTTTGCGTTCGGCGTACAGCTTGAGAAGCTCGTCGGCCATGTCTTTCATGGCCTTCTTGACGCGAGCTTTCGTCTTTGACCAAGATTGGGTTCCGAGATGACTTAGAACCGGCTTGGCACCTTCGGAGGAGCGATATTTCTGCACCAGATCGAGTCGGGTGAGCGGGACGTAGAGGCGGGCGCCTTCGGCGAATTCGAGCAACATGAATTCGGCGGGGCCATCGCCGTGATTGATTTCCTTCAGGCCCTGATATTGGCCGATGCCGTGTTCGACGTGGACGACGTAGTCTCCGACTTGCAGATCGCGGAAGTCGGAGAGGAAGGCGGAGACTTTGGATTTCGAGCGCTGCGGACGCGAGGTCACGGCGTCGGATTCGTCGAAGAGATCCCGGGAGCCGAAGATTGCGAGATTCGCCCCCGGCAGCAGAACGCCGTCGGGAACGTAGGCTGTGGCCAGGGTGGTGGTGAGGATTTCGCCGGCGAAGTAACTGGTTTCGTCGGCGTAGCTTTCGCCGCCACGAGTGCGGCTTCCCAGCTTGAAGGAAACGTTGTATTCGGTGAAGACATCAGCGAGACGCTCGACTTCTCCGATGTTGGGCACGGCGAACAGGACCCGTTTGCCGTCGCTATTGAGCTTTTGAACTTCCGCCAGCATGGCGGGAACAGCGCCGTGGAAGCGGGGTGAGGGCTGAGTGAGGAAAGAGATTTCCCGGGGATCATCAAGATTGCGAGTGATGCCGAGATGCTCGATGTCGGCGCCGGGAAGAGCGGATGTCTTCTGCCACCAATCGTCGGGCGGTAGATAAAGATCTTCGGGTCGGACAAGGTTGCCGACACCGCTACGTTCGTGGACGTCGGCGAGGCGGGACCAGAAGCGGTCAAATTCCTGCCTGAGTTGATCGGTCTCATCGAGGATAACGGTGGCGCGGGGAATGAAATCGAAGATGGTATTGTCGGCTCCAGCGACGGGAGTGTAGAACTCCCATCCGGGAAAAACGTTGAGGCCCCCGGCGCGGACGGCGGCTTCGACGATCTCTTCCGAGCCTTCGATTCTCTTGCCACTCAGCCGCGTATGAATCGCGCCGAGCAGATGCTCGCTGACTGGAGTTTCCGTGAGCGGAAGCAGTAGAGCTTCATCCACTGGAGTGGAGGAACGCTGGGAAGCGGGGTCGAACTTGCGAATGGAATCGGCTTCGTCGCCGAAGAACTCGATACGGAGAGGGCGGTCGGCTTCGGGGGAGTAGACGTCGAGGATGCCGCCGCGTACGGCATATTGGCCTGGCATCTCGACGACGTCGGTGGAGGTGTAGCCCACGGTGTTGAGGTGGGCGAGGAGGGAATCGAGATCGAAAGATTCGCCGCGGCGGATGGTGCGGGCAAGCTCGGAGTAGTAATCGGCGGAGCGCAGACGGATGGCCGTGGCAGCGATGGGGGAAACGACGATGGAGGCAGAACCTGTAGCAATCTTCCATAAAGCGGTGGCGCGTTCTTCCTGGAGTTCGGGGTGAGGGGAAAGATTCTGGAAGGGGAGAACGTCGCGCGCGGGAAGGGAGATGATGGACTCCGGATCGCAGGCGGAAGTGAGTTCACAGAAGCCTCGGAGAACAGGCAAGAAATCTTCGACGGCACGGTTGTCGCTGACGACGAAGATCAGCGGGTGCGCGGCGGCGCGCTGAAACAGTACGAGCAGCAAGGCTTTTGCCGTAGCCGTGAGGCCGGAGACACGAATGCGCCCCGTGCCCTCCTTGAGGTGGGAGGCAACACGCGCGAAAGCGGGGAGCTTTTCTACGTCCACGAAGAGTTCGCGGACGAAAGGGAGAAGCATGCAGAATTATTTTAGCAGGAGAACTGGAGTGATGGCGGGGACTGAGAAGAGGGACCGGCGAGCTGCGCTCTGCCGGGACCGCCGCGGCGGCTGTCTCTGCGCGGTTCGTCGCGGTTCATTTCGATTATCCGCGGTGGAGGGGGCGGGTGAGGCAGGTGGGGCCGCCGCTGCCGTTGATGCAGAGTTCGCTGCCGGGGAAAGTGCGCAGGTCGAATCCGGCGCGGCGGAGGCGGGCGTTGGTGTTGCGATTTTCTTCTAGGGCGAGCAAGCGGTTGTTGCCGAGAGCGAGGACGTTGCAGGCAAGAGTGTCGCGTTCCGCCGAATCGATTTCGATGAACTTGAATCCGCGAGACTTGAGTAGTTCGACTGTTTCTACGGCGAGCCAGGGGAGATCGACGAGGGCGGTGTGGTCGTCGAGCAGGCTGATCAGGGACATTAGATGGAGGCAGGCTGCGGGGCCGGGGCCGTATGGGAGCGGCGCGGAAATCACTTCGACCCCTTCGGGTGACAGAAGATCGCGCATCTGCTGAATACCGGCGAGGTTCGTGCGGTAGCCGCGGCCGATAAGAAGAGTTTGCGAATCCAGCCAGAGCACGTCTCCGGCTTCGGTGGCGCCGGGAGGCAGGATTGTACCGAAAGTCGGAATGTCGAGAGTCTCGCAGAAGGAGGCATGGAGCGGGCCTTCGGCCACGCGGTTCGGCTTGCCAGGACGCATCACGATTAAACCGGGGTCGGTGGGCAGAGAGGCGTCGTGAGCGTAGACGGCGTCGAGAGAGAGATTGGGCGCTGGCGGCATCTCGACGATTTCCGCACCCGAAAATTTCAGTTCGTGGCAGAGATTGTCATGCTGGGATTGGGCGGTGGCGAAGTCGGGGGCGTGGTGAAATCCGAGGTCTTTCCAGCGAGCGGCGAGTTCGGGCTGGTTCCATCCTGCGGTACGCGGAGAACAGACCATGACGCGCTCGAGCGCGCCGACCATTGAGTGTCCGTTGAAAAGCATTTTGGTGAGCGGTTCGTTTGTGTTCATAACGTTGTGAAGCGCTTGTGCCAGTCTGGAATCTATATGGGCATTATGACAAAAGCAATGTGGGAAGGCGCGGTACTGGCCGAGAGCGATGCGACGGTTGAGGTGGAGAGGAATCAATATTTTCCTCCGGATGCGATTGTTAAAGAATATTTCAAAGTGAGTGACGCGCATTCGGTGTGTCCGTGGAAGGGCACGGCGAGTTACTACGATGTGGAAGTAAATGGAAAACGGAACGAGGGAGCGGCATGGTTTTATCCAGAACCGAAGGAGGAGGCGAAGAAGATCAGAGGATATGTGGCGTTCTGGAAGGGCGTGAGGGTGGAGAAGTAGGGGGCTTAGACCAAATAGGCCAAATATTGCACGGGGCTATGTGCTTTACCTTATGGTGTGACGTAAAGCATGGCGCCAGCGACAATTTCATCCAAGAAAATCGTGATATTCCGCGAGAAGCGCGGGAGGCGCTCGATCTAAAATCGGGCGATAAGGTGCCGGTGTGGTGCGCGGCAAGAGAGTTCTGGTGCTGCAGAAAGCTGCCTCTCACCGGGCGTCCATTCAGGGGCTGGCGAGGACTACTCTGCAGGCGGCAACCGCCATTCCAGCGCGCAGGCGACGGACTTCATTACGAAGGGTCCTATTTTTTTGCGGGTCGTGGAGTTCGAAACGGCGGTGCTGGATCAATTCCTCTGATTCTCAGAATTCGATATGGGCGCGGAATGAGGGCACGAGGACGGGGCCGCGGTCGCGGTTGTAGCCGGGGTTGTTAATGTGTTGGAGGCCGGGGGCGAGGTAAATGCCGCGCCAGACGTGGACAGTGTAGTAGGTTTCCAGAATATTTTCGCGGCCGTAGCTGAGTCTTCCGTCGCCGAGAAGAAAGCCGAGTCCGCCGTCGGCGAGGTAGGTTTGGTGATCCTTCTTGAGGGCGTTCGAGACGAAGGCGAGCCCGGCGCGGTCCTGTTTGCGATGCCACCACGCGCCGCTTGCTCCTAATCCCTCTGCGAACGTTTGATCGACTTCGGTGTAGGCGAAGGATTCGGTTTTACCGTTATCCCACCCGAAGCGGGCGAAGGCAGTGAGGTAGCGCGTGAGGTTCTGCTCCAGGTTGATCCCGAATCCGTATTTGCGAGTGATGTGCCAGGGATGGTTGGTGATCTCCGGGGCCGATTCCGGTGTCGGGGCCGTGTGATTTTCAAACTGAGCGATGGCATCGCGATAGATGCCCATGTTGGCATAGTTGGTATAGGCCAATAGACGGATGACTCCCGGTTTCTGCGCAATGATGCCGTGACGTAATTCGTATTCGAAATTTTCGGCGTGCACTTGCCACGGGCGCCATACGAGATCGATACCGTTGGCGACTTTGGGCATAAGGGCTTCGGCGAAACGGAAACCCCAGTTGCGATCTTCATAGTCGGCAGTCGCGCCGACGGTGTAGCCGCGGGTGTCGGCGGCATAGTCGTAGGCGCCGTTGTTGTCGGTGGTCCAGTTGATGAATTGGAAGTGAGTGTCGGTGCCTGCGGAGTTGACGTCGAGGAAGTCGGGCATGCTGAACTTGCCGAAGCGGATTTCGAGGCGGCGACGCGGGAGTTCGTCGAGGAGGGAGAGGGCGCTGCGGTGGTTTTCGACTTTGTCGTCGCTTAGGGCAAAGACCTTGTGAATCATGGCGCGGGCGGGATAGGGAGCTTTGCTGAGGGAAGGATTGCGCACGATATCGAGATCGGTATTGCCGGCGAGGCCCAGGCCGGTGCTGAGAGCGGCTCCTCCAGCTTCTTCGAGGTCGAAGAGAAGTTCGGTGGAGTTATTGAGGCGCACACCGGTGTAGAGGGTCATCACGCGCGAGGTAGCTTTTTCGTAATTGGGACTGAGGCTGTTCGTGCCGCTGTAGTCGGCACGGAACGGTGGATGAGTCTGGAAGATGAAGTTGGCCTGACCGGAGAGCCAGAAACGGGGGTTCTTGAAGTGCGGGAGCATGGTTTCGATTGAGTCGTCGTAGGATGGGTCGGGCCGGGCCACGGTATCGGACTTCGTGGCGGAGGGAGCATCGGAGTTTTGGGCCAACATCGGCATAACCGGGGATACGATCATCAGGAGCAGAGCCAGATTCGGGCAGAAATGCCGCAGATGGGATAGGAACGCGGGGCTGGCACCTGTTCTGCGATCAGCGTAAAGCCAGGCTGAAGCGCGGGCCATTCGGAAGATGAATTTCAATTTCATAATTACAAGCGGGAGGCGAGCATCAGCTCTCTGCGCCGGATGTCGCAATCCGGTATGACTTTAATTGCGCCCTTCCCATTCGGATCTTGGCTTTAAAATAGTTAACGTTAATATAGCACTGACGGTTAACTATGATTAATTACAGCTGTCTAACCATCCGAGCGGCAGGGAATGGTTCGGCTAGTCCCCTGAGCCTACGCAGTGCTCGTTAAAGGAATGTTACAGGTGAGACCGTCGCTTGGCAGTGCATGGCCGCATCCCATTGTGTGCGCGGGGTCCGGCCGCCGTTTCTGTCGCTGACCGCGATCAGTTCGTGCGTAGATATTTTAGTGTGGCTGGCTACGATTCGCGGGGGCGTGAATCGATTGATGGCGGAAATCCTGGAGGATCACATTCGCGTGCACATGATGAATCCGGATGAGGAGATGGAGCCGTCTCGGGGAGTTGGGGAAGATTTGATCGAACGGGAGCGGGCTTATCTAAAGTGACGAAGCACGGCAGGCTGCGGATCTCGGGTGGTTCTGCGAGTGCTTTCGTCCTCCGACCTCGATCAATCGACCGCGATTACGGAAGCGGAAAGACAAAAGACGGCCCGGAGCCCCCGAAGCCGTCCTTAGAAAACCCTCCCGGTTAGAAGGGCAACTTGATGACCTGAGGTTACCGGGGCGATGTTGCAAAATGATGGCTGGAGAATGAATATCTGGTTAATTCGTTGTGTGGTCGCTGGTATAGTGATCGGTCGCAAAGAGTCGAGCTTCGCTCGACGGACAGCCGGGGGCGGCTGTCCCCGCACGTCCGGTGAAATCTAATTTTTAGTGGGAGTCTGAATGCCGTCCACCGTATCTCGAAAGGTCGAGCAGTCACGCCGCCTGCAGCAGCGTGCTGAATCAATGATTCCGGGGGGAGTGAATTCACCGGTGCGGGCCTTTGCTTCGGTGGGAGGGGAACCGCGGTTTATCGTGCGGGGCAAGGGTTCGCGGATCTGGGACGCGGATGAAAATGAATTTATCGATTACGTGGGATCGTGGGGGCCGCTGATTCTGGGGCATGCGGCGCCGGATGTGCTGGATGCGATCGTGGGAGCTGCGTGTAACGGGACGAGTTTCGGGGCGTCGACTGCGGCGGAGGCGGATCTGGCGGAACTGGTGATATCCGCGTTTCCGCACGTGCAAAAAATTCGATTCGTGAGTTCGGGAACTGAAGCCACGATGTCCGCCATCCGCTTGGCTCGCGCTTATACGAAGCGGAAGTACATCGTGAAATTCGAAGGCTGCTATCACGGGCATTCCGACTCGCTGCTGGTGAAGGCGGGGTCGGGGGTGGCGACGCTGGGAATCCCAGGATCGGCGGGGGTTCCGGAGGAGTTCACGCAGTTCACACTGGCGCTGCCGTTCAACGATGTGCAGGCGGTGGAGTATGCCTTTCAAAAATTCAAGCATCAGATTGCGTGCGTTATCGTGGAACCGGTGGTGGGAAACATGGGATGCGTTCCGGCGGCGGACGATTACTTGGTGGCGCTGCGACTGATTACGGAACGTGAAAAATCGGTGCTGATTTTTGATGAAGTGATGACGGGATTTCGGGTGGCGTTTGGCGGAGCGCAAGAGCTCTATAACATTCGTCCCGACCTGACGACGATGGGAAAGATTATTGGCGGTGGTTTGCCGGTGGGGGCATATGGGGGGCCGAGCGAGATTATGAATCTGGTGGCGCCGCTAGGGCCGATGTACCAGGCAGGGACGCTGTCGGGGAATCCGCTGGCCATGGCGGCAGGATGTGCGACGTTGAAACATCTGCGCGAGCATAAGCAGGAGATTTATTCGCGGATCGACAAGTTGAGTGGAGAGTTGGTCGAGGGCGTGGCGGCGGCAGCGAAGGATGCGGGCGTGGCGCTATGCTACAACCGCGTGGGTTCGATGTTTACGTGGTTTTTCGCGGCCGGGCCGGTGACGGATTGGGAGTCGGCATCGAAGACGGATACAGAGGCCTTTGGGAAGTTCTTCCGCACAATGCTGGATTGCGGAGTTTATCTGCCTCCGTCGCAGTACGAGGCGGCATTTCTGGGAGCAACGCATTCGGCGGAGGATGTTCAGCAGACGATTGCGGCGGCGAAGCAAGCCTTTGCAGTACTCAAAGGATAAGAAACGATTTCACCGCAGAGGCAGAGAGACACAGCGAATCCCCAGACTTCTCTAGCCAACGACCGGCGGCTGACCGCTGATTGCCGACTCTGCCATCATCTGCGGGATGGTCACGAATTCGTAGCCTTCAGACTTGTAGCGAGTAATCAGACGATCGGTAGCGATTACCGTTTGGGAGCGGTCCGCGCCCATTTCTTTGTGGCTTCCATCGTGCAGCAGGATGACGCTGCCTCCGCAAATTCGCCTTGTGACTTTACGTTCGATGATTTCGGCCGGGGGTGCCTTCCAATCGTAGGCTGTCACATTCCACATGATTGTTTGCAGCCCAAGCTTGCGGGCCACACGGAGAACGGCGGGGCGGCGTCCGCCGAAGGGAGGACGGAAGAGGTTGGAAGGCTGGCGCATGGCATCCTGGAGTGTTGAACGGCATTCGGAGAGTTGCTGCCTGATCTCTGTTTCGCTTTTGAAGGTCAGCAGGGGATGGGTGAAGGTGTGGTTGCCGACAACGTGGCCTGCGCGTTCGATCTCGCCGACGATTTCCGGACGTTGCTGGACGTAGCGTCCGATCAGGAAAAATGTTGCTTGCACGTTGTGGTTGGCGAGGACGTCGAGCAATCGCACCGTGTGCGGATCGTTGGGGCCGTCGTCATAGGTGAGGGCGATTTGACGGGATCCGCGCTGCAGGCCCGTGAACGTCTTTCCGTACCATTGTCCAGTTGGTGCCATGGACTGGTACCCGGCAGTGACCACGGCCGCGAAGGAGACTGCGCCGGTTATGGGGAGAGCGAGCATGTGGGGATTTTGACGTCCTCCCCCACCTGAAGGAGGGGGATTCCAGGCGTCGCGGCTAGGCCGCGACCGAGGTGGGTTCCTGCTGCTGACGACTGACTCCATCGTTCACTTCACAGGCGATCCGGGCTAGTCCAGCCCTTCCTAGATTGATTGCTGCCACCAGATCGGCTTTGGCTTCATACCCGCATTCCACGCAGCAGAACCCAGCCTGAGTCTTGCGGTTGCCTTGACCGGTGCACCCGCATGCAGGACAGGTCCGGCTGGTATTGATCGCCGGCACCGCGATCAGCCGGCCGCCGTTCCAGGCCGGCTTGTATTCCAGCTGACGCCGCAATTCAGCCCCGCCCTGGTCGAGGATCGAGCGATTCAGGCCGGACTTGGCCCGCACCTTGCTCCCCGGACTCTGCCTGCTGCCAGCCGCCGAGCTCGACAGGTTGCTTACCCGAAGATCCTCGACACACACCATCGCGTGGCTTTTGCTGATCGCGGTCGAGGCCTTGTGCAGATGATCCCGACGTGCATTGGCGATACGGATGTGAAGGCAGGCCAGCCGAGCCTTCGCTCTTTTCCGGTTCTGGCTGAACTTCATTATTTTTTTCCGGCCCATGGACTGCTGCGCTTTGCGCAGCCCTGCCTGATGCTGACGAAAACTATTCCGTGGTCCATAGAACGTCCCATCGGAAAGGGTCGCCAAGCGGACTACCCCCATGTCTATGCCCACAGCTGTGGTCGATCGATGGACTGGCACTTCCACCTCACACTCGGCCTGAATCGAAACCAACCATCTGCCACCCGCCAGTCTCACCGTGACGTTTTTGACAGCACCCAGCGCTTCCCGGCTGTTACGATATCGCACCCAGCCAAGTTTGGGAAGCCAGATGCGGTGGTTGTTTTGTTCCAGACAGGACCCCTGCGGATAGCGAAAGCTGGCGTGCTTTCCTTCTTCTTCAAGACCGGCTCTTCCATCAGTTGGGCCCGTTTGATTCGGCCCTGTTTCAGCTTCTTCAACGAGTCCAAGCGTCGTGCCCACGCGGCATCGAGGTTTTTCAAGGACTGCTGCAGAGCTTGCGACGGTGCCTCCTTCAGCCAGTCCGTCTCTTTTTTTGTCCTGCTTCCCGTCGACCAAGCACAGCACACAGATCCGCGTAGCTGGCATCGGCCCCGCTCCGGCCTCAATTCAAACCGATAAGCCTGCAGACGATCTGGAATCCGTCGTTCTTCGTCTTTTGTTCGCCACGTCTGCAAGCCTAACTCAACGACTCGGGCTTCCATATTCAATTTTTGGAGATTCAATTTTTGAGATGTCCTGAAGGCATCGAGTATTTTCGTCATCGCGCTGTCCATCCCCGGCATCCACGCCGAGGCTTTTCGCGCTGGATTGGTAAACGGGAGGCTGGTGGGAGCCGGCGAGCTTCGCTCTGCCGGGACCGCCGAAGGCAGTTGCCGCTACATGAGTTAAATTTCACAGCGCTCGAGAGCAGAAATTCTTCTGTTAACTCTTCCCGCAATTGCCACTCGGCGATATCCGAGATATCCTGCGAGTTCCGAAATATTGCGAGGCTATGGCGAATCTTTTTGAGCTGCCCCGTTACATTGCAGTGGAAGGCCCGATCCGAGTGGGCAAGAGCACGCTGGCCCGGATCCTGGCGGAGCGGCTGAATGCGCAGCGGGTGATGGAGCCTGAGTCCAATCCTTTTCTCGCCG
>Ga0307474_10002719_pt1 | contig 12706 bp, 12 predicted proteins | sample atmos_gasesECM1C_2_FD_203312 | JGI IMG/M metagenome (GOLD analysis project Ga0307474, IMG submission 203312) | Hardwood forest soil microbial communities from Morgan-Monroe State Forest, Indiana, United States - atmos_gasesECM1C_05 | ecosystem: Environmental > Terrestrial > Soil > Temperate... | reverse complement strand
CAGAGCCACCGCGCACGGTGAAATCATCACCAACCACGACCACGGTCCGGCGGTCGATCTTGCCGCGGCCGAACACGCAGTTCGCCGGCGTCAGGCTCTTCAGTTCGCCCTGCTCGTCATATTCGCCAACGCCAGAGATGGCGCCGATCTCGTGGAAGCTACCGGCATCGACCAGTCTGTCGATACGCTCGCGGACGGTAAGCCGGCCCTGGTCGCGTTGCCGCTTGACCTTGTCGACGCCGCCCATCTCGCGCGCGAAGGCTTCGCGGCGGGCAAGCTCGTCGAGTTCCGGCTTCCAATTCATTCAAATCCCCCATGCCGGAGAAAATAATCCACTTGCGGGCCAAATTACCTCGGGCAATCTGCGGCTACAACTGGCAGCAGGTGCGTCCAGGGGTGATGCAGCAAGCGTCTTGGAGGATGCAATGGCAGAGATCAGGATTGTTACCGAGGTCGCTGGCCGCATCTGCGCGCTTCCCCTTGAGGCAGGGGCAAGCGTCCGCGAAGGTGACGATGTTGCCTTTGTCGAAGCCATGAAGATGGAAATCCCCGTCGCCTCGCCCGCGTCAGGCAAGATCGCCTCAGTTCTTGTCAGCCTCGATGACATTGTTGCCGAAGGGCAGGTGCTGGCCATTCTTGCGACCTGAGCGCGCCGTCACACCACCTGCTCTACCGGCTGCATATCGATGTCGAAGGTTTCCAGAAATTTCGAAGTCATGATGTAGAAACCTACCGCGAGTTGCAACTCGACCAGCGCCGCCGGCGTGAGCCTGGCGGCAATCGCATTGAACGTCGCATCGGTCGGACGGCGCAGCCGAACGATCTCGTCGGTAAAGGCAAGCGCCGCGCGCTGCCGCTCGTCGAAGCAGGTCACGTACTGCCAATTCTCCAGCGCGGCATTCTGCTCGTCGGTGACCCCGACATTCCTGCCGATCCGCCTGTGGGCCGCGACCTCGTAGGCCGCCTCGCAGAGGAGGCCGGTTCGCGTGATGGCGAGCTCGCGGATAACCGGATCGAGTTCGCCTCGATGCCGGATCGCGCCACCGAGCCGGCAATATTGTTCGAAATAACTTGGCGAGTGCGCCATCATGCGGAAGATGTTGGCGTTGCGGTTCTTGCCCAGAATTTCGCGGGTGCGTTCGCTCGATTTCGAAGTATCGCAGTAGTCGATGCGGGCCATCATTCACCCCTGGCTGGTTTTTCATAACTGTTTCTGGCGGCCGGTCACGCAAAACCGTATCCGGGCGCCCCTGGCGGATCAACGGCATATGCTTTTGCGAAAGTCGCCGATCGTTCCAGGTTCGCTTCCAAAATTCCTCACGGCGCGCATAAACCGGCTGCAGGCGAGCCAAATTGCCGCCGCATTGCTGTTCGACCTTGGGACGGTCGATATTCGCTGAGTGGGGACTCGTCGAAGCGAATACTCGTCGTGGGGTGTTCCGAGTAAAGCCAACCGGATCGTCGGGCCTTAACGGGCAACGATGAATCATGCCCAAGTCTAGGGAGAACCGCATGAAGGACGCCACCAGGAGGGCGGCCTCGGAAGTGCTCGCGCAAATGCTGGCGGTGACGGCCATGCTGCTCATCGCCAGCATCGTCTTCCACTGGCGGTGAAGAACGAATCAGCGCGAGCGGCGAATGCGACGGGGCAATCCGGGACAACAGTTTTGCGTAGCCGGGGGATTGCTTCGTTGCGTTCGCGACGGTGATGACAATCGGCCCCAAAAACCATATCAGGCCTGAAAGACAACGGCATCCACTACCACGCAGCCCTTTCCGGCGCTGTCGAGCAGCACGGGGTTGAGGTCAAGGCTCATTACCCTCGCCGCAGGGTCGAGCATCAGTTCGCCGACGCGCAACACGGCATCGCTCAGTGTATTGACATCCATCGGCGCCTCGCCGCGCACCCCCGACAACAGCGGTGCGATTTTGAGTTTTCCAAGCGCCTCCCGGACTTCGTCGTTGGAAAATGGCGGCAGCAGCAGCGCGGTATCGCGGAAAATCTCGACGTACTTGCCGCCATCCCCAACCGCGACCACGGGTCCGAACACAGGATCGCGGTGGGCGCCGATCATGATTTCCCGCCGGCCGCCGGCCATCGCCGCGATGATGACACCATCGAACCGGGCGCCCTGCCTGCGGACGATGCTTTCCATCTGCGACCAGATTTCGCCCGCCTCCTCGCGCGTCGTGACACCAAGCTTCACCAGGCCAAGTTCCGACTTGTGCGCGATATCGGCCGAACAACCCTTGACCACGACCGGCCCGCCGATCGCCTCGAACGCTGCAATGGCCTCAGGCCGCGACCTGCACAGCCGGTGGGCCACCACAGGGATGCCCCGCTCGGCCAGGAGGGCAAGGCTGTCCGCCTCGTTGAGCATTGTGGTCGAAGCCGAGGATATCAGGCGGGCGCGGCCAGCCCGCTGCGCCTTTCGAGCCTTCGTCCGCGTCATCAGTTCACGATGCGCCAGGAGCTGATGCAGGGCAGTGACCGCCTCGGTTTCGGTAGGAAACACGGAAGAGCCTTCGGCGGTGAATTGATCGGCCACGCTTTTCTGTGTCGCTGCGATCACCAGCGGCTTTGCGGTCTGCTTGCCGAAAGCGGCGGCGTCGCGGGCGAAGGCCTCCACATCGTAGCCGGGCCCCGCGACGGGAACACCGATCAAAAACGCATCCGCGGCCGGATCTTCGGCGAGCACCGGAAGAATGTCGCCGAACAGGCGGCTATTGGACAACAGTGCCGCCGTCAGATCGATCGGATTGGTGGTGGTGGCAAAACTCGGCAGGATATCCTTGAGTTTTCTGTCGGTCTCGGCCGACAATTTCGCCAACGGCATGCCAACCGCGGTTGCCGCATCCGCGGTCATGACGCATACCGCACCGGAATTGCTGATGGCGACGAGCCGCCTGCCCCTGGGCTTCCAGCCCTTGAGATAGAGTTCGGTGGCCTCGACGAGGCCGCGCATATCTGGTGCGCGCCAGATGCCGTGCCGCTCGAAGAAGGCGTCGACCACGCGATCTTCGTTCGCCAGCGCGCCGGTGTGCGATTGCGCTGCCTGGCGTCCGGCTTCGGAACGGCCCGATTTCAGCGCGATGATCGGTAGCTCGCGCTCGAGCGCGACGGCGGCAAGCTCCTCCAGATATTTGGTCTCGGGAATGCTCTCCAGATAAAGCAACAGGAGTTTGACCTCAGGGTCCTCCGCCACTGCAACCGCGAGTTCGCCGACGGTAATGTCGGCGTCGTTGCCGGTGGCGTGCGTATGGCGGACGCCGATGCCGCGCTCGCGCAGGAAGCCGACCGGCACAGTCGATAGCGCGCCGCTTTGGCTGAGCATCGCGACGTGACCTTCGGCGCGCTCCATATCCATGAACATGGTCGAAAAACTGGCGATGGCCCCGGTGCCAAAATTGGCGAGCCCCTGCGAGTTGGGACCGACGATGCGCATGCCGGTCTTTCGCGCCGCCTCGACCATCCGCCGCTCTTTCGCCTTGCCTTCGACCGCGTCGACTTCGCCGAAGCCCGAGGCCATCACCACGGCGACCTTGACACCGTGAGCGGCGCAATCCTCCACCACACCGATGGCGTTGTCGCCCGCGACGGCGACGATCACCATCTCGGGCGTTTCCGGCAGATCGTCGAGGCTCCTGTAACATTTGTGGCCCTGCACCTCGCCCCGCGACGGATTGATCGGGAAAATGCTGCCCCGAAACCCGAACTTGTCGAGATAATGCACTGGCCGGCCGCCTACCTTGTTGGGATTTTCCGACGCACCGATGATGGCGACGGAACGTGGATCAAGCGCGGCTTTGAGACGGTTCATGATCTTGTCCTTGTAAAGTGCGGAACGAGGCGACCGGCAAAAAGCACGAAGCGTGCCATTACCTTTTCGCCGATGCAGAGATCATCATCGCCATGCGCCATCATGCGAAAGCCTTCGTCGGTATCGACGAGCACGATGTTGTAGGGAATATGCGCGCGGGTCTCCGGTGTCGCGGCGCGGCACACGAGCGACGTTGCATAGACCGTGCCCGTGCCGCTGGCGAGCTTCTCTGCGGGATCGAGTGCGCCACATCGGGCGCAGAAGCCGCGTCGGAAGTATTGAATTGCGCCGCAAGCCGAACAGGATTGATAGACGATCGCCTCCGCACCGGAGGTCCAGTCGGCGAGGGGTTGTCGGCTGCCGCTCATCGCGTCCGCTCCAGAAACATGCTGACATGCGAGGACAGTACGCCGCCGTCGCCGTGCAACAGCGCTATCGAGGCGTCGCGAACCTGGCGATTGCCCGCGCGCCCCGTCATCTGCAAATGGGTCTCGACCAGATGCGCCATCGCACCTCCAACGCCGCAATGGCCGTAACTGAGCAGCCCGCCATGGGTATTGAGCGGCATCGCGCCATTTTGGTCGAAATGCCCCGACCGCACCCGCGAGGCTGCCTCGCCGCGCCCGGCAAGCCCGAGGTCTTCGAGCAGCATCGCCAGCGTAATGGTAAAGCTGTCATAGACCGCGCCATAGCGAACATCGGAAATCGCAACGCCGGCGGCATGCTTTGCCCGTGCGATCGATATCCCGGCGCCAAACTCGCCCAGAGCCGGGGCGGCCGTAACATGCTGATGAGTGTGTGCCTGCGCGCAGCCGCGCACGCGCACGCCGATCTCGCTCGTAGGCTCGCGGCTAACGACAAATGCCGCCCCGCCGTCGGACACCGGACAGCAATCCAGAAGTTTGAGCGGCAGCGCCACCGGCTTCGAGGCCATTACGTCTGCGACTGTGATCGCGTCGCGGAATTGCGCGCCGGGATGCAGCAGCGCGTGGCGGCGCATCAGCACCGCGAATTCGGCGAGGTCTTCCTCGCTCACGCCGTACTCATGCATGTAGCGCGATGCGATGAGCCCGTAGTAGGCCGGTATGGTCGGGCCCAGCGGCACCTCGTATTGGGGATGCCCGACCTGCGCCAGTGCCTGAATCGAGGCGTCGCGGCTCTGACCGGTCAGCCGGTTCTCGCCCGCTACGACCAGCACATGCCGCGCCACATCGGATGCGACCAGATGATGCGCCAGCATGGCCATCGCCAGCCCCGTGGCGCCCCCGACCTGTACGGCGTGCGCGTAAGCGGGCCGGATGCCAAAATGCTCGGCAAACACGGTGGCCAGCATGATGTGCGGCGCCACCGTGCTGTACCCACAGAGAATGCCGTCAATATCGGCTCGTTTCAGACCGGCATCGGCAATCGCCAGCCCGCCAGCCCTGCTCATGAGGTCAAGCGACGACAGGCCCTCATGCCTGCCAAATGCCGTCAGCCCTACGCCGGTGATGAAGCTCATGACCGCGACGATAGCTTGATCCCCCTACCCCTTGCGGGTGGGGGTTGGTGGTGGGCGTCCACACCGTGACTCGTCGCCAGGTCTCTCTCTGGCCTCGGGAGCGAGCTTTGCTCGTCTCGGACGCCACGAGGAAACAGAAAAGAGGAGCGCCATACTCTCATGAGCAATATGCTTCAAATCCCTAGTACGATTTCGGCAGGCCCAACACCTTCTCGGCGATGAAGCTGAGGATGAGCTGCTGGCTGATCGGTGCGATGCGTGGAATCAGGGATTCGCGCAAATAGCGTTCGACGTGGAACTCCCTCGCGTAGCCGAAGCCGCCATGGGTCATCACGGCTTGCTCGCAGGCATGAAAACCGGCTTCACCGGCGAGGTATTTCGCTGCATTGGCCGCCGGCCCGCAAGGCTGACCCTGATCGTATTGCCAGGCCGCCGAAAGCGTCATCAACCAGGCGGCTTCAAGTTCCATCCAGTTTTTGGCCAGCGGATGCTGGATCGCCTGGTTCTTGCCAATCGGGCGGTTGAATACGTTGCGCTCCTTCGCGTAAGCCGAAGCCCTCGACAGCGCCACCTTCCCCAAGCCCACCGCTTCGGCCGCGATCAGGATGCGCTCCGGATTCATGCCGTGCAGGATGTACTCGAACCCACGGCCTTCCTCGCCGAGGCGATCTTCGAGCGGAATTTCAAAGTTCTCGATGAAGAGCTCATTGGAGTCGACTGCCTTGCGGCCCATTTTCTCGATTTCCCGCACCGTAATGCGGCTGCGATCGAAGTCGGTGTAGAACAGGCTCAGCCCATGGGTCGGGCTCTTGACCTCCTCAAGCGGCGTGGTGCGCGCAAGCAAAAGGATTTTCTCGGCGACCTGGGCCGTCGAAATCCAGACTTTCTGCCCGTTGACGATATATTTGTCGCCGGATCGCACGGCGCGGGTCTTCAACTGCGTGGTGTTGAGGCCGGTGTTGGGTTCGGTGACGGCGAAACAGGATTTTTCGGCGCCCGATACGATTGGCGGCAGCATCCGAACGCACTGCTCCCTGGTGCCGAAAACGACGACGGGATTGAGGCCGAACACGTTCATGTGCACCGCAGAAGCACCCGACATTCCGGCGCCCGATTCCGCAATCGTCCGCATCATGATCGCGGCATCGAGGATGCCGAGGCCAGAGCCGTCGAATTCTTCGGGAATGCAGATGCCGAGCCAGCCGGCATCGGCTAACGCCTTGTGAAATTCCGCGGGGAAGCCGCCTTCCTTGTCCTTCTTCAGCCAGTAGGCGTCGTCGAAGCGCGCGCAAATCTTCGCAACCGCGTCGCGGATCGATTCCTGGCCGGCTGTGAGTGCGAAATCCATATTTTCTCAATTCGCTTTACACGGTGGATGAAGCGATGGTCACGCCGTCGCGCACCAGTGCTGCGATCTCGTCGGCCGAAAATCCTGCCTCATGCAGGATTTGCAACCCCTGTTCGTTCAGGCGTGGCGCCAGCCGCGCCGGCTCGCTCGGTGTTTCAGACCAACTCGCCGATACCTTCATGCTGCGAATCCTGCCCTCGCTCGGATGTTCGACAACGGGAAAGAAATCGGTAGCGACCAGGTGCGGGTCCTGCAATATGCTTTCGAGGTCGTGCATCGGCATTACCGGTATGTCGGCCTTGTTGAGCAGGTCAAGCCATTCCGCCGTGGTCCGCGTTTCGAAAATGCGAGCCAATTCGGCATAGACGGTGTCGATATTGGTGGCGCGGCCCGCAAAGGTCGCAAATTTCGGGTCCCGGCGCAGGTCGTCGCGGACAGTGGCCGCGAAGAAATTGGCCCACTGCTTGTCGTTATAGACGATGACACAGATATAGCCGTCGGATGTCTTGTAGGGCCGGCGATCGCGCGACAGGTGGCGCGCATAGCCTCCCTTGTCGAGCGGAGGATCGTAGGTCAGACCGCCCATGTGATCGCCCATCACAAAACCAGCCATGGTCTCAAACATCGGAATGTCGACGCGTTGCCCGCAGCCGGTACGGTCACGATGAACGAGGCTTGCACAAATCGCTCCGACCGCCGTCAGCCCAACGATACGATCGACAAGCGCATTGGGAACATAACGCGGAACGCCGTCGCCGGTCTTTGCCATCAAGGCCGGTAGCGCCGTCGCGCCCTGGATCAGGTCGTCATACGCTGGCTTTGCCGCGTAAGGCCCGTCCTGGCCGAAGCCGAATACGCCCGCATAGATCAGGCGTGGGTTGACCTGCGAGACGACGTCGTAACCAAGCTGCAATCGCGCCATCGCCTGCGGTCTGACGTTGTAGACCAGGACGTCGGCCGACGCGATCAACCGCAGCACCGCCTCGCGTCCGGCCGGCTTTTTCAGATCGAGCGCAATGCTGCGCTTGCTGCGGTTGGTGTTGAGGAATACCGGGCCCATGCCGGGATGGCGGGTCGGTCCGATCAGCCGCGTCACGTCGCCCTCGAGGCTTTCGACCTTGATGACGTCTGCGCCATAATCGCCCAGCGTCTGGGTGGCATAGGGCCCCATCAGCACGGTCGTCATGTCGATGACCCTGACGCCCTCCAGAGGTCCCATGGTGTCTCTCCCGATAAGTTGGCGCGCCCGTCCGCGTGCTTCCAGTGTCCCGGTTCTGACAACTCGCGGACATGCTGCAGCGAATGTCAGACACGCCACACTAGTAACGGCAGGCTGCGGGCAAGATCAAGGCTGTCCAATGCGCACAAAACTGTTCGCAGTCCCTGTTTTTTCTCCACTTATGAGCTACCGCTAACGGCTTGGACCCAAGGCTAGCCTGTTTGCCTGGTCAGCCGAGTTTGCCGGAAATATTTTCCAGATGATCCCACGCGGTGGGGCCATATTTCTGCTTCCACTCAGCGTAGAAGTTTGTGCCGGCAAGCGCCTTACGGAAATCGTCCGGTTGAACATCGACAAAGGTGATGCCCTTGGTTTTCAGGTCCGCCTTCAGCGTATCGCTCAGCTTTGCAATATCCGCGCGCTCGTCAATCGCCGATTTGTCGAGTTCGCGGGTGATGGCCGCCTGTAGGTCGGCCGGCAGCCTGGAAAAGGCCCGCTTGTTGCCAAGCACCCAATATCCGTCCCAAACATGCGCCGTCAGGCTGCAGGTCTTCTGCACCTCATAGAGGCGTGTCGTCGCGATGATGGCCAGCGGGTTCTCCTGCCCCTCCACCAATTTGGTCTGAAGCGCAGTGTAGACTTCGTTGAAGTTGATCGGCGTGGGAGCGGCATCCAATGCCCTGAACAGGGAGGTCAGAGGGGGTGCGGGCGGCACGCGCAGCTTGAAGCCCTTCAGGTCGGCAGGACCCCTGATTTCGCGCGTCGATGACGTGACATGGCGGAAGCCGTTGTCCCATATCCTGGAGACGGTGAAGATCGGTGTCTTGGCGATCTCGGCCCGGACGTGATTGCCGAGTTCGCCGTCCATCGCTTTCCAGACCTCGTCGTAGTTCTTGAAGGCGAAGCCGACACTGGTAATCCCCGAAACGGGCACGAAAGTCGCGAGGATGAGCGATGACAGGTTGAAGAACTCGATCGAGCCGTTTCGGACCTGCGTCAACAGGTCTGTGTCGGAGCCGAGCTGGTTAGCCGGAAATAGCCTGATCTCGACGCGGCCCGCGGTCGCCTCGCGGATGCGGGTCAGCGCTTCCTGAGTGCGGAGGTTCACGGGGTGAGTTGGATCCTGGCCTGTGGCATATTTGAGCTCGAACTCGGCGGCGCTTGCGGGCCATTTGAGCACGGTGAGTATGGGGAAAGCGGCGGCGCCCGCAAGGACGGTACGGCGCGTTGGCTTGAAGCGGTTCGTCATGGTGGTTTCCTCCAGTATCTTGTTTTGATGCGCGCTGTCAGGTCGTACCGTTAAGGGCGCGGTAAGCGCGGATGACTTGGCTGTCATCCGCGGCACCCTCGCCGCGACCAGAGGTCGAATTGAAAAGCTGATAGGCCAGCGCGGTCATCGGCAGCGCCGCCTTTGTCTCTCGGCCGGCTTCAAGCACGATGCCGAGATCCTTGACGAAAATGTCGACGGCGCTGGTCACCTCCGGATCCGCTTCAAGCATGCGGGGACCGCGATCCTTCAACATCCAGCTTCCGGCCGAGGTACCGACCAGAATGTCGAGCATTGTCTTGCTATCGACGCCGATTTTCTCGGCAAGCGAGAGCGCTTCCGCCGCGACCACGATATGAACGCCGCAGAGAAGCTGGTTTACGGTCTTCACGGTGGCGCCCTGTCCGGCTTTATCACCGACGCGCAAGGCGCGGCTGCCCATAGCCTCGAGGATCGGCCTTACCAGCTCGAACAAGTCCTTGGGCGCTGCGGCCATGATGGTGAGGCTACCCGCGCTCGCGCCGACGACGCCGCCGGACACGGGGGAGTCGACGAAGCGCCGGCCTGTCATCGCGACACGTTCGGCAATGGCCTGAACCTGCTTCGGTGGACAGGTCGCCATGAGGCAAACGACCGCCGAGGCTTGTGCGGCCTCAAGCGCCGCGTTCGAGAACAAGACTTCCTCGGCTTGAGCGCCATTGACGACCATCAGCACAATGGCGTCGGCACCTGCGAAAGCCGCCTTGGCGGAGCCGGCTGCCACGCCGCCGGCGGCTTTGAGGTCCTCAAGGGCGGCAGGATTCACATCGTAACCGCAGACGGTGAACCCGGCCTTGACGAGGTTCCGGGCCATCGGTCGCCCCATTGCGCCGAGCCCGACGAAGGCGATGGTCTTCATATCGTATCCTTTCGCCGCTTGACCCGATGCATCCGCCTCTCGTTACGAAAGGGTGGTGGAATCAGAGCCAACTCTTGATCGCCGTTGTGACGGCGTCCGCGGATATGCCGTAGCGATCGTGCAATGTCGGAAGCGCGCCGGCGGCGAGAAATTCGTCCGGAAGCGCAATCTGCCGGAACGCCGGGTGAATGCCTGAACGCATCAGCAAGCCAGCGACCGCCTCGCCCAATCCTCCAATCACAGAGTGGTTCTCGGCGACGATGACCAGGCGACCGGACTTGCCGGCTTCTCGCAGTATCGTCTCGCAATCGAGCGGCTTGATCGTGGGGACGTGCAGCACCGCCGCCTCCACCCGGTCGTCCGAAAGGGCCTTGGCTGCTTCAAGCGCGCGCATCGTCATGATGCCGGAGGAGATGATCAAGGCGTCCTTGCCGCCGCGGATCAACCTGGCTTTTCCAAGTTCGAACTTGTAATCGTATTCATCGAGCACCACTGGTACTTGACCACGCAGCAGGCGCATATAGACCGGGCCCCGATGGGCAGCGATCGCAGGCACGACCTGTTCGATTTCGAGTGCATCGCACGGATCGATCACGGTCATGTTCGGCATGGCGCGGAACAGGGCGAGGTCCTCGGTTGCCTGGTGGCTCGGCCCGTAGCCGGAGGTCAGGCCCGGCAATGCGCAGGCGATCTTCACGTTGCGGTCTTCTTCCGCGATCGTCTGGTGGATAAAGTCGTAGGCGCGCCGTGACGCAAACACCGCATAGGTCGTTGCGAAGGGCGTGAACCCTTCTGCCGCCAGACCTGAAGCTGCGCCAAACAGAAGTTGTTCGGCCATGCCCATCTGATAGCAGCGATCGGGGAATTGCTTCGCGAAGATATGCAGGTCGGTATATTTGCCGAGATCGGCCGTCATGCCGATCACGTCCGGGCGGTTGCGCGCAAGCTCGACCAGAGCGTGGCCGAAGGGCGCGGGTCTGGTTTTTTGCCCTTCGGCCGCGATCGATGCGATCATTGCGGACGTCAGGCGCGGCTTAACGGACGGAGCCGACGTGGTGGACTTCATGATTGCCTCCCGGCTTCGAGTGCTGCAAGCGCGAGCTGCCACTCGTGCGATTCGACGCGGATGAAGTGATTTTTTTCGCGCTGCTCGAGGAAGGGAACGCCCTTACCCATTAGCGTGTCGGCGACGATGATGCGCGGCTTCTTTGCCGGATGGGCCTTGGCGGCATCGAAGGCCGCAACCACCGCATCAAGATCGTTGCCGTCGACCCGCTGGACGAACCAGCCGAAAGCGTTCAGTTTTTCGACCAAAGGTTCGAACGCCATGACCTCTTTCGAGGGACCGTCCGCCTGCTGATTGTTGACGTCGACAATAGCAATCAGGTTATCGAGCTGGTAATGACCCGCTGACTGGATCGCCTCCCAGACCGCGCCCTCGTCGAGCTCGCCGTCGGAGAACAGGGTATAGACCCGTGCCGCGGAGCCTTTGCGTTTCAGCCCGAGACCCATGCCTACAGCAATGCTGAGCCCGAGGCCAAGCGATCCACCCGACATCTCCATTCCCGGCGTGTAGGAAGCCATGCCCGACATCGGCAGACGACTTTCGTCAAAGCCATAGGTTTCGAGTTCGGCTTCGGGAATGATCCCTGCCTCGATCAGGGCCGCATAAAGCGCGATGGCATAATGTCCGTTGGACAGCAGGAAGCGGTCTCGCCCATCCCATGTCGGATTTTCCGGCTGATAGCGCATCGCATGAAAATAGGCGACCGCAAGAACGTCGGAAATATCGAGGGCCTGCGCGATATAGCCCTGCCCCTGCACTTCGCCCATGCGAAGCGCGTTGCGGCGGATGTTGTAGGCGCGCTCCGCCAGCGTAGGCGTATTGACGAGCGTCTTGACGACTGTTTCCATTTGTTCCTCTTTCGGCGCTATCAGTGAATCAACATGCCGCCGTTTACGTCGATGACCGCTCCCGTGACGTAGGCGGACAGGTCGGAAGCAAGAAAGGTGTAGATGCCCGCGACGTCATTGGCGTCGCCGAGACGGCCGAGCGGAATGCCTTCGAGGATCTTCACCTTCATCTCGTCGGTCAGCTTTCCCGCGGTGATGTCGGTGCCGATCAAGCCGGGCGTAACGCAATTGACGCGAATGCCATCGGGGCCGAACTCGCGAGCCATCGCCTTGGCAAGCCCGAGAACGCCGGCCTTTGCCGCAGAATAATGAGGCCCACCGAAGATGCCGCCGCCACGCTGCGCAGAGACGGACGACATGCAGGCAATCGAGCCTGACTTGCGCCGGCGCATATGCGGGATGACCGCCTGCGAAAGAAACAGAACCCCCTTGAGGTTGACGTCCTGTATGCGCTCCCAATCGCTCGGCGTGATCTCGAGCAGTTTCACCGGCTGGGTAATTCCGGCGTTGTTGACCAGAATGTCGACTTGACCGAAGGCTGTGATCACCGCTTCGATCGCTTTCGCGCAGGAGGCTCGATCGGCGACGTTGCAGGCCAGACCAAGGTGTGGTTCGCCCGAGCCACGATCGAGGCTTCGTGCCGCAGTTTCCGCGGCGGTGCCGTCGATATCGAGGATTGCGACACGGGCGCCTTCCGCCACGAACCGCCGGGCGGTTGCAAGACCTATCCCTCGCGGC
>Ga0307474_10002718_pt1 | contig 12706 bp, 10 predicted proteins | sample atmos_gasesECM1C_2_FD_203312 | JGI IMG/M metagenome (GOLD analysis project Ga0307474, IMG submission 203312) | Hardwood forest soil microbial communities from Morgan-Monroe State Forest, Indiana, United States - atmos_gasesECM1C_05 | ecosystem: Environmental > Terrestrial > Soil > Temperate... | reverse complement strand
ATCCTCACCGTCGCCTTCATCTCCAGGCCCGCAACTGCGCAGGTTCAGGTCCCCGACTGGGCACAGCCCGGCTCCTCAACCCACCAGCAGGTCCCGCCGCCTGCCGACTTTCATCGCCCCACCGTCACCATCGACAAGCCCATCGGCATCTTCGATGGCCAGGCCGACATCGGCGGCCCCCTCGTCCCCGGCTCTGCCGAGTACGACCCCGCCACCCGCGCCTACACCATCCACTCCGCCGGCTACAACATCTGGTATCAGCGCGACGAGTTCCGCTACCTCTGGAAGAAGATGTCGGGCGACGCCTCCCTCAGTGCCTCCGCCAACTTTCCCAACCCCGACGGCTACGGCGACCGCAAAGTCGTCCTCGTCATCCGCCAGAGCCTCGACGACGATTCCGCCGAAGCCATGACCGGGGAACACGGCGTGGGCATGATCCACCTCGCCTACCGTGATCCCCGCGGCGCGCAGATGAAAGACCTCTCCTACCGCTTCGGCGGAACCCTCACCAACATTCACGCCAAACGCATCGGCATTGAGAAGCACGGCGACTCCATCGCCATCTTCATCAGCCTCACTGGCGAGCCCATGCACCAGTTCGGTCCGCCCATCAACCTGCACTTTGCCGAGCCATACTACATCGGCATCGGCTTCTGCTCACACCTGCCCGCCACCGTCGACACCGGCGTTGTCACCGACGTCTCCCTCACCAACGCGGCCGGCCGCCTAGAGTAACCAGATCCAGTAGGAGCCAAGTCCAGTGGTAGCCGGGTCCAGAGGGACCAAGTCCAGTAGTAGCCAGGTCCGCTAGCTCGTCGCTTCTCTTAAGCTGCGTGCGACTCCGCCCTCGGCCCAAACGGCAGCCACAGCGTGAACGTCGTCCCGGAGCGACCGTCTCTCTGAGAGCTCCGCACCCGCAGCACCCCCTGGTGCCGCTCCACAATCTCCTGGCATACCCATAGCCCCAGCCCGTTGCCGGCCGTCCCCTTGGTCGTGAAGAACGCATCGAAGATATGCTTCTGCACCTCGTCGGGAATCCCCCCGCCGTTGTCCGCAATGGTCAGGATCAGCCCCGGCTCTCCCGTCTGCCAGTTTCGCCCTCTCCTGCTGCGAATCAGCAGCCTTCCCCCGAACGGCATGGCCTCAAGCGCATTCGACACCAGGTTGTTCAACACCTGCCGCACATCGCCCTGGAAGCACATCACCGGCTGGGCCGCGCGAAATCTCTTTTCTACCGCCACACGCGCATTCTTCAGCCGCCCCTCGTAGATGCTCATCACCGTCGAAAACAGATCTGCCGCCTTCACCGCCTGCGGGCTCGACGCCTGCTTGTGAAAGCGCAGCGTCTGGCTGGCAATGATCGACACCCGCCGGATCTCGTCATCGGCCAGATCCAGATACTTCTTCGCCTGCTCCGCGTCCGAGTGCCGCGCCAGGTAAATCAGGTTCATCACCGACTCGAGCGGATTGTTGATCTCGTGCGCTATCGACGACGCCAGACGTCCCACCGCCGCCAGCTTTTCGCTCTTCAGCAGGGCGCTCTCCGCCCGCCTCCGCTCGTCGATGTTGCGGAACACCAGCACAATTCCCGTCAGGTTCCCCTCGTCGTCCAAGATCGGCGCGCCGCTGTCGTCAATCGCCATCTCCGCGCCGTCCCGCCCAATCAAGCGCACCGTATGCTGTCGCCCCACCACCACCGGCCGCCGGCGAATCTTTTCTGTCGGGCTCTCGACGGGCATGCGCGTCCCTTCATCCACAATCCGGAACACCTCGGCCAGCGGCCTGCTCTGCGCTTCCAGCGCACTCCACCCCGTCAGAGACTCCGCCACTGGATTCATCTTCACCACGCGCGCGTCCGCGTCCGTCACAATCACCGCTTCGCCTATGCTCTTCAGAATCCGCTCCGCCTGCGCCTCCTTTTCGCGCAGCGCACGCACCGCGATCACCTCCGCCGTCACATCGTGCAGCGTCCCGAACAGCCCCGCCACCTTCCCCCCGCAAAACACCGGGCTGTCCGCATAGTCCAGGTAGAAATCCTTCAGCCCTTCGGTGGTCTCAATCGGCACGCACAGCTTCTCGTGGTTGCGGCTGACACCCGTTGCAAACGCCTCTTCCAGGATCGGCCCCACCACGTGCCACGACTCGCGGTACACCTCCCGCGCCGGCTTCCCCAACGCCTGCGGATGACGCTTGCCCGGAAACTTCCGGTAGCTGTCGTTGTAGATCAGGACCATCTCGCGGCCCCACAGCGTTCGCGCCGGAACCGGTGAGCTCAGCGTCAGGTTCACCACATCTACCAGCTCATGCGGCCACGACTCGATCGGGCCCAGCGGCGTCTGGCTCCAGTCGTGGCTCCGCACCAGCTTGGCCATCTCGCCCTCGCCCACAATTCGCGCTCCTGCGGCGCTCAGGGAGTTGGTCTCCACCCGATGTTCTGTGGACCCGTTCGAAATCATGGTTCCCCGTCTCCATGGGCGTCCACCCGGCCAACATCTCTTCTCAATCCCGTCGCCCCGCCCTTGCTGTTCTGGACGCTCGTGCCGCGCGCGAGTCCAACTTCGCATTCGCCGGCCCAAAACCCGCCCCTGAAGTTTTTTTGATGCCAAATCAGCCATGCTGTTTCCCGCAGGTCTAAAACGATTTCCGCCCAATCCCAACGCTTACTATGAAAAACAGGGCTGCCTTTCCCCGGCGCCGCAGCAGACCGTAACAAAACGGACGCACCGGAGCCCCGCACTGACGTCCAGGCGCCCCGCGCGTCGAATTCCTGAGCTTCGGCTCCCCTTGGAGGGTCATGCCCACCGCGCACATCAATCGCATCGCTACCGCAGTGCCACCGCACGACGTCCACCGACCTTTCGTCGACTTCGCCGAGACGCTCCTGCCCCCAGGCACGACGCGTAGCCTCTTTCGCCGCATGGCCCGCCTCTCCGGCATCGAACACCGCTACTCCTTCGTCCAGCCCGTCCCCACCGACGACGGCCAGTGGCGCGACGCGGAAGAGCTCTACGTCGTCGGCAACTTCCCCACGACCGGCAGGAGAATGTCTGCTTTCGAGCAATACGCCCCTCGCCTCGCCCAGTGCGCCCTCAACCGCCTCGCCCTCTCCCCCGCCGAGCGAGCCTCCATCACCCACGTCCTTGTCACCACCTGTACCGGCCTCTACGCCCCGGGACTCGACTTCGACGTCGTCCGCCACCTCGGCCTCAATGCCTCCGTGGAGCGCACCATGATCGGCTTCATGGGCTGTTACGCCGCCATCAACGCCCTCAAGTCCGCCCACCACATCGTCCGCTCCACGCCCGAGGCCGCGGTCCTCATCCTCAACCTCGAGCTCTGCTCGCTCCACATGCAGGAGAGCGCCGACCTGGAGCAGATCCTCTCCTTCCTCCTCTTCGCCGACGGATGCAGCGCCGCCCTCGTCACCGCCGACTCCCACGGCCTCGCCCTCGACAGCTTCCTCGCCGTCAGCATCCCCGAAAGCGGCCACCTCATCACCTGGAAGATCGGCGACGGCGGCTTCGACATGCACCTCTCCGGCCAGGTTCCCGCCGAGCTCCGCCGCGCCATGAAGGAGTCGGGCACTCAGTTCACGCGCGGGCGCGACCCGCGCTCCTTCGACCTCTGGGCCGTCCACCCCGGCGGCCGCACCATCGTCGACGCCGTCGAGCAGGGCCTTGAGCTTCCCGAAGACGCCATGCGCTTCTCTCGCGACATCCTCTGCCGCTACGGAAACATGTCCTCCGCAACGGTCATGTTCGTTCTCCAGCAGGTCCTCGCGCAGGCCCAGTCCGGCCAGCAGGGCTGCGCCATGTCCTTCGGCCCCGGCGTTACCGCCGAAACCATGCTCTTCCACGCCGCATGACCCGAGGATCCCCTTGGTTGCTTCCCCGTTAACCTCGACTGTCCCGGCCCGGTCTCCCGACCTCTCCCGGCGCGCTCAGCCCCACGAGCTTCCCGAACTCATGGACCAGCCTTGCTCCCGCTCTGCGCTCCGCGCCTGTCTCCGCGACCTCGCCTGGCTTAACCGCACCCTCTTCGGCTATCGCCCCATCCTCCACTGGCTTGAATCCCTGAACCTGCGAAGCCCCTTCCGCATCCTCGACATCGGCTCCGGCTACGGCGACACCCTCCGTCGCGTCGAGCGATGGGCCCGCGGCAAGGGAATCGCCGTCCAGCTCACCGGCCTCGACCTCAATCCCGACGCCGCTGCGATCGCCGCCGAAGTCTCCCCAACGCACAGCCGCATCCAGTGGGTCGCCGGCGACGTCTTCAGCTACGCGCCCCCGGATCCTCCCCACCTCATCGTCAGCTCGCTCATGGCCCACCACCTCACCGACGCGGAGATCGTGTGTCTCCTTCAGTGGATGGAAACCCAGGCCGCTACCGCCTGGTTCATCAGCGACCTCTCGCGCAACATCACACCCTACCGCCTGCTCTACGCCTTCACCCGCCTCATGCGCCTCCACCCCTTCGTGCAGAACGACGGTCCCGTCTCCATTGCCCGCGCCTTCATCCCCGAGGACTGGCGGCGATACTGTGCCGCCGCCGGCCTCGCCCCGGCCGAGTACACAATCCGCGCTTTCACCCCAGGCCGCCTCTGCGTAGCCCGGACCAAACCCGCATGACGACGAACCTGCCCCGTTATTCGAAGCGTTCGCGCACCGCGATTGGGTGCCCCAGGTCCGGGGTCCCCACGAACGGGTCTTTGTTCGTGGGGTGGAGATCTCCTGGTTTTGGAGACCCGGGAAAGCACAAACCGCCCCCGGCCCCTAAAGCGTTCCCGCACAACTCCAAGTCCGTTCCCTGTTCCCTGTTCCCTGGTCCCTGTCTCATTCTCGGCGGCGGCCTCGCCGGCAGCATGGCCGGCCTTCTCCTCGCCCGCTCCGGCCGTACCGCCGTCCTGGTCGAGAAAGAGAAAACTGCGCACCACAAAGTCTGTGGCGAGTTCCTCAGCCCCGAAGCCGTCCGTTACCTTCAACAGGCCGGCATCGACCCCATCGACCATGGCGCTGTCCCCATCCATCTCCTCCGTCTCTCCGTCTCGGATCGCACCGTGGAGACCCGGCTCCCCTTCACCGCGCTGTCGCTCTCGCGCCACCTCCTCGACGAAGCTCTTCTCACCCGCGCCCAGGCAGAGGGCTGCGCCGTTCGCCGCGGCATCGCCGTCGAGAGGCTTGCGCGCGAAGGCGGCAGCTGGACCGCCCGGCTTGCCGACGGCGAATCGATCTCCGCGCCCACGCTGTTCCTCGCCACCGGCAAGCACGATCTCCGCGGCTGGCCCCGCTCCCAAGGCGTCCAATCCGATCTGGTCGGATTCAAGCTGCACTGGCGCCTTGCCCCCGCCCAGACCGCCGCGCTCCGCAACGCCATGGAGCTGTATCTCTTCCCCGGCGGATACGGCGGCCTCGCGCTGGTTGAGAACGAAGTCGCCAACCTCTGCCTCGTCGTTCGCAAGGCCGATTTGCTCAGGCTGGGGGGCTGGGGCGCGCTCCTGGCTTCACTTCGCGGCTGCAACCGGCGCATGCGCCACCTGCTCGAGGGCGCTCAAACCCTCTGGGATCGCCCCCTCGCCGTCTCCTCCATCCCCTACGGCCACCTGATCTCATCCCATCCGGCGCCCGGACTCTGGGCTCTGGGCGACCAGGCCGCCGTTATCCCCTCCTTCACCGGCGACGGCATGTCCATCGCTCTCCACTCCGCGGCTCTTGCTACGGGAATGTTCCTCTCCGGCGCCGCGCCTGCCGCCTACCAGCACACGCTCGCCCGCCAGCTCGGCCGCGGCATGAAGCTGGCCACTGTACTCTCTCTCGCCAGCGTCCACCCCATCTCCCGCGCCGCCGCCCCCTGGGCGCTCTCCCTCTTCCCCCAGGCCCTGAACTGGATCGCCTCCGCCACCCGCATTCCTCCTGCCGCCGTTGCCGCTGCGCTGACTACCTGACCCAAGTTGGTGCGCATCCGCCCCACCATTTGGAATCGGACTAAAATGATCCATTTTACTACATTCGTAGTACAATAAAACCACATACTTTAGGTCCGTTATTCGCCATAATTTCGCTCCAAAGTCGACCCTTTCACTCATTTAATGTTCACTCAGCCCTGAATTGGCGGGTCGCCGTCCCACTGCCCTGGCGCCGACTGTCGGGTGAAAGGTGTCAAGTGCTCGTCCTGTGGAAAACGTCGCAATCTACACAAAACAAACCGAAAATATTTTTCAAAAATTTGGGGGTTAATTATTCGAACCTGCCATACTTGAAATAGAAGTCGGAAAGGCCCGCCTGGCGCGGGCTTTTGCTTTTTCGGTAACTTGTTGAAGACCGTAACTCATTGAAGAAAGAAGCCGAACTATGAATGCCAGGCCAATCCCGTCATCCCGTCAACACGGCGTCTCCCTGTCACCCTTTAGCTCGTTCAGGTGTCGCTGCCAGGCCTTCATGGTCTCTTTTCGCTGTCGCTTGTGAGATAAATCACATTCGCGCGCAAGGTCGTGTCTAACTCCCAGAATCCAAAAACGTTCCTCGTTTTTTTTCGTCGGGGAAGAAAAGACGGAATGCGCGGAAATCGCCGGAAAGCAAGTTTGGAGGGGGGATTTTGGTGGAGCTGAGCGGGATCGAACCGCTGGCCTCCTCGTTGCGAACGAGGCGCTCTCCCAGCTGAGCTACAGCCCCACGAAGGACTCTCCTATCTTAGCAGCGGAAGGTGTTTCCGCAAAGCAGCGGAACCGCCTCCTGAGCGGCGTCATCCAACGATCATGGAGAGAGGGGCCGGCTGCGGCGACGGGCTCCGCTCTCTAGAATTGAAGCAGTGGCAGAGCCTTTCGCAAACCCGCTCACGACAACCGAAGAGAGACGGAAAACCAGCCGGCGGCTGATGAGCCGGCTGAAAGCACCGCTGCGCCTGTGGCACCTGGCCAGCCTGGATGCGCCGACGGTGGCGGTGGTGTGGGGCTGGGCCTTTGCCTGGACGGCGCACATTCGCCTGGCGGCGTGGCCCCTGGAACTGCTGGGGCTTGTGGTCTGGGCCGTCTACATCGGCGACCGGCTGCTGGATGCGCGGGCGGGACAGAGGAGGCCGTCGCATCATGAGTTGCGGGAGCGGCACCACTTCCACTGGCGGCACCGGCGGGTGCTGGCGCCGCTGGCCGTGGCGGCAGGAGTGGTTGCGGCGGCGATTGTGCGCCGGCGCGTGCCGGCGATTGCGCTTCCGCAGGATTCGGCGGTGGCGCTGGCCACGCTGGCCTACTTCTCGGGAGTACACGGGCGGCTGAAGGTGCCTGGGGCCGTTGGCCGGCTGGCAAGGGTCCTGGGCTCGCGGGAGTGCCTGGTAGGCGCGCTGTTTGCGGCCGGGTGCGTGCTGCCTGCCTGGTCAGTGGACCCGGTGGCTTTTCCGGTGCAGCTGCTGGTGATGCCGGCGGTGTACTTCTCGGCGCTGGCGTGGCTGAATGTGCGGGCGATCACGAGCTGGGAGTCGGGGAAGGCGCGGCTGGGGCGGATGGCCCTGGCGCTGTCCGGGATTGGGATGGTGCTGGCAGCCCTGTTGGTGGCGGCGCAGCCGCGGGGGGCGGCGCTGCTGGCCGCGGGAGCGGCGAGCGCGGCATTGATCGGGTGGCTCGACCGTTTTAGCACGTTGGCGAGTCAGCAAGTCAGCGAGTCAGCTTTGCTGGATCCGGTGACGCTGCGAGCAGCGGTGGATCTGGTGCTGCTGACGCCGCTGCTGCTGGTGATGGTGCGGTGAAGGGGAGGAGAAGGAGCAGAGCATGCCTCAGGGGTTAAAACCCCTTCGAATTGGCGAGCGTGGGATTGCCGGTGATGAATCATCGGCCTACCTGGGTCGAGGACCGACGCCGAACTTCGGGGCAGCACCGAACTTCGACCGGCTGGCCGGGGTGTACCGCTGGATGGAGTGGCTGAGCTTCGGGAACTGGCTGTGCCGGTGCCGGCGCGCCTATCTGGGCGAGATGCTTGCGGCGCGGCGGGCGCTGGTGCTGGGCGATGGCGATGGACGCTTCACGGCGCGGCTGCTCAAGGAAAACCGCGCGGTACGAATCGACGCCGTGGACCTGAGCCCGGCGATGCTGGCGGCGTTGGTGATGCGGGCCGGCGAGGATGGTATGCGGGTGCGGACGCATGTTGCGGATGTGCGGGCCGGGCTGCCTAATGGCGATGCGTATGACCTGGTGGTGACGCACTTCCTGCTCGATTGCCTGACGACCGCTGAGGTGGAGGCGCTGGCCGTGCGAGTGCGCGATCGAGTTGCGGACGATGCAGTGTGGGTGGTGTCGGAGTTTGCGATTCCGGAGGGGTGGTTCGGGCGGCTGGTGGCGGGGCCGATTGTAGGCCTGCTGTACCGGGTGTTCGGTTGGATGACGGGGTTGAGGATTCGCAGGCTGCCCGACCATGTTTGGGCCTTGCAGCGGGCGGGGTTTCGCCGGCGGGGGCGGGAGAGCTGGCTGGGTGGGATGCTGGTGAGCGAGGTGTGGGTAAGGCAGTGAATGAGTGAATGAGTGAAGAAGTGATTGGGGTCGTGGCCTGGTTGTGGGCTTGGTATCCCAGGTCTCGAAAACCGCGAGACCTGGGGCACCCTCTGGTCGAGTCGGAACAGGGACCAGGGACCAGGGATCAGGGATCAGGGAAGGTGACCGCAGCCTGGGCGATTGTTACATGCGTGTTAAAATCGAGCTTTTGAAGGAGCACGGCACACAGTTTCCCTCCCCGCCGATTCTGCATGAACCTCTATTTAATGCGTCACGCCAATGCCGGCCTTGGCCGGGAAAATCCACTGCTCGACGCCAAGCGCGGGCTGATTAAAGAAGGAAAAGAACAGTGCATGCTGATGGCGCGGGTGCTGAGCGCGCTGAAGGTGCAGATCGACGTGATTGTCTCGAGCCCCTTGAAGCGGGCGCTGCAGACTGCGCAGTTTGTGGGGACGGAGCTGGGGTATGACGCGAAGGTATTGATTGACCGGTCGCTGGCGCTGGACGGAGACTACGCGGATTTCCAGACGCTGGTTGCCAAGCATATGGGACGCGAGGGCCTGCTGGTGGTGGGGCACAATCCCAACATGTTTCATTTCCTGGGCCGGATGGTGACGGGGAACGGCGGCGCCTCGATCAGGGTGCGCAAGGCCTCGATTGCCTGCGTCAACATGGACCAGCATCCGCCGCGGCTGCAGTGGCTGCTGGATCCGCGGCTGTGCCGCATGCTTTACGCCAGCGTGGGGAAGAGCTCGCGGCCGAAGACCTCGCGGAAGTAGCCCGCCTCTTTTCGCAACGACCACAATTCCAGTTCCGCCCCGGTGCGCCCCGGCTTGATCTCGAGGTAGACGCGCTTGGGATAGACGCTAGCCGCGACACGCAGCACGTCGCTGGCGCGGTCCTGATTGAGCGCCTCGGCAAGGCGGATGAGGACCACGGCCTTATTCACGTTGCCGTGCTCTTCGGCGGGGATGTTGCGCATGGCGCGGTCGCCGGGCTGGGGGCGGCTCTTGCCGAGGTAGCGCGCGACGGCCGAGACGATGGTGCGCTGGACGGGCGTGTAGCCGTAGATCTCAGAACTCGAAATGATGTACTGCGTGTGGCGGTGGTGGCCCTGGTGGTTGATGAACTTGCCGGTGTCGCGGAGGATGGCCGCGGCGGCGAGCCAGTTTTCATACTCGGGGGGCAGGCTGTGGAGCGACTTGAGCTCGCGGAAGAGCTGCAGGGCGTGGGTGCGGACGGGCTCGGCCTGGCGGGGGTCGACGCCATAGCGTTTGGCTGTTGCCAAAACGCTCTGCCAGCGCTCGTGCTCGAACTCGCGATGGCCGCTGGCGCGGATGTCGGTTTCGGCGAGCATCTGGGCGAGGATGCCGTCGCGCAAGCCGAGGGGGGAGTAGCGAAAGCCAGGGAGGTCGAAGGTTTCGAGCAGCTCGGAAAAGACCTGCGAGCCGGCGACGATGATCTCGGCGCGGCGCGGGCCGATGCCGGGGAGGGTTTCGCGCTCGGGGAGCGAGAGCTTGGCGAGCTTGGCGGTGAGCTTGCGGATGATGGGGGTGGGCGCGATGTCGGCTACCGGCGTGGAGCGGGAGCCGGATTTCCTGGGCGCCTTTTTGGGCGGGCCGGCGGCTCTGAGGATGGCGACGGTGGCTTCAGCGAGGGCGGCGGCGGTGCCGGAGGTGGCGATGACGAGGGAGACGTCGGCGGGATTGATGCGGCGATGGGCGCGGCGCAACTCGCGGGCGATGAGCTGGCGCATTTGAGCCAGGCCCTCGGGGCTGGGCGGATCGGCGGCAAGGAACTGCTCAGTGAGGCGCACGGCGCCGATGGGGAGGCTGACTGTCTCCTTGATGCGCTTGCGGTCGGAGAGGGTGATTTCGCAGCTGCCGCCGCCGAGGTCGACGAGGAGGACGCGGCCGCCGGCGCCGGGCTCGGCGCTGACGACGCCGTGGTGAATGAGGCGGCCCTCTTCGAGGCCGGAGATGATCTCCATCTCCCAGCCGGTTTCGGCCTTGACCCAGGCCCGGAAGGCGGCGCCGTTGCGGGCTTCGCGCATGGCGGCGGTGGCGACGACGCGGACGCGGTCGGCGGAGTGGGCCTGGACGGCGCGCTGGAAGCGTTTGAGGGCGCGGAGGGTGGCGGCCATGGCCTCGGGAGAGACGAGGCCTGACTCGAAGACGCTGGCGCCGAGGCGGGTGACCTCGCGGTCTTCGTGGAGGCTTTTGAGCTGATGAGCGACGACCCGGGCGATCTTGAGCCGGCAGGAGTTGGAACCGATATCGATGGCGGCAAACGTGGGCATGCTTGGGGGGCGGCGTCTCCTGGGGATGAATTGCTTCTGGGGTCAGGGTACACGACCAGGGACCAGGGAATAGTGAATAGGGACCAGGGGCTAAGGGGCGAGACGAGAGTGAAGAAGTGAAAAAGTGAATGAGTCAAAAAGTGAATGAGTGAAGAAGTGAAAAAGGATCCGGTGGGCGGCTTATGAGGGCGCGTCGGTGGTGAGCGTTGCTGATCTGGGTTGCGGTGCTGGGGGTGCCGGTGGGGCTGGTGTGGCGGCGGTATGGGAGAGTGCGGGCGGGTTTGAGGTAAGTCTGGGTGAGAATTCGAGTTGCGGCGCGAGGTCGGCTGTTCGTGTCGCCTTTTGTTGACAGTACTTTCGTTATGAGCAGTTTGTTCCGCAACAGATTGCAAGCGTGTCACACTCGAACGGTGGTGTATTTCAAGCGTGCACAGCGGGGAGTTTAGGGGAATGACAAACTTAGAGTTAGAGGCGTTGCGGCGCCAGGTGGAAGAAGACTACAAACTGGATATCGCTGCAATCGAGCGGCTGCAGAGGCGGTTGGGAGGCGGCGGTGCCAAGGGCGGTATCGCAGCCGTGGAGAGACAGTCGACGACGGAGTCGAACGTGGTGCCGTTGCCTCCACAGGCCGAGGGCCGCGGTCAGGCGCCGCAGGACGATCTTACCGAGTCGCTGCGCTCGATGTTCAGCAGCTACCGCAAATAGAACAGCGTCCGAAGCCCGGCTGGTGCGCTGGGGCGTGACGGCCGGACCGCACCACGGTGCGCGCCGGGCACGCGGCGAGAAACTGCGTGGCATTACAGCGTGATCCTGCTGGATCAGGCTCCGCGCTGGATCAGGCTGCGCGACGCGAGCGCGCGTGATCGCCGCCGAAGTTCTGGCTCATCGTATCTCGGGAGAAAAGCCGGAGCACATCGAAAAGCGCGGTCATATAGCCGTGGGCCCAGTAGCCGCGCTCCTCGCTTCCTTCGATCAGATGCTTTTCTTCCGTGATGCACTGGGGTGCGTTGTTGAAGATCCAGTGCTTCAGCTCTGTCGTACGTTCGTTAATTTTTCGAAATTCCTGACTCTCGTCTTCCATGCCAAATTAGATGCCGCGAGGGGTGAAGCGATGTCCTGCGGCGGTAAGACGTTTGGATTCTATGGAACGGTTCCGGGGTCGGCGTGCCCAAGGCAAGCTCCGATGCCGGCTTGCGCGCCAGCGAGCAAACAGTCAAGCGGTTCCCCTGCGTGAGATGGAGCGAGCCTGGCGGCTGGTAATCTGACGGTGTGGGACACGTTCAGACCATGACGACGGCATCGGCTTCCGACGCGCGACAGAGGGGGCCATCCCCCGTTGCTGCCTGGATGGTGCTGGGGCTGATTTTTTGCGCGGTGCAGTTTGCCTCGCTGTTTACGCCGCCGCTGCTGGACGACGTGGATGCGAGCCACGCCCAGGCGGCCCAGCACATGGCCGAGACGGGCGACTGGGTGACGCTGCACGTGAACGGGGTGCGCTATCTGGAGAAGGCTCCCCTGCCGTACTGGATGTCGGGCGCACTGTACAGAGTCTTCGGCGAGAACGTATTCGCGACACACCTGCCGAACGCGCTGGCGGTGTTGGGATGCGCCTGGATGTCGTGGCTGTGGGCGGGGCGTGCGTGGGGCCGCCGGGCGGGCTTCTACGCGGCGCTGGGGATGCTGACGGCGATTGGGCCGTTCCTGTTTACGCGCTTTGCCATTCCCGAGGCGCTGCTGACGTTTCTGCTGCTGACGGCGCTGTGGGCCTTTCTGACGGGGTTTGAAAGCCGGCGGCCGGCGCGGTTTTACTTAATGTGGGCGGTGCTGGCGCTGGCGACGCTGACCAAGGGGCTGATTGCGCCGGTGTTCTTTGTGGCGGCTGCGGCACCATTTCTGGCGCTGAGCGGGTTGTGGCGGCGGTGGCGCGAGTTGAA
>Ga0307474_10002717_pt1 | contig 12711 bp, 8 predicted proteins | sample atmos_gasesECM1C_2_FD_203312 | JGI IMG/M metagenome (GOLD analysis project Ga0307474, IMG submission 203312) | Hardwood forest soil microbial communities from Morgan-Monroe State Forest, Indiana, United States - atmos_gasesECM1C_05 | ecosystem: Environmental > Terrestrial > Soil > Temperate... | reverse complement strand
GCTGGACGTGGAAATTGGCGGGGTCAACCTCAAACCTCCGACCGATGGGGCGTTTCTCAGTGAAGCGGATCTGCCCAAGATCAAAGGAATTTTCTGGCATAACAACATCACGGGCTTCGCGCCGATGCTGCCGGTGACCGTTGAGGTCGAACAGGACGGCACGCAGCAGGACCTCACTTTGCTGGGGACTTATTTTGCGAAACCGATGTCTTTCGGCACGGACAACTTCATCACCGGGGTGCGCTCGACGCACCTGTGGTGGAAAGTTTCTGGTGCGTGGCCCGATGACTCGTCGCGGAATGTCTTGATTGGGGAAAGGCTGGCAGGCGCTCTGGGCAAGAGATCCGGCGACGAACTTACACTCGCGGGGCGACGACTGCAGGTGAGCGGGATTCTTTCTACAGGCGGGGCAGAAGACGATGAGGTCGTCGCTCCGCTTGCTCTCGCCGAAGAGATTCTGGGCAGGCCCGGTGCGGTGCGGCGCGTGTATGTCAGCGCCCTCACCAAGCCGGAGGATGCGTTCGCGAGACGCGATCCGAAGAGTTTGTCGGGAGCAATCTACGATCGCTGGTATTGCTCGCCTTATCCACAGTCGATTGCCTTTCAGTTGGCGGAAGCGATTCCACACTCGCATGCCGAACAGATTCGGCAGGTCTCGCAAAACGAGGGTGCGGTGCTCACGCGCATCGAAGGGCTCATATTCCTGATTACGCTGGCGGCGCTGTTTGCGTCAGGGTTGGCGGTATCGGCGGCTATGGCTACGGCTATGTTTGAACGCCGCGCCGAGGTGGGATTGATGAAAGCTTTGGGCGCGGGAAGGCTCGCGGTGGCGTCGATATTTTTCGCTGAGGCGACGCTGCTGGCGTTGATCGGCGGCTTGGCGGGATTTGTAGTCGGCACCGGGCTGGCGCATCAGATTGGACGCTCCATCTTCAATTCGGAGATTTCGATTCCACCGGTGCTTCTGCCGGTGATCCTGGCGATCGCTGTGATCGTGACTTTCTCGGGGAGCGCCGCGGCGATCCGGCGCGCGGTCGGCCTGGATCCGGTGTTTGCGTTGCGAGGGGAATTATGAGTGCGCCGATATCGTTTTCCGGGCGCGACATTGTAGCCAGGCGAGCACACGCTCCGCATACTTCTATGTTCCTGCGCATGCTGGTGCGGGCGGCGGTGCTGCGTCGGGGACGCGCTACTTCGGCGCTGTTTGCCATGGTAGTGGCCGCGGCTGTGGCCACGGCGATGTTGAATCTTTATGTGGATGTACAAGCGAAACTGAGACGTGAATTCCGCAACTATGGGGCGAACATTATTGTCGTCGCGAAAGACGGCGCTTCGCTTCCCTCCGACGCGCTGGCGCGCGTGGATTCAGTTCTCTCGGGACGCGGGGTTGCGGCGCCGTTCGGGTTGGTCGTAGCGCGTGTAGCGGACGGACAGCCGATTGTAGTGGCGGGCACGGATTTCGAACGAGTGCGTCAACTGGATCGCTGGTGGTCGGTGAGTAGTTGGCCCTCGGCTTCGCAACAGGCATTGATTGGCGTGCGCGCATTGCCGACAGTATCGCCGAAGAATCAGGCGGTTGATCTCAGTTTTCAGGGCCGAACTCTACACCTAAATCCTGTGGGCACGGTGCAGACGGGAGCGGCCGAGGACAGCCGCATCTACATCTCGCTGGCAGATTTTGTGGCATGGACTGGGGTGCAGCCGTCGACGATTGAAATTGCCGCTAGTGGCTCTCCCGAAGAGGTGTCCGGCATCATAAATCAGGTGACGCAGACGATTCCGGCAGGAGATGTTCGACCGGTTCGGCAGATTATGGAGGGCGAGGCTCGAGTGCTCGGCAAGACCCGCGCTACGCTGCTAGCCTCGGCAGGCCTGATCATTCTGACTGCGGCGTTGTGCGTGCTTTCCACCCTGATGGGCTGGGTGTTCGACCGGCGGCGCGATTTCGCGATGATGAAAGCTCTGGGCGCGTCGGCGCGATTGCTGAATGGATTCTTCGCCGCGGAAGCTGCGGTCCTGGGGGCGGCTGGGGCTATTATCGGATTTGTTGTCGGCATCGGCATTGCGGCCTGGATCGGGCAAGTTAACTTTCACGCTTCGGTGGTACCGCGTCTTAGCGTCCTGCCCGTGGTTTTGGCTGGTAGCATAGCGGTAACGCTGTTGTCGGCGATCCTCCCAATCTCGCTGCTGCGTCGGGTGCAGCCGGCGAGTATTCTGAGGGGAGAGTGAAATGATCCAGATCAAGGACGCCACAAAACTCTACCCCGCGAAGGAGAGTGCGAGCGACTCCAGCGACGCCGGCTCCGGCTTTATTCATGCGCTCGATCATATCTCGCTGCACGTCGCGCCAGGGGAATGGCTCTCAATTATGGGGCCTTCGGGGTCGGGAAAATCGACATTAGTGAATTTGATTGGCTGCCTCGATCGGCCATCGTCGGGCGAAATCTGGCTGGATGGACAAAAAGTGGCGGGAATCTCTGCTACTGATTTGAATCGTGTGCGCGCGGAAAAGATTGGATTCATTTTTCAGCAGTTCCACCTGATTCCCTTCCTCACCGCTGTCGAGAACGTGATGCTGGCGCAATACTTTCACAGCATGACCGACGAAAAGGAAGCAGTCGAGGCGCTGAGTCGCGTGGGGCTGGGTGATCGCGCCCATCATCTGCCATCGCAATTGTCGGGCGGAGAACAGCAGCGGGTGTGCATTGCGCGGGCTCTGATCAATGATCCGAAGATTATTTTGGCCGATGAGCCTACCGGAAATCTGGATGCTGTAAATGAAGAGATCGTGCTGCGGCTGCTGCGCGAGTTTCACCAACAGGGACGCACGATCGTGATGGTCACGCACGATCCAGTCGTGGCGCGACTGGCGGATCGGCGCATTGAGTTGCATCACGGCAAGATCGCGTCGCAGGAAGTGTTCTCCATGGCCGACGAGGAACAACTCGATGAAGTCCTGGAAGAGCTGTGGGTTCTGGCCGAGCATGCAGAGATCGCCGAAGTCGAGCGCATGGAAGTGCACGGAGCACTGCCGGTCGGCTTGGCGATTGAAAAGTTGATTGAGATGGGGCTGGTGGTTTCCGCTCCGCATCCGCCGCAGTCGCATGATCACAAACCGTTTGTAAATCCCTGCCACGAAGCACTGAAGCCAGTAGCCGCGTCCTCGGGCGATGGGACGCTGATTGTCGAGCTCACGCCCCGTGGGCGAGAACGAGCGGGCAGCATTATCCGCCGCCATCGGCTAGCCGAGCGACTTTTTACCGACAGTCTGGCGATGGACAGCGAGTCCGAGATTGAACAGCAGGCCTGCAAGTTTGAGCATATTCTTTCACCGGAAGCGACGGACAAGATCTGCGCTTTTTTGGGCCATCCGCGTACTTGCCCGCACGGGGCGCCGATTCCTTCGGGGCCGTGCTGCGGGGAGCAGGTAGATCCTAAGCTGAGGGAGACGGTCAGCCCAGGTCGTAAGTTCACTCGGGACGAGATGAATGAGCGCTGAGCCTGTGCGCGCGGTTTCGTGGTCACGAACATGCGATCTTTTCGTCCTGCGATGCGGCAGTTGTTTCGCCGCTGCGAGGGCGAGACGCCCTCGCGATAGCCGGCAAAGTGCCGGCGCTACGCTGAGGCGTCCGGATTGACCACGCGTCGCCCCACTATCGGAGTATTTGATTCCGGCTTCGGTGGGCTTACCGTTCTTAAAGCATTGCTTGAACTTATTCCTGACGCCGATTATGCCTACTTCGGCGATACCGCGCGGCTGCCATACGGTTCTAAATCAGCTGAGACCGTTGCCCGATATGCCGTCGAAGCAGCCCACTATCTCGAATCGCACGGCGCCCAAATGCTGGTCATCGCCTGCAATACGGCGACGGCGTTGGCTTTTGACCGCATCACGTCTGCCGCTCACGTCCCGGTGGTGGGCGTAATTGAGCCGGGCGCGGAGGCCGCTGTCGCTGCCTCCAAGAATCAGAAAATTGTGGTGATTGGAACCGAGGCCACGGTCAGCAGCCACGCTTATCGCAAGGCTCTCGAAGTTCGCGGGCTGAGCGCGCGGGAGAAGGCTTGTCCTTTGCTGGTTCCGCTTGTGGAAGAAGGATGGGTCGAGCATTCAGTTACGGAGCAGGTCGCGCGCATTTATTTAGGTGAGGCGTTCGCGGATGGCTTTCGCGATGCCGATACGTTGGTCCTAGGCTGCACGCATTATCCGTTGATCAAGCCGCTGCTGCGCCGGGTGGCACCGGGACATGTGAGCATCGTGGACTCGGCGGAATCGACCGCTCGCGCCGTGGCCTCGCGCCTGCAGAAGTTGGTCCCCGCGAAGGCAGGTGCTGAAGAACGGCGCGTGCGTCCGCGGATCAAGTTTTTCGCCACCGATTCAATGGAGAAATTTCGCCGATTGGGCGAGCGGTTTTTGGGCCATGCGATTGACGATGTGCGGCATGTGGACTTGAAGGAATAACTTCGCTTGAGGCCTCGATGAGCATTGCGGCGGGGTTACGTAAACTTTTCCAGACGTCTCTCGCGGGCTTCCACACTCCGCTGCGCCCATCTTCGGAACCGAATGCGCTCTGATTGGCATCCATAGCCTGCATGAAAACGCCCTGCGATGAAGTCGCAATCCGAACGAGGGGTCTGGAGATTCCGTGTGGAGCGAAGGCGCGACCATGGATCCTCGCCGCTACTATTCTCGGTTCGAGCATGGCTTTCATCGATGGCACCGTCGTCAATGTCGCTCTGCCTGCGCTCCAGACCAGCTTTCACGCCACGGTTGTGGATGTGCAATGGGTGGTTGAGTCTTACGGACTCTTGCTGAGTGCCCTGATTCTAGTCGGTGGCTCGCTGGGCGATCTGTTTGGCCGCCGCTTAGTGTTCGTGGCTGGTGTTGCGATTTTTGCCGTTTCTTCCGCGGGTTGTGGCCTCGCCTCTACCATTAATCAATTGATCATCGCGAGGAGCATTCAAGGTGTGGGAGCCGCACTCCTGGTGCCCGGCAGCCTTGCGATTATCAGTACCTCGTTCGACGATAAGACTCGCGGCCAGGCGATCGGCACATGGTCTGGCTTTACTGCGATCACGACCGCCATTGGGCCCGTTCTGGGCGGCTGGCTGGTTGAACATGCTTCCTGGCGGTGGGTATTCTTCATCAATCTGCCGCTTGCGACGGCCGTTATCGCGATTTCGCTTTGGTCGATACCAGAGGTCCGAAACGTGACCGCCGAGGGGGTCGATTGGCTAGGAACGATTCTCGTCACGCTCGGATTGGCTGGTTTGGTGTACGGGTTTATTGATTCGGTCAGCCTGGGTTGGAAGAGTCCTCTGGTGTCGGTGAGTCTGATCATCGGTTGCGGATGTCTGGTTGCGTTCATGCTGGTCGAAGCTAACGCCACTGCACCGATGCTACCCCTTGCCTTGTTCAAATCCCGCAGCTTCAGCGGCGCTAATCTGCTTACGCTGTCTCTGTATGCAGCTATTGGAGCCTTCTTCTTCTTGTTCCCGTTGAACCTGATCCAAGTCCAGGGATATTCGACAACAGCAGCCGGAGGTGCCGTCCTCCCACTGATTCTGCTCATGTTCTTTCTTTCGCGCTGGTCTGGTGGGCTCGTCGCCCGCTTTGGCGCAAGACCTCCTCTGATCATTGGCCCTCTCATTGCCGCTTTGGGTTTCGTTCTATTCGCGGTGCCCTCGGTTGGAGGTAACTATTGGAAAACCTTCTTTCCGGCGATCATCGTGTTAGGGTTCGGAATGGCAGTCACCGTAGCTCCCCTCACCACCGTGGTTATGAATTCGGTAAGTCAGGACCGAGCTGGCAGTGCTTCCGGAATCAACAATGCAGTGGCGCGGGTAGCGGGCGTGCTTGCGATTGCAGTTCTAGGGATCGTGATGGTGAGCGCTCTGAGCTCTCGCCTGAATCGAAGCCTGACTCACTTCGGGTTGCCGGCGAACGTTGTTCGGGAGATTCAAGCGAACGAGATCAAGCTCGCCGGATCGCAGGCGCCCGCTGGTCTCGATCCCAGCACGAAAAATGCGGTCGAGAAATCCATTGCGGAGGCGTTTGTATTTGGATTCCGAACGGTTATGTTGATTTGCGCGGGCCTGTCTCTGATAAGTGCAGCCGTAGGATGGCTCGTGATTCCGAAGGATCGTCCGTCCTAGGTCTCCCTTCTTCCTCTTGCTTACAGCTTCACGTGGCGCAGGCGGAGGGCGTTGGTGATTACCGAAACCGAGCTGAAGCTCATGGCGGCTGCGGCGAAAATGGGGCTGAGCAGCAGGCCGAAGATGGGATAGAGCACGCCGGCGGCGATGGGAACGCCGATGGCGTTGTAGATGAAGGCGAAGAAAAGATTTTGGCGGATATTGCGGATCGTGGCCTGGCTCAGCTTGCGGGCGCGGAGAATTCCCGAGAGATCGCCTTTGACCAGCGTGATGCCAGCACTCTCCATGGCAACATCGGTGCCGGTGCCCATGGCGATGCCGACATTGGCTTGAGCGAGCGCGGGGGCGTCATTGATGCCGTCGCCGGCCATGGCGACGACTCTTCCCTGCTGTTGCAGCTTGCGGATGACTTCTGATTTTCTCTCCGGCAAAACTTCCGCTTCGAAGTCGTTTTGCTCCAGACCGAGTTGTTGGGCGATAGCTGCGGCGGTGGCGCGACTGTCGCCGGTCAGCATCACGATGTGAATTCCCTGGCGTTTGAGATCGCGAATCGCGTCGGGAGCCGAGGGCTTGATGGGATCGGACACAGTCACAGTCCCTGCATATTTGCCGTCGACGGCAACAATCAGGCTCGTGCCAGTGTCGGCGCTGCTTGTGGGAATGTTGACAGCGCCGATTTCGGACATGCCGATTTCGGACATAAGAGATGCGTTGCCTATGGCGACTCGTTTTCCGTCAACTGTGCCCTGGATGCCTTTTCCAAGTGCGTACATGAACTCGGTCGGATTGGAGAGAGTCAGTCCCCTTTCGGTTGCGGCTTTCACGATGGCCGATGCGAGTGGATGTTCGCTAGCTTTCTCCAGGCTGGCCGCCAGACGAAGGAGTTCACCGTCCGGTTGTGTCGCCGTCATGCTAACCAGCTTCGGCTTCCCTTCGGTCAGCGTACCGGTTTTGTCGACGACCAGCGTATCGACTTTTTCCAAGGTCTCGAGCGCCTCGGCGTTTTTGATCAGAACTCCGGCGTGGGCGCCGCGGCCGGTGCCTACCATGATCGCCATCGGCGTCGCCAGTCCCAGCGCGCATGGACAAGCAATGATTAAGACCGCGACGGCATTCACCAGAGCGTGCGCGAGTCTGGGCTGCGGACCGAACAGGAACCATGCAATAAAAGTCACCGCAGCCACAGCCACAACTGTGGGAACGAACCAGGCGGCAAGGCGATCGGCTAGGCGTTGAATGGGAGCACGGCTGCGCTGTGCCTGTCCGACTAGCTGGACAATTCGCGCCAGCAGCGTTTCTGCTCCGACGCGCTCGGCACGCATCACGAACGAGCCTGTCGTGTTGATGGTTGCGCCGATCACTTGACTGCTCGGAGATTTTTCTACCGGAATCGATTCGCCGGTGATCATCGACTCATCGACCGCGCTGCTTCCTTCGAGAACGACACCATCGACAGGAACTTTTTCTCCGGGACGAACACGCAGATGGTCGTTCGGCTTAACCTGTTCCAGTGAAATATCTTTTTCCGTGCCGTCGGTGCAGACAAGGCGTGCGGTTTTCGGGCTGAGATCAAGGAGCGCTCGAATGGCAGCGCTGGTACGGCTGCGGGCGCGGAGTTCCATGACCTGCCCGAGTAAGACCAGCGTGGTGATGGCCGCGGCAGCTTCGAAGTAGACGTCAGGATATCCGCCCATGCCGCGCAGCGATTGAGGAAAAATCTGCGGCGCGACAGTTGCGACCACGCTGTAGATGTAGGCCACGCCTGTGCCCAGGCCGATCAGCGTGAACATGTTGGGGCTGCGATTGACCAACGACGTCCAGAAACGTTGAAAGAACGGGAGGCCGCACCACAGGACCACTGGAGTCGACAGCGCGAACTCCATCCACGGAAGACTCAGCGGCAGCCCGTTCAGAGCGCGCATGAACGCATGCGGCCAGAACATGCCTCCCATTGCAATTAAAAGAAGCGGAGCGGTCAGCGCGACGCCGACCCAGAAGCGGCGGGTCATGTCGCGTAATTCGGAATTTTCTTCCGCAGCCGCAGTCACCGTGCGCGGTTCCAGCGCCATGCCGCAAATGGGACACGCGCCGGGTTCCGCGCGAACGATTTCGGGATGCATCGGGCAGGTGTATTCGGTACGCGTAGTGGCGACCGGTACGTCCGGCTCCAGGGCCATGCCGCAGGATGGGCAGGCGCCGGGCTTGCTCTCGCGGACCTCTGGACACATAGGGCAGACGTATGCCGGCTCTGTCGCAGCTGGTTTTGGCACGGGTCGGCTGGCGGCTGAGTGGGCGCTCGCGGGACTAGGCGATGCCGAAGATTTCGCCGGCGCCGGCGTTCCCAGCATGACCAGGTTCGACGGCAATGGCGCTAGCCGATTCAAATATGTCTCGGGCTGAGCTTTGAATTTCTCCACGCACGAGGCACAGCAAAAATAATACTTTTTTCCGGCATATTCGTGGACATGCCTGGCGGAGGCGGGATTGACGTTCATCCCGCAAACTGGGTCGCGTTCGAGAGCGGTAGTAGGATTTGAAGCCGTCATGTCTGCTGCCAATGCGCCTCGGGGGCTGTCCTCTTTGATTGCGAATGCTCTATAGTGGATTCATCCGGCGGGATCGGCCGGCAACTCCGAATCATCATAACGAAGGTTTAAGACCCATGACTTATCTGGACATCGTTTTCCGGTACAGCGCAATTCCGGGCGAGAACGAAATGCGCGCGATTGATGCGATGCGTGAGGTATATGGCATCCGGCGCGTGCAGTTCAATGAGAAAGAGGGCACGGTGCGTGTGGAATTCGACGCGTCGCGCCTCAAACAAGATGGAGTCGCCAGGTTACTGCGGAATGCGGGAGTAGATATAGGCGAGCCGTTGTTGCTCACCTAAGGCTACCCACAGAAAGAGAAGACGTCTAACGGCAGTGGGCACAGGCGACCCATCGGAGAATTGGCTCAATTTGTCCCAGAAATAGCACACCCACGGCTTTTGGGCCGTGGGTAGACTATATGAGGGGGGAAGGCTCGACTGCGTCTAGGAGACAAAGCAAGGGGTGCTCACAGAAAACCTCTGGCCGAAGTTATTCTCTGAAGCACCCCGTTGCGCGCCACTTCGTCTGACTTTCCTAAAGCAAACGGTGTGCCGTCCCGCAAATGCATCAAAATAAAGGGGACAATATTTCCAGCCCGGTAGGAATTGCCTGCCCGGAGGAAAGATTTACGTCGGCGGTTTTCTCGCAAGCCGAGGGCCAAGTTGCCCCGAGAGATGAGTTTTTGGCGATTTAGCCTAGAGCCTCCAGTGACCCATCGCCTTGCCCCTCCGAGGTCGAGACGCTACAATGGCTTTTCAGGTTACTGTGCCTTCATGACCCAACGTACACAGCCGATCAAGATCGATTGGCGATGAGCGAACGCCGTCCGTTCCTGCCTTCGCGTCCGTGGTAGTTGAAAAATTGCGCCCTTAGCTCAGTTGGATAGAGCGTCTGGCTACGAACCAGAAGGTCGGGAGTTCGAATCTCTCAGGGCGCACCATCCTTTCAATAACTTAGGCCCGGTGAAGGGTGCCCTTTGACTTTTGTCCGGGAAGCAGAAAATTCCTACCCGTTTGCTGCGATCTCAATTATGTTCTCTTTCGCGTAGCGAGTTACGCCTGAGTCGCTGGCAGAGCCGTCCGGAGGTCCGTGTCGGAGACGATAGCATAGCGCCGGAACATCGAATCCGTCTTGTGACCGGACACCTGCAATCGTCAATCAAGTGTCGGGAGCAATCATGAGTCAAGACAGCGTCATTCCGGTTGCAAACAATGCCCAGTCGCAAAACGACCTCATCGAGCGCGGGTTCAGTCGTCAGCCGCTCAGAATTGATGTAGACATTGCCCGCTCGCTGGAAGCGTTAGCCCATGCGGCTTGGTCCATTCCAAAGGACAAGTACTATGACGGGGGCGACAGGTATCGTTCCTTAAATCGCCTCCGGGCCGAGATTGTTGAGGGCGGTGTAAAAGTTTGGTCGAGCGAGGAGAATACGCCTTACGTGCAGTTGAAAAAATACAACACGACACTAGGTGACCAGCCGCGAGAGTATGCTCCGCTGTCCCCGGCAATCGCTGCTTCCATCGGGGTTCGCAAGATGATCGCTCACCACCTTCATTACCTGCCTCTCTCGGCGGTGGGGACAAGGTACTTGGTCAACGTCCACGTAATAAGGTTTACGGCTACGCCGGGTCGACCCTGCGACACGAGTCCACCCGGCTTGCATAAAGACGGGGAAAAGTACATCGCCACGCACCTGCTGGGCTGCTGCGGGGCTTGCGGTGGCGAAGTCATCATAACGGACAATGACAAACACGAGATGGATCGCTTCACGATGCGCGAATGCGGTGAGTCTTACATCTTTGACGATGACCGCATCTGGCACATGTTGACGCCCGTAGCAGTGCGGGAAGGCAATGAGTATGCCTACCGTGACACGCTGGCTTTCGATATGCTCCCGGAGGGCTGGCAACCAGAGAAGTGACCCACGCAGCTACCGCACGTGACGAGTCTCAAGCTCGCATCCCCCTGCGGCCAACGAGTGGACCCCCGGCGGTTCATGCTCCAGAACCTCACGCGCCTCTCTCACAAAACGGCGGCCGAGTTGGGACACCGCTCGATTCTCCGCTGCGCTTGATCGCGTTCATTGTTTAACTGCTGGACCAACTCGGGCTGAATTACGGCGTCTATGAATTGCTCGGCGACGAGCGGTGCACTTATACTCTCCGCAGCGGAAATTTCCGAATCCGGGTGTTCTTTTTAATAATCCAAATGGCTGGGTGTGTAGCACCGCATCGATGTTTAGACCGCAAGACTCGGACAGCGGCTGCCCAGATAAAAGGTGCCCGAGCATGACAGAGAAGGTAAGTTCAAAGGCGATTCCGCACATGCCGGAAGAAGGCGTATCGAAAGCTGTCTCCAGACGCAACTTCATTAAAGGCGTTATTACCAGCGGCGTGGCCGTCTCCTCCGCGAGTTATCTTTTTCGCGCCTCCTCGATTCTGCCGGGCCAACCGTTGCCTGCCGGCGTGGGCGAGCGCCTCATCACTCTCAACGTTAACGGTCAGCAACGGCGCGTCGATGTCATGAAGCAAGAGACGCTGGCATGGACGCTGCGTTACAAGCTGGGACTGACCGGCACCAAGCTCGGCTGTGACCGTGCTGAATGCGGATCCTGCACCGTTCTTATCGACGACATTCCGCACTACTCGTGTTCGGTGCTCACCCACACGGTACGTGGCCGGAAGGTTTTGACGATTGAAGGTCTGGCAGCCAACGACGGAACCTTGCATCCGGTGCAGCAGGGTGTCATCGACGAACAGGGATTTCAGTGCGCGTTCTGTATGCCTGGCTTCATCATGACCGCGGTCGGATTCTTGAAAACGAATCCCAGTCCCACGCGCCAGGACTTGGCGCACGGTGTCTCGGGAAATCTCTGCCGCTGCCAGGACTACGACAAGATTCTGACGGCGTTGATGCGCGGGGCCGAGAATATGCGGAGGTCGTCGCTTGGATAACGCTAATAAACTCGCGGACAAAAACTCTGCCGGTGTCAACAATACTGCGGAGCGCATCTACGGCGCCGGGTACAAGCTGATTGGCAAGAACTACGAGACTCCTGACCTCTATGCGAAAGTCACGGGCAAGGCAAAGTACGCTGAGGATTTTCGTGCGGAAGGCATGCTGTTCTGCAAGCTGGCGCTCAGTCCAATGCCGCATGCGCGGGTAAAGCGCATTGATGCGAAAGCGGCGCTTGCCATGCCCGGCGTCAAAGCCATTCTCACAGCGGACGATCTTCCTGCGCCAGCTGACACCCTTACCGACAATGGCACAGTGATCAAGGCCAGCAAGTGGGGCGAGCGCGGTCTCACCATGGAACCGGTTTATCAAGGCGAACCGGTTCTTGCAGTGGCCGCAGTCGACGAACTCACGGCCGCGGAAGCCATCGAGAAAATCCAAATCGATTTTGAACCGCTTCCCTTCGTGATCGATCCGCTCCAAACTTTGCGGCCGGGTGGTCCCAACCCGCGTACGGACGGCAACGTCTGGACCCGGCCAGCGTCGCCGCAAGGTCCAGGCACCCCTGCTGTGACGGAACTCAAGTGGACCAAGGCTGACTTCGAGGAGGAAAGGCACGGCCGTCTTCCGATGGGCAAGAGTCCTGACGAATGGACGTATGGCGACCTCGATTCAGGCTTCAAGAATGCGGCTCTCGTTCTTGACGAGACGTTCGTCACTCCCGACACCAGTCATCAGACTCTTGAGACCCGCAGCACCATGGCGTATTGGCAAAACGGAAAAGTCTATATTTACACGGGCACGCAAAGCACCGCGCAGACACTGCCCGCGATCGCACGATGGTTGAACATCGATCCAGGCAAAATTGTTTTCATCAGTGAATACACCGGAGGCGGGTTCGGCAGCAAGATCACCGGCGGCGTGACCATGATCATCCCAGCGCTGCTGGCGAAAAAAACGAACGCTCCGGTGATGATGCGCATCAGCCGCGAAGAGGAGACCTTCATAGGGC
>Ga0307474_10002716_pt1 | contig 12718 bp, 8 predicted proteins | sample atmos_gasesECM1C_2_FD_203312 | JGI IMG/M metagenome (GOLD analysis project Ga0307474, IMG submission 203312) | Hardwood forest soil microbial communities from Morgan-Monroe State Forest, Indiana, United States - atmos_gasesECM1C_05 | ecosystem: Environmental > Terrestrial > Soil > Temperate... | reverse complement strand
CTCGCCGAGGATTCCCTCGGGCGACTTGTACGACACCACGTGCACGCGTCGCACCCCGCCGCGCAGCGCCTCTTCGATGGCGCGCGCCTTGGGCAGCATGCCGTCTGCGATGCGGCCTTCCTCGCGCAGGCGCTTCAATCCCTGCAGGTCCGTGTAGGAGATGAGCGAGCCTGGATCGTCGACGCTGCCGAGGATCCCGGGCGCGCCCGTGCAGAGGATGAGCTTCTCGGCGCCGAGCGCTGCGCCGATGGCCGCAGCCACCGTGTCGGCGTTGATGTTGAGGAGCGTTCCGGTCCCGTCTGCCGACAGCGGGCTCACCACCGGCATGAGGCTGTTGTCGAGGAGCTTGCGCAGCACCGCGGGCTCGATCGCATCGATATCGCCAACGAAACCGAAGTCGACGAGCTCGCCGTCCGTCGACAGCCGCACGGGCGGGCGCCGATGAGCGCGTACCAGTCCCGCATCTACACCGCTGATGCCGACCGCCTCGATGTCGAGGTCGCGACAGATGGCGAGCACGCGCGTGTTGATCAGTCCGTTGAGGACCATCGCGGTCACATCGATCGACTTCTCGTCCGTGACGCGTCGCCCCCCCACCATGCGCGTGGGCACGCCGAGCGCCGTGGCGACTTCCGTCAACTGCGGGCCGCCGCCGTGCACCAGCACTACGCGCACGCCGAAGTAATGCAGGATGCCGATCTGCTCGATCAGCACGCGCGTCGCGGCGACATCGGCGAACACCCCGCCGCCGGTCTTCACGACGAAGGTCTTGCCCTTGTACATGCGGATGTACGGAGCGGCGCCGCGGAGTGCGCTGATGGCGAGCGACTGGTCGCTGCGATTCATGATCATGTCGGGTCGGGCCTCATGGCGACTTCAGCAGTTGATGGAGCACGGCCATCTGCGCCGGGAGACGGTTATAGGCCTGGCGCTGCACGACGCTGCGCGAGCTGTCGAGCACCTCGTCGGCGATTGCGGTATTGCGCCGCACCGGCAGACAGTGCATCACCCGGCAGTCGGGTGCAGCGTCGAACCAGTCATTGCGCACGCACCAGCCGCGCAGCGCGCTGCGCAGCCTGGCATCGCCCGTTGCGTCTCCGTAGCAGGCGGTCGCACCCCACTCTTTCGCATAGAGCAGTTGAGCGCCCTCGAGTGCCTCCGCGCGCTCGCTCGTCTCGCGCACCGAGCCGCCCGCAGTCGCAGCCGCACGCCGCGCGCGCTCCATGACCGCCTCGGGAAGCTCGAAACCCTCCGGCCGCAGCACGACGACCTCCATGCCGCGCAGCGCTGCCATGTGCAGGGCCGCCGCAGGGACTGCGAGCGGCAGCGCGCGCGGATGCCACACCCAGGACAGCACGAAGCGGCCGGCGCGCGGCACCGCGAGGTCATCGAGCGTCTTCCAGTCGGCAAGCGCCTGGCAGGGATGGTTGATGGCCGACTCGAGATTGATGAGCGGCTTGTCGATGAGCGCCGCCATGGCGTTGAAGTGCGCATCGGCGAGGTCGGCGGCGAGATCGCGACCTTCCGCAAAGGCGCGGATCCCGAGCGCATCGCAGTAGCCGGCCAGCACCGGCAGTCCCTCGCGAACGTGCTCGGCGGCGCCGCCGTCCATCACGACACCGAGCCGGCTCTCGAGCTGCCAGCTCCCCTGTCCGGGATGAATGACGAGCGAGCTGCCGCCGAGCCGCGCCATCGCGGCCTGGCAGGAGGCGAGCGTGCGCAGCGATGGGTTGAAGAACAGCAGCCCGAGGATCTTGCCGGTGAGCGCGTGCGGCTCTCCTTGCCGCTCGAGACGCCGCGCGAGCTCGAGGAGCGAGAGCACCTCCTCGCGGGAGAAATCGGCGAGATCCAGGAAGCGCTTCATGCCGGCAGATCGCGCAACGCATCGCGCAGCATGTCGACATGCTGCTCCTCGAGGATGAAGGGCGGCAGCAGGCGCAGCACCTGCGGATCGCTCGAAGTGCCGGTGAGGATGCCGCATTCGAGGAGCTCGGCCTGGATCTCTTTCGCCGGCCGCGTCGTGCGCAGCCCGATGAGGAGCCCCGCGCCCTGGTGCCCGGTCACGGGACCGAGCACGCAGGTGCTGCGAATGTAGGCGCCGATGCGCTTCACGCGCTCGAGAAGTTTCTGCTCCTTGATGGCGGCGAGGACCGCGTTGATCGCCGCGCACGCCATCGGCCCTCCGCCGAACGTGGTGCCGAGCGATTCCTGCTTGAGCGAGGCGGCGACCAGCGGAGACATCAGCAGCGCCGCGCACGGGAAGCCGTTGCCGAGCGCCTTGGCGGTCGTGAGCATATCGGGCCGCACGCCGTAGAGGTTGGCCGCGAAAGGCTCCCCGGTGCGCCCGACCCCGGACTGCACCTCGTCGAAGATCAGGAGTGCTCCGACCTCGTCGCAGCGCACGCGCAGCGCACCGAGGAAGGCGGCGCCCAGGTCGACCGCCCCGGCGACGCCCTGTACCGGCTCGACGATCACCGCCGCGGTGTCGCGCGTGACCTGCGCGGCGATCGCGGCGACCTCGCGTCGCGGGATGAAGCTCACCTCGAAAGGGGTGCGCGGAAAGCCGTACCAGCGCGATTGTGCGCCCCAGGTGACCGCGCCCGCCGCCGCGGTGCGGCCGTGGAAGCCGCCTTCCACGGCGACCACGTGCGATCGCGCCGTCGTCCGCAGTGCAATCTTCAGCGCGTTCTCGTTTGCTTCGGCCCCGCTGTTGACGAAGAAGGCGCTGGCAAAGGGCAATCGCGAGAAGCGCACCAGGCGTCGCGCGGCGCGCTCGCGCACCTGCATGACGACGGCGTTGCTCTGGAACTGGCAGCTCTGCGCCTGCCGCGCGAGCGCCGCCATCCAGCCCTCGTGCGCATAGCCGAGCGCCGCCACGGCATGGCCGCCGTAGAGATCGAGCACTCGCTCGCCGCGGCTGTTGGTGAGCCACACTCCCGAGGCCGAGGCGACTTCTATCGGGTACTGCGCGAAGACCGGCGCGAGGAAATCGTGCGTGGCTTGCGCCGCGGTGATCGCCAGCTTTTTCTTCGGCATTCAGCTCATCCCCGGATGCATCGCGCTCAGGTCCATCCGGGCGCGGGTGCCGTGAGGCCGTCCGTCTCGGGCAGGCCGAACAGCCGGTTCATCCACTGCACCGCGCCGCCGGCTGCCCCCTTGGTGAGATTGTCGATCACGCACATGACGGCGACGCTCCCTCCGCGCACCACTCCCGCGAGATGAGCGTAGTTGCTGCCGACTACGTTCTTGACCCGCGGCGCTTCGGAGGTCACGCGCACGAAAGGCGAGCCTGCATAGAAGTCGGCGAGCACCGCGTTGAGCTTCTGCGTATCGAGCGCACGAGCGAGCGCCGCCTGCAGTGTCACATGAATGCCGCGTGCGAAGGGACCCGAGTGCGGGACGAAGGCAACCTGCGCTTCGACGCCGGTGGTGGCCCGCAGACACGCGACGACCTCGGGAACGTGGCGGTGGGCGAGCACGTTGTAGCTGTACAGATCGCCATGGCGCAGCGGGTGGTGTGTGCCCTCGATGGGCTTGCGGCCCGAGCCCGTGCTGCCCGTGACGCCGCTCACGTAGAATTGCGGCGCAGTCGCGCCCGTTGCGAGCAGCGGCGCTGCGGCGAGCAGCATCGCAGTCGCAAAGCAGCCGGGATGCGCGACGTGCGGCGTGGGGAGGCGCTCGAGATGTTCGGGCAGGGCGCAGGTGAATTCGCGCAGACGGCGAGAGGCGCCGTGCGCATGGCCGTACACCGTCTCGTAGGCGGCGGCATCGGCGAAGCGATAGTCAGCGGAGATGTCCACGGCGCGTATCTCGCTTCCGGCCCGGTCCGCAGCCGCGAGCAGCTCGTCCACCAGCGTTGCCGCCGCCCCGTGCGGGGCTGCGCAGAACAGCGCCCATCGCGGCAGCTTCCCCAGACCCTCGATGATCTGCTCCTTGGAGTTGAAGCGGCCGTAGATGCCGGCGAGGTGCGGAAAAGATTTCTCGATGAGCTCGCCGGGCTGACTGTCGGACACGGCCCCGGCCACCCTGAAACGCGGATGCGCGGCGAGCAGGCGCAGCAGCTCGCCGGCGACGTAGCCGCTGCCGCCTAACACCAGGGCGGGAATCGCCGGCTCCGCAGTCACCGCAGCCACCGCGCTCATTATGCAACCCGTGGGGCGCTGAGCCCGAGGGCCTCGATCACGCGATCGCCGAGCGCCGCGCCGTTGTTGATCGCATTGAACGCCGGCACTCCCATCTGTTCGCAGATGATCGCGACACCGACCTGATTGTCGGTCGCGGGGCCGGTGACGGCGCACGGCTCGATCTGGAAGCGCTCGCGCAACAGCTTGACGCCGCCCCAGGCGGCTACCGGATCGTTCGCCGAGAGGATCACGGCGGAGAGTGCGGCGCGGATGTCCGGACATTCGAGGATCGCGTCCACGCCGTAAGCGCCGAGAATGCCGTCACCGAGCTCGAATACGAGCACGTCGGGCTTACCGGCAGCGAGCTCGCTCAGCATGCTGCGGGTGAGCGCCGGACCGTTGTCGCGCGTCGTCGTGACCACGCCGAGGTCGGTGAAGATCGCGCAGCGGCGCGCGCCGGCATCCTCCATGGCGAGGATGTCCCTGCGCAGCGAGACGCCGGTGGCCTTGAAAGCGTCCACCGTGAGTCCGCGATGGCGCATGCGTGCTATCACGGCACAGGCAGCGGCGGTCTTGCCCGCCTCCATGCAGGTGCCGGCGAGCGCCACCACGGGCACGCCGCGCACCTCGAGGGGGGCCTGTGCATCGAGCGGGCGGTCACCCACGCGGGCGGGCACGCCGATGCGCTCGCCGAGGTAGGGAAAGTTGAGCGCCACTCCGAGCACGCGGCAGTCGAAGGGCTTGCCTTTCTCCGGGTTGATGGAGTCGCACAGACCGAGCACGCCGCCGATGTTGAGCATCTGGATCACATCGCCGGGCTTGAGCGACTCGGGCACGTGGCCCGAATAGCCGAAGAGCGCCCGCCGGTGCCCGAGTGCGCCGGCGACGATGTCGCCCTTGCCGAGCTTCGCCATGCGGCCGCTGACGAGCTCGAGCGTGTTGTAGGTCGATTTGTTGTCGAGCACCTCGACGACCACCACTACGCCTTCCTCGGCGGGGATGTCGGCCGAGATGCGCACCTCGTGCGAGAGGCCGCACGCCTGCGTCACCGAGGCGAGCTTGTCGACCACCACGCTGCGCATGCTGCTGACCACGCTACTCGCCCCCTGCGGCGCCAGGCGTGCGCTCACCGCCGGGCGTGCGCTCACCGGCCCGACGGTAGAAGACACCCGGGAGCGAGACGATGCGCGAGAAGCCGAGCGCATCCGTCGCCGACCATTCGCCGGCAGCCTCGCCGTACACGCCCTTGGAGGCGGCCATCAGCGAGTGCGGCGACTCGACACCCTCGATGAAGACCGCGCCCGTCTGCAGCAGCAGGTGGACGCGCCCCGTTACTCGCTGCTGCGACGACAGAAGCAGTGCCTCAATGTCGCGGCACACCGGGTCGAGGAGCTGGCCCTCGTGCACCAGGTCGCCATAGGGCTGCGCAAGCGTTTCCTTGATGCGTTGCTGCCGCGCCGTGAGGGTGAGCTTCTCGAGCTCGCGGTGCGCCGTGAGCAGCACTTCGGCCGCCGGTGCCTCGAAGGCCACACGTCCCTTGGTGCCGATGATGGTGTCGCCGAGGTGAATGCCGCGGCCGATGCCGAAGGGCGCAGCGAGCGCCTCCAGCGCCTCGATGATTGCCACCGGCGAGCGCGTCTCGCCATCGAGCGCGACCGGCCGCCCGGCGCGGAACTCGAGATCGTGCCGCTCACTCGGGCGGGCGCTCGCGAACGCGTTACGCGTCAGGATCCAGGCCTCCTCGGGAATGCTGCCCGCCGAGGTCAGCGTCTCCTTGCCGCCGATGGTGACGCCCCACAGCCCGCGGTTCACCGAGTAGCGGGCGCCGGTCGGCGGCAACGGCAGACCGCGCTCGCGGAGGTATTCGAGCTCGTGCTCGCGCCGGAACGCGCGGTCGCGCACCGGAGCCAGCACCTTCAGATCCGGCGCGAGTGTGCGCAGTGCGACCTCGAAGCGCACCTGGTCGTTGCCGGCCGCAGTGCAACCATGGGCCACCGTGTCGGAACCGAGCTCGCGTGCGAGGCGGGCGATGGTCTGCGCCTGCATGACGCGCTCGGCGCCGACGCACAGCGGGTAGAGTCCGCCGCGCCGCACGTTTCCCATGATGAGAAAGCGCAGCACCTGCTCGAAGTAGTCGGCGCGCGCATCCACCTGATGGTGGGCAATGGCGCCGAGGGCATGCGAGCGCTCGGCGAGGGTGCGCGCGGCTGCCGCATCGATACCGCCGGTATCCACGGTCACGGTAATCAGCGGCCGACGCTCGGTTTGAGCGAGCCAGGGCACGAGGAAGGACGTGTCGAGGCCGCCTGAGTAGGCGAGCACGATGGGGACGGCAGTCCCCGCGTCGATGGGCGTCGTCATATTCAGATGCGAAACAGGGTGCGCAGCCGCGCGACCAGCGCTTCCTGCGCGCGCGCGGTGGCGGTAGCTATGAAGATGGTGTCATCGCCGGAGATCGTGCCGGCCACCTCCGGCCACTCGGCGCGATCGATGGCGACCGCGACGCTCTGCGCTGCGCCGATGGTGGTGCGCAGCACCGTGATCGAGGGACCCGCGCGCCGCAGCTGCCGCACGAACTGAGCGAGCGTCACGAAGTTACCGTTGGCACGCGAGCGCTCCTCGGACGGCAGCACGTACCGGCCGCTCGCCTTTAGCACCCCGAGATCGCGCAGGTCGCGGCTGATCGATGACTGGGTGACGTCGTGCCCGGCTTTCTTCAGGAGGCGCACCAGCTCCTGCTGCCGACGCACGGGTGCGGCTCGCAGGAGGCGCACGATCGCCCCGCGCCGATCCTGCTGATGCGTGTCGTTCAACATCCGTCACTGCTTACCGGGGCTTCGCATAAACATGCACAAAGTATGCATTTTAATGCATGTGAGGGTCAAGGGCGGCACTCACTGAGCGGCGCGCGCTCGCGGCCGCGGCGCCGCTCGCGCGATGAGTCAGTATCAGCCGCGATCAGCCAGTGTCAGCGGGGAGCGTCAGGGGGCGGCGCTGCTGATGCCGCTGATGTGCCAGGCCCCGCGGAAGAAGCGGGTCACATAGATCACGTAGATAGTCGCCCCGTTCGGCCGGCTCTCCGGATCGTCGATGAACAGCGCGTAACGGCGGTTCAGGCCGTGCGCTGCCATGCGCACGATGCGGGTCACGGCGGCCGACTGCATGTGCCCGGCGAGGATCGTCCCGCGCAACCGAATCCGCTGGGCATTGGCAACCGCGCCGCCGGCCGTCGAGGACGCGCCGCCGGCGCCGCAGCAGGCGAGCGCGCGGTCGAACTCCGTCGCGGAGCCCACCACCGTGCTCCAGAATGCCATCAGCGACTCGAATGTCGCGGGTGTCAGGTCGTAGGTCATGGTGTAGCGCTTCGGCATCGCGGGGTCGTGAGATTGCGGGCAGGCGGCAGCGCCCACGGCCGCCATCGCTACGGCCTCCGTGGTGTCAGGGCGCTGCAGGCGAGCGGTCGTGCCGGCACCGGTTCGGGCCAGCAGATGGGTGGCATAGCGACACACTCCCGCGGCTTCGGTGATCGCGCTCTCACCGCTGTACACCGGCTCGGCGCCGCTCGCGCCACCCTGCGTCGGCGGCGTGCACGCGAGCACGCTCGCATCGCGGGAATGTGCGAGCCAGGCGCCCACCAGCTCCGGGGCGGGACTGCCGCGCGGGTATAGCTGGCACGCGAGCGCGGGGGCCGCCGGCGTCCCCTCTGCGGCCGCGTACCGGGCGAGCAGCAACGCGGCAGTGGCGAGAGCGATGTTCACTACGCTGACCTCCCGAGCCAATGACCGCTGAGCGATCGGAGCGCCTTACCGCGTGCCGCTAGCGGTCGATCGAGTAAACCAGGTCCGCGCCGCGCGCAGTGCCCAGCTCGGTGCGGACCGTCCAGTGGTCACCGAGCGTATAGCGCATCTTGAAGACGTTCAGCTGCTCGGTGAGGCTCACACCGTAGCTTACATAGAGACGCGGCGAGAGGTAGTGGCCGAGGACCAGCGAGGTTTCGTTGGCAATCGGGTCGGTCTCGACGCTGACGTCGGGGAGCCCGACACGCGTGCCGAGCTCGGCGGCCAGCAGCGCGGCGCCCTGTCCGAGGGCGGCGTTGCTGGCGCTCTGCGTCGATTGCAGCGAGCCGCCGGCGAGAATCAGCGAGACGACCTGCGCCTGAGGCAGCGGCGGGTCGGAGAAGAACGACAGGCGCGGCTGTGTCAGCGTGCCGCGCACTTTGACGCCCGCGGTCACGTCCGGGAACTGCTTCTGGGCGACCACGTCGATTCCGGGATCGTCGATGGCGCCCCCGGTGAAGATCAGCCGCCCGCGTTGTACGTCGAGCTTGCGGGCATAGGCGGTATAAGTGCCGTTGGTCACTGCGAGCTCGCCGGTACCGCGCGTGATGGCTTCGTAGCCGCTGCGCACCGTGACACTGCCGGTGAGCCGTGCGGCGAGCCCCATGGCATCGAGGCTCACCTTCTCGCCGAGAGCGAGCGTGATGGTGCTCACGACCTCGAAGCGCTTGTTCGGATCGTCAACCTCGCTGCCGACGATCACTTCATCGGGCGAGGCACGCACGGCGTTGGTGATGTCCTTGGGTTGGATCTTCGCGTAGGGCACCGCGACCTTGCCGCTCACTTCGATGCGGCGTCCGTTCACGACGAAGTCGAGATCCGGCGAGGCATCGATCTGCGCCTCGGGCACGTCGGCCACGCGCAGGTTGCTGCCCTGGAGGTGGAACTTGCCGTACGGCAGCAGATTGCGCCACTCGAGATGACCCTGCGCCGCCACTTCACCTGCGCCCGCACGGGCCGCGCCTTTGAAGTCGAGACCCCCGTCGCCGAGGCGTGCATCGAGTCCGATGTGCCGCAATCCGAGGTTCACCTGGTAGACGTCGAGCTCACCGTTGTCGACCTTCAGCGAGCCCGCGAAACGCGGCGCCCCGACCGTTCCGCTGAGTTGGAGGTCGGCGGCGAGTGCTCCGGCGGCGCGGTCGATATCGGGGAAGTACAGCGACACGAGGCCCAGATCCGTTGTCCGGGCGTGCAGCTCGCCGACGACCGGCATGTTCTGCCATTCCGCATAGGCCCCGTGCTCGCCGGCGCGGTGGACCTCGAGCTTGCCCTGGATACTGCCGGCTTCGGCGTCACCCAGCGCGAGTTGCGCGCTGACGAGCGTGGGCGATGCCGTCGCAGTGATGGTTCCCGAGCCGATGCGAGTGTGCTCGATTCGACGGCTGGCCAGGCGATGGTCGACCTCGGCGTTGGTGAGCCGCGCCTGTAGCGTCCCCTGCGCGGGGGCGGCACCGCCACCCGAGAGTCGCATCAGCGCGCTCACTGTGCCGACGTACTCCACCGCTGGTGTCATGCCGGCCGTGAGGGTGCTCAACGGCAACTCCTGACTCATTACGGTCGTCGACCATGCCGCAGGCGTCCACTCGCCGTCGGCGCACATGCTGCCCGGCGTGCCGAGCAGGCACATCCACTCGAGCTTGAGGTGATCGGCCGCGACCGTGAGGTTCACGGGCCGCTGGAGCGCGAGCCGCAGCTGCTCGGTACCGCTCACGGCCAGCTCGTTGAGCTGTCCCCGAAAGAGGCCATGCTCGTACGTTCCGTTCGCCCGCGCCCCCGCGACGAGGCCCGGCGCGGTGAGCGCCAGCTGCGCGCGATAGGCGGTGGGGGGACCGTCGAGGGCAAACACCAACGTCTCGAGCGTGCGCCCCCGATAATTCAGCTTGCGCAGCCGCGCGTCGATCTTCGACTCAGCCTGCGTGGCCTGCGGATTGAAATTGACCTCCGCATCCAGGGCCTCGAGCTTCACGCCCTGATACTCGAAGTCACCGCCGTGGGCGGTGGCGAAGATCTGCGGATCGGTGAGCGGGCCGTGCACGGTGCCCGAGGCCTTGAGCTCGCCGCGAGCGCCGGCTGCGAGCACGCTCAGGTCCAAGGTGGCAACCTCGAAGCGCAGGTCGAGCCGGTCATCGACTCGGCCATCGAGCGCGAAGCTCGTCGTGCCGAGCCCAATGCGCACGTTGCTGAAGCCGAAGGTGCGCCCCGTGCGGCTGATGGTTCCCGACCCGCGCGCCGCGACGCCGCGCAGCTTACCGCTGAGGTTGGCGAAAGAGCCGGCCATGTCGCCACGCGCATCGAACCCCCGGCCCGAAGCACTGAACGCGAAGCTGATGCTGCCGGGCAAGTCGGGACGCAGGACGGCCGGGTTCACGCCTGCGGCGCGCCCGCTGACCGACCAGGTTTGGCTCGGCGACCATGCGATGCGCCCCGCGAGGCTGGCGCGACCGCCGAAGATATCGACCTGCGCCGCATCGAAGGCGAAGCTGTCGCGTCCGAGTGAGCCATTGATATCCATCGGCATCGGGGCGAGACCCGCGGCGCTGCCGCTGCCGGTCAGGTGTACCTGATACGGCAGCACCCCGCTGATCGTGTAGGTGCCAGCAAGGCTGCGCACCGCGGGCTCACGGCCGACGAGCGGCCAGCGGAAGTCATTCCAGGTGCCGCTCAGCGACAGTCGTGGACCCTTGTCGACGATGGCGATGCTGCCTGAGCCGCTGGCATGCGCGCCTGAGGCGAGATGGCGCACGTCCATCCCGGTCGCCGTGAGAACCTGCGCGGCGTAACTGCCGCTGAAGCGGGCATCGAACACGCCGGCGCGCAGGCCGGCCGGGTTGAGTAGACCGTGCCCGCCGAAGCCGTGTTCATCGCCGGCGCCAGTGGCATGTCCGCTGATGCTGCCGAGTGGTCCGGGAAGTCCCCATGACGCGAGATCGAAACTCTGCACCTCCGCGTCCGCGACCCAGTGCCAGTGCGTGGTGAGAGTGAGCGCCTGTCCGGCGAAGTCGGCGCGGAACGGCGCGATCACATGACCGGCAACCTGCAGCACGTTGAGATCGCCGTTCGCCGTGCCGCTCACCGTCCAGCCCGGCTGGCCGCGTCGAGTCCAGTCGATCCGCGCGGTAACCGCAAGCCCGAGCGGATCCGCAGCGCGCAGATCCCCATTCGCGGTCACATGCAGCTCGGGCAGCGTACCCTCGGCCTGGAAGAAGCGAATGTACTTGTGACGGATGACGGCGGCGGCGCTTATCGCGCTGCCTGACATGCGAAAGCCGTTGGGTACGGTGAGCGCCGCGTGCCCGACTGCTGCGTACTCGACGTTGATGATCAGCCAGCGCGGCAGGAACACCATTGGGCCGGGAATCGGCGGATGCGTGCGGCGCCTTACCGTGATGAGCGCGTTTCCTACCGAGCCATGTGTGACGCGGATGGTCTGCAGCAGCAGCGGTGCGAGCGCCACACGCGCCTCGATATCCGTGAACTCGAGGTGCACCAGCTGGTGATCGATCTCGACGCGTTCGACGTGCAGCCCAGAGGCAACCGTGCCGCTCACGCCGCTGATCCGCAGCTGTATCGGCCCGAGCTTCTGCGGCAAATGCCGCACTACGAAGCGGGCACCGGCCGTGGTGTAGAGCGCCGACCAGATGAGCACGCCCGGCAGCACGATCGCGGCCGCGACCGTCACGAAGGCGATGGCAAGCAGCGCGCGGCGCATGCTGAGGAACGTATGGATGAGCAGCAGACGGCGCACGATGCGTGGCTTCAGAGCTTCGGTGAGAAGTTGATGTGCAGCCGCGGGCCGGCGTTGACCGACAGGGGCTGCGCGATATCGATACCGAGTGTCATGACCGGCAGCCTCACGCGCAGCCCGATGCCGACGGAGTACTCGATGAAGGGTGTGCAGACCTCGGGCTGGCCGGCCGGCCCCGGCAGGCACCCGGGCCGCGAGAAGCCATTGAGCGCATTGCCGTAGTCGAAGAAGGTGGCGATGCCCAGATTGCGCGGCAGATCGCGGATCACCTCCACGGTGCCGGTGATGAGATCCTTCCCGCCCGTTTTGATGTAACTCGCCACTGCTTCGCAGCTGCCGTTGGCGGTGCGCAGGGCCTGGCCCGCGGCATTCTGGACGCATACCGGCTCGAGCGGTGAAAGCTCGTTGTAGGCGAAGCCCCGCACGCTGTTGTCGCCACCCGCGAAGAAGCGATAGACGGCAGGCAACTGACTGAAGTGCGACGTCAAGGTCGCACCGGCCTCATCGCGCAGCAGCAGATGCCACTTGCGTCCCAGGCGGAAGACCTTCTCGGTCTGCACGTGAAGCTGCACGAAGTTGGCATCTGAGCCGAGCACCGAGTCCGATGCCTTGAGCTCGGCGAAGAACGGATGCTCGAAGAGCGGCTCACCGAGATAACCCTTTGGCACCGATGCGAGGTCGAGCTCCGGCACCAGCAGACGCTCGGTGTTCGCGCCGTTGACGTCGGACGTCGTGCTGCGCACCGCGTTCAGCTGCCATACGTGCTGCCAGCCGCCGCTCACCGCGGTGAAGCTCGGCCCGGCGGACTGAGTGATCGCCGTGACGTCGGCGAGGGTTTGCTGCTCGATGCTGGCGTTCAGCGAGAGATTCTCGAGGGCGGGATCGAAGACCGGCATGCGGTAGTGGCTCTGCACGTAGTAGCGCGTCACCTGAGCCGCCTGCACCTCCACGCTGAAACTGTGCCCGAGCGTGTTCAGATGCCGATCCTCGAAGCCGAGCGTGCCGCGCACTCC
>Ga0307474_10002715_pt1 | contig 12718 bp, 12 predicted proteins | sample atmos_gasesECM1C_2_FD_203312 | JGI IMG/M metagenome (GOLD analysis project Ga0307474, IMG submission 203312) | Hardwood forest soil microbial communities from Morgan-Monroe State Forest, Indiana, United States - atmos_gasesECM1C_05 | ecosystem: Environmental > Terrestrial > Soil > Temperate... | reverse complement strand
GATCCAGTTTGTTTCCCACGTTTTTCCGCCGTCGGCAGAAAACGCTTGTTCGAAGTGCGGCGTGCTGGTGGTGACGCCTGTCCATGTAAATCGGGCGTAGATTGCCCGGCCTTCGAATATTTGCTGGTTGTAGAATTCGCCGCGCCCGTTGGTGAACTGACCGACCATCGGATTCTGTTCCATGACTCCGTCGCCCGCGTTGGCCCAGTAGATACTCCACTGATGGGACTGCGGGTTGTAGAGGCGCACGGCCAAACCCTGGATGTGTAAGCTTTTGTCGGCGCTTTCGACGTTCATCTCCTCGACTTCGCCGCGACCGCTCATGATCTTGCGGCAGTCGGTGGTGCCGTCGAGTTCCACCCATTCGGTCGAGCCCACCAAACGCTTCTTTAAGCGCTTGAGATGAAATTTCCAAGTGCCGACGGCGTAATCGAAATCGTGTTGGCCATCCCGTCTGTCGGAGACACTTTGCTGCGCGAGAACCGTTGCGTGATGCTCTCGGAGTCTTTCCGTCAGGAAAAAGAGGATCCCGACGAAGAGAGCACAGGTGAGCAAGGATTTGTATAGGCGCATGGATGCTCCTCTCGGTAATTGGGGATGGACGGTGTTTGCGCGATGACTGGCGTCATCGGTTCGGCATTCTACGCTGACGATGAGGGAAGCTGCACGAAGTTTCAGAAAAGAGACTGAAAAACCGGGCGGAATATGAGTTGGGTGGCGTTTGGGGCGCACCCGTGCTGCGCCCGTGCACGATTCACGGCGAGGCTGAGACCATCAAAGCGCCGCCTGAGGGCGCCGCACTCCCAATGGTTAGCGCTTCGTGGCTTGTTGGTAGGCGGCGTTGGTTGAGATCCTTCGGCGGCCTCAGGATGACGCCCCTTATACAAGCGGCGAGTAGTCGGCGCGTGGGGTTTTGGTTATTCGGTGCGGAGGGCTACTACGGGGTCTACGGTGGCGGCGCGGTGGGCTGGGATATAGCTGGCCAGCAGGGCGGCGACGGCGAGGACGACGGAGACACCGATTAGCGTTGTCAGATCCCAGGAGCGGACGCCGAAGAGTAGACTGCGCATGCTTACGGCTGCGCCGACCGCCAGCAGCAGGCCGGCAGCGATGCCGATGAGCGCGAGGCGCCCGGCTTCGCCGAGGACGAGCTGATAGACAGAACTTCGTTGCGCGCCGAGCGCCATGCGAACGCCGATTTCGCGGGTGCGCTGGCTGACGGAATATGCGATCACTCCATAGAGGCCGACGACGCTGAGGATTAGCGCGAGCGCGGCAAAACCTCCAACCAGCCATGCGGACGACCGGTGGATGTAGGCGGCGGGCGAATTGTTGATGAGGGTGTTCATGCTGGCGCCGCGGGTAGCGGCGATGGCGGGATCGATCTGGCGAATGGCTTCGACGAGCGAAGGGATCACGCTGGTTTCGGCCTGCGATGTGCGCACGGCGAGCATGAAGTAGTTGTCGGGTCCTTGAAGGAAAGAAAAATAGAGAGCCGGGTAGGTGCCGGAGTCGAGTTGGCCTTCTTTGATGTCTTCGACGACGCCGACGATTTGGATGGGGACGGGAGGCGTCGAAAGAAACGAAATTTGTTTGGTGAGTGCGTCTTCGCCGGGAAAATATTTTTTCTCGAAGGCGCGATTGATGATGACCACGCGCGGCGTCGATTTCTGGTCATTGTCGTTGAAATAGCGGCCGCGGACGAGCTTCGCGCCGAGCACGGTGAAATAGTCGGTGCTGACGTCGCGTTCGGCGACTTCTTCGTGTTCGCCATTCCAAGGGCGACCGAGGACGCGGAACCAAGTGGTATTGCCCCAGCCATCGATGGGAAGCGCACTCGAGACGCCGACGGCTTTGACGCCAGGAATCGGGCGCAGTTTGTCGAGCATGAGGCGATGCAGCGCGAGCGCTTGATCCTCTTTAGCGTAGGTGGCGTTGGGCGCAGCGACGAACAATGTGGCGATGTGGTCGGGCTGGAAGCCGACGTCTACGCGCAGCAAACGATAGAGGCTTTTGCCGAGCAATCCAGCGATGACGAGAAGAATGACGGCGGTGGCGAGTTCGAGCACGACGAGCTTTGAGCCCAGGCGGCGCCACGTGTTGTTGGCGGAGCCGCGCGAGCCTTCGGCGAGGCCGTCGCGCACTTCGGGCAGCGAGGTGCGAACCGTGGGGGTGAGGGAGAAGAGAATCGCGGCGAGAAATGCCAAGAGTGCGGCGAACGCGAAGACGCGCGGACTGAAGGACAAGTTCTGCCAGAACGCCATGTGCGCGAGCAGATCGGCGGGAACGAGGTGGGCGAGCAGGCGGGTCGTCCAATACGCGAAGGCGAGGCCGAGAATGCTGCCGGTCCCGACGAGTACCAACGCCTCGGTGACGAATTGGCGAATCAGGCGGATGGGCGATGCGCCGAGAGCGCCACGGACGGCGAGTTCGCGGCGGCGACTCTCGGTGCGGACGAGCACGAGGCTGGCGATGTTGATCGCGGCGATGGCGAGCAAGAGGCCGGCTCCGCCGAGAAGCATGAGCATGATTGGCTTTACGTCGCCGACGATGTATTGAGAAAGCGGCACGACGTTGCTGGCCTGGCCGCGGTTGGAGTCGGGGTATTCCTTTTCGAGTTGCGCGGCGATGGATGCGGTGTCGGCCTGAGCTTGTTGCAGAGTGACGCCATCTTTGAGGCGAGCGACGCCGTAGATTCCGTGGCAACCGCGGCGCAGGTCGCACTGGCCTTCGGGATGGAGCGTGATCCAGTATTCGGCAGGCTCGACAGGGACGAAGTGAAATTCGGGCGGAAGGACGCCGATGATGGTGTGGGGATTACCGTCGATGGTGACCGATTGTCCGATGACGTTGGGGTCGCTGTTGTAGCGCTTGAGCCAAGTTAAGTAGGCGAGCATCGCGGTGCGCGGCGCGGAGAGAACATCCTCGCCGGTTGCGAAATCGCGGCCGAGAACCGGGGTCACGCCGAGCACGCGGAAGAAGCCGTCGCTGACTCGGCCGGCGCCAACGGATTCGACGCCCTCCTTACCTTGCAGCATAACGAGGTTTCCTCGGTAGGCTTCGAGCGTCGTAAACGCGTTGTTGCGTTTTTTCCAGTCGAGGTAATCGGGAATCGAGAGATTGCTGTGCTCGAAAAGGGCGACGCGTTCGAAGACGCTGACGAGGCGATTGGGATCTTTGTAGGGAAGCGGTTTGAGGAGCGCGGCGTCGGTGAACGCGAAAATGGAGACGCTGGCGGCGATGCCGAGCGCTAGCATCAGGATGGCGGTGACGGTAAAGCCGAGATTTTTGCGGAGCTGGCGAAGGGAGAAGCGGAAGTCTTGCAGGGTGGTTTCGAACCAGAAGCCGACGATGTCGCGGCTGCGGTCGCGGAGATGGAGATCGTTGCCGAATTCGCGACTGATAGCGTAACGGGCTTCTTGCGGTGACAGCGCGGGATCGGCGGACTGGAGGTCGCGCTGCTTGAGTTCGCGATGGTAGGCCATTTCTTCGGCCAGGTCAGCGTCGAATTTTTCGCGGCGCGCGAGGAAGCGCAATTTGTGGAAGAGGCGAAGGATTGGATTCGGCATGGGCGGCTCCTATGGCTCCTGGATATCGGTCGATAGTGGTGGCTAAGCGTCCTGCAGGATGCGCGTGATCGCGGCGATGACCTGGTGGAACTGGGAGAGTTCGGCGCCGAGTTGTTTGCGTCCGGTGGCGGTGAGCGTGTAGAAGCGGGCGCGGCGGTTGGTCTCGGTCATTTTCCATTCGGCTTTGACCCAGCCCTGGAGCAAGAGTCGCTGGAGGGCGGGGTAGAGCGAGCCTTCTTCGACAGTGAGGACGTCTTGCGAGAGGCGCTTAATGGAGAGAGCGATGCCGTAACCGTGTAACGGCGCACGGGTGAGGGTCTTGAGGATGAGCATATCGAGCGTGCCGGGGAGGAGATCGGGCTTGGTCATTGGCGTCTGGTCGTTGCGTCGTTGGTGCGTATTCTCGGCTATAGACGTTCGAAAATAGCTTAGGGATAGATTGTCTATGGATAGAACGACTGCGGTCGCGGAAAAGTTCCGTTAGGGCGGATTTTTTTGTGGGGCGAGTGGTTTTCATTGCGTGCGGCCGCGGCGATTGGTCAGGATAGATTTGGCGAGTGCGGTGAAGTTGTTGAAAATAAATGGCGACAAGCGAGGCGATGATGAAGAAGGGAAGTTTGGCGAGCACGGCGGACCGGCGGTCGGTTTTAGGCCGGCTGGGAGAATTGCGGCCGGACAGCCCGCGACAATGGGGGAAAATGAATGCGCATCAGGCGGTTTGTCACCTGAGTGACTCGTTTCGCGGGGTGATGGGTGACATCGCGCTGTCGGGGAAGCCGATGTGGGTGGGCCGCGTCGTTAAGTGGGTGGCGTTGTATTCGCCGCTGACGTGGACGCGGAGTACGCCGACGATGCCTGAGGTGGATCAGATGAAACTGGGGACGAAGCCAGTGGAGTTTAGGGCGGATGTCGGTGAGCTAGAGCGATTGGTGGAGCGATTCACGACGTTCCCGCGCGACTTTGTTTGGAAGCCGCATCCGTTTTTCGGAGAGATGAGCGAGCAGGATTGGATGCGATGGGGATGGCTGCATATGGACCATCATCTTCGGCAATTTGGGATTTGAAACTGGAAAAGGGAAAATAGAAATTGGCGTGCCATTGCGCGGTATCTCTGCTACCCAGCGACGGATGGACTAACTGGACTTTGTCGCTTTGAATCGTAGGCGGGTGTAGTCGGCGGTCCATTTTCCGTTCTCATCGCAGAGTTGGGGGCGGAGCGCTTCCTGGACTTCGGCGAGGTAGGTGTCGCGGTCTTGTGGGGACAGTTTGTCGGTGAAGTTGTGGCCGAAGGTTTGGAGCCAGGCGGTGACATCGCCGGGGAGCAGCGTGGGGCGCGGAATTAACGCGACGTAGTCGATGGTGAATCCGCCGCGAGTGAGGCGGGCGGAGTAGTCTTCGACGGTGGGGAAATACCAAAGGTCGGCTGATTTTCCGTCGATGTTGCGGCGATCGAGGGCGGCGATGAGAGCCGTCCTTATTTTTATGACGCAGTTTTCGCCCCCCATTTCGGCGACAAAGCGTCCGCCGGGGCGGAGAGCTTTGTGGACGCCGGCGATGACGGCGTCGGGATTGTTGCGCATCCAGTGCAAGGCGGCGTTGCTGAAGACGGCGTCGAATTCGTTTTCGAACGGGAGATGTTCGCCGTCGATGGTTTGTGCGCGGACGCCGAGTTTTTTGGTGGCTTCGACTTGAGCGGCGCTGGCGTCGACACCGAGGATTTCGCAGCCGAGGACCTGGAGTTTGGCGGTGAGGACGCCGTCACCGCAGCCTAGGTCGAGGATGCGTTCGCCGGGTTTGGGAGCGAGGAGATCGAGGACAGGGGCGCCGAGGTCGGAGACGAAGCGGGCGTTTTGGGCGTATTGTTCGGGGTTCCAGGTTTGCGTCATGCTGATATTTTATGTTGATGGCGGGATGCTGGCTTATTGAAAGGGCTTACGGCGCGTATTGGGATGGCTAATATCGGGTGAATGTGCAAAGAAAGCAGATTCTTCGCTTCGCTCGGAATGACAATTCTTTTTCAGTTTTAGGACCAATACATCCGGCAGTTCGCTTCGAATAGCTCACCAGGATTTTTGTTTGCGGAGATGGGTGATGTGGGCGGTGTGGTGTTTGCCGTGCCACTCGTAGAGGAAGAGCATCCAGTCGATGTTTCTCTGGCCGCTGTCGGGATGGATTAGCGGGCGGGCGAAGTCTTCTTGTTTCATACCGCGCCAAGTGAGGTCCCAACGTTCGTGGAGCGCGTCGAGAAGAGTTTGCGAAACGGCGATAGGGGCTTTGGCGTCGGCGAGTTTTGCCCACTCGGTTTCGTTATAGGGCTTGATCGTGGGATTGTCTTCGGTAAGTGCGAGGCGGAGGCGGATGAACGCGTTCATGTGGCTGTCGGGAACGTGGTGGACGACCTGGCGGACTGTCCAGCCGCCGTCACGATAAGGCGTGTCGAGCTGCGCGTCAGTGAGCCCAGCAACGGCAGCGCGCATCTTTTTGGGCGTTGAGGCGATTTCGGCGATGGCTTCGTTGCGGCGCTGCGGGGTGATGTTAGCGGGAATCTCAAATTTGCCGATGGGGTAGCGTGGATCCATGCTGAATCCTCCAAAATGTCGTGGCATCTAATGTTGCCGAGTCGGTGATCGCCGCAGCGGCTGGCGTCCACGGACAAAGCGTAGCCGTGTTGACCGAAGTCGTCAAAAGGAGCTAAGTCTCGACGGCTCTCCAAATTGGACGGGATGGACGCCCTGCAAGACGCAGCGCGGTCGAATGCTACAATGTTGAGCGCTTGGGCATAGCGTTCCAGTTGGAGATTGGCCGGCGGCTCGGGTTGTAGCGCGTTCGTGCGCGGCGGAATCAAATTGTCAGGAGCGATCGAATGCAGAACGTGGTGATTATCGGCAGTGGCTGCTCGGGGCTGACCGCCGCGATTTACGCAGCGCGAGCGAGTTTGAAGCCACTTGTGATCGACGGCCACGAGCCCGGCGGGCAGCTCTCGCTGACGACGCACGTCGAGAATTTTCCAGGTTTCCCGGACGGAATTATGGGGCCGGAACTCATCGAAAACATGCGGAAGCAGGCCACGAAGTTTGGGTCGGAATTTAAGGCCGGAACGATTACGGAAGTTGATTTGAGCCAGCGGCCGTTCAAGATTACGGCGGGTAAAGACGTTTACGAAACGAAGACTTTGATTGTGGCGGCGGGGGCTTCGGCACGATTGATTGGATTGCCCAACGAGCGCGCGCTGATTGGTCACGGTGTTTCGACCTGCGCGACCTGCGATGGATATTTCTTCCGGAACCGGCCGATCGCAGTGGTGGGCGGCGGCGACTCGGCAATGGAAGAGTCGAATTTTCTCTCCCGCTACGCGAGCAGGGTCTACCTAATTCACCGTCGCTCGGAATTTCGCGCGTCGAAGATCATGATCGACCGCGCGAAGGCGAACGAGAAGATCGAATTTGTGGTGCCGGCGGTCATCGAACAGATTCTTGAGAAGGACGGTTCGGTTGAAGGCGTGCGCGTGAAGAATCCTGACACAGGCGAGACGCGCGAAATCGCGATTCACGGCATGTTTGTGGCGATCGGGCACGATCCGAACAGCAAAATCTTCAAGACCAAGCTCGACATGGATGCTAACGGCTACTTGCTCGCGACGCACGGCAGCCTGACGAAGATTCCCGGCGTGTTCATCGCAGGTGACGTGCAGGATCATCGGTACCGGCAGGCGATTACGGCGGCCGGCTCGGGCTGCATGGCCGCGATGGACGCGGAAAAGTTCCTCGAAGAACACAAGGACTAAGCGGGACTGGCCGCGAAGTGCGGCGGTCGGCGATAATCGAAGCATCCCATGCTCCGATCGATACTGCTGAAGCTGTCCGATAGCCCGGGTTTCGCCCGCTGGGTCATCTCGAACAATTCCACGCGAAAGATGTCTCGGCGCTTTGTCGCGGGCGAAACGCTCGACGATGCTGTGGGTGCGGCTCGCAAATGCAACGAGATCGGCATGATGGCGAGCCTGGATTATCTCGGCGAAAACGTCGCAACCACCACCGACGCGCAACGAGCTCGGGACGCTTACCTTGAAATCTTCGATCGCATCGCCGCGGAAAAGCTCGATGCCAACGTTTCCTGTAAATTGACGCAGATGGGGCTCGATCTGAGCCCGGAATTTTGCGAGGGGCTGGTGTTGTCTGTCGTGGAACGAGCCGCGGCGCACGGGAATTTCCTGCGTGTCGATATGGAGGGCTCGGCCTACACGCAGCGGACCGTTGAACTGGTGAAACGGGTTCGCGCTCGGAACGCGGCGATCGGGACCGTGATTCAGGCGTATCTATATCGAAGCGAAAAGGATATTCAGGATCTGCTGGGGTATGGCTGCCGGATTCGCTTGTGCAAGGGCGCGTACAAAGAGACAGCGGAAGTTGCATTCGAGCGGAAGCAGGACGTCGATGCGAACTACGTGCGGCTGATGCAGATACTGCTGCCGAGCCGCGTTTATCACGGGATTGCTACGCACGACCCGAAGATGATCGGCGAGACGATTCGCTGGGCGGCGGAGAAGCAGATATCGAAGAATGATTTTGAGTTTCAGATGTTGTATGGGATTCGGACGGATTTGCAGCGGCGATTAGTGAAGGGCGGATACCGCGTTCGCGTCTACATTCCGTATGGGCAGGATTGGTTTCCGTACTTCATGCGGCGGTTGGCGGAACGGCCTGCCAATATTGGGTTTTTGATGCGGAATTTCCTTCGCGGATAAAACAACACACATGAATTTGGGATCGTAGCGTTTGGGCGCAGCGTGCTGCGCTCCTATATGGCTAGGGTAGCGCGTCGCCGGGTTGCATTACGTGGATCTGCAGGCCGGCCATATCTTTCGTTTCGGCTTCAAATTGATCCGGCGTTCCGATCAAAGCAGGAAACGTCCCGTAGTGCATGGGGATCACGTGTTTCACGCCGAGGAATCGCGTGGCATAGGCGGCTTCCTTCGGGCCCATTGTGAAGTTATCGCCAATTGGCAGCATTGCGACAGTTGGCCTGTAAATCTCACCGATGAGTTTCATGTCGCCGAAAACGCAAGTGTCGCCAGCGTGGTAGAGCGTGAAACCTCCCGGCATGCGAATGATCAGTCCGGCCGGTTCGCCTGCATAGATGAGGTTGCCGCCGTCGTCGATCGAGTTTGAGTGGAACGCGTTTGTTAGCGTCACTTCGAAATCGCCGAATTTCTGCGAGCCGCCCTTACCCATGGGGTGCGCTTTATCGATTCCTTTGCCGTGCAGCCACTCCGCAGTTTCAAAAATTGCGAACACCTTCGAGGCGTGCTGTTTCGCCAGTTCAACGAGGTCGGCGAAATGATCGCCGTGCGCGTGAGAAAGAAAAATCACGTCGAGCCGCGAAAGCTTTTTCAGCTTTTCCGGGCACAACGGGTTGTGCATCACGAAGGGATCGATGAGCGCAACTTGCCCGCTGGGAGTCGTCAGCGAAAAGGTGGCGTGGCCGAAGTAGGTGATCTTGTTGCCTTTGGTGTCGAGCATGGACAGACCTCAGTCGATTTTTTAAAAGCGATCGGGAAAACTCGGGATTTCAAACTGCCGGGGCGCTGTAACTGCCAGTTCGGCTGAAAAGGAAATTGTGGTGGCGCTGGCGGAACTCGTTGCTTAACTTATTTTCCCGTAGCGGCACTCGTGTTGGATGCAAGGAGTTGGCGAATGGCCGCTTCATATGTGGCGCGGTCATTTTCACCGAGCAGGTGGCCGATCTGCCGTCCGTCCGGCGCGTAGAAAAATGAAGCTGGAATCGCGCCGCTCCACCCGGGTAGCACCGCTTGAACGAACGCGCTCTGGCCGCCGGCTTTCTTGCGGAAATTCGGGAACGCCGGCTTGTAACGCGCGATGAACCGCCGGGTCAGGATCAGGTCGCCTTCGTCGTCGAGGTTCACGCCGACAACTTTCAATCCCTTCGGCTGATATTCCTTGATCAATTCATTCAGCATGGGAAATTCGTCGCGGCACGGTTCGCACCACGTCGCCCAAAATGTAATGAGAATCGGCTTCCCGTGATACTGCTCGAGAATCTTCTGATATCCGGAGGCGTCGATGAGGGGAGGATCGTGCGGCGCGGTGGCTTGCGGCGCGGCGAAAGAGGCCGCGAGCAGTAGAACAAGTGCGACGAAAATAGTCCGAATTCGCATGGATGATTCCTTCCAAATCTATTGTATCTGGACGCATCGCGGTTGAGAAAGTGATGCGTGCCGCGTACAATCAGTGCCATGGCTTGAGCTTCCGGACGGCAATCAGCGGTCGGACAGGCAAATTTCCGGCGGTCGCGCAGCGTGAACTGAGGGAGCACCGGTCCCGGGCAAAAACGAGGAGATCTGGAATGGCATATGTGATTGCCGAGCCCTGCATCGGCACGAAAGACACAGCCTGCGTGGACGTGTGCCCGGTCGATTGTATTCACCCGCGCAAGGACGAGCCGGATCATGAAGGCGTCAAGCAGCTGTTTATCAATCCCGCGGAGTGCATTGATTGCGGCGCTTGCGTTCCGGTGTGCCCGGTGACGGCGATTTTTGCGTTGGAGGATCTGCCGGAAAAGTGGCAGAGCTTCACGCCGGTCAATGCGGACTATTACACGAAGAAGTAGCGGGCTTGTCGTTTTTTTGGTTTTTCGAATTGAGCGAAGCGAACGAACTTGGGCGGCACGCTGCGGCGTGCCGCTTTTTTGTTGGGCGCGACGGACACAGAAAGAAGGCGGAATCGGCGGCAACGGCTTCCAACTCTTTGTCATTGTTGTGCCATCTATGTTTGTGTGAATGAATACGCGGAGTGGTTCTTGAGTTTGCTGAAATGGAGCATGCAGCGGATGGGGCTCGGCGGATGCGTTGCTTCCATCGCATTTGTCGCACTCGCGTGGTACGGATCACCGAGCGCCGCGCTTGCGCAAGCTCTTTTGCAATCGCCACCCGCGGCTGACGCCAAGCCGGAAGGTCCGCTACCCACTCACGGACAATCGCTGGCTGGCAATTGGTCCGGTTCGCTCAAGGCGGGCGACAACGTTCTTCATTTTGTTCTGCACATCGGCACAACCGAATATGGCGTCACGGTGGCGACGATCGACAGTCTCGATCAGGGCGTTTACGGCATCGAAGCCGGTTCGCTGCAACAGTCCGGCTCAGCCTTCCAATTCGAAATCCCCTCGGTGAACGCCACGTTTGAGGGGGCGGTCGCGGCCAATCGCGAATCCATTGATGGTGTGTGGTCGCAGGGCGGAGCGCACCTGCCGATCGTGTTTCACCGGCAGCCGCGCGTCGCGCTTTCGAAAAGTCCGACGGGCGCAATTTCGACCGCAGAAGGCACGTGGCAAGGTGCCATTGAAGCGAACGGGATGCGCTATCGGCTGCAACTTCACATTGCGCACGACGCCCAGGGGCATTTAGTCGCGGCGATGGACAGCATTGATCAGGGCATCAACGGATTCCACGCGTCTCAAGCGACGGAAAGCGATTCGCAGATTCATCTCGAGCTGCCAGCCGTACACAGCACGTATGACGGGACGATCAACTCGGTGCGGAACTCGATGACCGGCACGTGGCGGCAGAACGGCGAGCCGACGCAGCTGACTTTTCACCGATCCGATCAGATTCTCGAACTGCGGCGGCCGCAAAATCCGAAGAAGCCTTATCCGTACGAAGAACAAGAGCTGACGTTTGAGAATTCAAAAGCGGGAACGATGCTGGCGGCGACGTTGACGATACCGCGCGGCGCGGGCCTATTTCCGGTGGCCATCCTGCTCGCTGGTTCGGGACCACTTGACCGCGACGAAACCGATGGCGGGCATCGGCCGTTTCTGGTGCTTGCCGATCATCTGACGCGCAAAGGCATCGCGGTGCTGCGTTACGACAAGCGCGGCATCGGCAAATCGACTGGAAGCTACGACGATGCGACCACGTCTGATTTCGCTGGAGACGCCGAGGCGGCGATTGCGTTTTTGAAAACGCGGAAGGGAGTCGACCCGCGAAGGATCGGCATCATCGGCCACAGCGAAGGCGGAATTATCGCGTCGATGATCGCTTCTCGTTCGACGAGCGTGAATTGGATCGCGCTGCTCGCGGGACCTGCGACCAAGGGTGAAGAGACGCTGCTGATCCAGTCGGATCTCATCACCCGCGCGGCGGGGATGACGAACGATCAGGTGGCGAAGAGTCTCGATTTCGACCGGCAGTCTTACAACCTCGTACGCAACGAAAAGAATCGCGCCGAACTCGAGAAGGATCTCGCCGACCTCGTTAATATCAGCGGTATCGGCCCCGCGATTCCGCCTGCGTTCATGCAGCGGCAAATTCATTGGACGAGCTCGCCGTGGTTTCGCTATTTCCTGGACTACGATCCCGTTCCCGCCTTGCAGCAGACCAAGTGCCCGGTGCTGGCATTGAGTGGCGAGAAGGATTTGCAGGTTCCGCCGAAAGAAAATCTGCCGCTGATTCGGAAAGCGCTGGAGGACGGCGGGAACAAAGATTTCAAGGTGCTCGAGCTACCTGGACTCAATCATGAGTTTCAGCATTGCTACATGGGGCTGCCCGCGGAGTCGCGCGCGATCGAGGAGACGATCGCTCCCGAGGCGATGAGCACACTCTCCGACTGGATCCTGCAACATACTGCCTCCTGATCGCGTGCAAACTGCGCTGCTGTCTTCGCTGCACCCGCACTCACATTATCCGCATCGAACCCAGGTGCGTGTTTCACACAACATTCATCTTCCGCAGCCACGAAACTCGGTGCCGCGGGTTATTCTTTTCTTCAGGAGACCGATCTAGCCTCCGTGCCTCCACGCCTCCATCTGGTTCTGCTCGTTCACGCGCATCAGCCGACCGGCAATTTCGATCATGTATTTGAGCAATCGTTCGCGCGGTGCTATCACCCCTTCGTCGACGTTTTGGAGCGTCATCGAAATGCGCGGATGGGTTTGCACTACACCGGGCCACTCCTCACCTGGATTGAATCGCATCATCCCGATTATTTCGAACGGCTTCGTGAGTTGGTGAAACGCGGTCAGGTGGAAATGGTGGGTGGCGGATTTTACGAGCCGATCCTGATATCGATTCCCTCAGCAGATCAGCGCGACCAGATCGTGCGGCTCGCGGATTACGTTGAGCAGCATTTCGGCAA
>Ga0307474_10002714_pt1 | contig 12721 bp, 17 predicted proteins | sample atmos_gasesECM1C_2_FD_203312 | JGI IMG/M metagenome (GOLD analysis project Ga0307474, IMG submission 203312) | Hardwood forest soil microbial communities from Morgan-Monroe State Forest, Indiana, United States - atmos_gasesECM1C_05 | ecosystem: Environmental > Terrestrial > Soil > Temperate... | reverse complement strand
ACGCTGGTGCACGTGCTGGCATCGACGCTCGGGTTATCAGCGCTGCTGGCTTCCTCGGCGTTGGCGTTTGCGCTGGTCAAATATGCGGGTGCTGGCTACCTGATCTACATCGGGCTGCGGCGGATTCTTAAGCGGACCGACGCGCCGGCGTCGCCAGAGAACCTACCCAGGCGAAGCTTGGGCAAGCTGTATCGCGACGGTTTCATCGTCAATGTTCTGAATCCGAAGACGGCGCTGTTTTTCTTGGCGTTTTTGCCTCAATTCGTCGATCCCGCGCGCGGCGCGGTCCCGATGCAGATCGCCTTCCTCGGTCTGCTGTTTACATTGATGGGTCTGACGAGTGATGGTCTCTACGCATTGATCTCCGGCACGGCCGGGCTGTGGGTGAAGCGCCAGAGCCGCTACTTGGAATGGGAACGTTATGTTACGGGGGGTGTATTTATCGGTCTTGGCGTGACCGCGGCATTGGCGGGTGGCCGCAGGTTGAAGTAGCGCAGAGTGCGCCCAAGGCGGTCGCACCTGCGCTGGTGGCGCCGTCCGATCAGTTCTCGGACTTCTCATCTCGCAGACCTCTCGAGGCCGCAAGGAGATCCTCTACATGGACTTGCAAGCGGCTGGCTATCATTTGAATTTCGGTCGCGTTGATGGGCCGTCCCTCTATTTCTCTATTTTCCAGGTCCAGAACCAATTTCTTAATCGAAGTTGCGGTTTCTTCCAAAACTTTACGGTGACGTTGATGCTCTGTCTTGGTCATCCTTTGATGATTCCTTTTTTGAGAACCAAAGCAAAGTATCCGGGGTAACGGCGGAGGTCTCCAGAGCGCCTCGCCCCTAGTGCACCCGCGTGAATTCCTACACGGCGTCGGTCCCTTCTGTCGGATCCTCCATGCGCGAATGATCGGAGAGCTTGGCGTGCAGGGAGGGAACCAGAATATCCGTAAGGTAAGACAGCCTTTCATAAAGCGATGCGATCAAAAGGAGTTGCGCTCGTGCTTCGGCATCATGCACGTCCCGCGCTTTGGCTCGGATGTTTCGCGCCTCTTGCTGGTAATCCTGATTTTTTTCTCGCTGCTCGGGACGCATTTTTGGAAGCGTAGCAGAGAGAATTTGTAGGAGACCAAGTGGAGCGAAGCGGTGAACATTCGTAAGAATTCGCCTACGGGATAGTTTGCGCTCGCCCGGCGCACCGACTTCCGAACAGTCCGGTCGCCGCCGGCGCGCGCGGGGACTTAAGAGTCCGATTGTGATGGACGTCACGGTGATGATGGTTGAAAGCAATCAGCCCTTGTCGTACTCGTCGCGGCGGCGCCACCATGTCAACGCGGACCCACGGCAATGCTTGCCGCTGCTGCGCCAGTTCATCACTGCGCCGCGTGCCCAGAGGTGGGAATTGAAAGTGTGGCGGGATTATTGCGACGTCGTCCGGCCAAAGATACGACTGCGAATTCATTGACGCATTGCGAATTGCAATTTTTCTATATGTCGCCGATCGTGGTCAGTTTGTTTTTAATGAAGTATGCGCGAAACTAGGCTTGGCTATGCGCGCGCATCGAGATTCTGTCTCGCATGATCCATTCTAAATGCCTAAACCCAGTGAGGTACACGATGGACAAATCGACTATTTGTTTTCCCGTCACATGCCCGTGCTGCAGTCAGGAATACCTAGTGGTATCGAACCGCAATATGATCGTACATGCCCTCGTCACCAAGCGGCGGCTGACACTGTCTTCCTGTTGCGCGCACCATCGCGTGATGTGGGTCGCAAACGAGATCGAGCGCGGCCAAATCCGGGAATATGCGGAAACGCTGCATTTATTGGCGAGCAAGCAATTGCGCCCTCGTTGTCATGCATGACCTTAAGTCTGATGCGGGCGGCCGTCCCGCGACACGCCATCTACGGAGCTATGGCGGTGACTGACTGCCGAACGAATGACTTCCTGCTACGCCGCCAGTTCCTTCAACGCGTGCACGAAGGTGTCAAGATCCGCGGTTGAGGTGTAGACCTGCGGCGTCACGCGCACTCCGTGAACGCCCGCGCCGTCGATGGCGACCGTGTATACCCTGTACTTGTCGAAAAGAATGCGCGCGAGATCGGCCGGCGTCACGCCTTGCACGCCGACATTCGCGATGGCGCAGGACCGTTTGGCATCGCTCGGGGTGTTCATTACTATCTTCTCCAAACCACGTACCCGTCCGGTCCAGTACCGCTGCAGATAGCGCAGTCGCGCCTCCTTGCGCGCACTTCCAAGCATCTCGTGGAACGCGAGGGAGCGCTCGATCGTCAGGTCGGTGTGCACCGGATGCGTGCCGGTATGGTTGAATTTTCGAATATCGCCGGCGGGTACGCTTTCGTCGCCATAAATGGGCCAGAGCTTCTCAATGCGGTCGCGCCGCACGTAGAGAATTCCAGCACCGAGTGGTGTAGCGAGCCACTTGTGGAGCGAAGCGCCGTAATAGTCACAGTGCAAGTCAGGAAGTCGATAATCGAGGTGGGCGAAGGTGTGCGCGGCGTCGACCATCACCGGTACGCCACGCGCGTGGGCCATATCGCAAATGCCGCGCACCGGCAGGATGTGCCCGGTGATGTTCACCATGTGGGGTATCATCAGCAATCGCGTCTTTTGCGTCATCGCGTCGGCGTATACCTTCACGACCTCATCGTCCGACTTCGGGTCCATGGGGATGTCAACGAAGCGGTTTAGCATCCCAAAGCGCCGCGCCTGCAATTTAAACATGTCAATCATCGAGCCATAATCTTGGTTGGCGAGGACCGCTTCGTCCCCAGGCCTCCAGTCGAATCCGCTGATCACTGTGTCGAGGGACTCGGTGGTGTTACGAGTAATGATCAACTCCTCCGGCGAGCATCCCGCTAACGCAGCGAGCCTTCCCCGGATCCGGAGTTTGTCGTCGACTTGCCGCGTGCGCATATAATGCGACGCTTCCAGATTGACCGAGCGCACATTGTCAATGAATGCATCGAGCACCGGCTGGGGTTGGAAGCAGTAGTAGCCGTTCTCGAGATTGATATAGTCACTTGTCAGCCGGAACTGCCCTCGAACAGCAGCCCAGAACGGCTCATCCTCGGCGACCGCGCCAACCGGCTTGGTCGCGTACTGTGCCAACAGGCTCGGGCCGAACATCAAGCCGAGAGACGCACCGCCGGCTGCGCTCAAAAAGCTGCGTTTGTCCACAAGACCCCTGCCTTGACGAAATCGGCATCATGCCGCCACGCCGCCACAATACCGCAGTTCCGCTTCGCGACAGAATTTGGCGGCATTGCACCCGGTTGGTCGCGAAAAACCCTGACCCACATCATCGAGTCCAATCTGGGAATGGCTCTGGGTCAAGGGTTGGCGGACAAATGACCGGTCCGCAGGCCGGACTAGGGGACAATCGTGGACTTTTGTGGCGGTACGACCGGGCCCGGATTGTGCCGATACCTTTGCGCTTCTTCTACGCGTCGAGCTTCCTCGAGGGCCTCGCGGGCGATTGCATCGATGCTGTCATCGACGCTCACGAGCTCAGTGGATTCGGCCTGATTCGTAGGCTGACCTTGCTTCGATTGGCCCGGCGGGCCTTGGCCATCGGTGCTTTTTGGGTTCGGCCTGGGCTGCTTTTGACGGATTGTGTCGGTCATGGTCACCTCAGAATCCAAGATTGGTGAGATTACTTGTCTCATTTGCTGCTCAGCCGCGAGCCAGTCCTCAAGGGAATGTTCACCGCTAAATCCGCGCTTTTGCGCGAGGTAGTAGGCGGCCTCGGCAATCATGCGATGCCACTCCGGCTCTTGGGAAACCATCATGCCCACCAGCCTATAGTGTGCCGAAGTCTTGCTTTGTCAGGCAATTGCGTGAGCGCATGTCGGACTGCTTCGCGTCTTTTCGTTCGTCCGATGAGTTGCGCACAAGGATTGTGACGCCAGGGACGCTCCAATCATCCGTCTTTGGCCGCCGAGGTGAAGGCCGCGTGGTAGGAAACAACGCCTCGCGGGTGCGAGCTGCCGAACGAGAGAGCCTGAAAATATTCAGGCGGGACACCCGGAAGGCTGAGATTCGAATCCGCTTGGAATCCGAAGCGCTTGTAGTACCGCGGTTCACCCAGCAATACGCAGCCAGATGCTCCGCGTTCTCGAAGGTCACGTAATGCCTCGCGCATGAGGCGCGAGCCGATACCGCGACGTTGATAATCGGGCGCCACCGATAGCGGGCCAAGCCCGTACCAACCGATCGCGCCATCCGATATGGACACCGGGGAGATCGCCACGTGGCCGACTATCGTACAGTCGGTCTTGGCAACGAGCGACACGGTAAGTTGTCCGGCCTTGCGCAGCGCGTCGACAATGAATTGTTCGGTGTGGCTCGTGTGTTGGGCGCGCAGAAACGCAGAAACGGTTACGGCTTGAATTGCTGCAACATCGGCGGCGGTCTCGCTAGTAATCTCGACTTTCATCCAGAGCGACCGGCAGACTCACGGTTTTTCCATCATAGATAACGGGATGATCGGCCGATAGTCGATAGACTTCAAGGACGAAGAATACGCAGGAGCTTCACGATGCTTAGTTATGTCTACTTTGGTACCAACGATCTCGAGAAGGCTACGCGGTTCTATGACGCGGCGTTAATGCCGCTCGGAGTGCGGCGCTGTGTCACGAACGATCCGGAGTGGGATCGCATTTCGGCGGGTTGGGGAATTTACGAGGACGGTGGAGCTCGCGAACTCGCGTTCTGGATCGGCAAACCATTTGATCAGCGGCGCGCTTCAGTGGGCAACGGAAGCATGGTGGCATTCAGCGGGCCTTCATGGAAATCCGTCGATGACTTTCACGCGGCCGCCCTCGCCAACGGAGGCGTGAGTGACGGTGCTCCGGGGCTGCGGCCTCAATACGGCCGGGACTTCTACGCGGCGTATGTACGCGATCCCGATGGCAACAAAGTGGCCGCCGTGTGTCGCGGATTTACTCGGTAGAGGGCGTCTTGGACAGGGGGAGATATGGCCGTTCGTATAGAATACGGGTGCAGTCCAACGGGTGTTCTCGCAATTCTTGAATCTGAAGGATAAGCCATGAGTAAAGGCGTTGCCTTGATCGTCGGGGCTGGCGCAGAGTCTCGCTCGCGAACTGGGTATACAGAGCCGTTCTGATTGGAGATTGACAATCGTGACATCGCTAAGAGCCCTGCAAATTACTTGCGCCCTCGTCATTGTTGGATTCAGCATGACGGCGTTTGCTGGTGAGCCATCGGGCGCTGATTCAGAGCAGGGTGTCTGGCAAAAGCGCGAATACAGTTTCCAATATTTTGGTTTTACGACCACTTATTCGTGCGACGGGCTTGCGAGCAAGCTCAAAGTGCTCTTGATCGCAGCGGGCGCTCGCGCGGATGCGAAGTCGACATCGGAGGCTTGCGGTCGTGGATACGGAGTTCCGGACAAATTCGCACGGGCGCGCCTCACCTTCTATACGCTGGCGCCGGCAGCGAGCGGGGAGAACGCAAGCCCGCCGGTCAACGGAGTGTGGCGCTCGGTAGGATTTGCGGATCGTTCGCCTCGTGAAATCGCTCTGGGAGACTGCGAACTCATCGAACAATTTCGCGATAAGGTGTTGCCGATGTTTACGACGCGCAACGTAGCGAGTCAGATGACCTGCGTTCCAAATCAGTTGTCGGGCTCTGCGATCAATCTGAGGTTTGAGGTTTTAGCTGGGGCGCGGGGAGCGAATAAGAAGTAATTCGCGGGAATCGGCAAGACTTAACTTGCGCATGCCGCGATTGAAATAGTCGTGGCGGGTACTGTTATTTGTGCCGCGCAACAGTTAATCGCGCTTGTCAGGACTGCTTGCGCTCACTATGCACCTGCGCAATGATGCGCCATCGAGAGGATTACCATGACGGCGCAACTCCAGGCCCTTACACACGGAACGTCAGGTTTGGTAATCGCGTATGTTCTGGTGCTCGTCGCACTGGTCGCAGGTCTCGCTCAGGCGCGTTCAGCCGCCCACAAGTATCTGCTCGCGCCGTTGTTGGCCGCGCCGCTGTTGTTGCTCGCGGCTTTGTGCATCTCGCTGCTGGCTGCGGTACTGCGCGGGGTCGGCTGGAGTGCGGGATGGATTCAGCCCACGGTCGGGTTCTTAGGTTCGATGACCCTCGGCTTTATCGGCGGCCGCGCCCTTGCCCTGGCGCCCACGACGCGGGAACCGAAGCATCGGCGCGGCGCGGTCATCGCCAAGGCGCCAATCAAGGAAATTCAGGTACACGGTGCGGTGCCGGTCACGCTGGCCGGCGTCTCGATGCCGCTCGCCGATGAGACCAAGCACTTTAAAATCATCGGCACAACGGGAACCGGAAAAAGCACTGCGATTCACGAGATCTTGAGCGCCGCCCTGTCACGCGGCGATCGGGCGGTCATCGCCGACCCGGACGGGGGATATCTAAATCGCTACTACGATCCCGAACGGGGGGATGTGATTTTAAATCCCTTCGATCCGGACGCACGCAAATGGGATGTGTTTGGCGAAATCACCGAGGATTACGACATCGATCAGCTGGCACGGGCACTCATCCCGGACTCGGGCGATGAGGACCGGGTTTGGAATGAGTATGCGCGCACCCTGTTTGCAGAAGTGGTCCGGCAGTTGAGGACAAGTGATGTGTGCGATGACCGGGAACTCTCGCGAGTCCTGAATAGGGCCGATGATGACGAACTGGGCAGGATGCTGGAAGGCACCGCCGCGGCGCGTTTTTTCAAGCAAGGTAATGAGAAGATGCTGGCATCGACTCAAGCCGTGCTGGCTTCGGCTGTGCGCGTATTCGAATACACCACGAAGCACGAGGCGCGACCGCTGTCGGTGCGAGCGTGGGTGCGCGAGGGGCGCGCGGGATTAGGCAAAGGCCGCGGCGGGGTGCTGTTTCTGCCCTATAAGGCAGTTGAAATTGCGGCGCTCCGCCGGCTCATTTCGGGCTGGATGCGTCTTAGCATCTTCGAGGCGATGAATGGCGAGGAAGGCGATCAACGTCTGTGGTTTATCGTCGATGAACTCGACGCGCTCGGAGAAATCGACGGCCTCAAGGACGCGCTGGCGCGCCTGCGAAAATTCGGTGGCCGTTGTGTGCTGGGTTTTCAATCCATCGCCCAGGTCTCGGGCCTTTACGGCAAGGGCACGGCGGAGACCATCGTGGAGAATTGCGGCAACACATTGATCTTGCGCTGCTCGGCCAGCGAACGCGGCGGTACGTCGGAATTTGCGTCCAAACTCATCGGTCAGCGCGAAGTGATGCACACCACCCTGTCGATCACGCGTCGCTCGGGAGAGTGGCGTTCGGCTACGTCCAAAAGTGAACAGCTCAGGATTGAACCGGCGGTCATGGCCTCGGAGATCGAGCGGTTGCCGGATCTTACCGGGTATCTGAAAATTGCCTCTGTGCCCGACTGGCAGATGGCGGCGCTGACGGTTGAGCCTAAACTAATCTTGCCGCGTGCGCGGGCCCGACAGGTCCCCGCGACCGCGCTCGCCCCTCTGTCTGCCGCGCCATCGTCGCGCCGAGAATAATCGCACAGTTATAACTATCTCACGCTTCTCGAGGTCAGGCAGGTTTAGACTCGCCGGTAGATGCCAGCGGGAATAAGTGCTTGCTCAAATAGGGAGAACATAACAATGAAAATTCAATTAGGCGCAGCCTTAATGATTATTGTGTGGGCCGGCGGGTGCGCAAGCGGCGGCCGACCGGATTCGGCAACGGTTCCGGAAGGCGCTGTGGTTGCAACCGATGCGGCGCCGTCGCCTGCGCTCCTCGTGCCGGCGGCATCGACTAAGCGTCTCGTTTTGAACATGACGGGGCCGGCCGTGGTGACGCAAGCAAAGGACTGGTCCGCGTTCCAGGAAGAGTGGCGGGCGACCTTTTTAGATCACGCGAAGGCCGCCAACGTGGCGTTTGACGTGCAAAAGGGTGACGCTCGCTCGATTGGCGAAACCGGAACTCTGCTCCAAGTCTACGCAAATGACTATCACATGGTTGGAATCGGGTCGCGCATTTTCTTTGGCGTCATGACCGGTAATGCCTACATCGATGCCAAGGCCAGCTACTCCGATCTGAACGACGGCAAGGCATTTGGTGAGCGCGTATACAACACCACGTCATCCGCGTGGGGAGGGGTTTTCGCAAAAATGACGCCCCAACAAGTGGATGTGATTGCATCGAAAGTGTTTGCGGAGTTGGGGACGCCCACACCTCGGTAAGACGAGCCGATCGGGCGTCTTTCCGGGCGCCGAGCAGCCATCGATGAAAACCATCAAGACATGCTCGACCCGGCTCTGACGGTGCTCGGCGACGCGTAAAATGCCTGAATCGCCTGCCGAAAATCAGGTTGCATTGACCTTCCGTGCGGCGAGCCGGGCAGACGTCGCTGATGCGGTGCCGCTCATCTATAGTTCGGGGCCGGCGGGCTCATCGTATCGCCGAGTACAGAACCGGCGCGGGTGCGTCGCGGACCACTACCGGATGAGCCGTCCACTGGGCGACTGAGTACCGTCCATTCAACGATTCTTCCGCCGCAGCCCATCCATCAGAATGTCGATGAGTCGCCGCGCGCTCGCTTGCCAGCCAGCGTCGGGATTTCCATAACTCACTCCGACCATCGCGCGCAGCAAGTCCGATGGATCGATGTCCTTGCGCACCTCGCCGCTCGCGACGGCGCGCTTCACGAGGGTGGTTATCGCGCGTGTGATCAGTTCGGCCGAGGTTGCATAGAGCGGGGAAGTACGTCCCGCCGCGGCTCCCAGCGATGGCGCGATCAAGCGCTTGGTGGCGATGTAGTCGATAAACAAGTGCATCCACTTATGCAGGGCGTCAGCCGCCGGTGAGGTCTCGAGCAGCTGCGGCGCGGCTTCGGCCAGCTGCTCGACCTCGCGGCGGTAAACTGCTTCGACAACGGCCTCTCGGGTTGGAAAATGCCGATACAGCGTGCCGATGCCGACGCCGGCGCGGCGCGCGATTTCCTCGAGGCTCACATTCAGCCCGACTTCCGCGAAGGCCGCCTTGGCAGCGTCGATCAGTGATTGCCGATTCCGGGCACTGTCGGCGCGCGGTTTGCGCGCCGGCGCCGTGGGCTGTCTTTTCACGCTTATCGATTGCTCCCAAAACAGGACTTGCAAAACGGAGGATACCTCCGTATATTACATTAAGTGGAGGTTCCCTCCACTTCCATTAGACCATGTTTACCCGGCGCTGCGTAGAGTGGCGCGTAAAACAGCGAGGACTTGACCATGACCCAATCTTTTGGAGCCACATCAACGACGGATGAGGTGCTGCGAGGCATCAATTTGAGCGGAAAGCGGGTGCTCATAACCGGTGTCTCCGCGGGACTCGGTGTCGAGACTGCGCGGGCACTGTCGGCGCACGGGGCGCAAGTGGTTGGAGCGGCGCGCGACCTGTCGAAGGCGCAGGCCGCGACCGAGCAGGTCCGAGCGCAGGCAGCGAACGGCGGTTCTCTTGATTTGGTCCAGCTGGACCTGGCATCGCTCGACAGCGTGCGCCGCTGCGCCGATGGGCTGCTCGCCGCGAGCAAGCCTTTCGACCTGATGATTGCCAACGCCGGTGTCATGGCGTGTCCCAAAAGCACCACGGTCGACGGCTTTGAGACGCAGTTCGGCACCAATCACCTCGGACACTTTGTTCTGGTGAACCGCATCGCTTCGTTGCTCAAGGCCGGTTCGCGATTGGTGAACCTGTCTTCCGCCGGCCACCGCTATGCGGACGTTGATCTTGCAGATCCGAACTTCGAGCACACGCCCTACGAGGAGTTTATTGCCTACGGCCGCTCCAAGACCGCCAATGTGCTGTTTGCGGTCGAGTTCGACCGGCGGCACAAGGCGCGTGACGTGCGGGCGACCGCGGTGCACCCGGGTGGCATCCGAACCGAGCTCAGTCGGCACTTGACGCCCGAGGTGTTGAAGAAATTGATTGCGGAGATCAATGCCGGTCAGCCCGAAGGTGCGGCGCCTTTTAGCTATAAAAGCATTCCGCAAGGCGCAGCGACCTCAGTGTGGGCCGCTTGCGTCGCCGACGCCGAGGCGATTGGCGCTGGCTATTGCGAAGACTGTCACGTAGCCGAGGTCGTCTCAACTCCCGGCTTGCGCGCAGGCGTGCGAGCTTACGCCCTCGATCCGCAACGCGCACGAGCACTGTGGCGGAAAAGCGAAGAGATGGTTGGCGAACGTTTCAACTAGAACTGAACCCGCGCAGGCGGGGTACTTGAGGAGAAGACTTATGCATACACGGACATCAAATCTACAGCTCGCCGAGAGCGGAAAGGGCGAGGTGCTCATCCCGCTAATCCGAGCGGCGGCCACCATCGGCTTTGCCATCGCGCCGTGTTCCTTGGGCTTCGTCATCATTGCGGTTTCCGAACACTTGATTCGGTCCATCATGGTGGGGGATGACCCGGAAATGCTGATGAGCGATTTGCAGAATCAGTTTCCCAGCGATGCCTTTGAAATCATCGGGAACGACGATGCGGGACTGGTCACGAAAGTCGTGGACTTGATTGAGCGCCCCGAGCAGGCGTTGCAATTGCCGGTCGACATTCGCGGCACGGATCTCCAGATTCGCGTCTGGGAAGCCTTGCAGAAAGTGCCTGCCGGCGCCCCCGTGAATTACACGTTTTTGGCGGAGCAGATCGGGGCGCCGAACGTGCCCTGAAGCATCGACCCACATATAATCATGGCGGCGCGCATCGCCGTGCAGACGTGGAGTCAAGCTTATGCCGCGAACCCTTCTTGTCCCGCCGCAATCCCGGCGGCAGTTTCTCGCCGGCGTCGGCGGCCTTGGCTTAACCGGCTTGTTGGGTGCGCCCGCGTGGAGCGGTACGGAAGAATCTGTCGTCTTTCCCTTCGTCAACGGCGGCCGCAATCTGGTCAAGACCTTTCCGCAGAAGGGTGCGATGGTTTTACAGCGCGCACGACCACCGCTGCTTGAAACGCCCTTTGAGGTATTTGATCAAGGCATCTTTACGCCCAACGATCGTTTCTACGTCCGTTGGCACCTTGCCAATATTCCCACCGTCATTGATCCGGCCACCTTTCGGCTCAAGGTCCGCGGTCACGTAAAGCAGTCGATGAGCTTCACGCTCGATGAGCTGGTTCGGAAATTCAAGCCGATCGAGATCGCCGCGGTGAACCAATGTTCAGGTAATTCGCGCGGATTTTTCGCTCCGCGCGTGGCGGGCGGGCAATGGGCGAACGGAGCAATGGGCAATGCCCTGTGGAGGGGCGTAAGCCTGAAGGCAGTGTTGGATCGCGCCGGTGTCAAGGCGGGGGCGCTACAGGTCCGCTTCAACGGGCTCGATACCGGGATACTTCCGCAAACACCTGACTTCATGAAGTCGCTCGATGTCGATCACTCGCTTGATGGCGAAGTGATGATCGCGTACGCGATGAACGGCGAGCCGCTGCCTCTATTAAATGGCTATCCGCTGCGGTTGGTTGTGCCCGGTTGGTACGCGACCTATTGGGTCAAGATGCTCGATGATATTGAGGTCCTGGACAAACCCGATGAGAACTTTTGGATGACACGAGCCTACCTGATTCCCGACACGCCGCTCGCTGACATGGTGCCGGGCCAGCAGGGCGTAAAATTGATTCCGATAAACCGGATGGTGCCGCGTTCATTCTTTACAAACGTCAAGGATCAGGCGAAATTCAAGGTCGGCGAAACAACGACGGTACGAGGCATCGCGTTCGGCGGTGATAAGGGACTGGCTAAAGTGCTGTTTTCTGCGGATGCAGGAAACCATTGGCAGGAAGCGCGGCTGGGGTCCGACCACGGCAAATACAGCTTTCGGCGATGGACCGTGGAATTACGGCATTCCTCGGCGGGTCCGCAAACACTCATGGTCAAAGCGCTCAATACGGCTGGCGCGTCTCAGCCCGATGGCGCGAACTGGAATGGCTCGGGCTTTATGCGCAATATCGTTGAATCAGTTTCAGTGCAATCGGTTTAGCGGACCTAACACAATGCTCAAAGAAGTGCGATTCAGTGTGGCGGCGCTGATCTGCGTCGCCATCTTGTCTTTGGTGTGCGGCGTCGCGTGGCGGAGCTCCGCGAGAGCAGACCCAACATCCGGCAAGAAGGATGTGGCCTCGCGGCAGGGGACAACCGTCAGAGTTGCACTACCCGCGAACGATGAGCCTTTTCCCCCTGGCATCGGCGCAGACATTGCGAGCAGCCAATGCCTGATCTGTCACTCGGCAGGAATGGTCTTGACTCAGCCCCCTCTCAAGAAAGACGAGTGGCGCGCCGAGATAATGAAAATGCGTTCTGCTTACGGAGCGCCTATACCCGACGATCAAGTGGACGCCTTGTCGGAATATCTGAAAAATATCAACGGCCGACAATAAGTCTCTTAAGCGCGGCGTTGCTCCCGCAACAGGGCTTTGACGTGGCGGTGGATCAGCACGGGGACATAGGTCTTGATCCTTGCCGTTCTCTCTAATTTTGCGCGTTCGCTGGTGTAGATCTTTGCCACGAGTTCGAGCGGCAAATGCGTTTCTTGCGCCAAAAGTTCGATCTCGGTATCGGCGTTGGCCGGCCGGATGAACTGTTGCTCGCTAATCGCCGGGGAGTCATCATTCATACAGGCGATTTTACTAGTGACGCAACTTCGTGGCTCTTTTGCAAAGCAAATTTGCCATCTCCAATCAATCGTGGGCCGGAAACCACTGCAACCGCGGCACT
>Ga0307474_10002712_pt1 | contig 12724 bp, 11 predicted proteins | sample atmos_gasesECM1C_2_FD_203312 | JGI IMG/M metagenome (GOLD analysis project Ga0307474, IMG submission 203312) | Hardwood forest soil microbial communities from Morgan-Monroe State Forest, Indiana, United States - atmos_gasesECM1C_05 | ecosystem: Environmental > Terrestrial > Soil > Temperate... | reverse complement strand
TGGCGTAGTTGGGTCACAGGGACCTCCTTCTTCTGTGACCCAACTTACTTCTTACCTCAATCCCTCACCAACTGCCGATCCTCGAACACGCGGTAGCGTCCGCCGCGCCAGCGGCTTCGTACAAATCGCGATAACACTCACCATGGCCTTGCGCTGGCACTTGAGTGTAGTGGCCTGGTTTCGACAGTCATCTTGAGATCGACTCCGCGCAGGACTACACTCGATCCCTACACTCGATGATCACGCCTCTTGTTCTGCTTGCTGTGGCTGCTATGAGCGTGGGCGGCGGGTACGTTGCCGTCCGCGGACCCGGCGGGCGGAGACGCACCATCAGCCTCGCGGCGGCAGTCGCATCAATTGCGTCCGCCGGGTTCTACATTCGCCTATTGCAGGTCTACAACTCACGACCGATAGAAATGTTTTCACGCAACCCAATGGCTGGACTCGGTCCGTGGGATGACCTTGCTATGCTGCTCAGTTTTGCTGCAATCGTTGCCTCTGGGTTGGGAGCCAAGAAACCGCGCGTACTCCTGCTAACTTCCAGCATTCTGATGCTTTCGTACACGCTGCTCACGTTGGGTTTTTGGGACTGATACTGAAGCGAAGGAGCCTCGCAGCATTGTAACTGTCGAAATATCCCGATTACGCTCATTGGGGTAAAATCGACGGCAGGAATTTAAGTAAGGTCGCTGAACTCCACTCCGACATACTAGGCCCCTCATGGATTGGGCACTTCATCAGCAGCAAGTGCGCTTCGATATTCGCGCAGAACGCGCCGAATATGAGTATCTATTCAAGCATTCGGCGAGAGTGCTTCAGGACCGACTTGCGCGGCTCGGGGGTGGCGACCGGACAAAGGAAATTCCTATCGCCGAGTGGGAGAGAGTCTACCGAAAAGAAGCACAGGCTCGGATACTGCTGCATCAGGCAAGAGCTCTAGGCTGGGGAAAAGAGAAAAAGTATTACTATGCTCACAAGCTATCATGAGGTCATCTGTCGCTTGTCGTAAAATCTCGTGGCTGTTGAAAAACTCCACTTCCGTCAAAACAGCGGGAATTTGGGGGATGGAAAATGTATAGGAAAACCGAGAAAGTCGTTTGTAGGGCATCCTAGCGCAAAGTTTTTTCGAGCATTTTCTAGAGCAAGAGTTTTTCAACAGCCACTCTCGATATCACTCATCAACCGTCAGTCAAGATGGTCTGACTCACGTTCCCTTTTGTGTAATGCCTGATTTCGTCAACTACGGTTCAATTCTGCTGGCTGTGGTTGAAGATTGCTTTAGTCTGCGAGATCGGATCAGTTGTTGTGCAACGCTGTCCCACTTGCGCCACGAGTGAAACCACTTTCCCTCTACGCGGCGAATAATCGTATGCACGTTTAGCGCATAGTTCTCATCGTTCTTGCCTGGCAGGTACACGTACCCTTCGCCCGTGACAGCATCAAACGCATACGACACCGCATACACAAGGCGCTCATTTGGCCGATCAGCATAGAACAAAATCCCATAGCGTGGCAGCGATTTGGGAGGCTCGAAAGTTGGTCCTTGAGACCAGTCGATGATGAAACTTGGTTCCTCTGAACGCGGCTCGTTAGAATATGTTCCTTTGCCGCTAAACACTTGAAAATTTGCAAGCACCTTTCCGTCAGTGATTTGAATGGGAGTTGTGAGGTCAGACCCCTGAATCACTATCTTGAGTGTTGGAGCCTTTGCGAGAAGGCTTGCAGGAGTTGCCAGCAAGATATACACGACCGAGAGGGCCGCTCTTCGCTTCATATCTCACCCCTCGTACTTGACAACATCCTAAGCCAACGCTGTTCCGGAGAATCGACAACTGGTGAAAAAGTGCGCCGTGAAAGGCGCTGGACTTCAGCGGGTGCAACTCCCGCCCGGGAACTGGTTCGTTCCACCCGGTAGCAATCGAAACGGCGGCGGAGGCAACGAAGCTGTCGGAGCTTTCGATGGAGAGGGTCGTTAGGCGACTCGGCGAGCGTGCAGGCCATAACGTGAGTGAACGCTGAGCAGGCCCCGAAACAATAATTGCAGGAGCCGACCTGACTTTTTCACAGGGAAGGCCGCTGACGATGGAGATGGACGAGCGAACAAGCTCCATCGGCCCTGCCGGGATAATGGCGATGGCATGCAGGCAGAGGAGACCAGACGCAACACGGGAAGCCCCAGCGGTGATCGCAGTCGGGGTCAACCGGTAACTCGTGAGAGATAGACCGGACCGTATGGGGTGGCGGAGAGGTTCGCAGTACCAGGGAAGCCGGGTAACTCCGGTGGAGGGAAGGGACCTCAGTTAAAGACGAACGCAAGAAGCAACAAAGGACCGAGGGATTGGCGATGAGCCTAACAACTCCATCCAGTGTTCAGAAGTTGCAGACGGCGTTGCACGCAAAAGCGAAGGAATCGCCCGACTTTCGTTTCTATGCGCTGTACGACAAGGTGTATCGGAAGGATGTTCTGGCCCATGCCTACGAACGTTGTGAAGCCAATGGCGGAGCAGCGGGAGTGGATGAACAAACTTTCGAGGACATCGAGCGGTACGGCATGGAACGATGGCTGGACGAACTGACGCAAGAGCTGAAAAGTCGAACCTATCAACCTCAACCTGTGCGACGGGTTTATATACCCAAGCCGGATGGGAAGCAGAGACCGTTAGGGATACCAACAATCCGAGATCGGGTTGTGCAAACGGCAGCGGTGCTGGTTCTCGAACCTATCTTCGAGGCCGACCTGCAGCCGGAGCAATATGCCTATCGGGCAGACCGCAGCGCGCTGGACGCAGTACAACACGTTCACAAGCTGATCAATACCGGACATGGACAGATCGTCGATGCTGATCTCAGCATGTACTTTGACAGTGTTCCGCACGCCGAGCTTCTGAAGTCGGTGGCTCGCCGGGTCATCGATGGAGCCATGCTGCATCTGATCAAGATGTGGTTGGAGGCCCCGGTCGAAGAAACCGACGAGCGTGGAAACAAACATCGAAGTACGCGCAATCGGGACGAAGGTCGAGGGACACCCCAAGGGTCTCCGATCAGTCCTTTGCTCAGCAATCTGTACATGCGACGGTTCGTGCTGGGGTGGAGGAAACTCGGGCACGAGAAGCGTTGGAAAGCGTACATCGTGAACTATGCCGATGACCTTGTCATCTGTTGTCGAGTTGGGGCGGAGCAAGCCCTGGCCGAGATGAGGATGATGATGTCGAGGCTGAAGCTGACGGTGAACGAAAAGAAGACGCGGGTCTGTTATCTGCCGGAAGAGAAGTTCGATTTCCTGGGATATACGTTCGGGCGATGCTACTCGATGAGAAGAGGCCGGGTCTATGTGGGCACGGTTCCCTCCCAGAAACGGGTGCAGCGCATCTGTCGCGCAATCAGCGACGAGACCGGGCGAGATACCGTCAGGCTGGATCCGCAGGCGATGGTGGGAAAGCTCAACCGGATGTTGATCGGTTGGGCCAACTACTTTCGTCTGGGAGCGGTCAGCAAAGCCTACAGTGCGGTCGATCTACACGCCCGCCGCAGGCTGCGTCGGTGGCTCTGCGATAAACACGAGGAAGCGCGGCCGGGCTATAAACGCTTTCCGGAGGCGTCTCTTCATTCTGTGTATGGTCTGGTGCAGTTACCACACCGTACCGCGAGTCTTCCGTGGGCGAAAGCGTGAGTCTTTTCCGAGAGCCGGATGCGGGAAAACTGCCAGTCCGGTTCGATGAGCGGGAACAGGAAACAGGACCAGGTCAAACCGGACTGAGGGGATCAGGCGAAAGCCGAGTCACATGCCCACCGGGAGGCTACAGTCCCTGCGCCTGTTCTCGACTCTACTCTAGGTGTTGCAATCCCCGTTTCACTCGCTGACCTCAATCGAATCTCCAGCGGGTTGCAGTTTTCGGAAAGGTCTTTTCGATGAGTCCAAACACACGGATAGGACGCACACGGTAGAGAGGTTCCGAGCCGTCGCCACCGCTCATTCCATACTTGCTGCGCGATGTTGGTTCCAACTTCTTCCGCACATCTGCGTCTGTGATCAGTTCGGCGGTGCCTTCCAGAATTACGGCCTCAGCGGCATTCTGGGTGCCCACAATACAGTTTGGATTTTTTGCCAAGTTGCGGGCTTTTTGGGTCTTGCTACCTGTGCCGAACCAAAAGGCGCCATCGAACCACAAACCCCAAATGACCATGGCATGGGGCCGACCATCGGGACGCACCGTGACCATCCAATACTCGCGAGACTCCGTGAGCGTCTTCACCGCCCATTTCCAAGGCAGCATCCCGGTTTTGCTCTTGCTTATGCCGTAGCCGGGTATTTGTGGCCGCTCAGCTCGCGGCTGTCCCTTGCTCTGTTTCAGGCTTGGCATGAGGACCTCCGATCTCGATTCGCGTGGGCCTTACAATTACGGGCAGCGGCTCACGGATTGTATCGAATTTTCCCGCGTGGCGCGTGGGCGATGATCGCGCACTTCCTGCCTCGACGAGCTCCAAGCTTCTTAACTCATCCCATCTGCTGTAACTTTTCCCCCACGCAAGCGTCCTATTTGGCATGGAAATAGAGTTGGGGAGAAGCTGTCTGCGACGGATAATAATATTAGAGGGGTTCACATGCTTATCAAGAAGGCGACGGATATTCCTTCGTCGGAAATTACTCCTAAGAATCTGTATTTGAACCGCCGCAAGTTTCTGGCGGGTGCGGCGACGGCAGGAGTCGCTGCGGCTACTGGCCTGGCGTTGCGTGAGATGGTTTCACCTTCCATTACTGCTCTGGCCGGAAACAAAATTGACGGCATCCAGAAAAGCCCGTTCAGTACTACCGAGACCATCACTCCCTATAACGATGTCACCAACTACAACAACTACTACGAATTTTCTACCGACAAAGACGGGCCAGCGAAGCTGGCCAAGAAGTTCCGCACGCGCCCATGGAAGGTGAAGATCGATGGCCAGGTGCAGAAGAAGCAGGAACTCGATGTGGACACGATTATCAAGATGGCTACTGCCGAGGAGCGCATCTACCGACATCGTTGTGTGGAAGGATGGTCGATTGTAGTGCCCTGGGTAGGATTCTCGCTAAACGAATTGATCAAGCGCGCCAACCCCACGAGCAAAGCGAAGTTTGTGGAGTTCACCACCATCTACGATCCGGGCCAAATGCCCGGTCAGACGGGGAGCGTTCTCAACTGGCCATACGTCGAGGGCCTTCGCATGGACGAAGCCATGCACCCGCTCGCACTGCTTTGTTTTGGCATGTATGGCGAAGATCTTCCCAATCAGGATGGCGCTCCGATTCGTATTGTGGTGCCGTGGAAGTACGGTTTCAAAAGCGCGAAGGCCATTGTGCGCGTACGCTTTACCGAAAAGCAGCCCCTGAATACCTGGAACATTTCCGCCCCGCAGGAGTACGGTTTCTACTCCAACGTGAATCCGAATGTGGACCATCCTCGGTGGAGTCAGGCCAAGGAACGCAGGCTGGGCGAGTTTTATAAGCGTCCCACTCTGATGTTTAACGGCTACGGCGATCAAGTCGCCAACCTGTACACTGGCATGGATCTGAGGAAAAATTTCTAAAGCAGTGTTCAGTGGCTAGTGTCCAGTGGTCAGCGCGTACGGCGCTGATCCCTGATTACTAGCCACTAATCACTGGCCACTGACCACTTACTGTCCATGCCTCGCTGGCTCAAACCCGTGATCTTTCTAGCGTGCCTCGCGCCGGTGGCGAGCCTTGTATGGAAAGGCCTTCACGCAGGGCTCGGCGCTAATCCAATTGAAAAGATCACGCACAGCACCGGCGATTGCACCCTGACGTTCTTGTTGATTACGTTGTCGGTTTCGCCGCTACGGAAATTGACTCGGCAATATTGGCTGATCAGCCTGCGCCGAATGTTCGGCTTGTTCGCCTTCTTCTACGGCACGCTGCACCTGACCACTTACGTCTGGCTCGACAAGTTCTTCGATGTTCACGAGATGCTAGTCGACATAGCCAAACGCAGGTTCATCACAGCGGGAATGACGGCCTTCGTCCTGATGATCCCTTTGGCGCTTACCTCAACCAAATGGTCGATCCGAAAACTTGGCGGCAAGCGCTGGCAAGCCCTGCACCGCCTGATCTATTTCAGCGGCGCTGCCGGAGTGATTCATTACATCTGGCTGGTAAAGGCCGACTTGAAGAAGCCGTTGGAATACGCTTCGGTCTTAGGTGTGCTGATCCTCTATCGCGTGATCGCTGGGATCGCATCCCGCGGCCCGCAAGCGCCGAAGGCGTCGACTTCAGAGGGTCTGAGAAAAGTAGCCCAAGACTAAGAAGCGGCAACGAAGAAAAGTAGCGTCGGCGTCCCGCCGGCAAGGGGGCGCCCCGCCCGCTCACCCGATTGAGCCGAACTGTCATTAGTCGTCTACGACTACCTCTCTCATTGCAAAAGTCAAATAGCGCGCTCGTCAAACCTCGAGCGCGCCCTTTGTTCGCGACAACTTCTCGAGTTACTTTCTTTGCCAGTGAGCCCCATTCGGGCGGACCAATGGCGGCACCAAGAACATGCGCGACTGCGCCAGTGCGGAAGAACTCGCATTGGGATTCTGCGCCACAAAAACGCCAGACGCGACTTGGCCATTGTCCGTTTCTATAAACGGAAAGGTTGTGCCATCCACGGTATAAAACGTAAGGTTGAATCCGCCATTCAAAGTGCTATTCGAGTTGTTGCCCGCATTGGCGCCGATTTGACCGCGACCGTTGGCCAGAGTGCCGTAGGTGCCGCTCAGTGCCACGCCATAGGCCGGGAACCCGCCGCCGTTTTCGTCGAGCGCGCCGGTTACACTGCTTCCGCTGCTGTTCGCTGTGAACTCGGCGATGTCATCCACTTCCGCTGCGAACCCAGTCGATGCTCCCAGATTCACACCTGAGAGGTTGAGCGCGTAGCCCTCCGACGCGGCCAATGCAGCGCCCGAAGTCTGCGGGTACGCCGCGCCCACCATGATTCCAGAGTTGTCGATTTCGAGCAGCAGTAAGCCGCCGCTGGAAGGATACGCGGCATAGGCTGAGCCTTCGGAGAAACCGGTGAAGTTGCCGAGAATGATTCGGCCGGTACCACCGGCAGTATAAGCGCCCGTGAAGACTATTGGAGACGGCGAAACCGTTCCAGTGTTGTTAGCGTCTTCGGTGGAGGCATTTGTGATGTTGCCGTTTCCGTCCGTGACGATGAAACCGCCCGCCGCCGAGGCCGCGTTAGTGCCGGGAAACGCCCCAGCCAACGTGAAGGCGAAGGTGCCGGCCGGTACGGTGGTGCTGGTTTGCGAGTAAGCATCGCCCGACAGTGTTCCAGACGGGTCCATTTCGATGAATTTCAAATGTTTGGCGTTGATGGCAAATACGTCGTAGATCTGTGTACCGAACTGTTGCGTGGTTAAGGTTGTTGCGGGCGTAGACTCTGGGCCCAAAACAAGGTTGCCAGTCAGAGCCTGATTGGCGTAAGCAAAGCCGCTATCGTTGAAGTCTTCGGTGCCTGAAGAAATAGCTCCGCCCGATCCGAGAGTAAAGTTGCCCACCGCGGCAAAGAGATTTGCAGTGCCATTGCTCACGTCAGCCCCTGAGAAGATGAAAGCATAAGACCCTGCAGGGGAACCACCAGGCGTCTGCAAGTCAAGCGAACCGCTGCCGGTGGCGTTCGAGTCGAACTGAGTAACCAATCCATGCGAACTGTCAGCGAGCACGAAATCAAGTGTGATCTTCCCCAATGGCGTCGCAGTATTCAGCGTGGCACGTCCTCGTCCGTCAATTCCAACCGTATAGAAACTGCTGCTGGCGATGGATGCATTAGCCACGGGCGCGGTCATCCCGGCGTCATTCATGTCAAGCGTTCCGCCGGTAATCCCACCTGAGCCATTTCCGCCACTGCCGTTCGCCGTGAAACTTCCAACCACCGAATAAGGTGCTCCATTGACGTCGACGCCGGAGATTGAGAAAACATACGTGCCGCTGAGATTGCTATTGCTGAACTTGCCGCTAGGCGGGGCCACGGGTTTGGCAATGCTAACGCCGTTCCCCCCGCAACCTGCCAGGACCATAAGCGTGGAAATAATGATGGGAAAAAAAACGCGATCGCGTAACGACATAACATCCCCCTGAGGTCTTTGTGCTGTCAGCAGTTTGATTAACCCACATTAGCACGAGCAAATGGGCGTAAGAATTAACCCGAGAGGTGGCAAAAAGTAGCGCCGAAAAGACGAGAACCTCCAGCTTTTACAACTCTTTACCTTGGAGACAAACGCCAGCGAGACCGGCTCCTTTTCGGAGGGTTGCAGCACAAAAAACCGTGTCATCCCGAAAGGCGCGCTTGGCCACGTAGGACCTATGTAATTGTTGCGACAAGGATGCTCCCCGAACCTAGGGATGCACCTCAGCCTCGCGACCGGCAATTCGTCGCAAAGACTCTTCATAAGGAGCGCGCGCAATTCCTTTTTCAGTGATAATCGCGGCCACATACTTCGCCGGAGTCACGTCAAACGCAGGGTTCTCAACCTGCACGCCTGCAGGCACCATCTGTTTCCCGCCAATGTGCGTCACTTCCTGGGCATTTCGCTGCTCGATCGGAATTCCATTCCCGTCGGGACAAGCCAAGTCAACGGTGGAGATAGGCGCCGCCACATAGAATGGGATGTCGTGTTCCTTCGCCAGAATGGCGACCGTGTAAGTCCCAATCTTGTTCGCAACGTCCCCGTTGGCTGCGATGCGGTCGGCGCCCACCACGATCGCTCCAATCTTGCCTTGCTTCATCATCGCGCCCGCCATGTTGTCAGAGATCACAGTGGTCGGAATGCCGTCTTTCATTAGCTCCCATGCAGTGAGCCGCGAACCTTGTAGAAACGGCCGCGTCTCGTCCGCATACACATGAATCTTTTTGCCCTGTTCCACGGCAGCGCGGATCACGCCCAGAGCGGTACCATATCCCGCCGTAGCAAGCGCTCCGGCGTTGCAATGCGTGAGCACCCCGCCGGTGCTGGGCATCAGCGTGGCGCCGTGGCGTCCCATAGCCTGATTGGCCGCGATGTCTTCCGCGTGCATGCGGCGGGCCTCCTCAATCAAGTCGCTCTTGATTTGCGGAATCGGCCGAATCTGGATGCGCTCGAATTTTTCCTGCATGCGGCGAATCGCCCAGAACAAATTCACGGCGGTGGGCCGGGTCTTGCCGATGACGTCGCAAATCTGGTCGAGGTCTCTCTTGAGATCGCGGCTGGATTCCGCCTTGGAATTACTTACGCCGAGAGCGATGCCCATCGCCGCGGCAACGCCGATTGCCGGTGCCCCACGCACCACCATGTTGCGAATGACGTCCGCCACTTGCTCATGCGTCTTGCAAGTAACGTAAACTTCTTCCGTAGGCAGTTTCGTCTGGTCGATGAAACGTACGCCTTCGTCGGTCCATTCCAGAGTTTGAATCATAAGTCAGTCGTAGGTTGTGGGTCCCACTTACGCTCGGTGTGCTGCGCAGCGATTGCGTGGATGATTGGTAACCGCTGGCCGTCCGCAGAGTTCGCACGTTGCCGCCACCGCAACAATACCCGGCTGAGTATCGTCATTCTGCAGTATGTGCTCTTTGCGAACGTCGTTTGCGGTGAAGATGGAAACGAACGGCGCTGCCCCGGCCGCGTTCTCCACATTCGCACGGCCCTTGGCCTCTTCCCGTTCGACCAGGCACATAACGCCGACAACTTCGAACCCAAACTCGCGCGCCGCCTCAATCGCCTGCACCGTCGAAGCGCCCGTCGTGCAGACATCATCCACTATCACGACTCGCGCGCCCTTCTCGCGAAAGCCCTCAATGCGTTGCCCCGTACCGTGCTGCTTCTCAGCCTTGCGCACCAGAAAGCCATTCAGTTCGCCGCCCACCACCGAGACGGCCACCACAATCGGATCGGCTCCCAAAGTCAGCCCACCGATTGCTTTCGGCCTCCATCCTCGTTGCCCAATCTCTTCCAGGAAAACCTCTCCGGTCAGGCGTGCCCCTTTCGCATCAAGCGTAGTTATGCGGCAGTCGATGTAGTAGTCGCTGGTCCCGCCGGAAGAAAGCTTGAATTCTCCCAGCTGAAACGACTTGTGAGCCAGCGTGCTCAGCAGTTTCTGACGCGCGGGATGCATGAAAATCTACGATAACATGCCGGTAGACTCCACGCTCCGCCCTGGAGTCGCACTGACACGAGCCGTTTTGCAAGCACAGGGAAAGGGCTCAGTGCGCGCGCGATGCACCCGCCAGCGTGTTAACCTGAAGCTTCCGTTACCGGTGCGCCGCGTCCGCCGCGTTGGCGCGCGATTTTGAATCTGAGACTTTGACTCCGCGACCCTTGAATCGAGGTATGAAATTGCACAGTTCGCATCGGCTTTGCCTGTTTATTTTTGTTGTCCTCCTTCTTTCTGTACTTGCAATCAGTGGCCCCGCTCCTACAGTACTAGCCGACGGAACGCGCACCTGGGAACAATCGAAATTCGAAGACCTCGCCAAAGGCTCGGCCACCGCTGTGGCAATTCGCAGCTCCGGCGGGCTGGAGTTGGCCCCTTCGTTCAAACTGCTGTACGCAACGCCATCAACTTATATCTGGGCCGTTACCGCTGACGATTCAGGAAACGTCTACGCCGCGACAGGATCTCCCGCGCGCGTCTATCGGATCACACCCGACGGCAGCTCGACCATCATCTTCGAACCGCAGGAACTGCAAGTGCAGACTCTCGAGGCCGGACCCCACGGCGTGATCTATGCCGCGACGGCGCCCGACGGCAAGGTCTACAAGATCGAGCACAAGCCGCAGGAAAAAGGCGCCGCCAAGAAGAGCACCGACAAAGAGTCGCCCAAAGACCCTGCTAAGCCAGCTTTAGATTCCTCCTGGACATCCTCCGAATATTTTGCGCCGGGCACCAAATATATCTGGGACCTGGTTCTCGATAAATCGGGCAATCTTTATGTCGCCACTGGAGATCACGGCGAGATTTACAAAGTTACGGCCAAAGGCGAACACTCGCTGTTCTTCAAAAGCGACGACACCCACATCCGTGTACTCGCGCTCGATGCGCATGACAATCTGATTGCCGGTACCGACGGCAGCGGCCTCGTATACCGCATCTCTCCCACAGGCGATGGATTCGTGCTTTACAGCGCGCCAAAAAAGGAGATCACCGCGCTGGCGCTCGATCGCCAAGGCAACATCTACGCCGCCGGCGTAGGCGAAAAGCGCGCGATCTCGCCCGCCAGCGGATCCTCATCGCTGCTCTCGGCGGGATCTGGTTCCGAATCCTCAGGCCCACAGACGCCAGGGATGACTCTCACTCCCACTCCCAGCGTCTCGCATGTGGGCTCGTTCCCATTCCCGGGCGGAAGTTCCAGCGGCGGTTCCGATGTATACCGCATTGCTGCCGACGGCTCCCCGTCGCGCATCTGGACCTCGCGTGAAGATCTCGTGTATGCCCTCGCCTTTGATTCCCATGACACCCTCCTCGCCGGAACCGGAAACCGCGGACACGTGTTTGCCATCGGCGAGCACGATGAATTTTCTGATCTGCTCAAGGCGCCCGCCTCGCAGGTCACCGGGTTCGCCAAAGCACCCGGTGGTGGACTCTACGCTGCGAGCAGCAACCTGGGAAAGATTTTTCTGCTGGGCCCGGGTCCGGAGAACGAAGGCAGTTATGAGAGCGATGTGTTCGACGCCAAGGTTTTCTCGCGTTGGGGACGGGCCGAATTCCGTGGCGCTGGAAATGTAGAGTTGCTGGCACGCAGCGGCAACGTCGACAATCCCGACCGCAATTGGAGTCCCTGGAAGCAAGTGGATTTCAAAAAAGATTCTGAAATGGGAGTTCCGCCCGCGCGCTATGCGCAATGGAAAGCCGTGCTGCATGCCGGAAGCCCCAGGCCCGCGGTCGACACCGTCACGTTAAATTATCTGCCTAAGAACGTCGCGCCTGAGATCGACGACGTGTCGGTGCAGATCGGTGTGCGCTATCAGCCGCTCGCGAAATCGTCTGGACTCACCCTTGGCACGGATGTCAGCGGATCCTCGGGCAGCCATTTCGAGTCGCCTGTCCCCAGCACCCACGATCGCGATTCGATCGGCGTCAAATGGAACGCACACGACGACAACGACGATCAAATGGTCTATTCCGTCTACTACCGCGGCGACGGAGAAACCCGCTGGCTGCTGTTGAAAGATGATTTAACCGACAAGGCATATTCCTTCGACGCCAGCTTGCTGCCCGACGGAGGCTACACCGTCAAGGTCGTAGCTTCGGATGCGCCGTCGCACTCGCCTGGCGAGGCGCTGAGCGCCACCAAACAGAGCCGCCGCTTCGAGGTCGACACCACCCCACCGCGAGTGGAGAACTTGACTGCAGCAGTCGAAGGAACTCAGATTCACGCGCGCTTCCGGGCAGAAGACGGATTCTCCAACATCAAGCGCGCCGAGTTTTCCGTGGACGCGGGAGACTGGAAATACGTCGAGCCCACGGGCCAACTCTCAGACTCAAAGGTTGAAGATTACGACTTCACGGTCCCCTTGGAAGCCGCGAAAGACGCCGGCTCCGAACATGTGGTGGTCGTCAGAGTCTACGACAAATACGAAAACATGGGCGCCGCCAAGACGCTGTTGAAAGGGAAGTAAGCTAGGACCGGACTTAGAAACGAAAGTAAGCTAGGACTGGACTTTGAAACGACGAGGGAGAGTTAAAGAGGAGTCCGGGTGCTCGAACCCAGCC
>Ga0307474_10002711_pt1 | contig 12725 bp, 11 predicted proteins | sample atmos_gasesECM1C_2_FD_203312 | JGI IMG/M metagenome (GOLD analysis project Ga0307474, IMG submission 203312) | Hardwood forest soil microbial communities from Morgan-Monroe State Forest, Indiana, United States - atmos_gasesECM1C_05 | ecosystem: Environmental > Terrestrial > Soil > Temperate... | reverse complement strand
GGCAGAATCGCGAAGGCCTCTCGGCCTGGTTTGCGAGAGGAACCCGACATCGCCCGAAAATCATGCTGAAACAATAAGTTAGCAAGATTTCAGGGATGAAATTGTCAGACAGGCCCGCCCTGATTGCGGTTGAATCAATTTCTTTTTAGCACGGACGGGGGGCAGTGCCAGCGCTCACTTCGCGCCTGCATTCTGAGCCGTCGAGTTCTGGCCGCCAGCGTTCTGGGCTGCCGATGAGGACGTCTGGCGGTCCCTCGCAGCAGCCAGCTCGGCTTCGATCTTGGCGCGTTGATCCGGCGGGATCACCGCCTCGTCGCGCGCTGGAGGCAGGTCATGCACCGGCAGATAAGGCTCCTTGGGCTTGGCCGACGCATCCGTCGAGCCGAGCGAGGGCAAATCGGCAATCGGGCTCGAGCAGCCGGCAAGCGAGCAGCCCAAGGCGGCCGCCCACAGCGCTAGCACACCCAACGCAAAGGCTCTCGTCTGCCGATGCAGCGCCATGGTCTCACGCAAATCCCACCCCACGACGACAATGAGGCGCGCAGTCTTGCCGCGGCCCAAAGGCGTTAGTCGCCGGAACCGATTGAAGCCAAAACAGTAGATGAGAGCGATGAGACCGGATTGTGACGGAACCATGATGATTGTCGCAGTGCAGCGTTTGCAGCGCCAAACAAAAAAGTCAATTCAAACAATGCCTGACGCGATCTCGCGGTGACGGCAGCGAAACGAATCGGTAGTGTCTTTCCCATGAATGACGTGACAATTGAAAATGAGGCGACGAGGAAATTCGACGCCGAAGCTTTCGCGATGAACCTCGCCCAGGCGCTCGAGAGCGGCGGCAAGGCGCTGGCGGCCTATTTGAAACCGCGCGAGAGCGGCGAGCTGAAGGACAATCAGCCGACCGAAATGGCCGAGGTGATCAAGACGCTCACCGCGGTCGCCGAGTACTGGCTGTCGGACAATAACCGTTCCTCGGACCTGCAGACCCGGATGGCCAAGGGCTATCTCGATCTCTGGGGTTCGGCAGCGCGCCGGCTTGCCGGACAGGAGGCGATGTCGGCAATCGCGCCCTCGCCGCGCGACAAGCGATTTGCCGACCCCGAATGGAAGTCGAACCAGTTCTTCGACTTCATGATGCAACTCTATCTGCTCACCACGCAATGGGCGCACGATCTCGTACGCAACGCGGAGGGACTCGACCCGCACACACGCAAGAAGGCCGAATTCTACGTCCAGCAGATCACCAACGCCCTGGCGCCGTCGAATTTCGTGCTCACCAATCCGGAGGTGCTGCGCGAGACGCTGGCCTCCTCCGGCACCAATCTCGCGCGCGGCATGCAGATGCTGGCCGAGGACATCGAGGCCGGCAAAGGCACGTTGAAGATCCGGCAATCCGATCCCGCCAATCTCGAGCTTGGCGTCAATATGGCGACCACGCCGGGCAAGGTGATTTATCAGAACGACCTTATCCAGCTGATCCAATACGAGCCGACGACGGAGAAAGTGCTGCGCACGCCGCTTTTGATCGTGCCGCCCTGGATCAACAAATACTACATCCTCGATCTGCGCCCCGAGAAATCCTTCGTCAAATGGTGCGTCGACCAGGGCGTCACGGTGTTCGTCATCTCCTGGGTCAATCCCGACAAGGGCCTGGGGGCGAGGACCTGGGAAGACTACATGAAGCAGGGCCCGCTCGCGGCGATGGACGCCATCGAGAAAGCAACCGGCGAGATGAAGGTCCACACGCTCGGCTATTGCGTCGGCGGCACCATGCTTGCCACCACGCTCGCCTGGCTTGCCGAGAAGCGCCGCGTGCGCGTGACATCTGCGACTTTCCTGGCCGCACAGGTCGACTTCACCCATGCAGGCGATCTCCTGGTGTTCGTCGACGAAGGCCAGATTTCCGCCCTTGAACGCGACATGCAGGAGAGCGGCGTGCTCGAAGGCGCCAAGATGGCGATGGCCTTCAACATGCTGCGCTCGAACGACCTGATCTGGTCCTATGTGGTCTCGAACTACCTGAAGGGGCAGTCGCCCGCGGCGTTCGATCTCTTGCACTGGAATTCGGACGCGACGCGGATGCCGGCGGCCAATCATTCCTACTACCTGCGCAACTGCTACCTGGAGAACCGCCTTACGTCCGGCACGATGGTGCTGGACAATATGCTGCTCGACCTCTCCAAGGTGAAAGTGCCGGTCTACAACCTCGCCACCCGCGAGGATCATATCGCGCCTGCCGATTCCGTGCTCTATGGCTCGCAATTTTTCGGCGGCCCAGTGAAATTCGTCCTGTCGGGCTCCGGTCACATCGCCGGCGTCGTCAATCCGCCGGCATCGAACAAGTACCAGTACTGGATCAACGACAATATCCGCGACGTCTCGCTCCAGGATTGGCTGAAGGCCGCGCAGGAACACAAGGGGTCATGGTGGCCGGATTGGCGCAAATGGCTTGCCAGCATCGACGCGGAGGAAGTCGCACCACGCAACGTCGGAAACGAAGCGCTGCCGCCCATCGAGGACGCGCCGGGCAGCTATGTCAGGGTTCGCGCATAGCGCGGAATCGCGCCCTTTTGTATATAAGCAGGCGAGCCATTTTTTCGTGATGGTTGAAGGGGGAGACAATGATGCCCGATTTGCTGACACCCGAGTTGTTCTGGCTGACCTGCACGGTCATTTTGACGGGATTGTTGTGGGTTCCCTACATTCTCAACCGCATCACCGTACGCGGGATGCCGGCCACGCTGGGCAATCCCACCCGAGACGCCAAGGCGCACGCGCCATGGGCGAACCGGCTGATGTTTGCCCATGATAATGCGGTCGAAAATCTGGTGATTTTCGCGCCGCTGGTCTTGATCCTCAACGAGATCGACTACTCGACCAAATGGACCGTCTATGCCTCTGCGGTCTATTTCTGGGCCCGCCTGGCGCATCTGATCGTCTACACGCTCGGACTGCCGGTGTTTCGCACGCTTGCCTTCACCGTCGGCTTCCTCGCCCAGGCCGTGCTGGCGCTGGCGATTTTCCGAGTGTTTTAGCCTGGCCTCTACGGGCAGCGCGCCTTCAATCCCGCCGCACTCAGCCGCGCCAGTACATCGTCGAGATGCGCGCGGTCGCGCGTCTCGATGACAAGTTCGAGCAAGGTTCCTTTAGCCGGCAAGTCGGAGAACGTCCGCTGATGTGACACTTCGATGATGTTGGCGCCGGCGTCCGCCAGCAGGTTGCAAACGGCCGCCAACTGCCCGGGCCGGTCGACAATGTCGAGCGAAAGCTGCGTCAGTCTCCCCTCGCGCGCAAGCTCCCGGGTGAGGACTGAAGCGATCAGCCGCGTGTCGATATTTCCCCCGGTCAGGACCAAACCTACATTGCGGCCGGCAAACGGCTCGGGATTGGCCATGACCGCGGCAAGGCCGGCGGCGCCGGCGCCCTCGGCAACCGTCTTCTCGATCGAGATCAGGGTTGCGACCGCGCGCTCGATCTGGTCCTCGCTGACAAGGACGATCTCGTCGACCAGCTGGCGGATGATCTCGGTGGTGATCTTGCCGGGCGACTTGACCGCTATGCCCTCGGCAAGCGTGTCGCCCCGCGTCGGCAGATCGACGCCGTAGATCGCATTGTACATCGAGGGATACAGCGCAGCCTCGACACCAACGATGCGCAAGTCCGGCTTGATGGCTCGGGATGCAATCGCAATGCCCGAGATCAGCCCGCCGCCGCCGATGGGGACGACCAGCGTGTCCAGCGCAGGCACCGCATCCAGCATTTCAAGCGCGATGGTGCCCTGGCCTGCGATGATCAGCGGATCGTCGTAAGGATGGATCATGGTCATGCCGTGCGCCTCGCCGTGCGCCCGCGCGAACACGCCCGCCTCCTCCAGGGTCGCGCCCGATATGACGACCTCGGCGCCGTGGCGGCGGGTGTTCTCGACCTTCACCATCGGCGTGCCAACGGGCATTACGATCGTCGCGGGGATGCCGAGGCGCTTCGCATGATAGGCCACCCCCTGCGCATGATTGCCGGCCGACATCGCAATCACGCCGCGGCGGCGCTCATCGGCAGACAGCGCCTTCAGCCGGTTCAGCGCGCCGCGCTCCTTGAAGGTGGAGGTAAACTGCAGATTTTCGAATTTGAGCCAGATCCTGCAGCTGCAGATCTCGCCCAGCGTCCGGCTTTCATTGCACTCGGTGACCGGCACCGAATCCCGGATCGCCGCGGCCGCAGCGGTGATGTCAGCCGGTGCGACGGGCAATTCATGCAAAGCGATGCGCTTGGCATCATCCGCCATAGGAGCAGCCTCGTTCAGTTTCGGACAGTATAGCGAGTCGTTCCGGGTTGGTTGCGAAGAACCAGCCCGGAATCTTTGGCGTCACGGAAGTTTCGCTAGGCGTCGTGAAGCCCCAGCATCAGACGCATGTTTTGCACCGCGGCGCCCGAGGCGCCCTTGCCCAGATTGTCCAGCCGCGCGACCAGAACCGACTGGTGATGCTTGTCGCTGGCAAAGACGTAGAGCTCGAGCTGGTTGGTCTCGTTCAGCGCCTCCGGCTCGATCCGCCCGCTCTTGGCCGCCTGACCGTCAAGCGGCATCACCGAGACGTATTTGCTGCCGGCGTAACGCTCCACCAAGGCGGCGTGCAGGTCGGCACCACCGGGCTTGCCTGGTAGCGTGTCGAGTTGCAGCGGCACCGATACCAGCATGCCCTGCCGATAGTTGCCGACCGAGGGGACGAAAATCGGCCGGCGCGTGAGCTTCGAATAAAGCTGCAGCTCTGGAATGTGCTTGTGCTCGAAGCCGAGGCCATAGAGCTCGAAGGCCGGCGCGCTGCCGTCCTCGAAGCTTGCAATCATCGACTTCCCGCCCCCCGAATAACCGCTGACCGCATTCACGGTGACCGGATAATCCATCGGCACAAGACCGGCATCGACCAGGGGTCGTAGCAGCGCGATCCCGCCGGTCGGATAGCACCCCGGATTGGAGACTTTTCGCGCGGCCTTGATCTTGTCCGCCTGATCGGGGGCCAGTTCCGGAAAGCCGTAGGTCCAGTCAGGCGCGACCCGAAACGCCGTGGAAGCGTCAAGCACCTTCGGCGCAGCGTTGCCCATGCTGTCGATCAGCGCGACCGTCTCCTTGGCGGCATCGTCGGGCAGGCAGAGAATGACGAGATCAACCTCCTCCATCAGCGCGCGCTTGGCCGCCGGATCCTTCCGCTTGTCCTCGGCGATGCTCTTGACCAAGACGTTCTTCTGCAGCCGCAGACGCTCGTTGATGCCAAGCCCGGTCGTTCCCGACCCGCCGTCGACAAACACGGTTGCCTTGGTGGCGCGGACGGCCGCCGGATGATCGGTTTCGGAGAGGGTCATTGCGCGCTCCTTTCGAGCCGGTTCATATCGTCAGCAAAGGCCTGCGGCCGCGGTCCGCGCATGAGACGCGCAATATGTTGCAAGCCGATGTCGGCCAGGGAAAGGTAGTGAAGGGACGTGTCCATATCCAGCTCCTGTTTGACCTTGGAGCCGCCAGATTCGGACTTGCGCTTTTCGAGGAGAGTGCCGCAGGACCGTTTCCGGCGGCAAAGGCGATGATCTCAAACGCCGACAGCCGCCCATGCCGCGAAGGTGCGGCGGCGGCGCGTGATGCAGATGGTCACGGCGTTGATCATGGCGGGGCTATAAGGCGACAGATGCGGATCGTCAAGACATTCGCCGTCGTTCCGGGGCATCGCGCAGCGATGAACCCGGAATCTCGCGCCACAACCTCCAGATTCCGTGTTCGTGCGCTATTCGCGCACGCCCCGGAATGACGTGCGTGAGGCTAAATCGTCGGATTCCACGGCATCGGAATGACCCGATAGCCGTTGCCGTCCTTCTCCAGATGAGCGAGCCCAGGGAACGGATAGTGAAAGCCCTGCAGCAGGAGCTTTTCCGCCGACACCATGTCGTAGACGCGCCGCCGGGTTTTCTCCGCCTGCTCGCCATCCTGATCGAAGAAGGCGTGCCATTCGGGATGGGTCGCGAACGGGTTCGGATTGTTGGTGACGTCGGACTGGATGAAAACCTTGTCCGCACCGGACGACAGCACATAGGAGGTGTGACCCGGCGTGTGGCCGATGGACTCTACCGAAGTGAGGCCCGGCACGATGTCCTTTCCCCATTCGTAGGGCGTGACCTTGCGCTTGAGCCCGGCGTCGAAAATGTTGCGGTTGTTCTTGAACAGGCCCTGCATGCGGCCAGCCGGGGCGCGGCTCATCTCGCCGTCATCCATCCAGAATTTCCACTCGACCGCCGGCACCAGCACCTCCGCATTCGGGAATGCCGGCATGCCGTCGGCGGTGAGAAGCCCGTTCACATGATCGGTGTGGAAATGCGAGATCACCACCATGTCGACGGCCTTCGGGTCGAAGCCGGCGGCGATCATGTTGTCGGCGAAAAGGCCGTTGGCGCCCTTGCTGTTCTGCTTGGCGAGCGCGCCGTTGCCGGTGTCGATCACGACGACCTTGCCGCCAATGTTGAGCACCAGCGGCGCAAAATAGATCGTCATCATGCCGGGCGGCATATACGCATTCTCCAGCGCCGCACTCACATCTTCCTTCTTGGCGTTGGGGATGAAGGAATCTTCCAGTTTGAACACGTTCTTGCCGTCGGAGACGACGGTCACAAGGATGTCGCCGACCTTGTAGCGGTAGAAGCTCGGCGCTTGCTTCTCCGCGGGAGGCGCAGCAGCAACCGAAGGTCCGGAAGACAATAGTGGCGCGGCCGCAATCGCTGCGGCCGAGGTGAGTGCTTGGCGTCGTGTGAATGACATGGCGTTTGATCCTTCCAGCGCAGTATAGGTTCGAGCGGTTCGTTCTGCCTGTTTGGGAAACCGCCACACACTATTCGGATCATGCTCTAACCCCTGCCAGCCTCAGTCTATTCCATTTTTGGCTAAACGATGCGCCACAGCCACTCCATGATTCTTGCGATCACATCGCCAAACAGGAGCAGTGCGGCGGCCCAGATCAGGGCCGAGATGAAATTGGCGAACTGAAACTGCCAGTAGGGCATCTCGAAAATCCCGGCCGCCAGGGGCACCGAGGCGCGCAAGGGACCGAAGAAGCGGCCGATGAAGATGCTCGGCACCCCCCAGCGCCGTACGAAAGCTTCCCCTCGTGGCAGGATCTCCGGATAGCGCGACAGCGGCCACATCTGCGCGACGTGTTCCTTGTAGCGATAGCCGAACCAGTAGGAGACCCAGTCGCCGAGCGCCGCCCCGATCGAGCCGGCAATCCAGATTGGGAAAAAATTGATACCGCTGACCCCGATAAGTGCGCCGATCGCGACCAGTGCGCCCCAGGCCGGGACCAGAAGCGAGACGAAGGCTAGGGATTCACCAAATGCCAGCAGGAGCACGATGGGAGATGCCCAGGCCTGATGGTCGCGCACGAAATCGGCCAAGGCGCGCGCAAACTCTTCCATTTGGTGTAAATGCCTTCCCGCCTCGAATTAAGGAACCCTGCTTAGGGTCCGTTGCCTAAAAAACAGGTAAGCTGGCCGTATTGTACACTTCAAGTCACAAAGGCCTGTGGCGCAGTCTTTCCCGGAGATCACGACCATTGCCGGGCTATTGTCACTTTTTAGGCCCAGCCATGGCATAGTCAGCCAACCTCGATTCGCCCGCGCGGCTTGCACACTATATGAAGACCTATGGCCAAACCTCTGAAAGCACTCGCTAAATCAAAACCCCCCACGGACCTCTTCGCCGACAGCGAAGCGAAAGGAAGAGCTGCGTCCAAGACCTCAGCGCGCTCTTCCGGCGCCGAGGGCGAATATACCGCGCGCGACATTGAGGTGCTCGAGGGCCTGGAACCGGTGCGCCGGCGTCCGGGCATGTATATCGGCGGCACCGATGAAAAAGCGCTGCACCACCTCTTCGCCGAAGTCATCGACAACTCGATGGACGAGGCGCTTGCCGGACATGCCGACCGTATCGAGGTGGAACTGGGCACGGACGGCTTCCTCAGCGTGACCGACAATGGCCGCGGCATTCCGGTCGACCCGCATCCGAAATTCCCCAAGAAGTCCGCGCTTGAGGTCATCCTCTGCACGCTGCATGCCGGCGGCAAGTTCGACTCCAAGGTCTACGAGACTTCAGGCGGCCTGCACGGCGTCGGCGTCTCCGTCGTCAACGCGCTGTCGTCGCGGCTGGAGGTCGAGGTCGCGCGCGGGCAAAAGCTCTATCGCATGGCGTTCGAGCGCGGCCATCCCAAGGGCAGGCTGGAGGAGCTCGGCAAGGTCAATAACCGCCGCGGCACCACAGTCCGTTTCAAGCCGGACGCCGACATCTTCGGCGCCAAGGCGGCGTTCAAGCCGCAGCGCCTGTTCAAGATGGCGCGCTCCAAGGCCTATCTGTTCGGCGGCGTCGAAATCCGCTGGCGCTGCGCGCCCGAACTGCTCAAGGGCGTGGAGGACGTGCCGCCGGAAGCGAGCTTCCACTTCCCCGGCGGCCTGAAGGACTATCTCGCAGCCGCCATCCATGCCGACACGCTGGTCCATCCGGACATCTTCTCCGGCAAGTCGGGCCGCGTCGGCGGCCATGGCGGCTGTGAATGGGCGGTGGCGTGGACGGCCGATGCCGACGGCTTTATGTCCTCCTACTGCAACACCATCCCCACCCAAGATGGCGGCACCCACGAATCGGGCATCCGCAGTGCGCTCTTGCGCGGCCTGAAGGATCATGCCGAGCGCGTCGGCCAGGGCAAGCGCGCCGCCAACGTCACCTCGGAAGACGTAATGGCGGGCGCAGCCGTGATGTTGTCGGTGTTCGTGCGGGAGCCCGAATTCCAGGGCCAGACCAAGGACCGGCTCGCCACCGCGGAAGCACAGCGCATTGTCGAACAGGCGGTCAAGGACCCCTTCGATCACTGGCTGTCGGCCAACCCGGTGCAGGCCAACAAGCTGTTCGATTTCGTTGTCGAGCGCGCGGAAGAGCGCATCCGCCGTCGCCAGGAAAAGGAGATCTCGCGCAAGACTGCGGTCAAGAAGCTGCGCCTGCCCGGCAAGCTCGCCGACTGCACCGACTCGGCGCAGGACGGCTCGGAAATCTTCATCGTCGAGGGTGATTCCGCAGGCGGCACCGCCAAGGTCGCACGCGATCGCAAGACCCAGGCCATCCTGCCCCTGCGCGGCAAGATCCTCAACGTCGCCTCCGCCGGCAAGGACAAGCTGATGGCGAATGCGCAGCTGTCCGATCTCGCGCAGGCGCTCGGCTGCGGCACCGGCGCGCATTATCGCGAAGAGGATCTGCGATATTCACGAATCATCGTCATGACCGACGCCGACGTGGACGGCGCGCATATCGCTTCGCTTCTGATCACCTTTTTTTATCGGCAGATGCCGCGGCTGATCGACGAGGGCCATCTCTATCTCGCCGTGCCCCCGCTCTATAAGCTGACCCACGGTAGCAAGACCGTTTATGCGCGCGACGACGAAGACAAAGAAAAAAAGCTCAAGAGCGAGTTCAACGCCAATGCCAAGGTCGAGATCGGTCGCTTCAAAGGTCTCGGCGAAATGATGCCGGCGCAGCTCAAGGAAACCACGATGGATCCCAAGAAGCGCACGCTCTTGCGCGTGGTGCTGCTGGCCGACGACCGCGACGGCACAGCCGATTCCGTCGAGCGGCTGATGGGCACCAAGGCGGAAGCGCGATTCGCCTTCATCTCCGAGAAGGCGGAATTCGCCAATGAGGATTTGCTGGACGTTTAAGCAACAACAACCATGCCGTGCATGACGTTGTGCACTGCTTTCGCCCGCAAAGAGAGTTTCCTTCTAATTTTCAGTGGCTTGGTGGAAATTCTGTTTGGTCTACCGGCGGTGGTTTTCCGGAGACTGTGCCTGCCCGGCAACAGCATTTTGAACCAGACCGGGTATATTACCTTCAACAGGGCAGCCGGGTTCGGTTCTCCTACCGAATTTTACCCACGCGGTCAGTTTGAACGCTTTAAGAGATTGAGGGACCAAAATGAAGAAACTCCTGCTCGCCCTGTCCGCGGTGGCAGCGATTACTGGTACGGCGAATGCGGCCGATCTGGCGGCAAGGCCCTACGTCAAGGCTCCGCCCCCACCCCCAGCCTATAATTGGACCGGTTTCTACGTCTTCGGCGGTGGCGGCGGCGGCCTTTGGGCGGCTGACCAGCAAGTCGTGAACACTTTCGGCGGTACGCCGCTGACCGTCGATCAGCGTCAGGGCGGTTCGGGCTGGTTCGGCACGGTCGGTGCCGGCTACGACTGGCAGTTCAACACCTCTTGGGTTGCCGGCGTGTTTGCTGACGGCCAGTTCGGCAGCATCAGGGGCACCATCCAGGATCCGCTCAATACGGCCGCTGCCCCCTTCGGCATCAGCGCAACCCAAAAGATGGAGGACTCCTGGGCCGTCGGCGTGCGCGTCGGTTGGCTGGTGGCCCCGAACGTCCTGACCTACGTGAACGGCGGTTACGCAGGTTCGAGTTGGAACCGTTCGGAGTTCTTCGGCACCGTTACCGGCCTGAACGTGGGTATCCACACCAACAGCCTCACCCGCAACGGTTTCTTCGTCGGCGGTGGCGTCGAGAACAACCTCGACATCTTCGGCATCCAGGCTCCTGGTTGGTTCTGGAAGACTGAATATCGCTCGGCCTTCTACGACCGGAAAACTGTCGATGAGCTGTTCGATACCACCGGTCTACCGGTCGGAAACAGCATCCGCTTCAATACCTGGAACCAGACCGTTTCGACCTCGATTGTCTACCGCTTCAACTGGGGCGGCCCGCCGGTGGTTTCGAGGTACTGATCTTCCTCCCTGTGTGAAGACTTGAAAGCCCCGGCATCTTCCGGGGCTTTTTGCTTCGGCACGCGGGCCGCCGCGCGGCAGGTTAAGCAGCAAAATGAAACGTACGCGCGCGACAAGTTCACCGATGCGGAGCTACCCTCGCCTCTCAGGTCTTGCGACGAGCTCGACCCGCCATCAAGGGCAGCTAAGACGGCCCGGGGAGTAAATGCATGCGCGCGACGCTTCTCATTGTCGGGCTGCTCGCGCTCGCCGCGGGCCTGCTGTGGATCGGCCAGGGCACCGGCGCGATCAAATGGCCGCAAACGAGCTTCATGATCAATCAGATCCAGTGGACCGGCTATGGCGCGGCGCTGGCAGCGCTTGGGCTGATCTTCATCTGGCAAGCCAAGCGTTGATCAGCTCTTGGATCAGGCATGGCAATGACAGCTAAACCGTTCGACCTCAGCGCCTCGGCCGCATCAGATTTCATCACGGGCACGGCCATCCCCGTGGACGGCGGCTATTCCGTATGGGCTGAGAGAGCGATCGAACGTTGCCGAAGGCCCGAATCAATTGTTGCTGCGATTCGAGGTCCGAAAACTCTTGATCTCCGACACACTGCCGTCGCGATACGTTAATTCCACTGACACGAACTGAGTCGTCGGCGGCAGCTTCATGAAGAGTTGCGCGCCATAGGGAATCTCGTTCGGCTCCCTCATGTCACAGGGTGGCATCTTCAGCACACGGTCGGGCATCGCGGTGTCAACGCCGATGCGCGCCTCGCGAATCGCGCAGCGATACGACATCAGATGCGTGAAGTAGACGAGCAGCCCGTTGAACTCGCGGAACGACAGCCAGCTCGTCGCGGTCATATCCAGAATCTTGCGCTGGTCGCGGATCAGCGCAGCCTCGGGCTCGAATCTGATCGGAAACGGTCCCTGCATTTCGCCTGACGCATCGATATAGCGCACCTCGATCGTCGCGGCCCCCTGATCGCCGGGTAGCTCGATGGACGGATTGGGCATGCGCTTGCGGGTGCGCGGATCGAGCGTGTCGATGAAACCGGTCTCGCGGAAGTCGCCGGAATCTCCGATCCGCCAGGAAATGCCGAGCGTCGGATCGGCGATCGAGAACGACACGGTCCAACCGCCGCTGTGGCGCGAGAACGCAGCGATCGGCGCGTTGACACTGTCGGTCGGTGGCCCCGTGCGCGGCACCGAGACCGGCGGCAGCGCTGCGACCTTCTGTGCGGGTTCGGCGGGCTTGGCCGCCTGCGTCGGATCCTTCATCAGATCCTTGGCAACGCCGTTGAGAAAGACGTTGTCGACCATCTGATCGGAATAGGCAGGAATCTGCTTGTGACCGACGCTGTCGGCCATCTCGCTCACCAGCTTGCGCGTGTGCTGGGCGACCTCGACCAGGTTCTCGCCGGGCTGCACCAGCTCCTTGGCGAAGGTTCGTGTGAACACCGAATTGGGGCTCGTATCGTCATTGGAGAGCCGGTCGAGCGCAGTCTGCTTGTAGCCGGCCGAGAAGATCGAGAACACGCCTTCCGGCAGCTGCGCCATCGGCGCCAGACCTCCGCCACCGGCAACCGCGCGCGTCCCCGATCGTTCGAACGGATTGTTGCGACAGGCATCGAAGACGAGGATCGAGGTGCGCACCCGCTTGTTCTGCAGCCGCTCGACGATGCGGTCGGCCAGCACGGAGGCATCGCGCACCAATTCTTCTTGTCCTTCCGTCGCGGCCGGCACGTCGGTCGGCAGCAGATAATTCTGTCCCGCAATTTCAAACCCGTGTCCCGCATAAAAGAAGAACGCGGTGTCGCCAGGTCCGACCGCATTGTCGAAGGCAAGCAGCGTCTGCGAAAATTGCTGGCGGCTCTGGTTCTCCGCAACCATCACCTCGAATCCGAGCTGCTTGAGCGTATCGCCCATGGTGCGGGCATCGT
>Ga0307474_10002710_pt1 | contig 12728 bp, 11 predicted proteins | sample atmos_gasesECM1C_2_FD_203312 | JGI IMG/M metagenome (GOLD analysis project Ga0307474, IMG submission 203312) | Hardwood forest soil microbial communities from Morgan-Monroe State Forest, Indiana, United States - atmos_gasesECM1C_05 | ecosystem: Environmental > Terrestrial > Soil > Temperate... | reverse complement strand
ACCCCGTTTCCCGGGCGGCTGCTGTGGCGCCTGAAAAGTGAGACCAACATCCGCAAGGCGGCCCGCACCGGCTTCACCCGCCCAGTAGACATCCCCGACGCCTTCATCGATCACGTGCTGGCGTTGACACACCGGGCCTTCGTGGGAGCGATGCGCGCGCCCCTGAACTACCTAGGGCAGCGAAGCCTTCCCGACCGGCTAGCGGCGCTGCGCCTACCGGTGCTGGTGATCTTCGGCGCCGAGGACCAGCGGTGGCGCTCCTCGTCGGCTGCCGCCTACCGCGTTGTGCCCGGCGCCCGCGTCGAGTTGCTGCCGGGCGTGGGGCATACCCCGATGCTGGAAGACCCCGAAGCGACTGGCACGTTGCTGCTGGACTTTGCCGCAGCGCGCGCACCGAGTTGACAGCGCCGCCGCCCTCGCCCCGGGGCCGAAACCGACGCCACCCGTGCGCCACGCTGCGAGCTTGCATCCAGGCACTCTCCCAGGACCGGTGAGCCCCTGTTACAGGCAGGGCTGCGGAGAGGGAGTCGGTCAGGGCGCCGGTCGTTCGCGTCCTTCGAGGCCGGCCTGGACGAAGCGAATCACCGTGTCCACGAGCTCGAGTAGTTCGGTGGCGCTCGGGGGAGCCGCCAGGGCCTGGGCTTCATCGCTCTCGTAGAGCTCACGCAAGCCGGCGACGGCTGACAACGCCGCTATGCGCGGGATCAGGCTGTTTCCGGGCTGGCCGAGGTCTTCGCCGATGGCCTCGGCCAGGGCACGCTCGAAGGGGTAGTAGCTGGCGCGAGCGCGGCCGCGAAGCTCGGGTTCGTTGTTGATGATGTGCGCTCGCAAGGCGCGCCGTTCCCAGAAGCGCCCGTCCAGTTCGGACGCGTTGGTTTCAACCTCTGTCATTGTCGTTGCCATCCAGTCGCGCAGCGCAGCAAGCGCGGATTCGTGCGGTCGTCGCGCGGAGAGACGTTCGCTCAGGCTGTCGAGCGTGAATGGCTCGGCGTCGAGGAGGAGTTCCTCCTTGGCCGGGAAGTGCACTGTCACGGTTCTGGGCGCGACGTCGGCTCGTTCCGCGATGTCGCTGATGGTGGTATCGCGGTAGCCACGCTCGGCGAAGAGCTCGAGCGCGGCCTTCTGGATCGCCTGCCGGGTACGCCTCTTTCGTCGCTCCTGCCGGTCAGCCACCCGTGCGGTCATGGGACCATCCTACTTGACAAGCATTATTGCTAGCATAGCATTATTACTACTCTAGCAACGAGGAGGGGCCCATGCCAGGCTTCATCTCTGACAGTCCGCTCGCCCGCGATCTGATCCGAATCGGCGACGAAGCGATCGCTCGTGAGGACGACGTCGCGCTCCGCGCCTACTTCATTGAGGACTACGTCTTCCACGGGCCCGGCGCCGACCTGAGCTTCGATCAAATGCGCGCGTACTTCGCGTCCTTGCGCGCCGCTTTCGCTGGCCTGCGGCTCGTCCGTGAGCAGATCATCGTGGACGGCAACTTCCTGGCCGCGCGCACCACGTTCTCCGGTGACTTCACCGCGGTCTTGTCCTACTCGCCCATCGGCTCAGTCGAGCCCACCGGGCAACATCTCGAGTGGGAAGTGATCGGTACCTTCAGGTATGACGAGCACGGGCGACTGGCCGAGGAATGGGTGCAGACCGACTACCGCAGTTTCCTGACCAAGCTCGGCGTGACCACGACCGAGTCCGCCCGACAGGGGTCGTAGCCGTGCGCGCAGCGGTTGGGGCGGGTCTACGAGTAATCCTGGCGCGGCGCGTCCGCTGTTGGCGCGCTCCACAGCAGCACCGGCCCGCGCGGCTCCAGGGCCAGCGGATCATGTCTTCCTGCACTAGATTGGCCGGCGAGCAAGACGCGGACCACCCTCTTGCGCTGGCAGGTGCGCGCGAGTCTCCGGGTGTGATACTCACCCAGACAGCGCCGCTTGAGACAGGCCAGAGCGGTGCGGGCTCTGCTATCAGCGTGAAGCGGCCCGGTCGCCCCTGATCGCGCCCGCAGGTATCGAGCGAGTGCCGCAAGATAGCCGTCTACGAACACGCCCAGTAGCAGCGCGCAGACCGCGTACGGCGCCAGGCTCACGGCGGCCGCCGCCAGTGTGCTGCCCCGGCCTAACTTGATCATCCCGCCGCCTGTGGGGCTGGAGGCTGCCGACACGTAGAACCAGCCACGGGCGAGCAGTCGCCGGTGTCGTGAACTTTGGCGCGGAGATCGGCGCCAGCTATGAATAGCCCTGTAGCGATTGTCCCGCCTGCCCTCATCTCGGAAGTGTTGGTTTGCTCCACGCGCTGGACGTGGCACGCGTGGCTGCTCCGGTAAGAACAGTGGTACGCAGACCGCTCGGGAACTGACCTTCCGGTATAGTCGGCTGACGTCGCTATATAGCATCCGATGTGTAGAGCGACGGATCGCGAATGATGGGAGGTTAGATGGCCTATCAATACGATGTATTTTTGAGCTACCGGCGCAGTAATGACTGGCCAAGATTCGTGGAAAAGCATTTCTTCCCAAAGTTCAAGCATTGGTTGGATGCTGCGCTTGGACGCACTTCTGAGATCTTCTTTGATGTGCACGACATCGAGACGGGAGATGCGTGGCCTTACAAGCTCGCAAATGGATTGGCGCATTCTAAGACGATGGTCTGCCTATGGTCTAGAGAGTATTTCAGCAGCAAATGGTGCGCGCTTGAACTGACACAAATGCTCGCGCGGAGGAAATCGTTCGAGGGATCCTCTGGGCCACTCCCTCTCATTCTGGCCGTAGTAATTCACGATAGCGAGAATCTTGACCATAGTCTCGCAGATATTCAACGGTTCACGTTGCAGGATTACTCCAATCCTTGGATAGCGGAAGGCAGTCCAACGGCAGAGCGATTGTCCGTCGAGATCGAGCGGCTCGCGCGAGACGTGGCGGACGCTCTGGCGCAAGTTCCAGCGTACGATGCGGCCTGGCCTGGTCTGGTAACCGCAGAATTTATGCGACTGTTCGACACGAACCCGATTCAGGATTTTCCGCCGAGCCTAGGGTAAACTGCGTCGTGATAGTGACTTTCTATTCCTATAAAGGCGGTACCGGACGTACCATGGCGCTGGCAAATATTGCAGTTCTTTTGGCCAGCCGAGGTCGCCGAGTACTTGCTGTCGATTTCGACTTGGAGGCTCCTGGCCTCTGGAGGTACTTTAGCAGATTTCACGGCCAACTCGATCAGCAGACGGGCCTGATCGATCTGCTCGCAGCTGCATCCTCGGCCGCGGATGCCCTCGATGTCGACTGGCGAGATTACGTTACGCACGTGCCAGTCCAACCGTCTGGACTCTCGCTTATAACTAGCGGGCAGCTCGGCGACCGATATTCATCGAAAGTCCTTGATTTCGATTGGACAGAATTTTTTCAGAACTCACGAGGCGGCGAGTTCCTTGAGCAGATGAGACATCAATGGCGGGAAGAGTATGATTTCGTTTTAGTGGACAGCAGGACGGGGATAACTGATTCAGGCGGAATATGTACGATAATGCTGCCTGATCTGATCGTTCCCATCTTCGTCTCAAATCTTCAGAGCCTTGAGGGTGCCGTCGATGTAATCACGCGCGCACAAGCCAGGCGCAAGAGCCTGGCTTACGACCGCCCGCCCGCGGCGATCCTGCCTATCTTGTCGCGCTTTGACAGCCGCACCGAATATGAGTCCGCCCAGGAGTGGCTTGATATTTCAGCGGATCGCGTTAAGCCGTTCTACAGTGACTGGCTGCCGTTAAGGTTTAGTCCTCGACAAGCACTGGAGCGAACCAAGCTGCCGTATGTGGCGTACTTTAGCTTCGGGGAAACGTTGCCGGCTCTCACCGAGAGTGTATCTGACCCGGAGTCCTTGGCGTATGCCTTGAACGCAGTATCCAAGCTTATCGAGCAACAACTCGGGAATGCTGAGTTCATTATGGCTAGCAGCAGCGAGGTCGCCGTCGCCACGCCCCCCAGGGATGCGCCATCCCGTCCGGTGAGTCCGCCGACGCCCGCGAAAGCTGCCGTCAGACTGTTCCTGAGCTACGCCGAGGAAGACAACGAAGCCGCACAGCAAATCTCCGAATGGCTCAGCAAAGACGGCTTTGAGATTTTCGACTGGCAGAATCCGCCACGCACAGGCGGGCGGTTTATCGAAATGATCGAGGAAGAGCTCCAGAACGCAGACGCCTTCCTGGCACTGCTATCTCCCAGCTACCTGGCTTCAACCTGGTGCCGCCGAGAACGGGAGCTGGCCATACAGCGTGAGCAGGACCTCCAGGCGGCCCGCGAGCCTAATCGCACCTTCATATATGTGCTGTCGATCCGGGAGACGCCAAAAGCGAACGCAGGGTTTCTCCGTCAGTACGACTGGATGGACCTGACCAACCCAGCGACTAGGCGGGCGGCGCTCCAGCTGCTGGCTAGCAGACTGGGATCTCGCAGCGAGCCAGGACTCGCCAGGTCCGGGTCGAGACGCTTCCAGCCAACCTCGCCAACTTTCCGCGACCGCGAGGAAGAACTCGACAAGGTGCTGCGCGGCCTGACCACTCCAGGCGGCCCGCATTTCTGGCTGGTGGTCGCACCACCTCAGCTCGGCAAGTCCTGGTTCCTCGATAGGCTCGGCGCCGATTCGATGCTGAGCGGACCAGGCGGCTGGGCAATCAGGCGAGTAGACCTGCGCACAGAACCTCCTGACCTGCGTAATAATGCCGGGGCGCTGCTCGCGCGCTTCTTCGACCGGCCGTCCGCAGAATCCGGCCGCGAGACGCTTCAGGCAATCGCTCTGGAGATAATCCGGAGCGGCATGCCGCATCTCTGCTTGCTGGACAGCGCTGAACTGCTGGACTCGCGGACTTCGGCCACGATTCGGTCGAACTTCAGCAGGATCTATATGCTCGTACAGGAGGCCGCTCGAAAGGGGGTTCGCCTCGCGGTGATTGTTGCTAGCCGCCGGGAAGGCGAGTGGCGGGGAGTTACACCTCAACCGCGCGTAACCTTGCTGCCACTTACCGAGTTCAGTGTTCCTGTGGTTGAGCAGCTGATGCGCGACCTGGCTCTAGATATGGAGCGATACTTCGGCCCTGCGGAACTGCGGAGGGACGCCGCGCTCGTTCACCAGCTGACCGAGGGTCTGCCCGCCCTGCTCACGCGCAGCCTTGATTGGATACGCGAAGAGGAATGGCTTTCCATCGATCGCCTGGACAGCCAGATCGTCGCTGAAGAACTCGAGGGGACTTACATCCAGGATGCGCTGCTCACGCAGCGGAGCCTGCTTCCTGAGATCCAGGAGCCTGCAGACGATGAGCTGAATGCGCTCGAGCAAGCCCTACGCGTGCTGACGCCTTACCGGCTGTTTACCCAGTCCCATCTGCGCCACCGCCTTGAAGAGGATGCCGCGTTCTACGATGCTCTGGCTCGCATTCCATGGGGCCTAGCAAATCTGTGGGCGGCCATCGGCAGCACAAGCCTGCTGAAGCGCCCTCTGAACGAGCCTTGGCTGGAGATCCAGCCCGCGATCCGCAGACTCCTCTTCCGTTACTACTACAAATCAGCCGAGCATCGTTCTGCAGCTCATAGCGAGGCGCAGAGGTTCGTCAGGGTCTGGGCCGAGCAGGAGGTCGGCAAAGAGCAAGTTATCGCACTGGTTGAGTGCCTATGGCACGAGGCGGTCATGCTCAATCTCCGGCATTCAGCGGAGATGGAGCAAAAGCTGTGCGAGTCTGCCAAAGTACTTTCCTATGCACTGAGGTCGTCTTCAGCGTACACGGTCGAGGAATTGCGAGGGTACGCGGCCGATCTGATGATGAACGACGAGGAGTTCCAGGAAGCCATCAGCAATATCGATGGACTGCTCAGCAGGCTGATTGAAATAGTCATGAACCCGCTGCCGTAATCATGACTAGGGCCTGCCATCGGCGTGACAACGTGGTTTGAGATGGTTAGGGCAGAATCGGATGACAAGCGTGACGATTCGCACGGGGCCAGCGAAGTAAACCGATCCACGTACTCGGCGTTCGGGTTCCGCAGGACCCGGCTGGTCGGTTCACGCTCCGTGATTAACTTCGCCTTGAGCTGCGCGCAGTGCCGCCGATCTGCACGACCGCTGCCCTCTGCGTACTCAGCAACTCAAGGGCCGAGACAAGCTGATCTGGCGCGTGATGGTGTGCCGCTCTTGATCAGCACGAATTCCGGTCCCGGATATTCGGGATGCGCTGTCCTAAAAAAGATGGTCGGAGTCCACCTCGATGAGCTGTCGTCGCTGGTGCTCTGCCTCGGCCTGCCCGGCGGTGACCTCAGGCAAGCGTTGCGGAGGGCATAGCGCTTTCCGTGATCGCTAAATTGCATTTTGTGATCATCCTGTTCTCCGCTGCCCGGCGCATGGGGCGCAGGTGCTGGGTTTGAAGCAGCGCAGGTTGAGCCGACGCACGGTCGCACGCACGCTCGCTCCGCGCTGCGGCGTTAGCGCCGGTCACGGCCCGGCGGCGGTGACGATGGCGTCGTGGCGAAGCCGGCGAGCAGCCCGAGGGTGATGCACGCGGCAACCAGGCCGGGACGCCGGACCGGGCGCTTCGCGGCGACGCCCAGCAGCTGGATGATGACGTAGAGGACCGACCCGGCGGCGAGGGTCAGCAAGATGATGCTGACCGGCTCGCTGATGAAACGCGTGGCCTACCGCGGTGCCGACGAACGTCAGGCCGCCGCCGATCAGGGCGAGGACCAACATGAAGCCCTAGCTCGGGCGGCCCGGGGCGGCGTCGGGGCCGTCCGCGGCCTCGCCGGCCAGCGGCGCGACGATGCCGAAGCCCTCGGTGGCATTGTGCAGGCCGAAACCGATGACCAGCAGGCGATCCCGATGGCGATCATCAGCGCCAGCCGACGAGCCGGGCTCCAGCGCGGCACCACCGAGCTGACCGCGTGCGCCTGCGACATCGCCCCAGGTCCGAAGCGGCGGGAGGGCGCGGGGGCGGCGGTGCGGCTCAGACGAAATACAGATGTCCTCGCACACTCGGCGGTCGAACGCCCCGGCTGAAGCATCTGCCACTGCGCGGGCGCTTCATCGAAGACCGGTTCGAGGCACCTGAGCCGGGGGTTCATACGTGCTGTTTATGTTTGATTTTAGGTGAATTCTTGTGTGGCCGTGGCTCGGCTTCATCCCCGCTGGTTGCCGCGGCGCAGCGGCCCGGACGGCGGGTCAATCCTTGTCCACTCACCGGGATGAGTGGCTATGTCAGTTCTCAGCCGTTGCTTCGTGTTCATCATGGTTAGGGACAGTCTGCTGGCAATGCCTCGCGACCGGGTCCTGGTCCTGGCTGGCCGAGGCGAACCCCCCGCTGTACAGGAGGTCCGGCTATGCCCCTAGAACCCCTGAAACATCGCAATCGACGCCGCGTGATCGCCGGTGCCGCCCCTGCTGTGGCCGCCGCCGCCGTGGCCGCCATTGCGCTCGCCGCGAGTGCCTTGGCCGCCAACCGTGGCAGCTCCGCCGCTCCGGGTGCGGGCGCGCAGACGTCCGCCCTGACATCCGAGGCGCCGGCCGCCCCGGCGGCCCCGCCGCCGGCCGGGACGCTGAGCACGTTGCCTTACACCTTTGCCAACACACTGGGTCAGACCGTCGGCAGCCCGGAATTCATGGGTGTCTCCGCCTTCAACGGGACGGTGTACATCTCGAACACGATCAATAATTCTCTGTCGTCGGAGAACGCCGGGACCGAGGTCCAGCACGTGGTCGGGACCGGTATTGCCTTCGGGGACAACGGGGATGGGGGGGCGGCTTCCGCGGCCACCCTGTACCAGCCGGCGGGCACCGCCGAGGACGCGGCAGGCAACGTTTACATTGCCGACCTCGGCGACAACATGGTCCGCAAGGTCGACGTGGGCACCGGGGTCATCACCCGCTTCGCGGGGACCGGGGTGGCCGGCGACAAGCGCCAGGGCAACCTGGCGACCGGGGCCGAGCTCCACGGCCCGCAGGCGGTGGCGGTGGACGCCGCCGGGGACGTGTTCATCGCCGACACCGTGAACAACCGGGTGGTCGAGGTGCTCCCCGACGGGAAGTGGAGTGACTTCGCGGGCACAGGCAAGGCCGGCTATTCGGGCGACGGCGGCAAGGCGACCCTCGCCGACCTGACGGAGCCGGCCGGGGTGGCCGTGGACGCCAAGGGCAATGTCTACATCGCCGATACGTCGAACAACGTGATCCGCCGGGTCGACGCCAGTACCGGGGTGATCACCACCGTGGCCGGCAACTACGCCGCCGACCAGGTCGAGGTGCCGCTCGCCGACGGTACCCGCACCGTCTTCCATCAGGGCCAGGGCGGCTTCGCCGGCGACGGCGGCCCGGCGACGGCCGCCCGCCTGAACGAGCCCGAGGGCGTGGCCCTGGATTCGGCCGGCGACCTGTTCATCGCCGACGCGGCGAACAACGCCATCCGGGAGGTCACCCCCGACGGCAACATCTTCACCGTGGTCAACCATGCGGGTACTAACGGCGCCGCCCCCACCGCCGGCGCGGCTGTCTCCGGGCCGGCCACCTCCTCCGGGCTCAGCGCTCCGGCGTCGGTCGCCGTGGACAACTCCACCGCCACCGTGTACGTCGCCAACACCAGGTCGAACCAGGTGGCGGCGGTGACCGGGCTGGCGCAGTCCGGTGACGCCGCCGGCCCTGTCGCCCCCGCGTCCGCCAGCTGAGAGAGAAGGGGTCTTTCTAATGTCTAAGGACACGTTCGCTTCCAAGCGCTGGCAGGCGAAGATCTCCCGCCGCTGGTTCCTCGGTGGGGGGCTCGCCGTGGCCGGCGCCGCCGGGATGGCCGGCTACCTGCCCGAGCGCCTGGCCCGGGCGGCCACGGTGTCTGCCCGCAGCGGCCCGTTCGACCTCAGCCAGGTCAAGCACCTGGTGTTTCTGATGCAGGAAAACCGCAGCTTCGACCACTACTTCGGGACGTTCCCCGGGGTGGCCGGCTTCTCCGATCCTCATGCACTTCAGCTGCCCGGCGGGCTATCGGTGTTCCAGCAGCCCTACCCGTTCAACCCCGACGGCTTCCTGGAGCCGTTTCACATCAGCACCATCACCACGGGGGCGGCCGCCATCCCCGACCTGAGCCACGACTGGCGGCCCCAGCATAATTCGTGGAACGACGGGACCATGGACGGCTGGCTGCGCTCTCACACCCTTTTCGACGGCCCGGTCAACGGGCCGTACACGATGGGCTACTACACCCAGGAGGACATCCCGTTCCACTGGGCGCTGGCCGAGGCGTTCACCCTCGCCGACCACTACCACTGCTCGGTGATGGGCCCCACCGACCCCAACCGGCTGACGTGGTCCAACGGCAACATCGACCCCCAGGGCCTGGCCGGCGGCCCGATCCTGACCACCGGGGACACCGAGGACCTGACCTTCGAGAGCGGGGCCGAGACGCTCTTCAAGGCCGGGATCACCTTCAAGAACTACGCCGACGACTGGGACACCCGGTGGGTGTACTTCAACCAGCTCCGCACCGCCGGGGCGGTTCCCGACGCCCTGCGGATGAGCGCGGTGGGTCCCAAGGGGACGCTGTGGGGCAACGGCACCCCGGGTGGGCTGGGCGACCCGGCGAACCCCACCAAGGCGACCAACGCGGCGCTGGCGTTCGAGGAGGACTGCGCCAACGGCGTGCTTCCCGACGTCTCGTTCATCGGCACGAACGCGGCAGTATGGGAGCATCCCTCCGCCATTCCGGCGGCCGGCGCCCAGTTCCTCGCCTCCAAGCTCGAAGCACTGGCCGCCAACGACGACCTGTGGAGCACGACGGTGTTCGTGATCAACTACGACGAGAACGACGGGTTCTTCGACCATGTGCTCCCGCCGACGCCGGACAAGGCCGAGTTCCCCGAGGAGTTCGTCCCCGGACTGAATAAGGCCGGCAACACCCCCGGCGAGGGCTTCCCGATCGGCGCCGGGTTCCGCGTGCCGTGCTTCATCATCTCGCCGTGGTCGACCGGCGGGCAGATTTTTTCCCAGGTCTCCGACCACACGTCATGCCTGCAGATGATCGAGTCGGTGGCCGCGGCCGGGGGCCTGTCGGGTCGCGGCCCGATCAAGTTCCCCAACATCAGCCGGTGGCGGCGCCAGACCTTTGGCGACCTCACCGGGGCTCTTTCCGGGCACTCCCGGCTGGCGCCGGCCAGTCGCGAGTTCTTCCCGAATGTCCGGGCGGCCAACCTGGCTGCTCAGACGGCGGCGTCCAAGCTGCCGCAGCCTCTCGTCCCCGCCCGCGCCCAGACCATGCCAACCCAGGTGAAATAAATAGCTGTACCCGGTTCGCGGTCGACGCCACGCCTTTAAATTCCTGGCGTGGCGTCGACCGCAGCCGAGGCAGTTATTCGCCTAGGTGAGCACCAAGTTAGCCCAGCTCGGAATCGAGGTCGCGGCGGAGTACCACTGACTCACGCGCCCACCGCGGCATGACTGGATGCTGGGCGGCTGAGCCCGATCTTGGTCGTCTGTTGTTTCGCGGGTGGCGGTTCACCGGCGCGATGTCGGCGATGATTTCTTTATGGAGGGGCGTGCTCGAACCGGCGGCATCCGCGGTTGTCGCCGGGTCTTCGGGCCGGTGCACGACGATGAGATGATCACCTGCTGCGGGTCGGCGAAACGGGTTGCCGCCCCAGCCGGCGAACGTTCAGCCGCAGCGGGATCAGCCTGCGGCCATGTCGCCTTTGGCGCCCCTGGGACCGCCTGCGGGGCCCGGTCATGACCCGGATCCTGGTCACCAGTGCCAGCGGAGCAAACGGCGACGGCTACGGCGCGATCCTCAGTTTCACTGCTGGCGGCGTGATGACCGGGCCGTTCAGTCGTGATCGCCGGATTAGCGATCCACGAGGCCTGAGCCTGGGCCCGTCGGGTGAGCTGGTGTACGTCAACAGCGGTGACGATCGGGTACTGGCGCTCGACGGGCACGGAAGGGTCGCGCTCGACTCGGGACGGATCGACGGGCTCGACCCAGGCGGGGGGACGTTCGGGCCCGGCCATCGCTACTACGTCGGGCTACGGCGGCACCGGACGATCCTCGCCCTGCCTGCTCGCCTGGATAGCGAGGGTGAGCCCTTCCTTCCCGGCGGGATCGTCCCGTTCCCGCGGGGATTTGGCTTCGGGCCCGGCGGCGAACTCTATCTGGCCTCCGGCATGGGCCCGTCCGGTGCGGGCCAGAACACGATCGCCGTGTTCGAACAAGGCGGAGCGCTGCGTACGCCCCGCCTCGTCGACGACCCCGAACTGAGCCCTCTCGATCTCGTTGTCGCTCCCAACGGGAACATCGTCGTCTCCAGCGAGTGGCCCTACGGTTCCCCCGACGCGACGGCGAGCGTCCGCGAGTACGACCCTTCCACGGGCCGGCTCGTCCGCGTGTTTGCCGCTGACCCCGCGGTGGGGTTCGCCAGGCCGCGTGGATTGCGGTTCGGGTCCGGCGGCCGCCTCTATTGCGTCGGCCAAGACCACATCGTTGCCTTCGCTTTCGACACGGGAAGCTTCACCGGCGTGGTCGCGCACCTGCCAAGGCTCAACGGCCAGGCTCTGGTCATTACGCCCTAGCCGTACGCCGGAACGGCGTGGCCTGGATCGTCGATCGCCTCTGGTCCCGGGCTGGCCGCCGTCGCCCTCAAGAACCTGCTTCCAGACGCTGACCCGGCGCGGAAGTCGTGATGCATCTGTTTCGGGACCTCGTGCGCAGGCCAGGTCGGCCGTGTGAGGGCGGGAACCTGCTGGAAGGCGAACACGCGGTGGCCTGCCGAATTGAGCAGGACCAGCCAGTCGGACTCATCGTCACTGCCGTCGGCGGGGCAAAGATCCTGACGCTGCGCGGCGCATCGAGATCGAGCAGTAAGCACGTCGTCTGACGAAGGACGAATGGGTGAAAGCTCTCTACGGGCAGGAGAATCCGCCGTCGGCTCAGGACGTGATCGAAGGACGGCTCATCCAGATCGGGATGCGCGCCCTCGAACTCGGCAACAACGTCGGCGCGATGGTGGAGATGCGATACTTCGAACTCACCCCAGCCGAACAGCGGAGACGACTTGATCAGCGCCAAGCCGAAGCGCCACACACGACTTGGCCTATGTCCGGTGAGGAACTCGCCGAGTGGGCCGCCAACATCGACATCCCAACCCCAGGCGAACTCGACGGCAGTGAACCTATTGATGACCCACCGGCTGGATTCGCGACATGGGGCGAGTGGCGCAGGCATCGCTGGCCGCCGTCGGTCTCCTGATGACGCCCGCTTCTCGCAAGGCTCTGGCTGCACCCGTAGTGGACTGCGCCGACAGTGAGGGCTGGCTCTGCTACCCCGCTGACCCAGACAACGCGACCTTGCGGCAATTGCGGACGGTCGCCCGAAGCGTGCCGATGCATAAACATACGGCCCACCGGAACTGGCGCTGCGGATCCGGTGACCTGGCTCAGACTCGCGCGGTGTCCTTGCTGAATCGCCAGACCGCGCCCACGGCGAAGATCGCCAGCCATGCGATGACGTTGGCGACCCAGGTCCAGTCCACGCCGCCGCCGAGCAGCGGCGCGTGCACCAGCTGGTTAAGCCCGTACTCAGGAGACCATTTGGCGATGTCCTGTATCGCCTGCGGGAGCAGGCTGATCGGGATGAACAGCCCGCCCACGAAAGCGAACAGCGACATGATCAGGCCAAGCAGCTGCGGAACGGCATCGGCGGGCACCAGGAAACCGATGAACAACCCGAAC